>Ga0302181_10000085_pt1 | contig 90840 bp, 80 predicted proteins | sample I_Palsa_E3_3_FD_198786 | JGI IMG/M metagenome (GOLD analysis project Ga0302181, IMG submission 198786) | Peat permafrost microbial communities from Stordalen Mire near Abisko, Sweden - I_Palsa_E3_3 | ecosystem: Environmental > Terrestrial > Soil > Palsa > Peat permafrost | place: Sweden...
CGAGTCCGAGGTGCAGTTCGAGCACAGCATGTCGGTGACGCGCGTCTGGGAAGCCCCGCGCGTCACCAAGCCGTACAGCGAGGCGCAGTGGGCGGCGATCGAGCGGCTCGGCGGCGTGATCGACGCTGCGCTCACGCGGGCCGATGTGCGCCTGACGATGGGTGGGGAGCCGACCTTCGTCTCGCTCGATGATCCGGACGGCGCGGAATGGAACACCGAGGCCATGGGCCCGAACAAGCGCCGGCTCGCCGCACAGCTCTATCACCGCATGCGCGATCACTACGCGCCGCACAGCCTGGTGCATTTCGGCCAGGGCAAGTGGTACCCGGGCGAGCAGTTGCCACGCTGGTCGCTCAACTGCTTCTGGCGGCGCGACGGCGAACCGGTGTGGCGCGATCCGGGGCTGATCGCCGATGAAAACCACGACTACGGCGTGACGGCCGCGGTGGCGCAGAAATTTCTGCAGACCCTGGCGGCGCGCCTCGGGCTGGATCCGGGCCACGTGTTTGCCGGTTTCGAGGACGTGTTCTACTACTTATGGCGCGAGCGGCGGCTGCCGATCAACGTCGATCCGCTCGACTCGCGGCTCGAGGATGCGCAGGAGCGGGCACGGCTGCTGCGCGTGTTCTCGCAGGGCCTGGATCGCATCGTCGGCCATGCGCTGCCGATCGGGCGCGATACGGCCGGCGCGCGCTGGCACAGCGGACTGTGGTTCATGCGCGCCGAACGCTGTTACCTGATTCCCGGCGACTCGCCCATGGGCTACCGGCTGCCGCTCGACTCGCAGCCCTGGGTGACGCACAGCGAGTATCCGTACGTGCACCCGGCCGACCCGATGCAGGACTTCCCGCCGCTGGAGCCCGCGGCGCCGCGGGTACAGCCGCGCCCCGGCGCCGCCACCATAGCCGTTGCCGATCGCGTGCCGGCGGCGCATGAGTCTGCCGCCTGGATCACGCGCACCGCGATGTGCGCCGAGCCGCGCGACGGGGTGCTGTACGTGTTCATGCCGCCGACCGAGCGCGCCGAAGATTACCTGCAGCTGGTCGCGGCGGTGGAGGCAACCGCGGCGCAGCTGAGCCAGCCGGTGATGCTGGAAGGCTACGAGCCGCCGCGTGATCCGCGGCTCAACAGCTTTCGTATCACGCCTGACCCGGGAGTGATCGAAGCCAATATCCACCCCGCGCACGACTGGGCCGAGCTGGTCGAGCGCACCACGTTCCTGTACCAGACGGCACGCGAGCTGCGCCTCGGCACCGAGAAATTCATGCTCGACGGCCGCCACACCGGCACTGGCGGCGGCAATCACTTCGTGCTCGGCGGCGCCACTGCCGCGGATTCGCCGTTCCTGCGCCGGCCGGACCTGCTGGCCAGCCTCCTGGCCTACTGGCACAACCATCCGTCGCTGTCGTACCTGTTTTCGGGCTTGTTCATCGGGCCGACGTCACAGGCGCCGCGGGTGGACGAGGCGCGCAACGACTCGCTGTACGAACTGGAACTGGCGTTCCAGCAGCTGCCGGCGCCCGGTGCCGAGGTGCCGCCGTGGCTCACCGACCGGCTGCTGCGTAACCTTCTGATCGACGTCACCGGCAACACCCATCGCACCGAGTTCTGCATCGACAAGCTGTACTCGCCCGATGGTCCCAACGGGCGGCTGGGCCTGCTGGAGCTGCGCGCATTCGAAATGCCACCGCATCCTCGCATGAGCCTGACGCAGCAGTTGCTGCTGCGCTCGCTGGTGGCGCGCTTCTGGCACTCGCCCTATCGACCGGCGCGGCTGGCGCGCTGGGGCACGGAACTGCACGATCGCTTCATGCTGCCGTATTTCGTCGAGCAGGATTTTCGCGACGTGCTGGCGGAACAGCGCGCCGCCGGCTACCCGCTCGAGCCGGCCTGGTTCGCCCCGCATTTTGAATTCCGGTTTCCCAAGTACGGCGACTTTGCGGCCCTGGGACTGGAACTGGAACTGCGCCAGGCGCTCGAGCCGTGGCACGTGATGGGCGAGGAGGGCACGGCCGGCGGCGCGGTGCGCTATGTCGACTCCTCGGTGGAGCGCGTGCAGGTCAAGGTCACGGGCATGGCGCCCGATCGCTACGCGATCGCCTGCAATGGCCGGCGGGTGCCGCTGCGGCCGACCGGTACGGTAGGAGAATTCGTCGCCGGGGTGCGCTATCGTGCGTGGCAGCCATCATCGGCCCTGCACCCGCGCCTTGGAGTCAACTCGCCTTTGACGTTTGATCTGGTCGACACCTGGATGCAGCGCTCGCTCGGCGGCTGCCAGTATCACGTCACACACCCGGGTGGCCGCAGCTATCACACCTTCCCGGTCAACTCGTTCGAAGCCGAGAGCCGGCGCCTGGGCAGATTTTTTCGCATCGGCTACACGCCCGCGAGTGTCGCGGCCGCAGCCGGCGCGGTATTCGCACCGCCCGAGGCGGTGAATCCCGAATTCCCGTTCACGCTCGATCTGCGTCGCGCAGGATAGCTGGCTGGCCGCATATGTCCGGTCTCACGATGGCGGAAACCAATCCTTTTCTTTACCCGGGCAGCGCGCAACGTTACGACGAGCTGCTCGAGCGCGACGGTTCGATCCGCGCCCACTGGCGGCCGCTGATCGAGCACCTGTCGCGCGGCGGGGCCGACACGGTGCGCCGCTGCGTGGACATGACGCGGCGGCTGATCATCGAGAACGGCGTCACCTACAACGTCTACGCCGACCCGCAGGGCCGCGACCGGCCGTGGCAGCTCGATCCGCTGCCGCTGCTCATCGATCACCGCGAGTGGCGCGAACTCGAGGCCGGCGTCAGGCAGCGCGCGCAACTGCTCAACGCGCTGCTGGCGGACCTGTACGGACCGCAGAAGCTGATCGCAGAGGGCGTGGTGCCGGCGGAACTCGCGTTCGGCCATCCGAATTTTCTCTGGGCCGCGCACGGCATTCGGCCGCCGGGCGACACCTGGCTGCACCTGTACGCCGCCGACCTGGCGCGCGCGCCGGACGGGCGCTGGTGGGTGCTGAACGATCGCACCCAGACGCCCTCGGGGCCCGGCTACGCGCTGGAGAATCGCGCCATCATCGGGCGCGTGCTGCCCGGACTGGTCAATCAGCTGGGCACCCGGCCGCTGAGCGGATTCTTCCATACGCTGCGCCAGAGCCTGACACGCATGGCGGATGACGGCAGCCCGCCGCTGGTGGTGGTGCTCACTCCAGGCCCGTTCAACGAAACCTACTTCGAGCATGCCTACCTGGCGCGACAACTGGGACTGCCGCTGGTGCTGGGGCAGGATCTGACGGTGCGCGACGACAGTGTGTTTCTCAAGACGCTGTCGGGTCTGCGGCGCGTGCACGCGATCCTGCGCCGGCTGGACGATGACTTCTGCGATCCGCTCGAGCTGCGCGCCGACTCGGCGCTCGGGGTTCCGGGATTGCTGGGCGCAGTGCGCGCCAAGCGCGTGGTGATCGCCAATGCCCTGGGCAGCGGCGTACTGGAGTCGGCCGCCTGGCTTGGCTTCCTGCCCGGAGCCGCCCGCGTGCTGCTCGGCGAATCGCTGCGGCTGCCGTCGGTGGCCACCTGGTGGTGCGGCGAGAAGCCGGCACTCGAGTACGCGATCGCGCATCTGGACCGGCTGGTGGTGAAGCCGACCTTTCCCAACCAGAAATTCGAGCCGCGCTTCGGCCGTGATCTGGGCGAAGAGGACATTGCGGCGCTGATCGTGCGCCTGCGCAGCCGGCCGTACGCCTACGTGGCGCAGGAACGGGTGTCGTTGTCGCAGGCGCCGACCTGGCGCGCCGGCGCCAACGTGCGCCTGGCGCCCCGCACCCTGACCATGCGCGTGTATGCGGTGGCGACGCCGGGTGGATACGAGGTGATGCCCGGCGGGCTGGCGCGCATCGCCGCCGAGGGCGTGGTCGATATCGTGTCAAGCCAGCGCGGCGGCGGCAGCAAAGACGTCTGGGTGCTGACCGATCCGGCGGCGCCGGTGGTCAAGCCCGCCGCGGCTGCGCCGCAGCGCTATCTGCGCCACGACGATCTGCCGTCGCAGCTGGTGGAGAACCTGTACTGGCTCGGCCGCTATTCCGAGCGCTGCGAGGACAAGGCACGCTTGCTGCGCGCGACGCTGGCGATGCGCACCAATGCCAGCATCTGGCGCACCGCGCGCGAGCAATGCGTGCGCTACGGCGTGTTGACGGCCGACGGCGATCCGGTCGAGGGCGTGTATGACGACGCGCTGGAGTTTGGACTGACCGCTGATTTAGGCCGGCTCGGCTGGTGCGCCACGCAGTCGCGCAGCCGCCTGTCGGCCGAGCACTGGCGCTCGATCAGTGTGATGCAGCGGCACTTTCACGAGGCCGGGGCGACGCTGGCCGATCCGCTGGAGACCCTGGATCGGCTGCTGGTGTCGCTGACCGCGCTGTGCGGCTTCGCGCTCGACGACATGACGCAGGACGATGGCTGGCTGATGCTGATGCTCGGGCGGCGATTGGAGCGCATCCAGTTTCTCGCCGGCCTGATCGCCGCGCGACTGAGCGCGGACGAGCCGTTGCCGCAGGGCGAGCTCGAATGGCTGCTGGACGTCGGCGGCGTCAGCATCACCTACCGCACGCGCTACGTGGCGACGCCGCAGCTGGCTCCGGTGCTGCAGCTGTTGATCTTCGAGCCGTCCAGCCCGCGTGCGCTCGCCTTCCAGTGGCGGGTGTTGCGCGACACGCAGGCGGCGCTGGTCGAGTCGCTCAGTACCCAGCCGGACGAGCCGCTCGAGGATCCGATGGCAAAGCTCACTGCAATCGGCACCGCAGGTGTTGAGGATGAAGGCAAGGCGGGCACGGAACGGCGCGCGTTGCTGTCGTCGGCGCTCACGGCGCTGGCCGCAGCGGCCGGTGGCTACTCCGATCGACTCGCGCTGCGTCACTTCTCCCTGGTCGACGTCGATCTGCACGCGGTGGCCTCATGAGTGCGGTGCACTACGCCGTGCGTCATGAGACGCTGTACCGATATCGCCGCGACGTGGTGCACGCGCATCAGCAACTGCACCTGACGCCGCGCAATTCAGAGCGTCAGCAGTGCGTGCTGCACCGGATCGACATCACGCCGCAGCCGGCGGTGTCGGCCGAGTACGTCGATGCGTTCGGCAATTGGGTCACGCGGGTTGAGCTCGATCGGCCGCACAATCGGTTGCAGGTGGTGGCCGAGATGGACGTGCGCCTGGATGCGCTGCCGGAGTGGGATTTCGAGCAGGCCGAGAGCTGGGAGCGCGTGCGCGAGCAGCTGTGTTACAACGCCCAGGGTCGCAATGCCGACTGGCTCGAGGCGATGCGCTTTCGCGGCGAGTCGCCTTACGTGCGCATCAAGGCCGTGCTCGGCGAGTACGCGCGCGATTGCCTGCGTCCTGGGGCCAGCGTAGCCACGGTATGCACGGCGCTGATGGCCAAGATACGGCGCGACTTCACCTACGCCCCCGGCAGCACCGAGATTGCGACCCCGCTGCTGCAGGTGCTGGCCAATCGCACCGGCGTGTGTCAGGACTTTTCCCATCTGATGATCGCCTGCCTGCGCAGCGTCGGCCTGTCGGCACGCTACGTGAGCGGCTACCTGCGTACCCACGGGCCGGCGCCCGCAACCGCCGCTGACAAAGACGATGATGACGAGGATGACGACGACGATGGCGATGGCCAGCAGCGCAGCGGCGAGGGCGCGGCCGCAGCTGGCGGCGCGGACGGCATCGTGCCGCCGCTGCGCGGCGCGGATGCGTCGCACGCCTGGGTGGCGGCGTTTGCACCGCCGTTCGGCTGGATCGGCTTCGATCCGACCAACAACGTCATCGCCGGCCAGGACCACGTGGCGCTGGCCTGGGGGCGCGATTTCGGGGACGTCTCACCGCTGCGCGGCGTCATTCTGGGAGGCGGTTCACATCGACTGCGGGTACGGGTCGCGGTGCGCCGTATCGACGACCCCGCCTGAAGAGCTGTGCGCCCTAAGAGCTGTGCGCCTGCACTGCGCGCCGGAACTCGAGCGGCGAGCTGATGCCGTTGAACGGCTCGTTGGTACCGCCGGTGCCGGTCACCACGATGTTGCCGTAACCGAGGATGCGGCCAAGTATGCCCTGGTTGACGGAAACGGCTTCGACCTTGGTGTTCAGCATTTCCACCGTTCGCCGTCGCAGCACTCCGACTTTGATGATGACGCGCTTGTTAGTGACTGCGAACTCGGAGCTGGCGTAATCAACGTACTTCACCAGGCCCCACAGGAGCGCGACGCCAAGCACGCTCTCGGCTGCCACCTGAAAGCCATAGACGAATAGCCAGATGGAGATACCGAGCAGCACCACCGGTATAAAGAAGATGACTAGGTGCAGGTGAGTCCTGAACACCACCTGCTCATCCGGAATGAGGCTGTTGTCGACGTAACTCATGCTGCCCCCGTCGGTCGCGCAGGGGCGATTATGCAGCACCTGCGGGCAGACAGGGACGCCTGCCGGCCTTAGAGTTCGCCTATGAAGTCGATCGAGGCGGCGCGGACCCGCGCATTGTCGCTACTGGCGGAGCGCGCCCCAGCCGTTTCCGCCGCGCTGGCGCAGCTGCCGCCGGACATCGCCGCCTCGGTGCCCGATGTGCTGGCCGCGAGCGATTTCCTGCTCGATGCGCTGTGCCGTGATCAGGAGCTGTTGGCAGTGCTGCTGCGGCGCGCCGAGCAACGCTTTGCCGGAGCACCCATGGCGTTGCCGGCATTGCCGCCGGTGTCGCCGCTGCCGGCAGTGGGCGCCGCGGAGGCGGAGGCGCAGTTCATGGCGGCGCTGCGCCGCTGGCGCCGCGCCGAATTCGCGCGCATCGCCTGGCGCGATCTGGCCGGGTGGGCCGGCGTTACCGAAACCCTGGCGGATCTGTCGCGCGCCGCGGACCTGGCGCTGTGCCTGGCGCATGAGTTCGCACTGCGCGGCCTGACGGCGCGTTATGGGCAGCCGCGCTCGGAGGCGCAGGTGGCGCAGCAGCTCATCATCGTGGCCATGGGCAAGCTCGGCGGCGGCGAACTCAATTTCTCCTCCGATATCGATCTGGTGCTGCTCTATCCACAGGGCGGTGACACCGACGGCGCCAATTCGATCAGCAACCAGGAATTCTTCACGCGCCTGGGCCAGGCGCTGATACGGCTGCTGGAACAACTGACAGCCGACGGGTTCGTGTTTCGCGTCGATCTGCGCCTGCGCCCCAATGGCGACAGCGGTCCGCTGGTGTCGAATGCGGCGGCGCTGGAGGACTACCTGCAGCTGCATGGGCGCGACTGGGAGCGCTACGCCTGGGTGAAGGCGCGCGCCATCACCAACCAGAGCGGCTATGCGGAACTGTTTCGCAGCGCCATACAGCCGTTCGTCTATCGCCGTTACCTCGACTACGGTGTTTTCGATTCGCTGCGTGACATGAAGGCGATGATCGAACGCGAAGTGCAGCGCCGCGAGCTGGCCGACCACATCAAGCTCGGTGACGGCGGCATCCGCGAGATCGAGTTCATCGTGCAGTCGTTTCAGCTGATCCGCGGCGGCCAGGACCGGCGGTTGCAGACCACCTCGTTGCGCCAGGCGCTGGTGCTGCTGGTGGGCGCCAAGCTGCTTGCGGTCGAGGCCGTGGCCGAGCTCGACGCGGCTTACATCTTCCTGCGGCGACTGGAAAACCGGCTGCAGATGCGCGCCGATCTGCAGGTACACCAGCTGCCGGGCGCCGCACTCGAGCGCGAGCTGCTGGCACTGGCGATGAATCTGGATGGCTGGACCGAACTGCGGGCCGAGATCGATCGGCATCGGCAGCACGTGGCCGCCATTTTTCGCGCCATCGTGTTTGGTGCCAGCTCCGGCTCGCCGGGGGATGACGTGCCGCAGGACCTGCCGCAGCTCGAGGATGCCGACCGGCCCACGCTGGCCGCCCGGCTCGAGCGCGCCGGGATCACCGACAGCGTCGCTGCCGCCCAGCTGCTGCTGGATTTTCGTCAGCTGCCGTTCGCGCAGCGGCTCGACGCCCTCGGCAGTCGGCGCCTGAGCGCACTGCTGCCGGTGCTGGTGGCGGCGGCGGCGGCCACGCGCGAACCGCTGCCGGCGCTGCGCCGTCTGCTGCGGGTGTTGGAAGCCATCGGCGCCCGCTCGGCCTACCTGGCGCTGCTGCTGCACAACGCGCGCGCGCGACTGCGCCTGGTGGAGCTGGCCTCGCACGGCGACTTCCTGACCGAGCAGATCGCCGCGCATCCGCTGCTGCTCGACGAGCTGATCGACGAGCGCATCTTCGACTCACCGCCCGATCGGCCGGCGCTCGCGGCAGAGCTCGAGCAGCGCACGGCCGGGGCCGATGAGGATGACGGCGAGCAGCTGGTGGAGCGACTGCGCCAGTTCCAACGCGCGGCCTTGTTTCGCCTGGGAGTGGCCGACCTGCTGGCACGGCTGCCGGTGATGCGGGTCAGCGACCGACTGACCGATGTCGCCGAGCTGATCGTCGAGCGGGTACTCGGGCTCGCCTGGCAGCAGCTCACCCCGCAGCTTGGCATCCCGATGTGCGGCGACGCCGGCGGGCGTCGGCCGGTGCGACTGTGCGTCATCGGCTACGGCAAGTTCGGCGGCATGGAACTGGGCTACGGCTCCGATCTCGATCTGGTGTTCCTGCACGACTCCAGTGGCGCGCAGCAGGAAACGCAAGGGGCGCGCACCATCGACAACCAGGTGTTCTTCGTGCGTTTCGCGCAGCGGCTGGTGCACCTGCTGACGATGCATTCGGCCGCCGGGCGCCTGTACGAGGTCGACATGCGGCTGCGACCCAGCGGCAAGGGCGGCATGCTGATCACCAGCATCGAGGCGTTCGCCGAGTACCAGCGGCGCGAGGCCTGGACCTGGGAGCACCAGGCATTGCTGCACGCGCGCAGCGTCGCCGGCCCAGCGGTACTGCGAGAGCGCTTCGAGGCGATACGCGTCGAGGTGCTGTCGCGGCACGTGCGGCGCGATACCCTGCGGGCCGACGTGCGCCACATGCGCAACCGCATGCGTAACGAATTGTCGCGCGCCAAACCGGGCGAGTTCGATCTCAAGCAGGACCCGGGAGGGATCACCGACATCGAGTTCCTGGCGCAGTACTGGGCGCTCACCTGGGCCGGGGAGTACCCCCCGGTCGCCATGTACTCCGACACCATTCGCCAGCTGGAATCGGTGGCGTCGGCGGACCTGGTGCCGCAGGGCCGCATCGATACGCTGAGCAGCGCCTACCTCGGCTACCGCAGCTGCCTGCACCATCGGGCGCTCGACGGCGCCACCGCTATCGTGGCGGCAAGCGAATTCGTGGCCGAGCGCGCCGTGGTCGTCGCCATCTGGGACGAGGTCATGGGCGCATGATCCGCGGGCGGCTATAATTCGTGCATGACTGCACCCGCCGCGCTCAGAGAGCCGAACGCCCAGAATCAGTACACCGTGACGGTCAAGGACCTGCCACTGTCCTGTCCGATGCCGGACATGAGCCTGTGGAATTCGCATCCACGGGTGTATCTGCCGATTGAAGCCACCGGCTTCGCCAAGTGTCCGTACTGCGGGGCCGAGTACACGCTCGAGCGCTGAGACCTTGGTGCGCTCTGCGGCCCCAGCGCATCCGACCGGACCGCCGCGTCAAGGCGGGCGCCGCCCCAGCCACGATTTCGATACCAGGAAACTCAAAGGAGTAAAGTAGCTCGTTGTTGAGATCTGGAGAGGCCGCGTCGTGACGAACCGGTTGCTTCCGCTGCTGCGCACCGCCATGTATGCGCTGCGCGGCGGATTCTTGGTGCGTCCGTTGCTCATCTCCATCGGGCTTGGCCTGCTCGGTGCCGGGCTCTCGTCGCTCGAAGAGAGCGTTCCTTCGCTGAGTGCCTGGATTCCGACCATCCTGTTCCCATCCCGCGCCGATCCCCAAGTCGCTCAGATCGTCCTCTCCACGATCGCCGAGTCGATCATGACGGTGGTGTCGATCGTCTTCGCCATCCTTCTGATGACACTAACGCTCGCCTCGATGCAGTTCTCCCCTCGCATCCTGCTGAGTTTTGTCAAGGATCGCGTGACGCAGTGGACGCTCGGGATCTTTCTCGGCACCTTCGTCTACTGCATGGCCGCTTTGCCCGCGGCACGGTCGCAACCGCACCCCTTCGCTCCGATTGCCACGGTCACTTGCGCCATGCTGCTGGCGGTGGCCTGCGTCGCATGGCTCATTTTCTTTATCCACCACATCTCTCAGGCGATCAGTGTCAATCACATCGTCGATCGGATTGCGCGGGAAACCGAAGCTGTGATCGATGACATCATGCCGAACGTCCGGCGCTACGCCTACGAACCGGAAGGAGTGCCGTTCGACAGCACCAAGCGTGAGGGCCTGGTTGACAGCGCGCTCTCCGGCTACATCCGCTATGTCGACACCGAACGATTACTCTATCTTGCGAAGGCCTTCAAGGTACGGGTGCGCCTGCTTCGCAGGGTCGGGCATTTCGTGCCGGCGGGCGTTGCGCTATTCGGCGCCTCGCCCGAGGGGCGCATCGATCACGAGCGCGCGCGCGAACTGCGCTCGGCGTTCGAAATCGGAGCAACGCGCACGATGCAACAGGACATCGAGTTCGGGGTCATTCAGATCGTTGACATCGCGCTCAAGGCGATTTCCTCGGCGATCAACGACCCAAGCACCGCGATTACGTGCATCGACCAGCTCGGGCGGATCCTGATCCGATTCGTGAGCCGCGTTGCTCCGGTGTCGCCGCTGTGCGATCCGCCGCACGTCGTGCGGGTCATCGTGCCGTGGATCGGGACGGAGAATCTTCTGGATACGGCCTTTGAGCAGATCCGCCACTACTCTGCGTCGGACGTAGCTGTCAGCCTGCGGATCTTGCGCGCTTTCAACGACATTGCCTCGACCTGCCGCGAGCCGCGCATCGTCGAGTCGCTCGTTACACGCGGCCGTCGGATCTTAGCCGGTTGCGCCGAACGATTGGGTCCGGAGCAGATCGATAAGCTTCGGCAACGACTCGGCGCGCTGGAAGGTTGCATGCATGCTGTCACCGGCGGCCAGCCGCATGGCGCCTCAATATTATTCTCTGAGCACTGACCGAGCGCTGGTCGGGCGGAACCAGGTATAGGGGCGTCGGGAATGACGGTAATCGCTTACGGGCAGATTGCGCTCTATCTTCTGGTGCTGGCTGTCCTTGCTCTACCACTCGGGGTCTACATCCACCAGGTTATGGAGGGTGGCGCGATCCCGCTGTCGCGCCTGTTCAGGCCGCTGGAATGCGCGCTGTACCGCACCTGCGGGGTTGAGGAACGCGCGACCATGAGCTGGAGCGCCTACACCGTCCGTCTGATCGTTTTCAATGCCACCGGGGCGCTGTTGCTTTACGTCATGCAACGCACGCAGGGCTGGTTGCCACTCAATCCGGGGCACCTGAGTGCAGTCAGGCCGGACAGCGCCTTCAACACGGCGGTCAGTTTTGCTTCCAACACCAGTTGGCAGAGCTACGCGGGGGAGACCACGTTGAGCTATCTGACGCAAATGCTGGGGATCACGGTGCAGTCGTTTCTCTCCGGGGCGACCGGGATCGCCGTCTTGATGGCGTTACTGCGCGGTTTCTCGCGTGTCGAGACCAACATGCTGGGCAATGTGTGGGTAGACCTGACGCGCGCCACGCTGTTCGTGCTGTTGCCCCTGTCGTGTCTGCTAGCGGTCGTCCTGGTTGCCCAGGGCAGCATCCAGAATCTGCGCCCCTATCAAATCGCCGCACTGGTCGAGCCTGCGCGCTACAGCCAACCGAGGCTTGACCCAGCAGGCCGGGCGCTGCTCGACGCCCAGGGACAACCGATCACTGAGACAGTAATGATGCGCACGCAGGTTCTGCCCATGGGACCGGCTGCCTCGCAGACCGCCATCGCGCTGCTGAGCGGCGATGGTGGTGGCTTCTTCAATGCGAACAGTGCGCATCCCTACGCGAATCCGACGCCGCTGAGCAATTTTCTGGAAATGATAGCAATCCTGTTGATCCCGGCCGCGCTGTGTCACACCTTCGGCCGGGTAGTGGGCGACCGACGACAAGGCTGGGCGATGTTTACTGCCATGTCGCTGGTATTTGTGCTGATGAGCGTGATCGCCATCCGGGCCGAACAGCTCGGCAGCCCCGCCGTGAGCGTGCTCGGCGTCAGTCTGTCGCCTGGACCGATGCAATCGGGCGGCAACATGGAAGGAAAAGAGACGCGCTTTGGCATCGTGTCTTCTGCGCTGTTCGCGGTGGTGACAACCAGCGGGGGAGACGGTGCCGTCAATTCCATGCACGATTCCTTCACGCCGATCGGCGGCCTGGTGCCCATGACGCTCATGCAGCTGGGGGAAGTAATCTTTGGCGGCCCGGGTTCGGGGCTGTACGGCATGCTGATGTACGCAGTCATTGCGGTGTTTGTCGCCTCGTTGATGATCGGGCGTGCACCGGAGTACCTCGGCAAGAAGATTGAAGCATTCGAACTGAAGATGGCCTCAATGGTCATTTTGATCGCACCGCTGCTGGCGCTGGTAGAAACGGCCATTTCGGTGCTCCTGGAGGCGGGCAGAAGCGGTCCCAGCAATCCAGGCGCACACGGCTTTTCTGAAATCCTGTACGCCTTTTCCTCAGTCGCCAATAACAACGGCAGTGCCTTTGCCGGCCTGTCCGCCAACACTCCTTACTACAACGTCATGGCCGGCATTGCGATGTGGTTCGGGCGCTTCCTGCCCATGGTAGCGGTCATGGCGATCGCCGGTTCGCTGGCCGCGAAGAAGTGCCGCTCGGCCGGGCCGGGCACGCTACCGACGCACCGGCCTTTGTTCATCGGAGTGCTCCTGGGCACGGTGTTGCTCGTTGGTGCACTGGCGTGGTTACCTGCCATCGCCATGGGACCCGTGGTCGAACAGCTGCAGTTTCTGCATCGACCTTGAACGTTGGGCGCGGCCTGCAAGCCCTGATGCTGCTGGCGTTTACCGCCCCCGCCGTTCGCCGACGATGCGCCGTCGGATGGTGGAGTTCAACCCCGAACTAGAGTCAACCGACGGTTCAGCGATACGGTCGGTAGGACTTCTCTTCGACGATCGCCGACTTGAGCTTCAGGTTGATGCGCTGCTTGATGGCGGCGCGCTCATCGTTGTGCAGGTACACCGCGCGCGCCAGTTCGACGAAGCCGGCATCGAAGCGCCGCTGCGCCTCATGCTCGCGGATGCGATCTTCGATCTCCCATAGCTCGGTATTGACGCGCGCCAGCGCCGCCTCATCGCCCGCCAGCTCAATCGTGGCCCCGACCGCCTGGCTCCAGTGCTGCTCCAGCACCACCAGTTCCCGGCGTATGTTGCCGAGCTTGCCCGCATCCTGAATGCGCTGCGCCTTGATGCGCAGAATGGTGATCTTGTCGAGCAATTCGCCCGGCGACAGCGGCACCAGAATCCCATCCATGACCGCTATGGTAGCAGCATGAGCCTTGGCCGCGACGCGGGGGGGGGCGTGCCGGCTCAGGTGCCGGCGTGCGTTTGCATCAAGGCGTCGAGGCGCTGCTGCACGTCTGCGACCTCGATCAGGTCCATCACGCCGGGCTGTTCGATTTTCTCGTGCCAGGGCAGCTGCTCGGCGCTGCAACCGCGGTAGCGGCGCGCCGCCGCCTCATAGCGATCCACGCACCATTGGCGCGACAGGTAGGGGCCGGTGCGCTGCACGCGCGTGGCCGCATACAGGCCGATCACCGGTGTGCCGACCATGGTCGCCATGTGCGCCGGACCGGAATCCGGACAGAGCAGCACACTGGCACGCGCCAGCAGCGCCAGCAGCTGCGGCAAGGTATCCGCGCCGATCTGATTGACGACCGGCACCCGCACCAGGCGCGCGATGCTCGCGCCCATGGCGCGCTCCGCCGGCGACGACGAGCCGCACAGGATCACGCGCATGCCGTGCGCCTCGACCGCGTGCTCGGCGATCGCCGCGTAGCGCTCGGGCCGCCAGTTGCGCGCCGGGTGCGCCGAGCAGGGACTGATGATCAACGTCGGTCGTGCATCCGGAACCAGCGCCGCCGCGTAATGCTGCGCGGCTTGCGGCAACGGCAGATTCCATTCCAGAGCAGCCGGGCCGATTCCGAGTGCCTCGAGAAAGCCCTGGAAACTGTCGAGCACGTGCTGCCGGCTGCGCGCGGCGATCTGCGCGTTGGTGAACAACCACTGCAGCTCACGCGCCCGTGCCCGATCGAAACCCAGGCGCACGCGCGAAGCGATCAGCGTCGAGGTAAGGCTGGCGCGCAGCGACAGCTGCATGTGCAGCAGCACGTCGAAGCGCCGGGCGTGCAGTGCTGTGCGCAGGCCGCGCGCCGCGGCCAACCCGGCACGCTTGTCGATGGTGATAAACTCGACCCCGGGCAGCAGACCCATCAGCCGCGCCTCGAGGCGGCCGATGACCCAGGTCAGCTGTGTTGTCGGCCACACGCGCTGCAGCGTGCGCACTATGGGCACGACATGGCAGGTATCGCCGATGGCCGAGAGCCGCAGGATGCACAGGCTCTTGGGTCGCTCAATGAGATTCAGCATGCGGAAGTCTTTGATCTGGCCGACCGGTGCGGAAGTTCGGCAAATACCGTTGCGCGGCGGCGCGATGCTATATGACGCCTCCAGGGCGGGCAATGCGGCGGCCACGTGGTTCGACGAGCAGTGGTGGTCGCGCCGCGGCGAGGTGCGCGCCAGCGCCGAAGGGCGCGGCGGGGTGCTGTACATCGACGCCGACGGGCGGCGACTGGTGCTGCGTCACTACCGGCGCGGCGGCTGGATCGCCCGCTGGTGGACCGACCGCTACCTGTGGCGCGCCGCATCGCTGACGCGTTCGTTTATCGAATGGCACCTGCTGTATGTGATGCACCGCGCCGGCCTGCCGGTCCCCAAGCCGATCGCCGCCTGTTACCGGCGCAGCGGGCGCTACAGCTACAGCGCCGATCTGCTCACCGAGCGCATTGCCGGGGTGAGCTCTATGGCCACACGCCTCGCCAGCGCGCCGTTGCCGCTCAGCAGCTGGATCGCGATCGGCCGCTGCCTGCGCCGCTTTCACCGCGACGGCGTGTGCCACGCCGATCTCAACGCCCACAACGTGCTGCTGAACGATGCGCAGGAAGTGTGGCTGGTGGACTTCGATCGCGGCAGTCTGCGCCGCCCGGGCCTGTGGTGCGACGGTAACCTTACGCGCCTGCGCCGTTCGATCGAGAAGATCAGCGATGCGCTGCCGCCGGAGCGGTTTTCCGAAGCCGATTGGGCGTCGCTGCTCAGCGGCTATTTCGTGGCCGCGACGCGCCAGTCCGCGGCTCCCTAAAGCGCGCAGTGCGCCGTCTATATACGCTGCTGCTGTACCTGGCGCTGCCCGTGGTGTCGCTGATGGTCGGCGTTCGCGGCCTCACCGAGCGCGACTATTGGCGCGGCTGGAGCCAGCGTTTTGGTTTCGGGGCGCAGCGCGCCGGCGGCGGGATCTGGGTACACGCGGTATCGGTCGGCGAAGTACAGGCAGCCGCGGTGCTGATCGAGGCGCTGCGTGAGCGCCGGCCGCAACTGGAGATCACACTGAGCTGCGCCACACCGACCGCGCGCGCGCGCGGGCGCGCATTGCTGCCCGGCGTTGACGTGCGCTATGCGCCCTACGACCTGCCGGGCAGCGTACGGCGTTGCCTGCGCGCTTTGCGTCCGAGGATGCTGATCGTACTGGAGACTGAGCTGTGGCCGAATCTGCTGCACGAGGCGCAGGCCGCCGGCGTATCGACCCTGATCGCCAGCGCCAGGGTGTCGGCCCGCAGCGCGCGCATCTACCAGCGTCTGCCGGGGTTGCTGCGCGCAACGCTCGCGGGCGGGGTCTGGGTGGCAGCGCAGACCGACGCCGACGCGCAGCGCTTTGCCGCGCTCGGCGTACCGGCCGCGCGCCTGGCGGTGGTTGGCAATATCAAATTCGATCGCCGGCTGCCGCCCGGGCTGTCCCAGCGCGGCGCACTGTTACGTGCGCGCTACGCTGCCGGGCGCCCGGTCTGGGTGGCAGGCAGCACGCATGCTGGTGAGGAGCAGATCGTGCTCGAGGCGCACTGGCGGCTGTGCCAGCGCCTGCCGGCTGCGCTGCTGATCCTGGCGCCGCGCCACCCGCAGCGTTTCGATGCCGCCGCGGCGGCGGTGGCGGCGCGGGGCCTCTCCTGCGTACGCCGTTCGATCGAGGCCGCCGATGGTGACTATCAGGTCCTGCTGCTCGATACCCTGGGCGAGCTGGCGGAGTTCTACGCCGCGGGCGATGTGGCCTTCGTCGGTGGCAGCCTGGTCGCGGTCGGTGGCCACAACCTGCTCGAACCGGCTGCGCTCGGCGTGCCGGTGCTGTCGGGCCCCGAGCAGTTCAACAGCCCGGAACTGGCGCGGGTGCTGGGCGAGCAGGGTGCGCTGACGATCGTGCACGACGCGGCGGGGCTGGCAGCGGCACTGGAAACACTGCTGCGCGACCCGCAGGCACGCGCCACCCAGGGAGCCGCGGGCTGCGCCGCGATCGCCGCCAATCGTGGTGCGCTCGAGCGCGTGCTGGGTCTGATCGATCGCTTAACGCCAGCGCGCAGCGTTGCGTGACCGGGCGGTTAGTGCGACAGCGCGGTCAGTGCGGTGCCGCCGATGATGGCACCGGCTCGGGCGGCAGTGCCGGCAGTGACGGTGCGTCTGGAGAGGGGTACGGTGAGGCGTCCAGCGGCATGACTGGCGTGGTTGCCGGTGCGTTCGGGGTGCCGGGTACCGCCGGCAGCGGCGGTCGCGGCTCGATCAGCCAGCCGTTAACCAGTTCGATCGTGGCGCGATCCAGATTGCCGGCCGCCAGTCGCAGCGCGACGATGTCGTTCAGATAGCCATACTTGGCCTGGGCGTAGTTGGTGTCGTCCTGCAGCAGCGCGGCGCGCGTGGTCAGTACATCGACCACGGTCTTGGTGCCCACCTGATAGCCGGCCTCGGTGGCCTGCAGCGCAATGCGGTCCGATTCCACCGCCTGCTTCAGTGCCCGCACCTGCGCGATCTGGCTGATCACACCCTGGTAGGCATCGCGCGTCTGCTCCTCGGTCTGCCGTGAGCTGAAGTCGAGCCCCGCCTTGGCGGCATCCCAGGTGTAGCGCGCCTGGCGCACCTTGGACTGGGTCAGGCCGGCGGTGAACAGCGGCACCGAGATGCCGACCGACCAGAACACATCGCTGGTATCCAGCACGGTAGGCAGGCCGTTGATCGAGCCTATCAGCGCGGCCTCGCCGACCGCGCCGGTGCCGTTGTTGAAGTTACCGTGCTCGAGCGCCCAGTTGCGCGACACGTTGACGTTGACGGTCGGCAGGTGGCCGCCATACGCGGTCAACAGGCTGTCGTGCGCGATGTCGGAGGCCATGCGGCTGGCGATCAGGCTGGCGTTCTGCGCCATCGCGGTCGTCACCCAGCTGTCCTCGCTCGCCGGCTCCGGGTTCAGCAGCGGCATGTCGTCGCGCGGACCGGCGAGGCTGGCGTAGTTTTCATTGGTGATGGACCGCAACAGGTCTTGCTGCGTGGCCAGCGCGCGCTTGGCCGCGATCACGGCCGCCGCAGTGCTGTCGCGCGAGGCGCGCGCCACCGCCACATCAGTGACCGCGATCAGGCCGACTTTGTAGCGTTGCTCGGCCTGATCGAGCTGAGTCTGCACCGATTGGTAGGCACTTTGCTCGGCGGTGAGCGTGTCCTGGGCCGCCAGCACGGCAAAATACTGCTGCGACACGCGCTGGATCAGGCTCTGCGCGGCGGCCTGGTAGTTGGCCTCGGACTGCGCCACCGTGGCGTCGGCAGCCTTCAGTGCCACCCAACTGTCCCAGTTGAACAGATTGACCGTCAGGCCCGCCGCAAGATAGGCCGGAGTCTTGATCTGTACGCTGCCGATGCCGATGAAATTCTTGTTGGCCGAGACATCCAGCGGCAACAGGTTGAGTACTGCCTGCGTCTTGGTCTCGTGAATGGCCAGCCGGGTAGCGGTGGCCTGACGCCAGAGCGGATCGGTATCCAGGGCGCGCTGGTAGACCGCGAGCAGGTCGGCCGCAACGGCGCTGCCCATGGCGCCGACACAAAGCACGGCGAATGACCAGCGCCGCCTCATTCAGTACGACGCCAGGCTGGGGTCGATGTCGCGCGCCCAGGCGTCGATGCCGCCCGACAGGTTGGCCACCCGGCCAAAGCCCTGGGCAGACAAAAACTGCGCAACGCGGCGGCTGCGGCTTCCGGCCTTGCACAGCACGACGATCTGCGCATCGGGATCAAGCTCGCGCCAGCGCGCGGGAATCTCGCCCATCGGGATATTGAGGCTGTCGGGCAGGGCCGCGATCGCGCGCTCCCACGCTTCGCGCACGTCCAGTAACCGCAGCGGCTCGCCGGCATCAAGCAGGCGCTTCACCTGCAGCGGCTCGAGTTCCGGCACGGCCATGGCTAGAAACCGAAAACGGGTGGCCGCGGGGCATTTTCCAGCGGCTCGATGCAGGTCTCGAACAGCGATTCACGGTTGCAGTCGCCGGCGCCGGTGCCGACCCGGCGCACCAGGCTGGCCTCCTGCAGCGTCGAGGCGCCGATCACGACGAACATGCGCCCCCCGGGGCGCAATGCCTGCTCGAACCGTGCCTGATAGATCGGCAGCGAGGCGGTCAGCACGATCGCATCGTAGCGCGCCTGCTCGGTGAGCTGCATGGCGTCGGCGCCGATCACCTCGATCGGCAGGCCGGGCGCCACCGCGCGCAGGTTGGCGCGCGCGAAGTCGGCGATTTCCTGATGCAGTTCGAGGCTCACCACCCGGCCGCCGAGCTGCGCCAGGCAGGCGGACAGATAACCCGAGCCGGTGCCGATCTCCAGCACCTCCTCGCCGCCCTGCAGCGCCAGAGCCTGCAGGATGTGCCCTATCAGCATCGGCCGCAGCATGCGCTTGCCGCAGCCTAAGGCGATCTCGCAGTCGGCGAAGGCCAGTTCGCGCCAGGCTTGCGGCACGAACCGCTCGCGGGGAACTGCAAGCAAAGTGTTGAGAATCCGCTCGTCGAGCACATCTGATGCGCGCACCTGCTGCTCGACCATCTGCTCGCGCGCTGCTTCCATCAGCATTGGACTTAATCCGGCACCTGGCGGGGACAGCGGACGTTAAGGGTTTTTGCCGCCTGTGCCAAGGTGCGGGCGCCCCACGGCGTACGCAAGTGCCTGAATGTCGCCCGGCGCGCGAGCGGCCTGCATTCGGCCACCACGATATGGTGAAATGCCATGGGCCGGTGACGATACTCCGCTATGCTGCTGGCGCGGGCGATGGCAGAGCTTGGTCCTGTCACCAAGGAAAAAGCATCGCTTGAAAAAACGGCATTAATGTCGATCATTGTTCTGCTCTGCCTGCTCTTCGGTGTCGCGGCGATCCTGTTGCTGGTGCTGTTTTTCCTGCAACGACGCCAGCTCAACGCGCTTGAATTGATTTCGCAGCAGGTGCAGCGGGTCACGCCCGGCGATGCGCTCAACAGCCGCATCGAAGTACACACCGATCAACCCGAACTGGCCGGCATGGTGGCCGCGGTGAATCGCCTGATCGGGCGTTTCGCCGAGCAGGCCGATAAAGCGTCCAGCGCCACCGCACCGATCGGCTCACTGGGCGATCGGGTGCACGAAGCGGTGCTGATCCAGGGCGAGACGATTCGTTACGCCAATCCGCAGTTCGCCAATCTTCTGGGCTGCAGCGCCCAGGAGCTGCTCGGGCGACGGTTGGAGGATCTGGTGCCGCCCGATCATAAGGAGCTGGTAGGTGACAACATGCGCCGGCGGCTCGCCGGGGAGCCGGCGGCCGAGCGCTACGAAATCGATCTGGTCGACCGCACCGGCCAGAGCGCGCGCCTGGAGCTGTCGAGCTGGATCGTCGAGTTCGAAGGCGAACGCGCACTGCTGATCGTGGGCGTCGAGGTTCTGCCCACGCAGACTCTGCAGGCACTGCAGGACGCGGGCGGCCGTTCGCGCTCGCGACGCGCGCTGGAGTCGCTGTCCGAGGCGCTGATCACCACCGATGTCGACGGCCGCGTGGACTACATCAATCCGGCCGCCGCGCGCCTGATGGGGGTGGTGGCGGACGATGCCACGGGCAGCATGCTGGAGGACCTGGCGGCGACGGCGGACGAGGGCGACCGCAAGCTGCTGGCCGAGCCGGTGCGCCAGGCATTGGCCGCCGGTGCGCCGTTGAATCTGGGCCGGCGGGCGCTGATGCTACGGCCACCGGGCGGCGCGGAGCATATGGTGGAGCTGTCGGCCTCGCCGATCCACATGGAAACCGGCGAGACCATCGGTACCGTGGTGCTGTTGCACGATGTGACCGAGATGCGCGGCATGGCGCGGCAGATGTCCTATCAGGCCACGCACGATGCCCTGACCGGCCTGGTCAATCGACGCGAATTCGAGCGCCGGCTGCAGGAGGCGGTGGATACCGCGCACCGCGGCGACAGCGCCCACGTGCTGTGTTTCCTGGACCTGGATCGATTCAAGGCCATCAACGATACCAGCGGCCATATCGCCGGCGATGCGATGCTGCGCGAGAGCGCCAAGATTCTGCGCGACGCCGTGCGTGACTCGGACACCGTGGCGCGGGTCGGCGGCGATGAGTTCGGCATGCTGCTGGTGGGCTGCCCGCTGGAGAAAGCGCGCCAGATCGCCGACGACGTGTGTCGGGCGGTGAATGAATTCCGATTTGTCTGGAAGGACAAGATATTCAACGTCGGCGTGAGCATCGGGCTGGTCGAGCTGGCGCGTGACAGCGGCACCATGGAAGAGGCGCTGGCCGCGGCCGATTCCGCCTGCTACGTCGCCAAGCGCCAGGGGGGTCACGTTTCCGTGTATTCGGCGCGCGACGAGGTCTATGCGCGTGAGAATGGCGAGATCCAGTGGCTGCAGACGCTGCAGGCGGCGCTGCGCGACAGCCGCTTCGAGCTCTACTGCCAGCCGATCGTCGCCGCATTCGCCGCCAACGACGAGGGGCCGGCCATGGAGGTGCTGGTGCGCCTGCGCGACGACTCGGGTCAGCATCTGTCGCCGATCGAATTCGTGCGCGCCGCCGAGCGCTATCGGCTCATGGTGCTGGTGGATCGCTGGGTGGTGCAGACCACACTGACGGCGATGGGACGCGGCGCTATTGCGCTGGCTCCCAAGCGCAGCGTGGCGATCAACATCTCCGGGCAGACCCTGCAGGACACTCAATTTCTCGAATTCGTGGTCGAGTGCTTCGATTCCACCGGCGCCAATCCGGCCCAGGTGTGCTTCGAGATCGCCGAGAACGCCGTGGTCGGCAATCTGGAGCATGCGCGGCGCTTTGTCGGCGTGCTGCACGGCATGGGCTGCCGCTTTGCGCTGGATGATTTCGGCAGCGGCCTGGGCTCGTTCGCCAACCTTAAGACGCTGGCGATCGATTATCTGAAGATCGACGGTTCGTTCTTCAAGAACCTGGCGCGCGACACGGTCAATCAGGCCATGGTGACGGCGATGATCCGCCTGGCCCGAAGCCTGAATTTCAAGGTGATCGCCGAGCAGGTGGAGGATGCCAGCGCGCTCGATGCGGCACGCCGCATCGGCGTGGACTACCTGCAGGGCTATGCGATCGGGCGGCCCGAGAAGCTCGCCATGGCGGCCTAGTCTCCCGGCCGGGCGAACAGTTCGTTGGCGCGCACGAACGACTGCAGGAAAGAACCCATCAACTGCATCTGCGAGCGATGATCGCCCAGCGCGGCGAGCTTGTGCGCCTGCTCCTCGGCACTGAGCGGCAGGCTCTCCCACTGCAGCGCCGCCGCTACGGCCGGCGGCGACAACGCCAGCTGCGGCTGATAGCCGCGCGGCTGCGGCCAGTGCGGGGCGTGCACGATCCAGTAGTGCAGCCGCTCGAGTTGCCCGCGCCGCTGCAGCAGGCGGCGCGCGAGTGCGCCACTGGCGTTGTGATCAGGATGCTGGTCCTCGGGCGCCGCGGCCAGTACCAGCGTCGGGGCGAACTGGTCGATCACGCGCGCCAGGTCACGCTCCAGGTTGCTGCCGGTATAGGCGGCATTAGGGCTTAGTGCCTGCGGGTAGGCCACCGCGGCGAGGCCGGTGTGGGTGGAGCGATAGGGGCGCTGGTAGAAGTCAGTCAGCAGCGCCGTCACGCCGCGGTCCGGATATCCGAGAAAATACTGCTGCGTCGCCGGCACGCCGAGTTCGGCCGCCGCCGCGCTGGCCTCGGCCAGGCGCTGCGCACCCAGTTGCCGCAGATCAGCTTGCCGCGGCCAGAGCGTGTGCTCTACCAGCATGGCGTCGAATGCGAAGCCGTCGCCGGCCGTGATCCACACCACAGCGATCGCGGCGCCATTGGTGCGGGCGCGCTGCAGGATGCCGGCGCAGCACAGGCTCTCATCATCGGGATGCGGCGCGACCACCAGCACCCGGTCCTGCGGTCCCGGCGCGATCATCAGCGCCGGTGCGACTGGTGCGACCGGTGCCGCCGGTGCGTGGGCGGGTTGCGCGGCGCCGATCGGCCCGAGCAGTGCGATCAGGACCGCGAGCGACAGCGCGGCGCGCACCGGGCGCCTACAGCAGTGGCACCAGCAGCAGCGCCACGATATTGATGATTTTTATCAGCGGGTTGATCGCAGGTCCGGCGGTGTCCTTGTAGGGATCACCGACCGTATCACCGGTCACCGCGGCCTTGTGGGCGTCGGAGCCCTTGCCGCCGAAGTGGCCTTCCTCGATGTATTTCTTGGCGTTATCCCAGGCGCCACCGCCGGTGCACATGGAGATGGCGACGAACAGCCCGGTGACGATGGTGCCGATCAGCAGGCCGCCCAGCGCCCGGATGCCGGCGCCGGGCCCCATCAGCGCGTTCATGCCGAAGGCGACGATCACCGGCACCAGAATCGGCAGCAGCGAGGGGATGATCATCTCTTTGATCGCCGCGCGCGTGAGCAGATCGACCGCACGCGAGTAGTCGGGCTTGGCGGTGCCCTCCATGATGCCGGCGATCTCGCGAAACTGCCGCCGCACTTCGGTGACCACGGATGCCGCGGCGCGCCCCACGGCCTCCATCGCCATGGCGCCGAACAGGTACGGCACCAGGCCGCCGAGGAACAGGCCGATGATCACCGCCGGATCGGACAGCGAGAAGCCGACCATCTCGCGCCCGGTCGCCGCCAGGCGGCCTTCCAGGTTGTGGGTGTAATCGGCGAACAGCACCAGCGCCGCCAGACCCGCCGAGCCGATGGCATAGCCCTTGGTGACCGCCTTGGTGGTGTTGCCCACCGCGTCGAGCGGATCGGTGATGTTGCGGATCTCCTTCGGCAGATCGGCCATCTCGGCGATGCCGCCGGCGTTATCGGTGATCGGGCCGTAGGCGTCCAGCGCCACCACCATGCCGGTCATGGACAGCATGGCCGTGGCCGCCACCGCGATGCCGTAGATGCCGGCCAGGTCCGATGCACCCCAGATCGCCAGGCACACCGCAATCACCGGCAGCGCCGTGGATTTCATGCTCACGCCCAGGCCGGCGATGATGTTGGTGGCATGTCCGGTCTGTGAAGCCGCCGCCACGCCGCGCACCGGGCCGTATTCGGTCGCGGTGTAGTACTCGGTGATGATGATCATCGCCGCCGTGAGCGCCAGCCCGATCAGCGTGCAGCCAAACAGCGCGCTGAACTGCTCGGGCAACAGCGATTGGGTGATAAACCAGAACAGTACCGCGGAGATCAGGCCGGACACGATCACGCCCTTGTACAGCGCATTCATGATCTTGCCGCCCGCGCCCACCTTGACGAAGAAGGTGCCGACGATCGAGGAGATGATCGAGGCTGCGCCCAGTGCCAGCGGATACACCAGCGCCGAGGGGCCCGCATCCTTGAGCAGCAGGCCGCCGAGCAGCATCGTCGCCACGATCGTGACCGCATAGGTCTCGAACAGGTCCGCGGCCATGCCGGCGCAGTCGCCGACGTTGTCGCCGACGTTATCGGCGATCACCGCCGGGTTGCGCGGATCGTCCTCGGGAATGCCGGCCTCTACCTTGCCGACCAGGTCGGCGCCGACATCGGCGCCCTTGGTGAAGATGCCGCCGCCCAGACGCGCGAAGATCGAGATCAGCGAGCCGCCGAAAGCCAGACCGACCAGCGCGTGCAGCGCGCCGTCATCGCCCAGCGGGCCGCGCAGCAGCGCGAAATAGCCGGTCACGCCCAAAAGGCCCAGCCCCACCACCAGCATGCCGGTGATGGCGCCGCCGCGAAATGCGACCTGCAGCGCCGCGTTCAGGCCGTTGCGCGCCGCCTCGGCGGTGCGCACGTTGGCGCGCACCGAGATGTTCATGCCGATGTAGCCCGCCAGTCCCGACAGCAGCGAGCCGACCGCAAAGCCGCCGGCGGTCGCCCAGTTGAGCGCCAGGCCCAGCACCACGAACAGGATCACGCCGACCACGGCGATGGTCTTGTACTGGCGGTTCAGATACGCCTTGGCCCCCGCCTGGATGGCGGCGGCGATCTCCTGCATGCGCGCATTGCCTGCCGGCAGCGCCAGGATCGAGAAAACCGAGACCACACCGTAGAGCACGGCGACCAGGCCGGCGGCGATCGCCACCCACAGCCAGTTAACGGCTTCCATTCAGACTCCTTGCGAAATTCATTGCGAAACGTAGGACGATGCGGATGTGGTCAGATTGTGTGCGCCTGAACGACACCGACGCCCCGGCAAAAAGGGCGCGAAATATACCATATGGCAGCTGCGCAACGGCACGCGCACCTGCAGCTTCACAACCTGAAGTTCACAGCTTGAATTCGGTTGTCAGTTTACGTTTGACCGCGGCGCCCTTGATGCGCACGTAGGCCGGCAGGCCGTCGCGGTAGGGCGGATAGTCTTCGCCCGCAATCAGCGGTTCCAGATAGCGGCGGCAGGCGGCGGTGATGCCGAAGCCGTCGGCGGTGACGAATTCGCGCGGCACCTTCTTCTCTATGTTGGCGACCTCGGCCAGCGGCACCGGCACGATCTGCCATCGGTAGGGGCGCGAGGAGCGGCGCTTGATCGCCGGCATCACCGCGTTCATGCCGGCGATCGCGTAGCCGACCGCCGCCTTGCCGACCGCATAGGCCTGCTCGACGTCGACCTTGGACGCCACATGGCGCGCGGCGCGCTGCAGGTAGTCGGCGACCGCCCAGTGGTATTTATAGCCGTACGCCTGGTGCACCATGTTGGCCAGCACCGGACCGACGCCGCCGAGCTGCGTGTGGCCGAAGGCATCCTTGGTGCCGGCGTCGGCCAGGAACTTGCCGTCCGCAGTCTTGACGCCCTCCGACACCACGATGACGCAGTAGCCGTAGTCGGTCACGCACTGCTTGACGCGCTCCAGGAAGCGCGCCGGCTCGAGCGCGATCTCGGGAAACAGGATGATATGCGGGGCTTGCCCGGGCTTGCGGCCAGCCAGTCCGCCGGCCGCGGCGATCCAGCCCGCGTGGCGACCCATCACCTCCAGCACGAACACCTTGGTTGAGGTGCGCGCCATCGAAGCCACATCGAGCGCACCTTCGAGCGTCGACACTGCGATGTACTTGGCCACCGAACCGAAACCGGGGCAGCAATCGGTGTGCGGCAGGTCGTTGTCCACCGTCTTGGGCACGCCGATGCAGGCGATCGGATAATTCATCGCGGCGCCCAGTTGCGAGATCTTCAGCGCCGTGTCCATGGAATCGTTGCCGCCGTTATAGAAGAAATAACCGATGTCATGCGCGCGAAACACCTCGATCAGGCGCTGGTACTGCGCGCGGTTTTCCTCCAAGCCCTTGAGCTTGTAGCGCGCGGAGCCGAAGGCGCCGGCCGGGGTATAGCGCAGGCCGCGGATCGTGGCCGCGCTCTCGCGCGTCAGATCGATCAGATCCTCGGTCAGCACGCCCACGATACCGTTGCGCCCGGCATAGATCTTAGCCACGTGGCGCCGCGCCTTGAGCGCCGCCTGGATGACACCACAGGCCGAGGCATTGATCACGGCTGACACACCGCCCGACTGGGCATAGAGCGCATTGCGTGGGGTGGGGCGTGGAGCGGACCTAGTTTTCATTAGCGACCATCGGCGGGCGGGTTCATTCAGGTATCGAGCGGCGCGAGCATACCGTGCGTGCACGCTTGCGTCTCGCTGGTGCGCGCCGGTTCAATGCCGGGCGGCGCCGATGGTAACGGTCACGCGGCGGCCGCAGGCGGCGCGGTGGCCAGCGGGCGTGGTTTGACCTCCACGGCGCCGCCCGGTAGTGTTTCTGGAATGAGAATAGTGCTTATGGGGGCCCCGGGTTCGGGCAAGGGCACCCAGTCTCAACGCCTGGTGGAGCGTTTTGGCATCCCGCAGATATCTACCGGCGACCTGCTGCGCAGCGCCGTGGCGCGCGGCACCGAGTATGGTTTGCGGGCCAAAGCGGCCATGGACGCAGGCGTGCTGGTGGTGGACGAGATCGTGCTCGGCATCTTCCGCGAACGGCTGGCGGAACGCGACACCGAGCGCGGCTTCATTCTCGACGGCTTCCCGCGCAACTTCGCCCAGGCCGGGGCGCTCACCACGCTGCTGACCGGCCTTGGCAAGCCGCTCGATGCGGTGGTGCTGTTCGAGGTCGATTACGCTGAAATCGTCAAGCGCATTTCCGGCCGCCGCAGCTGCCAGAAATGCGGCCGGGTATTCAACATTCACACCGCGCCGGCCGGTACACCCCCGCGCTGTGATGTGTGCGACGACAAACCGCTACTGGTACAGCGGGCCGACGACGAGGAAGCCACGGTGCGGCGCCGGCTCGAGGTTTACGAGCAGCAGACGCGTCCGCTGGCGGACTATTACGCCGCCCAGGGACTGCTGCGTACCATCGACGCCAATGCCAGGGTGGATGACGTCACGCTGCGGCTGATTGCGCTGCTGGAGTCACTGCCGGCACAGCAGCGGCTGCGCAACGCCTCCTAGAGTGCCTGCAGCAGGCGCTCGCCGATGACGGCGCGGCGCCAGCCGGTCAGCGGGCCGCCGTCGCGCGCTCCATTGACCAGACGCTGCATGTCGCGCCGCGTCGCCAGGATCTCCGGCGCAATCCCCAGCTCGCGCCCGGTCTGCTGCGTCAGTTGCGATAGTTTGCGCAGCAATTCGGTTTCGGCCGCCTCCGGGCGCGCCCGCCTGGGCAGCGGCGGCAGCGTTGTCGGTAGCCGCGCGGCCTCGATGACCGCCAGCAGGTCCGCACCGCTGTTGATGCGGATGCCATCGGGCAGTTCCGCCGTCTGCGCCAGCTCCGTCATGTTGCGCGGCACGTGCAGCACCATGTCGCGCAGGGCCGCGTCCGGCAGGATCCAGCTGCGCGGCCGATCGGAATCGATCGCGCGCCGTTCACGCCACGCCGCGAGCGCGCGTGCCAGCCCCTGGCGGGCCGGATCCAGTTCTGCGATGCCCTTCAAGCGCCGCCAGGAGTCCTCGGGATCCACGGCAAACGAACCGGCGGCATCGAGCTGCGCCATTTCCTCTTCAAACCAGGCCCACCGGCCGAGCTGTCGCAGCCGCTCGGTGAGACGTTCGCGCAGCGGCTGCAGGTAGCGCACGTCATCCAGTGCATAGGCGATCTGCGCGGCGGACAGCGGCCGGCGCGACCAGTCGGTGCGTGTTTCGGCCTTGTGCAGGCTGGCGCCCAGCAGCTGTTTCACCAGTTCCCCGTAGCCGACCTGCGCCGACAGGCCGATCAGCGCCGCCGCCACCTGGGTGTCGAACAGGCCCACCAGCGGGCCGGTCGCCGGCGCGAGCACTTCCAGATCCTGGCGTGCGGCATGCACCACCTTGCCGATGGCGGGAGAGGCCATGGCCGGGCGCAGCGGGCTTAGGTCCGCCAGCGCCAGGGTATCGATGCACACCGCCTGGTCGCCGAAACTCAACTGCAGCAGGCACAGCTGTGCGAAGTAGGTGCGCTCGCGCATGAATTCGGTGTCCAGCCCGAATGCGTCGTGCTGTGCGAGCTCGCGGCACAACTGCGCGAAGGCGTTCTGGTCGCTGATAATCCCCGACATGCTCGATCTGATCCCCTATCTGCCACGGCCCGGAGCGCCCGATGCCAGAGTTCCGGCCTCGCACTAGCGCCGACCTGGCAACCCTGGCGCGGCTTTATTTCGCGATCGCGATCTGGCGGCGCGGACCGCAGGATTTGCCCGCGGTCGGTATTTTACTGCCTTTGACCATCGGCGCTTACGTTCTGCTGAGCGCAGCGGTAGGTGCACTGTTGCCATCGCTGCATCCGGGCTGGCTGCTGCAGGTGGTCGCCGACGCGCTGTTCATGGCCGCGTGGTACTGGCTGCTGCTGGCGATTGCGCGCCGGCGCGAACGCTATCTGCAGACCGCGACCGCGCTATTCGGCTTGCAGACGGTACTCGCGGCGCCGAGTATGGCCATGATCTGGCTGATGCAGCGACTCGACCAGCAAGCCAGCCTGCGTCTGCCGGTCTACATCGCCGCGCTGGCACTGGCGATCTGGACGCTGGTGGCGCTCGGACACATCCTGCGTGCGGCGCTGGAGCGCCCGCTGGCCCTGTGCCTGTTCCTCGCGCTGCTGCAGATGCTGGTGGAGGAACTGCTGTTCCTCCGGATATTTGGCCCCGGACAGTAGCCCCATGCACGTACACATTCTTGGAATCTGCGGCACCTTCATGGGCGGCATCGCCGCCATCGCCCGTGCCGCGGGTTACCGCGTCACCGGTTCCGACCGCAACGTCTATCCGCCCATGAGCACGCAGCTGCGCGCGCTCGGCATCGAGCTGATCGAAGGCTACGAGGCCGCGCAGCTTACGCCCGAGCCGCAGATGATCGTGGTGGGCAACGTCATGACGCGCGGCATGCCGGTGATCGAGGCCATGCTCGATCGGGGACTTTCCTATACCTCGGGGCCGGAGTGGCTGGCCAGCGCGGTACTGCGCGAACGCTGGGTGCTGGCGGTGGCCGGCACGCACGGCAAGACCACCACCAGCAGCATGCTCGCCTGGATCCTCGAGGATGCGGGCTTGTCGCCCGGTTTTCTGATCGGTGGCATACCGGAGAATTTCGGCCTGAGCGCGCGCCTGGGCGAGGCGCCATTCTTCGTCATCGAAGCCGATGAGTACGACACCGCTTTCTTCGACAAGCGTGCGAAATTCGTGCACTACCGGCCGCGAACGCTGGTGCTGAACAACCTCGAATACGATCACGCCGACATCTATCCGGACCTGGCCGCGATCGAGCGCCAGTTCCAGCATTTGCTGCGCACCGTGCCGGGCAGCGGCCGCATCCTGTGCAACGGCGCCGATGCGCCACTGGCACAGGTCCTGGCCGCGGGCTGCTGGAGTGGCGTGGAACGATTCGCGCGCGCCGGCGGCGCGCAGGTGCAGTGGAGCGCGCAGGCGCAGCCGGACGGCGACTTCGCCCGCTTCGAGGTGCTCTACCAGGGACGCGGCTGCGGCGAGGTGCACTGGAACCTGATCGGCGCCCACAACGTGGACAATGCGCTGGCGGCGTTGGCCGCAGCCCGCCACGCCGGCGTCCCGGTCGAGCGTGGCATCGACGCCCTGAACCGATTCGGCGGCGTCGCCCGTCGCATGCAGCTGCGCGGCGAGGTGGCTGGGGTCAAGGTGTACGACGACTTTGCACACCATCCGACCGCGATCGCCACCACGCTCGATGGTCTGCGGCGCAGCGTCGGGCGCGATCGGATCGTGGCGGTGCTCGAGCCGCGCTCGCAGACCATGCGTTTGGGCGTGCACCAGGCGGCGCTGCCGGCGGCACTGGTCGCTGCCGATGAGGTGTGGTTGTACGCGCCGCCCGGCCTGGGCTGGAACGTAGCCGAGGCGGTGGCCCCGCTCGGCGAGCGGGCCCACGTGGCGCAGGACCTGGACACGCTGGTGAGCGCGCTGTCGCGCGAGCTGGCAGCCGGCGATCACGCGCTGATCATGAGCAACGGCGGCTTTGGCGGCCTGCATGCGCGGCTGCTCGAGGCGCTGGCGGCCCGCGGGCCGCAGTGACGCGCGTCGCCGCGACATGGAAGACATTGCGCTGTTCCCGCTCAACACGGTGTTGTTTCCGGGAGGACTGCTGCCGCTGCGGATCTTCGAGACCCGCTACGTCGACATGGTCGGCGGCTGCATGCGCCAGGGCGTCGACTTCGGGGTGGTGTTGATCGTCCAGGGCAACGAGACCGGCAGTGCGGTCGACATCGCCGCGGTCGGCACTTCGGCGCGCATCGTGGATTTTCAGACGCAGGCCGACGGCCTGCTGGGGCTGATGTGCCGCGGCGAACGGCGCTTCCGCGTCGCAGAGCGTCGCCAGCAGGGCGATGGGCTCAATCGCGCCGCGGTCGACTGGCTGCAGGAGCCGCCGCCTACGCCACTGGAGCCGCAGTTCGCGCCATTGGCGGGCGTACTGCGCAAGGTGATGACGCGCATGGCGAACATCGCCCGTTTCATCGAGCCGAATTACGCGGATGCGGGCTGGGTGAGCCACCGGCTGGCCGAGCTGCTGCCGCTGGATGCGCCGTGGCAGCAGCGCCTGCTCGAGATCGACGATCCCAACGTGCGGCTGGGCCTGCTGGCGCCGCTGATCGAGACCGACCAGTCTTAAGCGGACGCGCCCGAGGCGCTATCGAGGGCGCCGGCAGCCGCGTCGACCCAGACCACTTCGGTGTCGAGCGCGCCGTCGGGCTGCAGCGTCAGGCGTCGATAGGCGGGCGGCCGGGCGTCGACCGCGAAGGCGTCTGACAGCGGCAGGAACTGGCCGCAGGTCGAGGGCGTCGCCAGCAGCCGCACGCCCTGGCGGCGGGCATCGAAGCCCTGGTGCACATGCCCCCAGCTGATGGCACGCACCTGCGGATGTGCGTCGAGCACGCGCAGGAAATCGTCGGCGTTGTCGATGCCGATGGCATCGAGCCAGCGGCTGGCCATGGGCACCGGATGATGATGCACGAACACGATGGCGTAGCGCGGCGAGCCGCTCAGCGCCGCATCCAGCGCCGCCAGCTCGGCCGCACTGATGTGGCCGCGCACCTGGCCGGGCTTGCAACTGTCCACCAGCACCACGCGCCAGGCACCCAGATCGACGTGCCCGCCAACCTGGAACGGCGGTCCGCTAAGCGCGCGGCGCAGGCGCACCGGATCGTCATGATTGCCCGGAATGCAGTACACCGGTTTGCCGAATTGCGTCAGCTCGCGCGCGAAATGCGCGTAGCCGCCGGGCTCGTCGTTGACGATGTCGCCGCTGCACACCAGCGCATCGATATTGAGCCGGCGTGCGCCGGCGTGCGCCAGCACGCGCTGCATCGACGCCAGCGTCGGTACGCCGCGCAGGGTGCCGTGCGGGCTGGCGAACAAGTGCGGGTCTGAAAACTGCAGCAGGCGGACGGCGGCGTTCATTTGCCAATGTTACTCGCTGTGGTGCGAGCGCAAGTGATGCACTTCAAGCGTCGGAAAAACTCATGGCGGCTGTCGAAGTGACGCAGCGCTCAAATCCCCGCGCCATTGCGGCCAGATGTCAAACAGGCTGATATTTGGATGCGCCGCAGCGCTGAAAGTTCGAGCCGCGACGCTGGCGTTGCATTGCACCGGCCCGCACTGTCGGAAATCACCGACAGTGCGGACGGCATGGGGTGCTAGTAGCGGTAGTGCTCGCTCTTGTAGGGACCTTCGAGTGCCACGTTGATGTAACGCGCCTGCTGCTCGGTCAGCACGCTGAGCTCGGCATTGAGTTTGGCCAGCTGCAGCCGCGCCACCTTTTCGTCGAGCTGCTTGGGCAGGATGTGGACCCCGATCGCATACTGGGCGTGGTTGCTCCACAGCTCGATCTGCGCCAGCACCTGGTTGGCGAACGACGACGACATGACATAGCTCGGATGTCCGGTGCCGCAGCCGAGGTTCACCAGCCGGCCCTCGGCCAGCAGGATGATGCGCTTGCCGTCCGGGTAGATGATGTGATCGACCTGCGGCTTGATGTTCTCCCAGCGGTACTGGCGCAACGAGGCGACGTCGATCTCGTTGTCGAAATGACCTATGTTGCACACGATGGCCTGATTCTTCATGCGCCGCATGTGATCGTGCGTGATGACGTGGAAATTGCCGGTCGCCGACACGAAGATGTCGGCCTTATCGGCCGCGTAGTCCATGGTAACGACGCGAAAGCCTTCCATCGCCGCCTGCAGGGCGCAGATCGGGTCGATCTCGGTGACCCACACCTGGGCCGACAGCGCGCGCAGCGCCTGGGCGCAGCCCTTGCCGACATCGCCGTAGCCGCACACCACGCCGATCTTGCCGGCGATCATCACATCGGTCGCACGCTTGATGCCGTCCACCAACGATTCGCGGCAACCGTACAGGTTGTCGAACTTCGACTTGGTGACCGAGTCGTTGACGTTGATGGCCGGGAACGCGAGCATGCCGTCGCGCGCCATCTGGTAGAGCCGCTGGACGCCGGTGGTGGTCTCCTCGGACACGCCGCGGATGGCCGCCAGGCGCTTCGAGTACCAGGTCGGATCGCGCTTGAGTGTGGCGCGGATGCTGTCGAACAGCGCGGTTTCCTCTTCGCTCGAAGGCTTGGAAATGACCGCGGTGTCGCGTTCGGCGCGCGCACCCAGATGCAGCAGCAGCGTGGCATCGCCGCCGTCATCCAGGATCATGTTGGCGTGCGCGTCATCCGGCCATTCGAAGATGCGGTGCGAGAATTCCCAGTACTCGGCCAGCGTCTCGCCCTTGTAGGCGAACACACCGGTGCCGCGGGCGGCGATAGCGGCGGCGGCGTGATCCTGGGTCGAGAAAATGTTGCACGAAGCCCAGCGCACCTGCGCGCCCAGGGCCTGCAGCGTCTCGATCAGCACTGCGGTCTGGATCGTCATGTGCAGCGAGCCGGCGATGCGGGCACCGCGCAGCGGCTGGATAGGTACGAATTCCTCGCGGATCGCCATCAGGCCGGGCATCTCGGTCTCCGCGATCGCTATTTCCTTGCGACCCCAGTCGGCCAGGGACAGATCGGCGACGCGAAAATCCTTGCTGGAAGCGTCGGGGGTGATTGAACGTGCTGTAGCAGTCATGGTAGCTCCACCTTTTAAGCTTAAGGTTGTCGAGCGCCGTTGACTTCGTACCGCTCGCCTGAGCCTGGCAGGTCTTGAGAAGCGTTAAGGCCTTCTCCCCTGTCGCAGCGCCCCTCAGGCACCGGGTTGCCGCTTGCGGCAACGTCAAGAATCAATTCTATCGATCGGCTGCGCGTCAGGCTACGCGGGCGCGGCCACGCCCGCGACGGCCCGCATCCGCGGCCAGCAGCTCGGCCTTATCGGTGCGTTCCCAGGTGAATTCCGGCTCCTTGCGGCCGAAATGGCCGTAGGCGGCGGTTTTCTGGTAGATCGGTCGCGCCAGGTCGAGCATTTCCCGCAGGCCATAAGGCGTCAGGTCGAAATGCCGCCGCACCAGCGCGGTCAGTTCTTCGCGCGACAAGTCCCCGGTGCCGAAGCTGTCGACCATGATCGAGGTGGGTTCAGCGACGCCGATGGCGTAGGAGACCTGCACCTCGCAGCGCTCGGCCAGGCCGGCAGCGACGATATTCTTGGCGACGTAGCGCGCAGCGTAGGCCGCCGAGCGGTCGACCTTCGACGGATCCTTGCCCGAAAAGGCGCCGCCGCCGTGGCGGGCGAAACCGCCGTAGGTGTCGACGATGATCTTGCGTCCGGTGACGCCGCAGTCGCCGACCGGCCCTCCGGTCACGAAGCGGCCGGTCGGGTTGATGTGATAGCGCGTGCGCCGGTCCAGCCATTTCTTCGGCAGCACCGGCTTGATGATCTCCTCCATCACCGCCTCGCGCAGGCGCGCGGTGGAGATGTCGTCGCTGTGCTGTGTCGACAGCACCACGGCTTCGATGCCGACCGGTTTGTCATCTTTATAGCGCAACGTCACCTGGCTCTTGGCGTCCGGGCGCAGCCACGACAGCTTGCCCTTGCGGCGCACCTCCGCCTGGCGCTTGACCAGGCGATGCGCCAGCGTGATCGGTGCCGGCATCAGCACGTCGGTTTCGTTGCTGGCGTAGCCGAACATCAGGCCCTGATCACCGGCGCCCTGTTTGCGTTTGTCCCCGCGATCGACACCCATGGCGATATCGGGCGACTGCTTGCCGATGATATTGATGACCGCGCAGCTCGCGCCGTCGAAGCCCATATCGGAGTGGTTGTAACCGATGTCGAGCACCGTGCGGCGAACCAGCTTCTCCAGATCGATCCAGGCCGAGGTGGTGACTTCGCCGGCGACGATGACCACGCCGGTCTTGACCATGGTCTCGCAGGCCACCCGACCGGTGGGATCCTCGCGCATGATCGCGTCGAGCACCGCATCGGAGATCTGGTCGGCAATCTTGTCCGGATGCCCTTCCGAAACCGACTCGGAAGTAAACATATAACCGTTGGACATTGGGGGTATTCGACGCTGATAAAAGGCGTTGGAGTATAGCAGAACGCCCAATGCCGTCCGCAGCGCCGGGCTGGCGCCACAGCAGGCAAAACCGCTGCGCGCGTGGGAAATTTGCCGGCTTTGTGACGCAGGTCGGATTCGACCGGCCGTGTGCTTCCGAACACGCACCAGAGCGGAGAGCGGGATCGGAACGTGGAGAGGTATAGAACCCTATAAGGCATTTTTGATTACAAAAATGCCTTATAGGGTTCTATACCTCTTCCCGTGCCCACAACCGCTCCTAGCCCGGTCCTGCTCGGACGCGCATTGCCGGGCGGCAGCCCACTGGTAGACAATGCGCGCCCCCACAGCCCCGTGTACGGATGCGCACCGCTTATGCCCACGCGAAGAGAACTGGCCAATGTCCTGCGGGTGCTCGCCATGGACGCGGTCCAGCAAGCCAATTCCGGCCACCCGGGCGCGCCCATGGGCATGGCCGATATTGCCGAGGTGCTGTGGCACGACTTCCTGAAGCACAATCCGGCCAATCCGCGCTGGTGGGACCGCGATCGCTTCATCCTGTCCAACGGCCACGCCTCGATGCTGCTGTATGGGCTGCTGAATCTGACCGGCTACCCGCTTGGCATGGACGAGATCCGCAATTTCCGCCAGCTCGGCAGCCGCTGCGCGGGGCACCCGGAACACGACCTGAGCATCGGCATCGAGACCACTACCGGCCCGCTCGGCCAGGGCGTGGCCAACGCCGTTGGCTTTGCGCTGGCGGAGAAACTGCTCGCGGCGCAGTTCAACCGTCCTGAGCTGCCGATCGTGGATCACCATACCTGGGCGTTCTGCGGCGACGGCTGCATGATGGAAGGCATTTCGCACGAGGCGTGCTCGCTCGCCGGAACGCTCAAGCTCGGTAAGCTCATCATGTTTTATGACGACAACGGCATCTCGATTGACGGCGAAGTGCGGGGCTGGTTTGCCGATGACACGCCCAAGCGCTTCGAGGCCTATGGCTGGCATGTCCAGACCATCGACGGGCTGGACGATGCAGCGATCGCGCGCGCCATTCGCGCCGCGCAGGCCGAGAGCACCCGTCCGTCGCTGATCAATTGCAAGACCATCATCGGCTGGGGCGCGCCGACCAAGGCCGGCACGGCCGCCACGCACGGCGAGGCGCTGGGAGTCGAGGAGGTCGCCGGCGCGAGAAAGAAGCTCGGCTGGACTGCGCCGCCGTTCGAGGTTCCGAGCGAGCTGCGCGCCGCGTGGAATCATGACAAAGCCGGGCGCGCCGCCGAGGCGCGCTGGCAGGATCTGTTCACGCGTTATCGCAACGCTCACCCGGCATTGGCCGCGGAATTCGAACGGCGCATGCGCGCGGAGCTGCCGGCCAGCTGGCCCGACACCGCGCGCGCGGCGCTCGCGGCCGGACAGGCGGTGAGCGCCAGCCAGGCGACGCGCCAGTCCTCGCAGACGATGCTCAATCTGATTGGCCCGGCGCTGCCCGAAATGTTCGGCGGCTCCGCCGACCTGACCCCATCCAACAACACACTGCGCAAGGGTGCGCACGTGGTTACCCCGCAGGACGTCGAGGGCGATTACCTTCATTACGGTGTGCGCGAGTTCGGTATGAGCGCGGCCATGACCGGCATCGCGCTGCACGGTGGCTTCATCCCCTACGGTGGCACATTCCTGACCTTCTCCGACTACGCGCGCAATGCACTGCGCATGGCAGCGCTGATGCATCAGCGCGTCATCCTGGTGTACACCCATGACTCGATCGGCCTGGGCGAGGACGGCCCGACGCACCAGCCGATCGAACAGTTGAACAGCCTGCGGCTGATTCCGAACCTGACGCTGTGGCGGCCGGCGGATGCGACCGAGACGGCGGCTGCCTGGTGCGCGGCCATCGAACACGACACCGGTCCGACCCTGGTGGTGCTGACGCGCCAGGGACTGCCGCAACAGGCGCGTGACGCGGCGGCGCTCGCCGCCATCAGCCGCGGTGGCTATGTGCTGGCCGACTGCCAGGGCGCGCCGCAGTGCATTGTGATCGCGACCGGCTCGGAAGTGTCGATTGCGCGCGACGCGGTGCAACGTGCGCAAGCCGCCGGCAAGCGCGTGCGGCTGGTGTCGCTGCCGTGCACGCAGCTGTTTGACGCGCAGGATGCGGCCTATCGTGAGTCGGTGCTGCCCTCGGCGGTGACGGCGCGGGTGGCGGTCGAGGCCGGCACCACCGGGCTGTGGTGGCGCTATGTCGGCACCGGCGGGCGCGTCATCGGCATCGATCACTATGGTGCCTCGGGCAAGGGTGCCGAGGTGATGAAGAAATTTGGCTTCACGGCGGATAACGTAGAGCGGGCGATAAACGAATCGATGGGGGATGAGCGATGACACTGAAAGTCGGGATCAATGGCTATGGCCGCATCGGGCGCAACGTCCTGCGTGCGCTGTACGAGAGCGGCAAGCGCTCGCAGATCCAGGTGGTTGCGATCAACGATCTGGGCGATGCCAAGATCAACGCCCACCTGACGCGCTACGACACGGTGCATGGGCGCTTCGCCGGCGAGGTCAAGGTCGACGGCGATTCAATGGTGGTCAACGGCGATCGCATCAAGGTGCTGTCGGAGCGCGATCCGGCCAAATTGCCCTGGGGCAGCCTGGGCGTGGACACGGTGTTCGAGTGCACCGGACTGTTCACCAGCAAGGCCAAAGCCGGCAAGCACCTGGAGGGCGGGGCGAAGAAGGTCGTGATCTCGGCACCCGGCGGCGATGACGTCGATGCAACCATCGTTTACGGTGTCAATCACGGCGTGCTCAAGGCGAGCTACACCGTGATCTCCAACGCCTCGTGCACCACCAACTGCCTGGTGCCGGTGGTGAAGGTGCTGAATGACAGCGTCGGCGTAGTCGCCGGCATCATGACCACAATCCACTCCTATACCAACGATCAGGTGCTGACCGACGTCTATCACACCGACCTGCGGCGCGCGCGCTCGGCGACGCACTCGATGATTCCGACCAAGACCGGCGCCGCCGCGGCGGTCGGACTGGTGATGCCCGAACTCAAGGGCAAACTCGACGGTTTTTCGATCCGGGTGCCGACCATCAACGTATCGCTGGTGGACCTGAGCTTCCTCGCCAAGCGAGCCACCAGCATCGAGGAAATCGATGGGCTGATGAAAGCCGCTGCCGGCAGCGGGCCGCTGCAGGGCATCCTCGCCTATACCGATGCGCCGCTGGTGTCGGTGGACTACAACCATGACGCGCACTCCTCGGTCTACGATGCCACGATGACCAAGGTCATCGGCGGCACGCTGGTCAAGGTGTGCGCCTGGTACGACAACGAGTGGGGATTCTCGAACCGCATGCTCGACACGACACTGGCCTGGTCGCGCGCTGCTTAAGGCTGCTGTCGATGAAACTGCTGCGCATGGCGGAGCTGGATCTGAAGGACAAACGCGTCCTGATCCGCGAGGATCTCAATGTGCCGGTGCAGAACGGGGTGGTGACGAGCGATGCCCGCATTCGCGCCGCACTGCCCACCGTGCGCCTCGCACTGCAGAAGGGTGCGCGCGTCGTGCTGCTGTCGCATCTGGGCCGGCCGGAAGAGGGCAAGTTCGACGCCGAATTGTCCCTCGCCCCGGTGGCCGCCAAGCTCTCGGAACTGCTCGGCAAGCCGGTGCCGCTGGTGGCGGACTGGCTCGGTGGGGTGACGGTCAAGTCCGGCGCCGTGGTGCTGTGCGAGAACGTGCGCTTCAACAAGGGCGAGAAGAAAGACAACGAGGCGCTGGCGCGGCAGATGGCGGCACTGTGCGATGTGTTCGTGATGGACGCCTTCGGCACCGCGCATCGGGCCGAAGCGAGCACCCACGGCGTGGCAAAGTTCGCCCCCACCGCCTGTGCCGGTCCGCTGCTGGTGATGGAGCTGGAAGCGCTCGAGCGCGCACTGGCGAAGCCGGCACGGCCGCTGGTGGCGATCGTGGCGGGCTCGAAGGTGTCGACCAAGCTCACCATTCTGGAGAGCCTCCTCACCAAGGTGGACAAGCTGATTGTCGGCGGCGGCATTGCCAATACTTTTCTTGCCGCCACCGGCGTCAAGGTCGGCAAATCGCTGTACGAGAAGGACATGCTGGCGATAGCCACCAGGCTGCTGCAGCAGGCGCGGCAACGCGGTGCGGAGATCCCGTTGCCGGTGGACGTGGTGGTGGCGCGTGAGTTTGCCGCCACGGCGCATGCGGACGTGCGGCCGGTGGATCAGGTCGGGGACGACGAGATGATTCTCGACATCGGGCCCGACACCGCCGAGATGCTGAGCGAGGTGCTGAAATCCGCCGGCACCATCATCTGGAACGGCCCGGTGGGGGTATTCGAATTCGATCAGTTTGGCGAAGGCACGCGCGCGATTGCGCAGGCGATCGCGCGCAGCAAGGCATTTTCCCTGGCCGGCGGCGGCGATACGCTGGCGGCGATCGAGAAGTACGGCATCGAGGACGGAATATCCTACATCTCCACCGGCGGCGGTGCGTTTCTTGAATTCGTGGAAGGTAAGACTCTGCCGGCGGTCGCGATGCTGGAACAGCGCGCAGCCGATCCGCGTCCGTGTCCTGCCGCCTGAACGGTAGATTGAGTAAAGGCGTCTATGGATACGATGCGCAGAACCAAGATTGTTGCCACGCTGGGGCCGGCCACCGACGATCCCCAGGTCATGGCCGGCATGGTCCGGGCGGGCCTCGACGTCGCGCGCATCAACTTCTCGCACGGTACGCGCGAATCGCAGATCCGACGGGTCGAGCTGGTGCGCCAGGCGGCGCTCGAGGCGGGGCGCTACATCGGCCTGCTGGCTGACCTCGCCGGACCCAAGATCCGCATCGAGAGTTTCCGCCAGGGCAAGGTGCAGCTGGTCGAGGGCGCGCCATTCGCACTCGACACGGCACTGGATCCCGAGGCTGGCACCGACACCGAGGTTGGCGTTGCGTACAAGAATCTGACTGCCGACGTGCGCGCCGGCGATACGCTGCTGCTGGCGGACGGCCAGATCGTGGTGGAAGTGGAAAAGGTGGTCGGTACGCGCATTTCTGGCGTGGTGCGCTCGGGCGGCGAGCTGTCGAACCGCAAGGGAGTGAATCGCCAGGGCGGTGGTATCTCGGCGCCCGCGGTGACCGAAAAGGACCTGGACGACGTGCGCCTCGCGGCCGAGATTGGCATCGACTACCTGGCGGTGTCGTTCGCGCGCGATGCCGATGACATCCGCCGTGCGCAGTCAGAACTGCGCAAGTGGAAGGGTGATGCGCGCGTGGTGGCGAAGATCGAGCGCCACGAGGCGCTGGACAATCTCGCCGGTATCCTGGCGGTGACCGACGCGGTCATGGTGGCGCGCGGGGACCTGGGCGTGGAGATGGGCTACGCCGAACTCACCGGGCTGCAGAAGACCATCATCCGCCAGTCGCTGGCCGGCAATCGCGTGGTGATCACCGCTACCCAGATGATGGAATCGATGATTCAGAATCCCATCCCGACGCGCGCCGAGGTCAGCGACGTCGCCAACGCGGTGCTTGACGGCACCGATGCGGTGATGCTCTCGGCCGAAACCGCGGCCGGCAAGTTTCCGGTCAAGGCGGTGCAGGCCATGGCGGATGTGATCCGCGGCGCCGAGAAATACCAGCTCGGTTCGCCGCGCGCCCTGGGGCGCGCCGATGAGGAATTCGGCAACACCGAGGAGGCGATCGCGATGGCCGTGATCTACACGGCCAATCACATGCACGTGCGTGCGATCGTTGCCCTGACCGAATCGGGCATGACGCCATTGTGGATGTCGCGCATCCGCTCGGATATCCCGGTCTATGCCTTCACCCGCCACGAGGCCACGCGCCGGCGGGTGACGCTGTATCGGGGCGTGTACGCGGTGCCGTTCGACATTGTTCATTCCGACACCGCGGCCCTGTACAACTCGATTTTCGACCGCCTGCTGGAACTGGGACTGGTGGAGGTCAATGACCTGGTGATTCTCACCAAGGGTGAGCTGTCGGGCGTCTCCGGCGGTACCAATTCGATGCAGATCCTGCGGGTTACCAAACGTTAACCGGGCGTTGCCCGAAAGCGACGTTTGCGCCTTTGCCGCTGCCGGAGCGAGACGCGCTTGGCAGAACGCGAGCGCGGTACATGTGGCGTTCATCTGCGCTCCGCTATGCTTGACTCCATGGCCGCCGAAGCCTTACCCAGGGGCCGAGCACCGATCGGTCCGACGGTCGGACTGGTCTTGCCCGGCGGCGGCGCGCGCGCCGCCTATCAGGTCGGCGTGCTCAAGGCGATTGCGGAAATGCTGCCGCACGCACCCAATCCGTTCCCGATCATCGTCGGCACCTCCGCCGGGGCGGTCTCGGCGGCCGTGCTCGGCACCGAGGCCTGTCGCTGGCAGCGCGCAGTCGTGGGGCTGGAGCACGTGTGGGCGCACTTTCACGTCGAGCAGGTATTTCGGGTCGATGCCGGCAGCATGCTGCGTTCCGGCCTGCACTGGTTGCTGTCGCTGATCTCCGGCGGCGTGCTGCTGCCGCCGCCACTGGCGCTGTTCGATAATTCGCCGCTGCGCGCGCTGCTGGAGCGTCACCTCGATTGGAGCGGCCTGCAGTCCAACATCGATGCCGGTCATCTGCGCTCGCTGGCGCTGTGTGCCACCAGCTACAGCTCCGCCTCCTCGGTGGCATTTTTCCAGGGCAGCGCCGATAGCCACGAGTGGGTGCGCCAGCAGCGCGTCGGCCGGCGCACCGAACTGCAGCTCGATCACGTGATGGCAAGCCTGGGGGTACCGTTCCTGTTTACACCGGTGCAGCTCGGGGACGAGTTCTACGGCGATGGTGCGCAGCGACAGTTGTGGCCGCTCAGTCCGGCGATCCATCTGGGCGCCGACCGCCTGCTGGTGATCGGCGTGCGAGCCGAGCATGGGGCCGGCGTCAATGCGCGGCCACGCACCGTGGTGCAGGCGCCTACCCCGGGGCAGCTGTTCGGCTACATGCTCGATACCCTGTTCATGGACCAGATCTACGCCAACGTCGAGCACATGCAGCGTCTTAACAGCGTGGTGGAGATCGCACCGGCCGCGGTGCCGGGCATGCGCAAGGTGGCGACTCTGGTGATCGCGCCCAGCGCCGACATGCGCGTGATCGCGACCCAGCACATGCGCAGCCTGCCGCGCGGCCTGCGCACGCTGCTGCGTGTGATGGGTGCGCGCGGTTCGGCCGGAGCGCAGCTGGCAAGTTACCTGATGTTCGAATCGAGCTTCACGCGTGAGCTGATTGCGCTCGGCTACAAGGATGCGATGCAGCAGCGCGAGGATGTGATCGCGTTTCTGCTCGGCGCCCCGCTGGCCGCCACCACCGTGCTGCCCGCGCTCAAGCTGCTGGCGGCTGATGAGCCCCGACTCGAGGCTGGTTAGCGCGCCTTAGCTACCACAGGTCCGGCTGCTCGATGAACTCGATCAGGTTGCCGCTGTTGTCGCGCATGAATATGTTGGGTGGCTGCATGACGCGGCCGACGAACACGATATCGACGCCCTTGGCGCGCAGTTCGCGCTCGGCCTCATCCACGCTCTGGATGCCAAAGCACACATGCTTGTTGCCGTGGGTCTGCAGATCGCGGTCGGGAACCCGCCGCTCCTCGGGCAGCGGCTTGCCATCCTCGACCTCGAACAGCTCCATGCGCAGTGCGCCGCGCCTGATCATCGCCACCTTGGCGTGCGCCTTCGGGATCTCGAACCGGTTCTCGACCTCGAACCCCAGCACCTCGCGGTACCAGCGTATCGAGGCCTCCAGGTCCGGGACGCTGACGCCGCCGTGATGAAATCTGAGTTCGATCGCCACGACGAAAATTGTCGCACAGCCGTTGCAGGCGCGTGCCATCTTTCCATCGCCGAGTGCATGCGCGGGGGCACAAATTTGTGCCGCTGACGCGATGATATGCGCTATGTTTTCAGTCCGATGAGCATCGTCTACCGCACCGGGTCGGGTCGCATCTGCCCCGGATGCCGCCGCCCGATAGCACAGTGCGCCTGCAAGACGGCCGCTCGCCAGGCGTTGCGCGCCGATGCCGGCACGGTGCGCGTGAGCCGGCAGACGCAAAGCCGCGCCGGTAAAGCGGTGACCGTGATCACCGGCTTGCCGCTGGAGAGCGACCAGCTTGCGCTGCTGGCGAGTGAACTCAAACGGCGCTGCGGCAGTGGCGGCACGGTCAAGGACGGTGCTATCGAAATCCAGGGTGAGCATCGCGACACGCTGGTCGCGGAACTGCTACGTCGCGGCTTTGCCGCCAAACGCTCCGGCGGCTAGTCGGCGGTGGCGCTGGCGCGCTCGCTGCGGGGGCTTTCCGGCAGCCCCGAGTGGCGGATCGCGACCTGCGGCCACTGAGCCGCGATGCGCAGCGCGAGTTGTTCGACGATGTAGACCGAGCGGTGCTGGCCGCCGGTGCAGCCGATGGCGACGGTCAGGTAGCGTCGGTTCGCGGCCTGATGCTCGGGTATGCGCCGCTCGACGAAGCGGGCGACATCGTCGATGAACGCGCCGACCGCCGGCTGCGCCTCGAGGAAATGCGCCACCGGTTGATCGCGACCGGTCAGCGACCGCAACGCCGGCTCCCAGTACGGATTGGGCAGCGAGCGCGCATCGAATACGAAATCGGCGTCGCCTGGAATGCCGTGCTTGAAGCCGAACGATTCGATCAGTACCGACATGCGATCGCGTGGCCGTTGGCCAACGCGGCGGTTGATCAGTTCGCGCAGGTCGTGCACTCCCATGCGCGAGGTGTCGACCACCAGGTCAGCCGCATTCACCAGCGGTTCGAGCAGTCCGCGTTCGATCGCGATGGCTTCGTGCAGGTTTTCTCCATGCCGGCTCAATGGATGCTTGCGGCGCGTTTCCGCAAAACGACGCAACAACTCCTCGTCGCTGGCAACCAGGAATACCAGCTCGCATTGAATGCCGCTGCGCTTGAGCTCATCCAGCAGCATCGGCACCGTGGCGATCTCGTCCCCGGGGTTGCGCGCGTCGATGCCGATGGCGGTACGCTGATAGACCGTGGAGCCGCTGCGCACGGTATGCGAGATAAACGGTTTGAGCAGCGCCGCCGGGATGTTGTCGATGCAGTAGAAGTCCAGATCCTCGAGCATGTGCAGCGCCACGCTCTTGCCGGATCCGGACAGGCCGCTTAAGAAGATCAGGCGCACCGCTACTCCGCCCTGCCGCTGTTGATGCACGCGGTTTCCGCTGCGGCAGCCGCAACCGCCGGCCTGAGCCGGGCCGGGTGCCGACCCGGCGCTGCCTTGCCGCTACGGTCGGGCGCTCTTCTGCGCTTCCTGGGCATGGTGGTCCGTGAGCTTTTCCTTGTGTTTGCGCACCCGCCGCTCGAGCTTGTCGGCCAGTGCGTCGATCGCCGCATACATGTCACCGTCGATCGCCAGTGCATGAATCGTCTCGCGGCGTACGTGTAATGTCGCTTCCGCCCGGTGCTGCAGCTTCTCGACCGTGAGGACAAAGTGATTGTCAATCAGCTGGTCGAAGTGGCGCATGATTCGTCCGAGTTTTTTCTCGACGTAGCCGCGCAGCGCCAGGGTGATCTCGACGTGATGGCCGGTGACGTTCAATTGCATGGCTCGATCTCCTTGTGGATTTCACTTGCCGTTGACTCGCCTGCGTTCATTCGATGGAGACAGTCCCATCGTTTCCCGGTACTTCGCCACGGTCCGGCGTGCGACCGGAATGCCTTCGCCGGACAGAATTTCCGCGATCCGGCTGTCGCTGAGCGGCGCGGCCGGGTCCTCGTCGCGAATGAGCTTGCGGATCTTGGCCCGGATCGCGGTCGAGGATGTGCCGGAGCCGTCGCTGCCTTCGACCTGGCTGGAGAAGAAGTAGCGCAGCTCGAATACGCCGCGCGGGGTGTGCATGTACTTGCCCGAGGTGACGCGCGAAACCGTCGACTCGTGCATGGCGATGGCTTCGGCGATATCGCGCAGAATCATCGGCCGCATGTACTCCTCGCCCTGGTCGAGAAACTCGCTCTGTCGTTCGACGATCGAGCGCGCCACCTTGGTGAGGGTGTCGTTACGGATCTCCAGGCTCTTGAGCAGCCAGCGCGCCTCCTGCAGTTGCGCGCGCATGCTGGCGTGACTGGTGCTGCGGCCGACCAGGCTGGCGTAGGACTGGTTCAGCCTGACCCGGGGCAGCGTCGCCGCATTGATCTCAACCGACCAGCCGCGCGGGGTGCGGCGCACGAACACGTCCGGCACGACGTACTCGGGTGAGCTGCCGCTGACGATGGAGCCCGGGCGCGGATGACAGGCACGTACCAGCGCCACCGCGGTTTCCAGCTCCTCATCCGACGTGCGCAGTTCGCGCCGCAGCGCCGTGAGTTCGCGTTCGGCCAGCAGTTCCAGGTGATTGCGCGCGATCGCCTTGGCGCTGGCGAGCCCGGCGGTGGCCGGTTCCAGCTGCTCGAGCTGCAGCAGCAGGCACTCGCTGACCGAACGGGCACCAATGCCGGGCGGATCGAACATCTGCACGATGGCCAGCACGCGCTCGACTTCCGCTACGCTCGGATCGAGTTCCGGCTTGAGGCTGGCGCCGATCACATCCAGCGGCTCACTCAGGTAGCCATCATCGTTGATCGCATCGACCACGGCGCGGCCGATGGCGACATCGCGCGTGTTGAGCCGCGCGAGTTCCAACTGCCACAACAGGTGTTCGCGCAGCGTCTGGCCGGTCGAATCGGCGAACTCCTGCTGCCGATCCTCATCGCCACTGCCGCCACCGCTCCACGGGTTTTCCGCCGCCCCCACCGACTGGTCGGACCAGCCGTCGTCGATCACTTCGACCGGCGGCTCCTCGGCCGGCGCGGCAGTTTCCGGGGCGGTCTCGGCACTCGACAGGGTTTCGTAGTTGCCGCTCTCGGTGTCCTCATCCTGCTCGAGCATGACGTTCGATTCGAGCAGCTCGCGGATGTGGGCCTGCAGCTCGATGGTCGGCAATTGCAGCAGCCGGATGGCCTGCTGCAACTGCGGCGTCATCGTCAGTTGCTGTCCGAGCTTGAGTTGCAGCGAGGGCTTAAGCATAAAACGTGCCTGCGCCATTCGCCACCGGCCCCAGGTATCCCTTAACTAGCTGAAAAATAAAGACTATCAGGGCCGCTCCAATGCATCACATGCGGAATGCCTGGCCCAAGTACACCTCACGGACTTGGGGGTTGGCAAGGACTTGCTCGGCAGTGCCGGCAGCGATCACCATACCGCGGTCGACGATGTAGGCGCGGCCGCAAACCCCCAGGGTTTCGCGCACGTTATGGTCGGTCACCAGAACCCCGATCCCGCGACCGGCCAACTCGCGAATAATGCGCTGGATATCCAGTACCGACAGCGGATCGACACCGGCAAAGGGTTCGTCGAGCAGAATGAAGCGCGGTTCGGCCGCCAGCGCGCGCGCCATCTCGACCCGGCGGCGCTCGCCGCCGGACAGCGACAGGCCACGGGTGTTGCGCACATGGCCAATGCGCAGCTCCTCGAGCAGTTCCTCCAGACGCAGCTCACGTCCGGCGCGGTCCAGTTCGTCGCGCAGCTCCAGGATCGCCATGATGTTGTCGGCGACCGAGAGTTTGCGGAACACCGAGGCTTCCTGTGGCAGATACCCAAGCCCCAAGCGGGCGCGCTGATCGATGCTGAGCGGGGTCAGATCGCGATCGTCGAGCAGGATCGAGCCGCCGTCGGCGGGAATCAGGCCGACGATCATGTAGAACGCCGTGGTCTTGCCGGCGCCGTTGGGGCCGAGCAGGCCGACCACCTCGCCGGTATTGATCTCGAGCGACAGATCACACACCACCTGGCGCGAGCGATAGCTCTTCTTCAGCGAGTGGGCCGACAGCCGTGTCATGGGCGGCTGGCCCCGGGTGGGCACTGGCTTGCCGAGCGCGCGTGCAGCGTGCCGTGCACCTGCGTGTCGTCGCCCGGCACCGCTTCGGCGCGCACCTTCTGGTTGGTGATGTCGTAGACGATGGACTGGCTGTTGATCTCGTTGCAGCCGTCGGTCAGCCAGCTGTCGCCTTTCAGTGTCAGCAGGTCGTGTTCCAGGTCATAGTCGATCTCGCGCGCATGGCCACGCGCGTTATCGGCCTGGCCGTGGCTGCGATTTGCGCCATCGGCCGGCGCCGGGTTGTCGGCGCTGCGATCCACGCTGCGTTCGAATTCGGCCGGCGTGCCCTGGGCGCTCATCGAAGCGATGCGCTTGTTGACGAATTGCACCGTGGCCCGGTCGGCGCTCAACTTTCCCTGCGGCAGGGATGCCTGCACGTGGCCGGTAAGCACCCAGTCGCTGTTACCCAGATCCGCTCCAGTCGCCTCCGCCATATCGGCCTTGATGTGGGTGATACCGCGCGTGGTGTCCACGATGTTGATGTCGTAGAGCAGCATGCGGTTGCGTTCGGCCTCGAGCTTCGACGCGGTATAACAGAGCGGTTCCTTGCAGGCCTCGCGCTCGCTGCCTGCTGCGGCCGCGCCGGGCGGCGGCGCCTCGGCAGGCGTCGCGGGCAGCCCGGCGGCATGCGCCGCGCCCAGCGCCAACAGCTGCCACAGCGCCGCTAGTGCCCGCACCCGGGCTTCAGCGTGCCGCCAGTACACCGTGCACGTCTGCGGCCAGCTGCAGCCGGTCGTTCATGATGTCGGCACGCATGCCGCGGCCGCGCAGCACGTTACCTGCCCAATCCACCCGTACCTTGGCCGCGGTAGTCGCCACCTTCTGTTTCATGTCCAGATGCAGCTGCTCGGTGCTGATGTGCATCACGTCGGCGGAGCCGGACGGGCGGCCGTCGGCGTGCACCGAGCCGGCGAGTTCGGCGGTGCCGGCGTCCTGCGGCAGCTGGCCGCGCTGCGCGCTCAAGGTCCAGTGATTACCGTCCTCGGGCTGGTAGTCGAGCTTGGGCGCGGTCAGAAATATCGTGCCGCGCGGCGCTGGCTGCTCGATGCGCTCGGCGTCGAGCCGAAACAGCAGATGGCCGTCGTCGTCGGTTTCGATGAGTTCGGCGCCGTTGGCGATGTAGCCGGGTTCGGTGCTCTCGACATCGGCGGCGACCGTGTCGGTGCCGCCGTTGTCGGACTGCTGCAGATAGAACAGCGTGCCCAGGGCTGCCAGCGCCACCACCGCGAACAGCACCCGGTGAATCATGTGCGCCCGCTGCGTCGTCGGGCGGCCAGCAGCCAGTCGCACACCTCGCGCACCGCGCCGGCGCCGCCGGGAAGGCGCGTACGCCGGTGCGCCATCGCCAACGCTGCCGGGTGCGCATCGGCGACCGCGACCGCGAATCCGGCCTGGGCCAGCAGCGGCATGTCGGGCCGATCATCGCCCACGCAGGCGCACTGGCGCGCCGGGATGTCGAGCGCTGCGAGCAGCTGCGCCAGCACCGGCGCCTTGTCATCGATGCCCTGGTGCAGGTGGCGAATCCCGAGTTCCTTGCAGCGGCGCGATACCGCTGGCGATTCGCGCCCCGAGATCACCGCCACGTCGATGCCGGCCGCGAGTACCGCCCGGATGCCGTAACCGTCGCGAACGTGGAAGGTCTTGCAGATCTCGCCGCTGCCGTCGTAGCGCAACCGCCCGTCGGTCATCACTCCATCCACATCCAGCACCAGCAGGCGGATCGCCGCGAGCGGCGCCGGCCGCTTGTGCGCTGCGCGCGCCGGCATCAAACCACACCCGCACGCAGCAGGTCGTGCACATTGAGCGCGCCGATCAGGTGGCGCTCGGAATCGGTCACCAGCAGCGCCGTGATGCGATGCAGCTCCATCAGCTGCGCGGCAGCCGCGGCCAGTTCGCGCGCGCCGATGCTGCGGCCGCCGGTGGTCATGACGTCGCGCATGATGGCGCTGTGCACGTCGATCCGACGATCGAGCGCACGACGCAGGTCGCCGTCGGTGAATATTCCAATGACGCGCTGCTGCGGATCCAGCACCGCGGTCATGCCCAGCCCCTTGCGGGTCATCTCCAGCAGCCCCTCGGCGAGCTGCGTGTCGGCGCCGACACGCGGCAGAGCGTCGCCGCGGCGCATGATGTCCTCGACATGCAGCAGCAGCCGGCGCCCCAGGGTGCCGCCCGGGTGACTGCGCGCAAAATCATCGGCGGAGAAGCCCCGCGCCTCCAGTAGTGCCACCGCCAACGCATCTCCCATGACCAGAGCCGCCGTGGTACTGGCCGTCGGTGCCAGGTTATGCGGACACGCTTCCTGCGCGACGCCCACGTCCAGATGCACGTCGGCGGAGCGTGCCAGCGTCGATGCGGCGTTGCCGGTCAGGGCGATGAGCGGTATCGCCAGGCGCTTGAGCGGCGGCAGCAGCGCCAGCACTTCCGGGGTCTCCCCGGAATTGGACAGCGCCAGCAGCACGTCGCCGCGCGTGATCATGCCGATGTCGCCGTGACTGGCCTCGCCCGGGTGCAGAAAAAACGCCGGGGTGCCGGTGCTGGCCAGCGTGGCGGCGATCTTGTGCGCCACATGGCCGGATTTGCCCATGCCGGTGACAATGACGCGGCCGCGGCAGGCCAGGCAGGTGCGGCAGGCCGCGACAAAGCTGCCATCCAGCCGGGCGCGCAGCGTGCTGAGCGCCGCAGCCTCGATGTCGAACGTGCGGCGTGCCGACTCCAGCGCCGCGTCCGCGTCCGCGCCGCTGGCGTTATGTTCTACGGCATTCATTCGGGGGCGGGGTTCATGCGGGTCTCACGCACCATGATAGCGCCTTAGCCGAGTGCAGATCGCGCCATCCGCGCCCGAGCATTTGCCTTAAGATCGCACCCGATATGGACGCCCAGCAAATCGCGGACCTGATCCGCCAGACGATCCCCGACGCGCGCGTGGAAGTGCAGTCGGAGGACAACACCCACTTCGCCGCACTGCTGGTGGGCGCAGCCTTCGAAGGCCTGCGGCCGCTGGCACGCCACCAGCTGGTGTACCGGGCGCTCGGCGAGCGCATGGGGCGCGAGATCCATGCGCTGTCGATCGAGGCCTACACCCCGCAGGAGTGGGCGGCGCGCAGCGCCGGGTCAGGCGCCGGTGGATAAGCTGCATATCACCGGCGGCATTGCGCTGGAAGGTGAAGTTCGCATTTCCGGCGCCAAGAATGCAACGCTGCCGATCCTGGCCGGCGCACTGCTGGCGAACGGGCCGGTAACGATCGGCAACGTGCCGCACCTGCGTGACGTTACCACCACCATCGAGCTGCTGGGCCGCATGGGTGTGACCGTCACCATCGACGAGCGCATGCGCATCGAGGTCGATCCGAGCACGATCCGCGAGTATTTCGCGCCCTACGACCTGGTCAAGACCATGCGCGCCTCGATCCTGGTGCTGGGCCCGCTGCTGGCGCGCTTCGGTCGCGCCGACGTGTCGCTGCCCGGCGGCTGCGCGATCGGAGCGCGGCCGGTGAATATCCACGTCGCCGGCCTGCAGGCCATGGGTGCGGATATTCGCATCGAAGGTGGTTACATACGCGCCCGCGCGGCGCGCCTCAAGGGCGCGCGCCTGGTGCTCGACACGGTCACCGTGACCGGAACCGAGAATCTGATGATGGCGGCCGTGCTGGCCGATGGCGAGACCGTGATCGAGAACGCGGCGCGCGAGCCCGAAGTCATCGACCTGGCAAATTTTCTCATTGCCATGGGCGCGAAGATCGTTGGCGCCGGCACCGATCGGATTGCGATCGAGGGCGTGCGTGAACTGCACGGCGTGCACTACGACGTGCTGCCCGATCGCATCGAGGCCGGCACCTACCTGGTCGCCGGCGCGATCACCGGCGGGCATGTGCGCATCAAGAACGCCAAGCCGGAGCACCTGGATGCGGTCATGGTCAAGCTGCGTGAGGCGGGCGCGACCGTGACCAGCGGCGACAGCTGGGTCGAGGTGGACATGCGTGGCCGCCGGCCGCGCGCGGTCGACGTACGCACGGCACCCTATCCGGCATTCCCGACCGACATGCAGGCTCAGTTCGCCGCGCTCGACACCGTGGCCGATGGGGTCGGCACCGTGGTCGAGACCATCTTCGAGAATCGCTTCATGCACATGCTGGAGATGCGCCGCATGGGCGCCGAGATCCGGCTCGAAGGCAACACCGCGATCATCCACGGCATCAGGCACCTGACCGCCGCTCCGGTCATGGCCACCGATCTGCGCGCCTCGGCGAGCCTGGTGCTGGCCGGCCTGGTGGCCGAAGGGCGTACCGAGATCGAGCGTATCTACCACATCGACCGCGGCTACGAGACCATCGAGGAGAAGCTGGCGCAGCTCGGCGCGCGCATCAAGCGCGTGCCCAATTGAGCGGCAAGATCCCCGTGAGAGGGTATGAGACACACGAGGAATTTTTATAATTAAAATTCTTCGTGTGTCTCATACCCTCTGGCAGGGTTTTAGCTGTTCATTGTGTCGCGTCGGACGCGCGCGCGCCGCTGCACCAGATCTATGTGCCCTGGATGGCGCTCGGGCGCTCGGTCACGTTCACCTTGGAATCCAGTTCGCTGCGGCCGCGCAGCAGATGCAGGCTGATTTTCCCACCCGGCTTCTTGGCGGCAATCTGCGACAGCGTATCGCGAGCACTGCGCACCGGCTTGCCGTCGATCGCTATGACGATATCGCCGATGCGCAGCTGCGCGTCGACCGCGGGGCTGGCGCGGTACATGTTGGTGATCACGACGCCGCCGCGCGGCAGGCCCAGCTGCTTGGCCTGCTCGTCGTCCACGTCCTCCGGCAGTATGCCGATCCAGCCGCGAATCACCCGGCCATGATCGAGGATGTCCTTCATCACGCCGCGCGCGAGATTGACCGGGATCGCAAACCCGATGCCCTCGACGCTCAGGTTGCCGCTGTTGCTTTTATTGAGTACCGCGGTATTGATGCCGATCAGCTCGCCGCGAGCGTTGATCAGCGCGCCGCCGGAGTTGCCGGCATTGATGGCGGCATCGGTCTGAATGAAATTCTCGAACGTCGCGACGCCGAGCTGCTGGCGTCCGGTGGCACTGACGATGCCGTGGGTGACGGTCTGCGACAGCCCCAGCGGATCGCCGATCGCCAGCACCACATCTCCGACCTGGATCTCATCCGATCGACCCAACGGCATGACCGGCAGGTTCTTGAGCTTGATCGACAGTAGCGCCAGATCGGTGTCCGGGTCGCGCCCGACTACCGTGGCCGGCGCCACGCGGTTGTCGGCCAGACCAACGTTGATGGTCTCGGCGTTGGCGATCACGTGGTTGTTGGTGATGATGTGGCCGGCGCTGTCCACGATCACCCCGGATCCGAGCGCACGCTCCACGCGGTGACGGTAGAAGGGCTGCAGGTCACCGAACATCTGATCGAATACCGAGGGCTGAAATTGTTCCGTGACCAGCCGTTGGGTCGAGATGTTGACCACCGCGGGCGCGGCGCGCATCACGGCCGCGGCGTAGGACTCGGTGGGCGGCGGCGCACTACTGGCATTGCCACCGCGCGCGCCGGCGTCGCGGGCAGCATCGCTGCTCGCCGGCGCTGCGACGTCGTTGCCGGCTGGCGGTGCTGCCGACGAAGCGCTGCGACTGTCCTGGACCGGGGCCGGGTTCGGCGCCGCGTTCGCGGGCAGCGTGGCGCTTGCCCGCTGCAGCAACTGCGGACGCAGGAACACGATGACAAAAGCCAGCGCCAGGCCGCCGACGATGCTGCCGGCGACGAAAGCAGCCGCGCGGCCCAAGCGATGCAGATTCATAAGCTTCCCGGATGATCGGTGGTCCGAAAAGCGGGCCCGATCGGTTGTGTATAATGCGATACTTCCCGGCGTTTTACGCAGCGTTCCAAGCCCGATGGCCGAGATTTACCGCGCGCGGCCCAATATAGTTAGAGTGAGCAAGCAATGACTGAAATCGGTGCGATTGCCGATCCTCAACAGCCAGAGATAGACCCGGGCCGACGAAAGTTCCTTACCGTGGCCACCGGTGCCACCGCCACGGTCGGGGTGGTGCTCGCAGCCATTCCGTTCGTGGAGTCCTGGACACCATCGGAGCGTGCCCGGGCGCTGGGCGCGCCGGTGGAAGTAGATCTGAGCAAGCTTGCGGTCGGGCAGATGATCACACCCACCTGGCGCCTGCAGCCGATCTACATCGTGCGGCGCGACACCGCCCAGGTGGACAAGCTGCCGCAGAACGACGCCCGGCTGAAGGATCCGAAGTCCGAGCATTCGATTCAGCCGCCCTATGCACGCAACGAAATGCGCGCGCGTCGGGCCGATGTACTGGTGCTGATCGGCATCTGCACTCACCTGGGCTGCCTGCCCAAGCAGTTCTTCGATGCCGGCGATCCGGTGCTGGGAGCCGATTGGCCGGGCGGGTTTCGCTGTCCGTGTCACGGTTCGCGCTTCGATCTGGCCGGCCGGGTGATGAACGGCTCGCCGGCGCCGACCAATCTGTCGATCCCGCCGTACAGCTTTCGCGGCCAGGACACGCTGATCATCGGCACCGATGAAACGACCGCAAAAGGAACTGCCTGATGACGCCTGACGATGCCAACAAGACCGGCTATCGGGCGGCCGCCAAGGGCGGCCTGTGGCGCTGGATCAATCATCGCCTGCCGGTCGACACCTTCTGGCGTTCGCAGCTGTCCGAGTACTACGCGCCGAAGAACTTCAACATCTGGTATTTCTTCGGCTCGCTGGCGCTGCTGGTGCTGGTGCTGCAGCTGGTTACCGGCATCTTCCTGACCATGTTCTACAAGGTCGGGGCCGCGACCTCTTTCGACTCGGTCGAGTTCATCATGCGCGAGGTGCGCTTCGGCTGGCTGATCCGCTACCTGCATTCGGCCGGGGCCTCGGCATTTTTCATCGTCGTCTACCTGCACATGTATCGCGCGCTGCTGTATGGCTCGTACAAGGCGCCGCGCGAGCTGCTGTGGCTGTTCGGCATGATCATCTACCTGGCGCTGATGGCGGAAGCGTTCCTCGGCTACGTGCTGCCCTGGGGCAACATGTCGTTCTGGGCGGCCACCGTGATCATCAACCTGTTCGGCACCATTCCCGGCATCGGCCCGGGACTGGTGGAATGGATCCGCGGCGACTATGGCATCGCCGATGCGACGCTCAACCGTTTCTTCTCGCTGCACGTGGTTGCGGTGCCGCTGGTGCTGCTGCTGCTGGTGGCGCTGCACCTGGTGGCGCTGCACGAGGTGGGTTCCAACAATCCCGACGGCGTGGAGATCAAGCACAAGAAGGATGCCAGGGGCAGGCCGCTCGACGGCATCCCGTTCCATCCGTATTACACGGTGAAGGACATCGTTGGCGTGTGCGTATTCCTGACGCTGCTGGCGATCGTCGTCTTCTTCGTGCCGACCTTCGGCGACCTGTTCCTGGAGAAGGCGAACTTCGAGCCGGCCAACCCGCTGTCGACACCCGACCCGATCTCGCCCTCCTGGTACTTCACGCCCTACTACGCGATCCTGCGCGCGGTACCGGATCAGCGCATCGGTGCGCTGCTGATGCTGATCGCCGTGGTGTCGTTCTTCTTCCTGCCGTGGCTCGACCGCTCGCCGGTGAAGTCGATGCGCTATCGCGGCTGGATCTCCCGCACCTTCCTGGCGCTGTTCACGGTGTCGTTCCTGGCGCTCATGTATCTGGGATTGCAGCCGGCGCAGGAGCCCTTCGTGACCATGGCGCGCATCTTCGCGGTACCGTATTTCGCCTACTTCTGGCTGATGCCGTTCTATTCGCGCATCGATGCCGTCAAACCCGTGCCCGAGAGAGTCACGTTTCATGGGTAAATTCCCCGCCCTTGCGCTGATCCTGCTGGCTGCGCCGCTGGTGCTGTCGGCCGCGGAACCCGCAGCCGGCGAGGCGGAAGCTGCCGCTCCGGTGCCCTGGGAGAACTGGCACGCCGGCAACAATGTCGCTGACGTTGGGTCGTTGCAGCGCGGTGCGCGCAATTTCATGAACTACTGCATCGGCTGCCACTCGCTCAAGTACATGCGCTACCAGCGCATGGGGGATGATCTGGACATTCCGACCGCGGCGCTCAGCGCCGACCTGGTGGCCCCCGGAAGCACCAATCTCGACTACATCGTGAGCTCGATGCCGGCGGCCGATGCCGCCAACTGGTTCGGCAAGACCCCGCCCGATCTGTCGCTGATCGCCCGCTCGCGCAGCCCGGACTACATCTATCGCTTTCTGAAGACCTTCTATTCGGATCCCAGCCGCAGCACGCGCAGCGACAATCTGGCCTATCCGAGTACCGCGATGCCGGCCGTGCTGTCCGATCTCGAGGGTGTGAAGGCGGCGGTGCTGGGCCCGACCAAGCTATTCGATCACTTCCAGACCGTATCGACGGGCACCGTGACGGCCGAACAATTCGACGGCTTCGTGCGCGATACCGTCAACTTCCTCGACTATGTGGGCGACCCGTCGCAGGTCGAGCGGCGCTCGATCGGCCTGTGGGTGGTGCTGTTCCTGCTGCTGCTGTCGGCGTTCGCCCTGGCGCTGAAGAAAGAGTATTGGAAAGACGTGCATTGACGGCGCAAGCCGTGCGCACCGACCTTAAAGCCAGGAGCAGGCGCTGCTCCCGGCGGGGAGAGCCGATCCGTGTCTAGCCGCCGCTCGATCATGACGCTGTTTTCAGCGCCCGATCAGCCTTACAGCCACCGCACGCGCATCGTGCTGGCGGAGAAAGGCGTCGAGATCGATATCATCAACGTCGTGCCCGGGCGCTATCCGGAGGATCTGCTCGACCTGAATCCGTACCACAGCCTGCCGACGCTGGTGGACCGCGACCTGGTGCTGTACGACTCGCGCGTCATCATCGAGTACCTGGATGAGCGCTTTCCGCACCCGCCGCTGATGCCGGTGGATCCGATCCTGCGCGCGCAGTTTCGCCTGGCGCTGTATCGCATCGAGCGCGACTGGTACGGGCTGGCACAGCTGATCGATGAGGATCACGACAAGAAGCACGTCGCCAAGAATCGCAAGATACTGCGCGACGCCATCCTGCAGAGCGCCGACGTGTTCAAGGTCAAGCCATTCTTCCTGAGCGATGAATTCTCGCTGGTCGACGCCAGTGTGGCGCCGATGCTGTGGCGGCTGCGGCATTACGAGATCGAACTGCCGCCCCAGGCTCAGGCACTGGCGCGTTACGCCAGCACCATGTTTGCGCGCCCGGCGTTTCGCGCCAGCCTGTCGGACGTCGAGCTGCAGATGAGGAGCACTTGATGCCGGCAAAAGGCACCGAGGAGGGCGGCGGCCTGTCGCGCCGGCCCTATCTGCTGCGCGCGATGCACGAGTGGATCATCGACAGCGGGCATACGCCGCACGTGATCGTGGATGCGCTGCGCACCGGCGTCGAGGTGCCCGCAGCCTACGTCAAGGATGGCAAGATCGTGCTCAACCTGTCGACTACTGCGACCCAGCGCCTGCAGCTGACCAACGAATCCATCGAGTTCGACGCGCGCTTTGCCGGCGTCGTGCACCGTGTGCGGGTGCCAATGCAGGCGGTACTCGGCGTCTACGCGCGCGAGACCGGCGAGGGCATGGTGTTTTCCGAAACTGAAAATGAGCCCACGCCGCCCGAGCCGCCGCCGCAGTCGGACAAGCCGCATGGCTCTGCGGGCGAGCACCGTCGCGCCAAGCTCACGGTGGTCAAGTAGCCTACCCAAACACTAGAACGCGCCCTCGATCCATTCGATCGGACCGTCGCTGCTGCTCAGAAGCAGCGTGTCGAAACGTACCGCGAGAGCCGCGAGCCGCGGCTCTCGCGCCAGCAGAAAGCGCGCCGCGCGCACGATTCGGGCGCGCTTGGCGGCGGTGATGCTGGCGCCCGCACCGCCGAATCCGCCGCCGCTGCGCAGCCGCACCTCGGCGATGATCAGCAGCGTTCCGCGCCGCGCGACGATGTCCAGCTCGCCCATGCGACAGCGGAAGTTGCGTGCGACGATGTGGTAGCCGGCCAGGCGCAGCAGCCGCGCCGCGCGCTCCTCCGCGGCCGATCCGAGGCGTTGCCGGTCGAGCGGGGCGCGCCGGTGTGCAAGCTTGCTCACAGCGGGCAGTGTGCGCGGCGCGCGCGCTGCATCCAGCCGCCGTTACTGTCGCGTTGAAGGCGAAATGGCCCTTAAATTTACGGTGGCTCGCCGACGCTCGCGCTCAGCCGCTTGGGTTCGCCGTCGCGCACCTGCACCCAGATCAGCTCGCGCTGTACCCGGCCCTGGGCATCGAAGTGCAGTTGGCCGCTCAGGCCTGCGATCTGCACCTCGGCCATTTTCTGGCGCCCGCTCGACAGCACCAGCATCAGCTGACAGGAGTCATAGCCGAAGGCGAACAGGCGGCTGCGCCAGGCGACGCCGTTACCCCAGGCCTGCTCGATATTGCCGCGTATCGCATCCAGGCTGCCATCGTCGCTCACCATCCACGGCATGTCGGGATACATCAGGCCGTCGGCGTCGCGGTTGGCGTCGGTGGCGTCGGGCTCGAAGGCATTGGACAGCGAATAGCTGGGGATGTCGCCGGCGTAGAAGAACTTGAGCTGCGGCTCGATCAGGCGCGCATTGGTGGCGCTCTCCGGCACCACGAATACGAATTCGATATCAGCGCGGTGACGCGACTCGAAGTTGAGCTTGGTGCCGAGCACGTTCTGCAGACGCAGATGCCGCGCGTCGCTGTCCTCGACGTGCAGGATGGCCTTGAGCTCGTAGCTGTAGTCGTGCTCTGCCGGATCGTACACCGCCTGGGTAATCAGGCTGCCGCCGCCGGCGGTCAACTCGCGGGCGAAGGCGTCGATCACACGGTTGCCCCAGTCGCCGCGCGGCACCAGCGCCACGCCGCGCCGATGACCGTCGGCCAGCATGCGGCGCGCCACCAGCCGCGCTTCCTCTTCCGGCGACAGCGCGAACTGGTACAGGCCGGGCGGGGCGGCGCGATCCGCCGGCAGAAAGTTCAACGCCAGGACCGGCACTGGCTGTGAGCCCAGGTCGGCCACCGCGGCCACGTCCTCACGCGTGAGTGGTCCGACGATGAAGCTGCTGCCGGCCGCGCGTGCCTGGGTGACGGCCGCGGCGGCGGTCACAGCGCCGGTATCGTAGACCTGCAGTGCCGGCCGGGTCGCCTCCGGCAGCTGGTAGTAGGCACTCAGAAAGCCATCGCGCACCGTAGCCGCCTGGCCGGCAGCCGCACCGCTCAACGGCAACAGCAAAGCGATCCGGCCGCCGGCCGCCGCCATGACCAGCGGCGGCGGCAGCGCCTGGGCCAGTACTTCCAGTGCCGGGTGGTTCGGATATTTGGCGCGCCAACTGGCTGCTTCCGACTCACCGATCAGCGAACTGGCGTGGCTTTCGGTGGCGATTGCACCCAGCTCGAGCCAGCCGGCCACGATCGGGTCGGCACTGGCCGCCGGCTCAAGCTTGACGCCGTGCTCGCGCGCGTCGCGCAGCGCCGCCAGCAGCCGCGTGCGCAGCTGGGTGCGCTCGGCGGGGTTGGCGGCGAAGCCTTCGGCGGCAATTTCCGCGCGCACCGCGTCCACCGGTCGCGCCACCGCCAGTGCGATGCGCATCTTGAGCATGTAATAGCGTTGCGCCGCGCCGGCGGCGCCTGGCGTCGTGGCGGCGGATTCGGGGATGGCAGCGAACTTCTGCCACGCCTCCTGGGCGCGGTTGGCGAGCAGCGCGGTCTCGGCGTCGAGCAGCGATCGCTCGAGGCTCTGCGCGGCGCTCTGTGGGGCGATGATGGCGGACAGTACCCGCGCGGCTTCGGTCGGGCGAGCGGCGGCGAGCCACTCGCGGGCGGCAGCCAGCTGCATGTCGACGCGCTGCGGGGGGACGCGCATCGCGGCCAGGTTTTCATACTGCGCGGCGGCCTGGGCATGGTCCCCGCGGCGGGCTGCGTTGTCCGCGGCCAGCTCGGTACCAGGGCGCTGCGCCACCGGCGGCGGCAGCGCTGAACACGCGGCCAGCCCCAGCACGGCGCTGCACACCAGCCGGCGGCCACTCAAGCTCAGCGTTCGGAAGTTTGCCATCGACACCTTGCCCTTCAAGCCTGACACTGCGCGCCGGTGCGCAGCTTCGGGCCGCGCGCCGCGACGGGGTGGAAACGGAGAATTATAGTGGCTCGGACCGACTCGCTCCCCTCCCCAGGCAGGCTCGAGGTGGTCGCCACGCCGATCGGCAATCTGGGCGACCTGAGCTCCCGGGCACGCGAAGTGCTGGCCGCAGCCGATCTGATCGCGGCCGAGGATACGCGACGTACCGGCCAATTGCTCAACGCGATCGGGGTGCGCGCTCCGCTGGTCTCGCTGCACGACTACAACGAAGACACCCGGATCGACTCGCTGCTGCAACAGCTGCTGGCCGGCAAGGTCATTGCGCTGGTGAGCGATGCCGGCACGCCGCTGCTGTCCGATCCCGGTTTCGGGCTGGTGCGCGCTGCGGCGGCGGCCGGCATCGAAGTACGCGCGGTACCGGGCGCCTCGGCGATCACCGCGGCGCTGAGCATCGCGGGACTGGCGACCGACCGATTCGCGTTCGAGGGCTTTCTGCCCTCGCGCGCCGGCGAGCGCCGCGCGCTGCTGGCGCGCCTGGCCACCGAAGCGCGCACGCTGGTGTTGTTCGAAGCGCCGCACCGGATTGCGGCCACGCTGGCCGATCTGGCGGGCAGTTTCGGTGAGCAGCGCGCGGCGGTGGTGACGCGCGAACTGACCAAAATGCACGAAAGCGTGTATCGCGGCACGCTGCAGCAGCTGGCGGCGATGGCGCGCGAGGACGCGGACTTTGCGCGCGGGGAAATCACCGTGGTGATCGCAGGCGCCGCCCCCGAAGGCGCCTCCGGCGCCGATAGCGCACTGCTGACCCGGGCGCTGCAGCTGCTGCTGCAGGAACTGCCGCCGGCGCGCGCGGCGGCGATCGCCGCCCAGCTGGCAGGTGCCACGCGCAGCGACGCCTATGCGCTCGCGCTGCGCCTGCGGCGCGGGCCGGCGGCCGATTGACTGGCCGCCGTGCGCACCGGCGCCGCGGCGCCATGCTAAGGTGCCGCGGCGGAGAGTCGGCTGAGCAGTCGCTGCACTTCATCCTATTGAAGCGTGGAGGAAAGTCCGGGCTCGGCGGGCAGGGTGCCAGGTAATACCTGGGAGGCGTGAGCCTACGGAAAGTGCAACAGAGAGTAGACCGCCTAAGCACTCGCAAGAGTGCCGGTAAGGGTGAAACGGTGCGGTAAGAGCGCACCGCGTCAGTGGTAACACGCGACGGCATGGCAAACCCCACCTGGAGCAAGGCCAAATAGGGAAGTAGCGGTCCTGCAAAGGGCTGCAGCGCGCGCCCGCGCGTGCTTCCGGGTAGGCCGCTTGAGGCGTGCGGCGACGTACGTCCCAGAGGAATGACTGTTCACGACAGAACCCGGCTTACAGGCCGACTCTCCGCTTTTCGAATGTCAGCGAGCTTTGCGCCACAAGCTCATGATCCCTAAAGATTATCGTCTTCAGAGCTTAGAGCGGGTGCCATCCGGGACGCGTAAGTGCCTACTGCGTCTCAAAATTTTCCCAGTCAGGCGTTGACACGACCACGTCGTCGTTCCTATAGTGGCGGCGAGTGGGAGAAAGTGGGGAAAAATGGGCGCTCTCGCCCCAATCCAATGTTCCGCGGCGCAGCAAAAGTCACCTTGGACGACAAGGGCCGCATGGTCGTCCCCACGCGCTATCGCGAGCGACTGCTCGAGCGCTCGGCGGGCCAGCTGGTGGTCACGGTGGATCGGGACGGGGAGTGTCTCCTGATTTATCCCTTAAGCGACTGGGAACAGGTCGAACGCCAGCTGATGCAGCTACCCAGCCTGCACGCGCAGTCGCGACGTCTGCAGCGCCTGATGGTCGGGCATGCGACCGATCTGGCGCTCGACGGACATGGCCGCATGCTGTTGCCGCCGGAATTGCGCGAATTTGCCGCGCTCGGCCGGCACGCCATGCTGATTGGACAGGGCAATCGCTGTGAACTGTGGGACGAGTCCCGGTGGTTGGAGCGGCGCGATTTCTGGCTGAAGAGCGAGGCATCCGCGACCGATCTGCCGGCAGAACTTGATTCGCTGTCGCTTTGAAGCGGCGGCTGGCGGTTGCAGGGAGAGCAGTTGGATGAGCACACGCCGGTGCTTGTCGAAGAGGCGCTTGCGGCGCTGGCATTGCGCCCGGGCGGTCTCTACGTCGACGCGACATTCGGCCGCGGCGGTCACACCGCGCGCATCCTCGAAGCGCTTGGCCCAGACGGGGAAATCGTGGCCATCGACCGCGACCCCGCGGCCATTGCGGCCGGGCGCGCACGCTTTGCGCACGAGGCTCGGCTGCACCTGGTGCACGGTGAGTTCGCCGAGCTTGCAACGCTGGTGCGTGCGCAGACGGCCCGTACCCATTGCGATGGCGCGCTGTTCGATTTCGGCGTCGCGTCGCCGCAACTCGACGACGCTGCGCGCGGCTTCAGCTTCAGCAAGGACGGCCCGCTCGACATGCGCATGGACCCGACGCGCGGCCAACCCGTGTCCGTGTGGCTCGCACACGCGGACCTGGATGAGATTCGTCACGTGATCGCAACCCTGGGCGAGGAGCGCTTTGCCGGCCGTATCGCCGCCGAGATCGTGCGCATGCGCCGCTCGGCGCCCCTGACCCGCACCAGCGAGCTCGCGGCGCTGGTGGAGCGCTGCGTGCGCACGCGCGAACCGGGCAAGCACCGGGCGACTCGTACCTTTCAGGCACTGCGCATGCACGTCAACGATGAGCTGGCGCAGATGCAGCGCGGTCTGGAACAGGCGCTGCAATTGCTGGCCCCGCGCGCTCGGCTGGTGGCGATCAGCTTCCATTCGCTCGAGGACCGGCTGGTGAAGCAATTCATCCGCGCGCACTCCGAACTCGATCCGGTGCTGGCGCGCCTGCCGCGCCCGCCCGCGTCCGCCGAGCCGCCGCTGCGCCGCATCGGCAGCAAGCAGCGCGCCGGTGCCGATGAGCTGGCCGCCAACCCGCGTGCCCGCAGCGCGGTCCTGCGCATCGCCGAGCGACGCCCGTGAGCACGGCACGGCGCCTGCTGCTGCTGGTGATGCCGCTGCTGTGGTGCGCGGTGCTGGCATCGAGCGCCGGGACGATCTACAGCAAATATCGCGCCCGCGAACTGTTCGTACAGCTCGAGCGCCTCAATAGCGCGCGCGATGAACTCGATGCCGAATGGGGCCGGTTGCAGCTCGAGCAGAGCGCGTGGTCGGCCTATGGTTTCGTCGAGCGCGTTGCCGGTGAGCGGCTGCATATGAACATTCCCGACTCGCGCGACATCGAGATCATCGCGCCATGATGCACCTGCGCTCGCGCGGCGGCAGAGGCGCAGCACGTCTCACCGGTGCAGCGCGCGGCGGCGAGCGCGACAGCGCGCCTTCGTTTCGCGCCCGCCAGTGGCTGCTGTTTGCACTGCTGCTGGCCGCCGCCGCCGGCCTGGTGGGGCGCGCGGTGAACCTGCAGCTGGTCGACCACGGCTTCCTCGCCTCGCAGGGCGACGCGCGCTCCTCGCGCGTCGCCACCATCACCGCGCATCGCGGCAACATCGTCGATCGCAACGGCGAGCCGCTGGCCGTCAGCACGCCGGTGGATTCGGTGTGGGTCAATCCGCGGGTGCTGGCCGGCAGCATCGAGCAGCTGCCGCACCTGGCAGCGGCGCTCGACACCGACCGCTCCGAGCTGACGCGGCGCGTCAGCAGCAATCTGGACCGCGAGTTCCTCTATGTCGCCCGCGGCATGACCCCGGTGGATGCGCTGCGCGTGCAGCAGCTGAATCTGCCCGGGGTAAATCTGGCGCACGAGTACCGTCGTTACTACCCGGCCGGCGAAGTGGCGGCGCACGTATTGGGCTTCACCAGCATCGACGACGTCGGCCAGGAAGGCACCGAGCTCACGTTCGACAACTGGCTGGCGGGCGAGAACGGCGCCAAGCGTGTCATACAGGACGCGCGGGCGCGCAATGTCGAGAACGTCGAGAGCATCCGGCCGGTGCGGCCCGGCCGCGACCTCGCCCTGAGCATCGATCTGCGCATCCAGTACATGGCGTATCGCGAGCTCAAGAGCGCCATCATCAACAATCGCGCCCATGCCGGCTCGGTGGTGGTGATCGACATCGATACCGGCGAGGTGGTGGCGATGGTCAATCAACCGGCCTACAACCCCAACGATCGCGAGCAGATGGTGCCGGCCGCGTACCGCAACCGCTCGGTCACCGATCTGTTCGAGCCCGGCTCGAGCGTCAAGCCGTTCATCGTCGCGGCGGCACTTGCATCCGGCAAGTTCGGTGTCGACAGCGTCATCGACACCACCCCCGGTTTCATCCAGGTCGGCGCCACCACGTTCGAGGACGAGCACAATCTGGGTGCCATCGACCTGGCCACGGTGCTGGCCAAGTCCTCCAACGTCGGCATGGCCAAACTGGCGCTGCAGCTCGAGCCGCAGCAGATCTGGACCACACTCAATCACTTCGGCTTCGGCCAGGTGACCAGCAGCGGCTTTCCGGGTGAGTCGGCCGGCGTGTTCACCAATTATTCGCATTGGCGCGCCATCAGTATCGCCACCCTGTCGCATGGCTACGGCATTTCGGTCACGCCGCTGCAGCTGGCGCAGGCGTACGCCGCGATCGGCGCCCGCGGCATTCGCCGACCGGTGTCGCTGTTGCGACTGGATAGCGCGCCGGCGGGCGAGCGCGTCCTCGACCAGGCGGTATGCCGCTCGCTGATCCAGCTGCTGGAGGCGGTGACCACGCAGGAGGGAGCCACCGGGGTACGCGCCAAGATCCCGGGCTATCGAGTGGCCGGCAAGACCGGCACCGCGTGGAAATCCATCAACGGCAGCTATTCCAAGGACCGCTATACCTCGGTGTTCGCGGGACTGGCGCCGGCCTCCAATCCGCGTCTGGCGGCGGTGGTGGTGATCGATGAGCCGACCGCCGGCAAGTACATGGGCGGCGACGTCTCGGCACCGGTGTTTTCCGCCGTGGTCGGCGGCGCCCTGCGGCTGCTGGCGGTGGCGCCGGACGAACCGTCGGTGCCGGGTTCGGCGCTGATCCACGGCCAAAGAGTGGCGCAGCGATGATTGCCCGCGCGCAACCGAACTGGCGACCGCTCAAAGCCCTGCTCGGCGGGCTGGTCGATGTACCCGAGCGCCTGGAAGTCTCGGACATCACCCAGGACAGCCGCACTGTGACCCCAGGCGCCGCCTTTCTGGCTTGCCGCGGCCGTACGCACCACGGCCTGGACTTCGCGCTTGATGCGGTCGCGGCCGGCGCGCGGGCGATTCTGTGGGAACCGGCACCGGGCGTGACCGCCCCCGCACTCGATGCAGCCGTGGTGGTGTGCGCGGTGCCGAACTTGAGCGCGCAGCTCGGATTCATCGCCGACCGTTTCTTCGACGCGCCGTCGGCCAGCCTGACGTTGGCCGGCATCACCGGCACCAACGGCAAGACCACCTGTGCCTGGCTGCTGGCGCAAGCGCTGGAATTGTCCGGCCGACGCAGCGCCTACATCGGCACACTCGGCGCCGGTATGCCGGGCACGCTCACGGCGCTCGCCCACACCACACCCGACGCGCTGACATTGCATCGGCTGCTGGCGCAGCTGCGATCGTCCGGCGTCGATTCAGTGGCGATGGAAGTGTCCTCGCATGCGCTCGACCAGGATCGCTGCGCCGGGGTGCGATTCCATACCGCGGTATTCACCAACCTGACGCGCGATCACCTGGACTATCACGCGGACATGAGCGCCTATGGCGCGGCCAAGGCACGGCTGTTCAACTGGCCGACACTGGCGGCACGCGTCATCAACGTCGACGACGGCTTCGGCCTGGAGCTGGCGCGCGACCAGCTGCAGGCGCGACTGGCGCGCGGCACGCCCGGCGCGCGGCTGTTTCTGACCTCACAGCGGCCGGCCGAGTGGGTCGCGAGCGGCGCCGATTACGTGTGCGCCAGCGCCGTGCGCGCCCTCGCCAGCGGGCTTACGATCGACATCGAAAGCAGTCACGGCTCCTCCCGGCTCGACAGCAGCCTGATCGGCAATTTCAACGTCGACAATCTGCTCACCGTGCTCGCGGTGCTGCTGGCCTGGGGGCTGCCGCTCGCGAGTGCCTGCGACGCGCTGGCGCGCTGTTCGGCGCCCCCTGGGCGCATGCAGGCCGAAGGTGGTGGCGAGCGGCCGCTGGCGTTGATCGACTACGCGCATACGCCCGATGCACTGACCAAGGCGCTGCAGGCGGCGCGCGCGCACTGCCGCGGCCAGCTGTGGTGCGTGTTCGGCTGCGGCGGCGAGCGCGATCGCGGCAAGCGCGGCGCAATGGGGCGCATCGCCGCCCAGCTCGCCGATCAGATCATCGTCACCGACGACAACCCGCGACGCGAGGATCCGCGCGAAATCGTGGCGCCGATCATGGAAGCCATCACGGCCGCGGGCGGCGCTGCTCGCAGCCGCGTGATTCACGATCGGGGGCAGGCAATCCGCGCCGCGCTGGCGTATTCGCCGGCGGCAGACGTGGTGCTGGTTGCCGGCAAGGGTCATGAGGATTACCAGATCGTCGGCAGCGAGCGTCGCGCCTTCAGCGACGCCGCGGTCGTGCGCCAGGTGCTGGGCGAACGCGTTACCACATGATCCGCACCCTGAAGCAAGTCGCCGCCGCCGGTCACGGGCGCCTGTACGGCGAGGATCGCGGCTTCAACGAGATCGCCATCGATAGCCGCAAGCTCAGCGCCGGCGATCTGTTCGCGGCGCTGCGCGGTGACAACGCCGACGGACATGATTTCGTGGCCGACGCGGCTCGCGCCGGCGCCGCCGGTGCCATCGTGTCGCGCCGCCTGGCGCTGCCGCTGGCGCAGATCCTGGTGTCGAACGTCGAAGCGTCACTTGCCGCGGCGGCGCGCAAGGCGCGCGCGCAGTTCAAAGGTCCGCTGATCGGCGTCGCCGGCAGTAACGGCAAGACCACGGTCAAGGAGATGATCGCCGCCATCCTGTCGCAGCGCGGGCCGTGTCTGTCCACCCGCGGCAATCTCAACAACCATCTGGGGGTACCGATGACGTTGCTGCGCCTGGACGACAGCCACGTGAGCGCGGTAATCGAGATGGGAGCGAATCGTCGCGGTGACGTCGAACAGCTGGTGCAGATTGCGCGGCCGGGCATCGGCCTGATCACCAATGCCGGTGCGGAACATCTGGAAGGCTTTGGATCGCTGGAAGGCGCCGCCCGAGCCGAAGGGGAGATGGTGGCGGGGCTGCCCGCCAGCGGCACCGCCATCATCAATGCCGACGACGCCTATGCGTCGCTGTGGCGGGCCGCCACCCAAGCGCGGGTGCTGAGCTTTGGCCTGCGGCAAGAGGCCGACTACTACGCCGCAGCATTGCAGTTCGAAGTCGCGGCGCAGGATTTTGCCACGCGCTTCCGGCTGCACAGCCCATTGGGTGAGGTGCAGGTCACGCTGGCGCTGGCCGGGCGCCACAATGTTCGCAACGCCCTCGCGGCCGCGGCCGCCGCCACCAGCGCCGGCGCCACGCTGGCCGATGTGGCCGCGGGTCTTGCCTCGATGCGCGCGGTCAAGGGACGGCTGCAGCTGCGGCGCACGCGCGCCGGTGGCTGGCTGATCGACGATTCCTACAACGCCAATCCGAGCTCGGCGCGCGCGGGACTTGAGGTGCTGAGCGAGCTGCCGGGACGGCGCTGGCTGGTGCTGGGCGATATGGCCGAGCTGGGTGAGTTTGCCGACAGCAGCCATCGCGAGCTGGGCGAGCTGGCGCGCGCCCTGGGGGTGGAACGGCTGTACGCCTTTGGCGCGCTCGCTGGCCTCGCCGCCGACAGCTTTGGCGCCGGCGCCGAGTGCTATCGCGATACCACTGAACTAACGCGCGCGCTGGATGCGGCGATCACCCCCGATGTGCGGCTGCTGGTCAAGGGCTCGCGCGTCAACCGCCTCGAACGAGTGGTCGAGGCGCTGGTACCGGCGGCCGGGCCGCAAGCGTTAGGAAGGTAGTCGATGCTCTACTGGATCGCGAAGCTGCTGGCGACGCATCACAGCGCATTTCACGCGTTCTCGTATCTGACGCTGCGCGCGATCCTGGCCGTCATGTCGGCGCTGAGCATCGCGCTGCTGGTCGGGCCGTTCATGATCGCGCGTCTGTCGCGCTACCAGATCGGTCAGGTGGTGCGCGATGACGGGCCGCGCTCGCATCTGCCCAAAGCCGGCACTCCGACCATGGGCGGCGCACTGATCATCGTTGCCATCGTGGTCAGCACGCTGCTGTGGACCGATCTGCGCAATCGCTTCGTGTGGATCACGCTCGGGGTGACCGTGGGCTTTGGCGCCATCGGCCTGTGCGACGATTACCTGAAGCTGGTGATCGGCAACTCGCGTGGCCTGTCCGCGCGCTGGAAGTATTTCTGGCAATCGGTGCTCGGCCTGGGCGCCGCGGTGCTGCTGTACCGCACCGCCCACGTGCCGGCGGAAACCGATTTCTTCGTACCGTTCATCAAGACCATCAGCGTGCCGCTGGGAGCGCCGGGTTTCATCGCGCTGGCCTATTTCATGATCGTCGGCATGAGCAACGCGGTAAACCTGACCGACGGGCTCGACGGGCTGGCGATCATGCCGGCGGCGATGGTGGCCGGCGCGCTCGGCATCTTCGCCTACGCCAGCGGCAATTCCATCTTCGCCAATTACCTGGCGATCCCCGCCATCCCGCAGGCCGGGGAGCTGCTGATCTTCTGCGGCTCGCTGGCCGGCGCCGGGCTTGGGTTCCTGTGGTTCAACTCCTATCCGGCGCAGGTGTTCATGGGCGACATCGGCGCGCTGGCGCTCGGCGCCGCGCTCGGCGTGGTGGCGATCATCGTGCGCCAGGAAATCGTAGCGCTGGTCATGGGCGGCATCTTCGTGCTGGAAACCGCCTCGGTGATCCTGCAGGTGGCGTCATTCAAGCTGACCGGGCGGCGGCTGTTCCGCATGGCGCCGATTCATCATCATTTCGAACTCAAGGGATGGGCCGAGCCGAAGGTGATCGTACGTTTCTGGATCATCAGCTTCCTGCTGGTGCTGGCCGGCCTGTCGACGCTGAAACTGCGATGAGCGCAGCCCCCCTGATGCCGTTGCGCGCGGTGGTGGTCGGTCTTGGCAAGACCGGCTATTCGGTGGCGCGCTACCTGCTGCAGCGTGGCTCGCGCCTGGCGGTAACCGACAACCGCGCCGAGCCGCCGGAACTCGCGCGGCTGGTGGCGCTCGGCGGCGACGTGGTGGTGCGCACCGGCGGCTTCGATGCCGCGCTGCTCGCGCACGCCGACCTGGTGGTGGTCTCGCCCGGGGTGGCGCTCACCGGTCCGTTCTTCGACGCCGCTCGGGCGCGCGGCCTCTCCATCGTGGGCGACATCGAGTTGTTCGCGCGCGCGGCGCGTGCCCCGGTGGTCGGCATCACTGGCACCAACGGCAAGAGCACGGTGACGACGCTGCTGGAGAAGATGGCGGCGCGCTCGGGCCTGAAGATGCGCGCCGGCGGCAACCTCGGCGCCCCGGCGCTCGATCTGCTCGATGAGGGCGTTGAGCTGTATATCCTGGAACTGTCGAGCTTTCAGCTCGACACCACCGAGTCGCTGGCGCTCGCTGCGGCCACCGTGCTCAACGTGACACCCGATCACATGGATCGCTACGCCGACCTTGCGGCCTATGCGGCCGCGAAGGCACGCATATTTGCGCGCTGCGACGTCGCGGTGATCAATCTGGACGATCCGCTGGTGGCGGCCATGGTAGGTCGCGGCCGGCGGCAGCTGAGCTTTTCGCTGCGCGCCGACGTCGGCGCCGACTACGCGCTGATGCGGCGCGACGATGGCGACTGGTGGCTGATGCGGCGCGAGGAGCCGCTGCTGGCGTTGTCGCAGATGCGGCTCACCGGTCTGCACAACGCCGCCAATGCGCTCGCGGCGCTGGCGCTGGCCGAGGCCTTAGGCCTGCCGAGCGCGGCCTGCATCGGCGCGCTGGCCGCATTTTCCGGCCTTGCACATCGAACGCAGTGGCTGGCCGAGATCGGCGGCGTGCGCTACGTCAACGATTCCAAGGGTACCAACGTCGGGGCCACGCTGGCCGCGGTGAGCGGCATGCCGGGGCCGCTGGTCGTGATCGCCGGTGGCGACGGCAAGGGCCAGGATTTCACGCCGCTGCGCGCCGCGTTCAGCGGCAAGGTGCGCGCCGCAGTGCTCATCGGTCGCGATGCGCGTGCGCTCGGGGCGGCGCTCTCCGGTGTCAGCGCGCTGCACTATGCGCCGAGCCTGGAAGCGGCGGTGGAGTGCGCGGCACGGGTGGCGCAGCCGGGGGATACCGTGCTGCTGTCGCCGGCCTGCGCCAGCCTCGACATGTTTCGCGACTACCGGCACCGCGGCGAGGTGTTCGTCGACGCGGTGCAGCGGCGCAGCGCATGAGCAGCAGCGTCATCGGTTCCAGCCGCAGCGAGCGTGCGCAGCGCGGCCTCTCGATTGACGGTCCGACGGTCATGCTGGCGCTGGCGATCGTGTTGCTCGGGCTGGTCATGGTGACCTCGGCCTCGATCACGATTGCCGGCCGGGACGGCGATCCGTTTGCGTTCCTGGAACGCCAGCTGCTGCTGGTGCTGGTCGGCGCCGTGGCGGCGGCGGTCACGTTCGCCATTCCTACCGCACGGCTGGAGCAGCTGGCGCTGCCGCTGCTGCTGCTGGCGGTGCTGCTGCTGTGCATGGTGCTGATACCAGGACTCGGCCACGTGGTGAACGGCAGCCGGCGTTGGTTGCGCCTGGCGGGCATGAATTTCCAGGTGTCGGAAGCTGCCCGCGTGCTGGCGCTCATCTACATCGCCAGCTACGCGGTGCGCTACGAGGCGGCGCTGCGCAGCGGCTTGCCGGGACTGCTCAGGCCGCTGGCGCTGCTGGGGGGGATCGCGCTGCTGCTGCTGATCGAGCCGGATTTCGGTGCCGCCAGCGTGCTGTTCATCACCGGTTTCGGTGTGTTGTTCCTGGCCGGCGCGCGCTGGCGCTGGATGCTGGTGACGCTGCTGGCCGCCGGCGGTTGCATGACGCTGCTGGTGATGTTCTCCAGCTATCGCATGCGCCGCCTGACCGCATTCATGGATCCCTGGGCCGATCCATTCAACAGCGGCTTCCAGCTCACGCAGTCGCTGATCGCCATTGGCCGCGGCGGGTTGTTTGGCGTCGGGCTCGGCGCCAGCGTGCAGAAGCTGTTCTACCTGCCCGAGGCGCACACCGATTTCCTGTTCGCGGTGCTGGCCGAAGAGCTCGGCCTGGCGGGTGTTGCCGTGACACTCGGCCTGTTCCTGGCTTTGGCGTGGCGCGCGTTCGTGATCGCACGGCGCGCCAACGATGCGGGCCTCAAGTTCCAGTCCTATCTGGCATCCGGCTTCGGCCTGTGGCTGGGCGTGCAGTCGTTCATCAACGTTGGCGTCAACATGGGAGTGCTGCCGACCAAGGGCTTGACGCTGCCGTTCATGAGCTATGGCCGCAGCAGCCTGATCGTGACACTGGCGTGGCTCGGGATCCTGCTGCGCGTGCACCACGAGACCGTGAACGCCAGCCGGCGTTCGTTGCGGGTGGAGCGCGCATGAGCGCCTGCGCCAGCCCAACCGTCGCCGTGAAGCCGCCGCTGGTCGCGCCGCTGGCATTGATCATGGCCGGTGGCACCGGTGGCCATGTGTTTCCGGCGCTGGCATTGGCGCGCGAGCTGCGCGCGCGCTCCTGGCAGGTGGTGTGGCTCGGCACGCGGCGCGGACTGGAAGCCCGGCTGGTGCCCGCGGAACAGATTGCAATTGAGTGGCTGTCGGTCGGTGGCTTGCGCGGCAAGGGCGCCGCGGTGTGGTTGACCGCGCCGCTGAAGCTGGCGCGCGCGTTGCTGCAGGCGCTGGCGGTGATCCATCGCCGGCGGCCGACGCTGGTGGTCGGTCTGGGCGGCTTCGTCGCAGGCCCTGGGGGACTTGCGGCCTGGCTGCTGCGACGGCCGCTGCTGATACACGAACAGAACGCGATCGCAGGCTTTACCAACCGCTGCCTGGCACGCCTGGCGCGCCGCGTGCTGACGGCTTTTCCTGGCAGCTTCGCGCCGCAGCTGCATGCGCAGGTGGTGGGTAACCCGGTACGCCGCGAGATCGCCGAGCTGCCACCGCCGTCACAGCGCTTCGCGCAGCGCCATGGTCCGACCCGGCTGCTGGTGGTGGGCGGCAGCCAGGGGGCGACGCGCCTGAATGCGATGGTGCCATTCGCGCTGGCGCGGGCCGCGGCGATCCAGCCGTTCGAGGTGCAGCATCAGTCCGGCGAGCGCTGGATCGAGGCGGCGAAACGCAACTACGCCGAAGCCGGCATGAGTGTGCGGCTGCAGCCGTTCATCGAGGACATGGCTGCAGCATATGGCTGGGCCGATCTGGTGATCTGTCGTGCCGGGGCTCTGACCGTGTCCGAGCTCGCGGCGGCCGGCGTCGGCGCAATTCTGGTGCCGTTCCCGGCGGCGACCGACGATCACCAGACCCGCAATGCAGCGATTCTGGTGGACGACGGCGCCGCGGTGATGATCGCCGAGCGCGACCTGTCGAGCGAGCGGCTGGCGGCGGAACTGGTGCGACTGTGCAGCGGCCGCGGCCGGCTGCTGGCCATGGCCGAGCGCGCTCGCTCGCTGGCCAAGCCGCGCGCGACCCAGGATCTGGCCGACGCCTGCGTCGAGCTCGCCCGCGACAGTGCTGTCGGGGGTGTGGCTTGAACTGGCGGCCGGAACCGCCGGGCGTGGCGCGCGCTCGCATGCGTCGCATCGACACCATTCATTTCGTCGGCATCGGCGGCGCCGGCATGGGCGGCATCGCCGAGGTGCTGCTGAACCTGGGCTACCAGGTGCAGGGCTCGGATCTCAAACCCAACGCCATGACCGAGCACTTGGCCGGGCTCGGCGCCGCGATCTGCTTCGGTCATCGGGCCGAGAATGCCGACCGCGCCGACGTGGTGGTGGTATCGAGCGCGGTGCCGGCCGACAATCCGGAGGTCCAGGCCGCGCTCGCGCGCCGCGTGCCGGTGGTGCCGCGCGCGGAAATGCTCGGCGAGCTTATGCGTTTCCGCGAATCCATCGCGGTCGCGGGCACTCACGGCAAGACCACCACCACCAGCCTGATCGCCAGCGTGCTGGCGGAGGGCGGCGAGGATCCGACCTTCGTCATCGGCGGGCGGCTCAAGAGCGCCGGCAGCAATGCACGGCTGGGCCTGGGTCGTTACCTGGTGGCCGAAGCCGACGAGAGCGACGCGTCGTTCATGCACCTGCAGCCGGTGATCGCCGTGGTCACCAACATCGACAACGACCACCTAGGCACTCACGGCGGCGACTTCGACAAGCTCAAGCAGAGCTTCGTCGAGTTCCTGCACAACCTGCCGTTCTACGGCCTGGCGGTGCTGTGCGGCGATGATGAGCAGATCCAGAGCATCCTGCCGCGCGTCACCAGACCGTTCGTGACCTATGGCCTGCGCGAGGGGGTGGACGTGCGCGCCAGCGAGCTGACGCGCGATCGCAGCGGCAGCCGCTTCAGCGTTACCTTGCCCGGCCGCAGCGGCACCTTGCCGGTGATGCTGAACATCGCCGGCACCCACAACGTGCGCAACGCGCTGGCGGCGATCGCGGTGGCGAGCGAACTTGGCGTGGCGGATGCGGCGATCTGCCGCGCGCTGGCCAACTTCCAGGGCATCGAGCGGCGCATGCAGCACATCGGCGATGTCGGCGTCAGGGGCGGCACGGTCAGCATCGTCGACGACTATGGGCATCACCCGACGGAAATAGCCGCGACGCTCGAGGCGCTGCGCCAGGCCTGGCCTGACCGGCGGCTGGTGCTGGTGTTCCAGCCGCACCGCTATACGCGCACCCGCGACCTGCTGGATGACTTCGCCAACGTGCTGGCCGGCGTGGATGTGCTGCTGGTGACCGAGGTCTATGCCGCCGGCGAGGCACCGATCAAGGGCGCCGACGGCCGCGCGATCTGCCGTGCGGTGCGCAGCCGCGGCAAGGTGGAGCCGATCTTCGTCGGCAAGACCGAGGATATCGTCGGCGCGCTGCGCAACGTAGTGCGTGCCGGCGATGTCGTGGTGACCATGGGCGCCGGCCACATCGGCGCGCTGGCGCAGGAACTGCCGGCCAGGCTCAATGGCGGAGGCGGCGCGTGAGGCTCCGATTCGCCGCCGATTTCAATGGTCGGGTACGCTACGACGAGCCGATGTCGGCCCATACGTCGTGGCACGCCGGCGGACCGGCCGAAGTGCTGTTCTCACCGCGCGATGTCGATGACCTGGCGGCGTTCCTGCGCGCCGTGCCGGCCGAGGTTCCCGTGTACTGGGTCGGGCTGGGCAGCAATCTGCTGGTGCGCGAGGGCGGCATGCGCGGCGTGGTGATCGCGACACCTGGCGCTTTCACCCGCATCGAGCGGCGCTCGCAGACGCGCATCTACTGTGAAGCCAGCGTTCCGTGCGCGCGCATCGCGCGCCTGTGCGTCAACTGGGGACTGGGCCAGGGCGAGTTCTTCAGCGGTATCCCGGGCACGCTTGGCGGTGCGCTGGCGATGAATGCCGGTGCCTTCGGGGATGAAACCTGGCGCCACGTGATCTCGATTGAAAGCATCGATCGGTGTTGCCAGCGCCGCGTGCGTCCGGCAACCGATTTTCATGCCGCTTATCGCCACATCGAGTGGCCGGCGGATGCGCTCGAGGAATGGTTCCTGTCCGCCGAGCTGCAATTCGAGCCGCTGGCCCTGCACCAGTCTCACAGCGTGCAATCGCTGCTGCAAAAACGCCGCGACACGCAGCCGCTGGGGCAGTGGAGCTGCGGCTCGGTGTTCAAGAATCCGCCCGGGGATCACGCCGCACGGCTGATCGAGGCCGCCGGCCTCAAGGGCTATCGCATCGGCGATGCGGTGGTATCCGAGAAGCACGCCAACTTCATCATCAATCTGGGCAAGGCGCGCGCCAGCGAACTCGAGCAGCTGATCCGCCATGTACAGGAGAGCGTGCAGCGCGCCAGCGGCGTCGCGCTCGAGACCGAGGTGCGCATCATCGGCGAGCCCGGCGTGGTCGCGGCCGACGCGGCCGACGCGGCCGACGCGGGCGCCGCGGCCGCCAACGGAGGCCGGCACTAATGCGATTACGCCACGATGCCAAGCAGCTGGATCGGGTCAAGGAGCCGGCCGACTTCGGCGCCGTGGCGGTGCTGCTCGGCGGCGGCTCGAGCGAGCGTGAAATCTCGCTGCTGTCGGGCAAGGCGGTGCTGGCGGCGCTCAAACGCCGCGGTGTCGACGCGCAGCCATTCGACCCGGCGCAGCGGCCGCTCGCCGATCTGCTGTCGCTCAAGATCGAGCGCGTCTGGATCGCGCTGCACGGACCCGGCGGTGAAGACGGCACCGTGCAGGGCGCGCTCGAATTCCTCGGTGTGCCCTACACCGGCAGCGGCGTGCTGGGCTCGGCCATCGGCATGGACAAGCTGCGCAGCAAGCGCCTGGCACAGGCGGCCGGTGTGTCGACCCCGGAGTTCATGGTGCTGCACTCGCCGCCCGACCTGGACCTGGTGCTCAAACGCCTCGGTCTGCCCCTGATCGTCAAACCTGCCACGCAGGGTTCGAGCGTCGGCATGGCGCGGGTCGAGCTGGCCTCCGAGCTGGCCGAGGCCTGGAACAATGCGCGCCGCATCGAATCGACAGTGTTCGCGGAACGCTGGATCACCGGCGCGGAATATACGGTCGGCATCCTGCAGGGCCAGGCGCTGCCGTCGATACGCATCGAGACGCCGCGCAGCTTCTACGATTACGAGGCCAAGTACTTCCGCGACGACACGCGCTACTTCTGTCCCTCGGGCCTTGCGGCTGCAGCCGAGGTGCAGCTGGCGAAGCTTGCGCTGGCAAGTTACGAGGCCTGCGGTGCCGAGGGCTGGGGCCGCGTTGATTTCATGATGGGTAGCGACGCGCAGCCGATGCTGCTGGAGATCAACACTGTGCCCGGCATGACCGACCACAGCCTGGTGCCGATGGCGGCCAAAGCCGTGGGCATCGATTTTGACGAACTGGTGTGGCGGGTGCTGGAGACCAGCCTGGCGCGCAATCGGATCGATACCTGATGGGCATGCTGAAGCGCAAACGCAACAACCGGCGCAGCGCGGCGCGTATCCGCCGCTTCAAGCTGCCGGCGCTGCCGTGGCGGCGCATCGGGCTGTCGTTGGCGGGGCTGGCGGTGATCGCGCTCGCATTCTCGGGGTTGGCGCTGCTGCTCAACCAGCCGATCCAGCGCGTCATCGTCAGCGGCCGCTTGCAGCGCGTGTCGGCACTGGACGTGGAGAAGGTGGTGCGCTCGCGCCTGGGCGGCAATGGACTGGTGACGGTGGATCTGGAGGACATCAGCCGCGGACTGCGCACCCTGGCGTGGGTGGATCGCGCCGCCGTGCAGCGCAGCTGGCCGCGTTCCCTTGCGATCGAGATCGTTGAGCAGAGCGTCGTGGCGCGTTGGAACAACGCCGGGCTGCTCAATGCGCGCGGCGAATTGTTCCTGAGCGAGGCGCGCTTCGTGCCGCCGGAACTGCCGCAGCTCGCAGGACCTTCCGGCTCGGAACAGGAGGTCACGGCGCGCTACCTCGCCGCCCAGGGTCGCCTGACCGAAGTCGGCATGCGCCTCGCAGCCATGGAACTTGACGCGCGCGGCGCCTGGAATCTGACGCTCGATAACGGCGTCACCGTGCGCTTAGGAAGGCAGCAGGTCGACCAGCGCTTCGAGCGCTTCATGCTGGCGGCAGCAAAGCTGATCAGCCAGCGCGCCACCGATATCGCCTACGTGGATATGCGCTACAGCAATGGCTTTGCGGTCGGCTGGAAGGGCGGCGCTGGCCACGTGGCGCTCGCGCCGGCAGCGGCGGCCGACAAGGGTCAGCACAATGGCTAGAAAAGCAGATCGGGATGTCATCGTCGGCCTCGATATCGGCACCTCCAAGGTGGTGGCGCTGGTGGGCGAGATCACCGCCGACGGCTCGATCGAGGTCATCGGCCTGGGAAGCCAGCCGTCGCGCGGGTTGAAGAAGGGCGTGGTGGTGAACATCGAATCCACCGTGCAATCGATCCAGCGTGCGGTCGAGGAAGCCGAGCTGATGGCCGACTGCGAGATCAACGCCGTCTATGCCGGCATCGCCGGCAGTCACGTACGCAGCCTCAACTCGCATGGCGTGGTCGCGATCCGCGACCGCGAAGTCACGCACGGCGACGTCGAACACGTGATCGATGCCGCCAAGGCGGTGGCGATCCCGGCCGACCAGCGCATCCTGCACGTGCTGCCGCAGGAATTCATCATCGACGGCCAGGAGGGCATCCGCGATCCGATCGGCATGTCGGGCGTGCGGCTCGAGGCCAAGGTCCACATCGTCACCGGCGCCGACAGCGCGGCGCAGAACATCATCAAGTGCGTGCAGCGCTGCGGCCTGGTGGTCGAGGACGTGGTGCTGGAACAGCTGGCATCGAGCTACGCGGTGCTGACCGATGACGAAAAGGAACTCGGTGTATGCCTGGTGGACGTGGGCGGCGGCACCACCGACATCGCGGTGTTCGGCAGCGGCGCGATCCGCCACACCGCCGTAATCCCGATCGCCGGCGATCAGGTCACCAACGACATCGCGGTGTCGATGCGCACGCCGACCCAATATGCCGAGGACATCAAGATCCGCTACGCCTGTGCGCTGTCGCAGCTGGCCAATCCTGACGAGAGCATCGAGGTGCCGAGCGTGGGCGACCGGCCGGCGCGGCGGCTCGCGCGCCAGACGTTGGCCGAGATCGTCGAGCCGCGTTACGAGGAACTGTTCAACCTGATTCGCGAAGAGCTGCGTCGCAGCGGCTTCGAGGAAGTGATTGCCGCCGGCATCGTACTGACCGGCGGCAGCGCGCGCATGGAAGGCGCGATCGAACTGGCCGAGGAGATATTCCACGTGCCGGTGCGTCTGGGCCTGCCCGGCCACGTCAAGGGCCTGTCCGATGTGGTGCGCAATCCGATCTATTCGACCGGCGTCGGACTGCTGCTGTACGCACGCGAAAACAGCGCCCCGGCGTCACGCGCCGCGGCGCTGGGCGGCAACGTCGCCGGAGTATTCGAGCGCATGAAGAGCTGGTTCAAGGGAAATTTCTGATTCGACCGACCTGGGGAAACTTCAAGGAGCTGACAGATGTTTGAACTAATGGACGCTTACAGCCAAAGCGCTGTAATTAAGGTAATCGGCGTGGGAGGCGGCGGTGGCAACGCCGTATCGCACATGGTATCGAGCGGCATCGAAGGCGTTGACTTCATTTGCGTCAACACCGATGCCCAGGCCCTCAAGGCTTCGAAGATCAAGACCTCGCTGCAGATCGGCTGCAGCATCACCAAGGGACTGGGCGCCGGCGCTGATCCGGAGATCGGCCGCCAGGCGGCCATGGAGGACCGCGATCGCATCATCGAAGTCATCGAAGGCTGCGACATGCTGTTCATTACCGCCGGCATGGGCGGCGGTACCGGCACCGGTGCGGCGCCGGTGGTAGCGCAGATTGCGCGTGAGCTCGGGATCCTCACCGTGGCGGTGGTCACCAAGCCGTTCCTGATGGAGGGCGGCAAGCGCTCGCTGGTGGCCGATCATGGCATCGCGGAGCTGACTAAAACCGTCGATTCGCTGATCACCATTCCGAACCAGAAGCTGCTGACGGTGCTCGGCCCGAGCACCACGCTGCTCGACGCCTTCAAGGCGGCGAATCAGGTACTGCAGGGAGCGGTACAGGGCATCGCCGAGCTGATCACCCGCCCGGGCCTGATCAACGTGGATTTCGCCGATGTGCGTACCGTGATGAGCGAGACCGGGATGGCGATGATGGGCAGCGGCAGCGCCAGTGGCGAGAACCGCGCGCGTCAGGCGGCCGAGGCCGCAGTGGCGTCGCCGCTGCTGGAGGACATCAACCTGGCAGGTGCCCATGGCATCCTGGTGAACGTGACCGCGGGTCTGGACCTCTCGATCGGTGAATTCGAGGAGGTCGGCAGTATCGTGAAGGAATACGCCTCCGATGACGCCACGGTGGTCGTCGGCACAGTGATCGACCCCGATATGTCTAATCAAATCCGCGTCACGGTCGTGGCCACCGGGCTGGGCAGGGGTGCTTCACCGCACCGCGGTCGCGGCGAGCCGGCGCGCGACAGCTTCATCGAGCGCTCGGCCATGGCGGTACGGGACTCGAGCGTCAGCCGCGAGGCGGCCGCGACCCGCATGGCCGACCAGGGGCAGGCCCGAGCCCCCAGGGCGCGCGGTCCGCTCACCCCAAGCGACTATTCGGCGCTCGACAAACCGACCATCGTGCGCCAGCGAGCGGTCGGCGATGGCATGCCGGCCGCGCCCGAGGCGGAGGAAATGCTGGATATCCCGGCATTTTTGCGGCGGCAGGCGGATTAAGCTCCGTTCACAAGCAGCGGCGGATGGTTAGCTCCCCATCCGCCGCTGTGATACGGTAGCGCCGCATCTTGCGCGGTAAAGGTCGGTCGCGGTCGAGCCACCGCGCGCGTAGTTTGACGACTGCGGCGCTACCCGCGCTTATATAAGCGTATAGGATCGGAACCATTCCTATGCTAGGCCAGCGAACACTACGCAACTCGATCCGTGCCACCGGCATTGGCCTGCATACCGGCAAGAAAATCATGATGACGCTCAAGCCCGCGCCGCCGGACACGGGTATCTGTTTCCGCCGCGTCGACCTGCCGCAGCCGGTGGATATCCCGGCGCGCGCCGAGAATGTCGGTGACACCACACTCGGAACCACGCTGGTTCACGGCGAGGCGAGAATCTCGACGGTGGAACACCTGTTGTCGGCTTTCGCGGGCCTCGGGGTGGACAACGCCTGCGTGGAAGTGACCGCGGCCGAAGTGCCGATCATGGACGGCAGCGCCGGTCCGTTCGTATTCCTGCTGCAGTCCGCCGGCATCGAACAGCAGGATGCACCCAAGCGCTTCATCCGTGTAAAGAAGTCGGTGCTGGTCGAGGACGGGGACAAATGGGCGCGATTTGATCCATTCGAAGGCTTCAAGGTGAACTTCGAAATCGAATTCGATCACCCGATTTTCAAGCGCCGGCTGCAGCGCGCCACCATGGACTTTTCCACTACCTCGTTCCTGAAGGAAATCAGCCGCGCCCGCACCTTTGGTTTCATGCGCGATCTGGAAACCCTGCGCGCCCACAACCTGGCGCTGGGCGGCACGCTCGACAACGCCATCGTGCTGGATGACGTCGGCGTCATGAACGAGGACGGCTTGCGTTACGAGGATGAATTCGTCAAGCACAAGATCCTGGACGCGATCGGGGATCTGTACCTGCTCGGCCACAGCCTGATCGGTGAGTTTTCCGGCCACAAATCCGGCCACGGCCTCAACAACCGGCTGCTGCGAGCGCTGCTGGCCGACAAGGAGGCCTGGGAAGAGGTCACGTTCGAAGGCGCAGAGCAGGCGCCGATTTCCTACGTGCCGGCGCACACCGGCGAGCCGACCGCACTCGCGTCCTAACGTTCGCGCGCAGAGGCAAATCAGCTTCCCTCCACACTGAAGCGGGATTGAAACAATTCGCGGATTTTTGATAACAAAAATCCGCGAATTGTTTCAATCCCGCTATGGGGCAGTTGAGCCTGTAGATTGCCTCTGAACGCGTACGCTAGCGCGCGAAATCGCCGCGTCGCGGCCGGCGATGTCGGCCTGCATCCCCGCCAGCGCATAGCGCAGCCGCGTGCCCCAAGCGGCGCTGTCGGCAAATACCACCAATTGCCCGTTTTTTGGCACCGCATTGACGATGTGGCCCGCCAACTCGATGGCAACCATGCCGCGCAGCCACTCGACCCAGGACTGCTGCAGCGGAATGTTCGCCGCAATGCGGCGCAGGCCTAACCGGCTCAGGAGTAACTCGTTGACAGACTTAGGTTTTATGTTATGCGCCAGACCCGTCTGGGCTGTGTAAGCGCCTTGGCGGCGATTTCGTGCGCCAGTCTTCTTGTCAGGGGGAGACTTCTTGTGCATAGTCAATCGCACCGATCAAGGGCAAACCCGCCGGAAACGCGGGGACGCAAAGCCACCGGTCTGACAGCGGGTTACCGCTAGGACAGCGGGGCTGCCGAGGCAGAAGGCTACTGCATTTACGACAGGGTGGCACGCGGGGCGCATGTCATCGGCCCCGATTGACCGGGACGTTTTAGGGTGCATCGCACCATGCGTTCAGTGAGCCGTCCGTCACGGACCGGTTCGCGCGTGAACCTTGAGCTAAGGCTGTGGGCCGCGCTTGAAGTGCTCGCCGACAGACTGGAGCGACAGGCATGAATGTGATTTTCTTCTCGCGCCGGGTGGGCAGGGCCCGCCACCTCAATCTATCGCACCCGCTGACGCTTACCGTGGTCACAGCCTTAGGCTTGGGCCTGCTGATCGCCATCTTTGCGCTCGGCCTGCACCTCGGGGAAAGCAGCATGGCGCGCATGGCGCTGCGAAATCCGGGCGCCGCCCTGGTGGCCCAGCAGGCGGAAGTGGCGGCGCTCAAATCGCAGCTGCAGGATCGCGTGGACGCGCTGGCAATGCGGCTCGGACTCATGAACGCGCACGTGATCCGTCTCAATGCGCTTGGCAAACGCCTGACCGAGATGGCGCACATCAACAGCCGCGAATTCGATTTCGATGAGGATCCGCCGCAGGGCGGTTCGGAATCCGATGGTATCGGCCGCGGCGCGCAGGTTCCGGATCTGACCTCGATGATCGATGACCTGGGCCGTCGCATCGATTCACGCTCCGGCCAGTTCGCCGCGCTTGAAAACGTGATCCTTGGCCGGCAGCTGTCGCTGGAGATCAGACCCTCGGGCCGTCCGGTGCGCGAAGGCTATATTTCGTCATACTTCGGCGAGCGCATGGATCCGTTCAACGGCGAAGACGCGTTCCACAAGGGTGTGGACTTTGCCAGCGATGCCGGCAGCGACGTACTGGCGGTGGCCTCAGGCATCGTGACCTGGGCGGGCCCGCGCGAGGGCTACGGCAATCTGGTGGAAATCAATCACGGCAACGGCTACATCACGCGCTATGCGCATGCCGCCCGCACGCTGGTGACGGTCGGGGATGAAGTGGCTCGCGGGCAGGCGATCGCAGTGGTTGGCTCCACCGGCCGTTCAACCGGACCGCACGTGCATTTTGAGGTCGTCAAGGACGGCCGGCAGATCGATCCGATGGCGTTCGTCGGACGCTGACCGCAGCGCGCGGCGGTGAGCAGCGCTGAAGTGGCGCTGAGCGGCCCTGAGCGCGCCGCACGAACGACTACATGGCGAGCCTGTCTACCCTTACAATCACCGGCCTAGCTGCGGCGGATTTACGTTAAGTCCCTGAAGCTGGTCGCAATTATCCAAAGGATTGTTCGTGTTACAGGCGCTGACCCGCGTATTCGGGAGCCGCAACGATCGGCTCGTCAAGAACTACACCCGCCTGGTGCGCGAGGCCACAGCCCTGGAGCCGGCACTGCAGGGGTTGTCGGACGAGACGCTGCGCGCCAAGACCGGCGAATTTCGCGCGCGGCTGCAGCAGGGCGAGAAACTCGATCAGCTGCTGTCCGAGGCCTTCGCCGTGGTGCGCGAGGCGGCACGGCGCACGCTCAAAATGCGTCACTTCGATGTGCAGCTGGTCGGCGGCATGGCGTTGCACCAGGGCAAGATCGCCGAGATGCGCACCGGCGAGGGCAAGACACTGATGTCGACCCTGCCGGCCTATCTGAACGCGCTGCCCGGCGAGGGCGTGCACGTGGTGACGGTGAACGAGTACCTGGCGCAGCGCGACGCGGACTGGATGGGGCCGGTATACAAATTCCTGGGCCTTACGGTCGGGGTGATCAAGAACGCGCAGGATTCGGCCGAGAAGCGTGCCGCATATGCCTGCGACATCACCTACGGCACCAACAACGAATTCGGATTCGATTACCTGCGCGACAACCTGGCGTACCGGCTGGAGGATCGCGTGCAACGCTCACTCAGCTACGCGATCGTCGATGAGGTGGACTCGATCCTGATCGACGAGGCGCGCACGCCGCTGATCATCTCCGGGCCGGCGGAAGAGAGCACCGAGGTTTATATCCGCATCAACGAGCTGGTACCGCGGCTGACGCGCCAGCAGGCCGAAGACGGCCCTGGCGACTACTCGGTGGACGAAAAGGGCAAGCAGGTGCATCTGACCGAGGCCGGCCATGAGCGCGTCGAGCAGCTGATGGCGGAAGCCGCGCTGCTGCGCGAGGGCGAGAGCCTGTACGACACCGCCAACATCCGCCTGATGCATCACCTGAACGCGGCGCTGCGCGCGCACGCGCTCTACAAGCGCGACGTCGAATACATCGTGCGCGGCGGCGAAGTCATCATCGTGGATGAGTTCACCGGCCGCACCATGCCGGGCCGGCGCTGGTCCGACGGACTGCACCAGGCGGTGGAGGCCAAGGAAGGCGTGCACGTGCGCGAGGAGAACCAGACCGTCGCCTCGATCACGTTCCAGAACTTCTTCCGCCTGTACAAGAAGCTCGCCGGCATGACCGGTACTGCCGACACCGAGGCGCCCGAGTTCCTGCAGATCTACGGGCTCGAAGTCGTCGTGATACCGACTCATCGGCCGATGATTCGCAAGGACCAGTCCGATTTCGTCTACCTGACGCAGAAGGACAAGTTTGAGGCCATCATCGCCGACATCAAGGACTGCGTGCAGCGTACGCAGCCGGTGCTGGTCGGCACCACGTCGATCGAGACCTCGGAATTTCTGTCCAATCTGCTGCAGAAGGAGACCATCGGGCACCAGGTGCTCAATGCCAAGCAGCACGAGCGCGAAGCGCATATCGTCGCGCAGGCTGGCCGTCCGGCCACCGTCACCATCGCCACCAACATGGCCGGCCGCGGCACCGACATCGTGCTCGGCGGCAATCTGGAGGCGGAGCTTGCCGGCATGCCACAGCAAGTCGATGCCGGCGCGCGCGATGCGGCGTATGACGCGGCGCGCGCTGCCTGGCAGCAGCGCCACGACCAGGTGATCGGCGCCGGCGGCCTGCATATCATCGGCACCGAACGCCACGAATCGCGGCGCATCGACAACCAGCTGCGCGGCAGGTCCGGCCGCCAGGGTGATCCGGGCTCCAGCCGCTTCTATCTGTCGATGGAAGACAATCTGATGCGCATCTTCGGCGATCCGACCCGTACCAAGCGCCTGCTGCAGTTCGCCGGCATGAGGGAGGGCGAGGTCATCGAGAGCGGAATGCTCACGCGCCAGATCGAGAAAGCGCAGCGCAAGGTCGAGTCGCACAACTTCGACATCCGCAAGCAGCTGCTGCTGTTCGACGACGTTGCCAACGATCAGCGCAAGGTGATCTACCAGCAGCGCACCGAAATCCTCGGCACCGCGGACATGAGTTCCGCCATCGGCGAGATGTTCGAGGATGCGACCGCGAGCCTGGTCGATCAGTTCGTGGTGCCCAACAGCGTGCCGGAGGACTGGAATCTCGATGGCCTGCAGGAAGCGATGCGGCGCGACCTGAATCTTGGCATCGAGCCCAAGGCCTGGCTGGCGCAGGAGCCCGAACTGGAGGAAGCGCCGCTGCGCGCCCGCATACAACAGATCGTGCGCGACACCTACCAGCTGAAAGTCGAGCGCTATGGCGCCCCGATCATGCGCCACATCGAGCGCGATGTGGTGCTGCGCACGCTCGATCAGCACTGGCGCGAGCACCTGGCGGCAATGGAGTATCTGAAGCAGGGCATTCACTTGCGCGGTTACGCGCAGAAGGACTACCGCTTCGAATTCAAGCGCGAGGCGTTCGAGCTGTTCTCGGCGATGCTCGATCGGGTGAAGTTCGACAGCGTGTCCACCCTGACCAAGATCGAAATCCGCACCCAGGAGCAGATCGACCGCGAAGAGGCCGAGCGACGCGAGCGGCTGATGAAGGCCTTGCAGGCGCAGCACGCGGAAGTCACGCCGCTGCTCGGCGGCAGCGAACTGGAGCTCGCCGCGGCGCCTGGCGCATCCGGCAGCGCGCCCGGGGCAGGCCTGCTGCCGCTGGCGGAGGCACAGCCGGCGGTGGCGCCATTCGTGCGTTCCGACCGCAAGGTCGGCCGTAACGAGCCCTGTCCGTGCGGCTCGGGGAGGAAATTCAAGCATTGCCACGGCGCGCTGGCCGGCACGCAGTGACCGCGGCTGTGCGCGTGGTGGCGGCGGTGCTGCGCGATGAGCACGGTCGGGTACTGATCGCGCAGCGGCCAGCCGGCAAGCACATGGCAGGGTACTGGGAGTTTCCAGGCGGTAAAATCGCCCCGGGTGAGAGCAGCGAGCAGGCGCTCAAGCGCGAGCTGGCCGAGGAGCTCGGAGTATCGCTGCGCCGCTGTCATCCGCTGCTGCAGTTGCGGCATGATTACGCTGATCGCGTGGTCGAACTCGAGGTGTTCGCGGTCGACGACTATGGTGGCGAGCCGTCCGGTCTTGAGGCCCAGGCGCTCAAGTGGGTCGCGGCCGCCGAGCTTGGCAGCCAGGCGTTGTTGCCGGCCGACCGGCCGATCGTTGAGGCATTAGAATTCGCATCGATGAGGTGATCGCATATGGCCCAGGACACCGGACTGCCGGATATTCAGCTCGATGGCGCCGCGCTGTATCGCGAGGACATGTTTACCGATCGCAAGGCCGGCACCATCCGCCGGCTGGTCCCGGTCACGGCCGACGGTCACACCGATCCCACGCGCAGCGTGCTGTATTCGGGCCAAACCCAACTGCTGACGCCGACCGGCGTACTACCGCTGGGCTTTGAAATCGAAGCCGATTCGCTCGAGGATGCAGTCAGCAAGTTTCCCGCAGCAGTCAAGGATGCCCTGGACCAGGCGATCGAAGAGGCGCGCGAGTACCGGCGCGAGGCCTCCTCGCGCATCGTGGTGCCGGACGTGGGTGGCGGCATGCCGGGGCCGGGCCCGCTGCCGGGCGGCGGCAAGATCAAGCTCTAGCATCGCGACCGCGCGCTTCAGTGCGCACGGCGGCGCGCGCTGCGGTCACTGTTCGCGCGGTTGGGTGCTGTCCGGCGGCGTCTCGCCCGAGCCCTCCGACGGCTCGCCGGGGATGGCGTGCTGCTCGGAAAGCCAGGCGCCGAGATCGATCAGCCGGCAGCGTTCGCTGCAAAACGGCCGCTCCGGAAACTGCTCCGACCATTCGATCGGGCGTCGGCAGGTGGGACACGGCAGGCGTTGGGCCACGGGTCGCTCGCCTCTAGCTGCAGCACACCAGTGTGAAGGCGACATCGGTCTCGGTCTGGGTGGCGCGCTGCTCGATGCCGTTCCACTGCAGGAATCGCATGCTGCAGCGATAGTGACTGCCGCTGATCTCCGGGTACAGCGGGCTCGCCGGGGGCAGGCAGATACGCAGCAACTGGAACGGCGCGTCGCGATCGAAGGTCACGTTGAATACACCGGCGGCGGCCAATTCGTGGCGCGCGCGGCCGTTCTGCCGCGTGAGCCACAGTAGTTCCGCGATCGCATCACACAGCGGGCGTAGCAGCGTCAGCCAGCGAGCGAAGGCTTCGATGCGAGTGTCGGCCGGTTGATTGAGCCAGAAGAAATAATCCGGCAGGTCAAACTCGCAGGTACCGCCAGGGATCGCACTGCGGTGCTTGATCGAAGCCAGGAACTCGGAGTCGCGCAGCGGTTGCAGCCAGGCGCCGCCGACCGCGCCCAGTTCCGCACGCAGACGTGTCAGGTTGGCCAGCAGGGCACGCAGCCGCGTGGCGTCGATACCCTGGCGATTCTGGAATTCGTTGAGCAGCGCCAGGTGACGCTCGAGTTCCTTGACCACGTCGCTGCGGATATCGCCCCGCGTCAGGATGGCGAGCATATCGAGCAGGCTGCCGACGGCCGCACGGCTGCCCCAGGGGCTGGCTTTCTCGTTGTGGTAGACCGCCTGGCTGTAGAGAAAATCCAGCCGCAGAAAAGTGCGCATCCGCTCGTTCAGCGGCTGCTCGAAGATCGAGGGCTCGGATGCTGCCTCTGGCATGGTCGCGGGATCGGGCATCCAGCTATTGTGCTTGACCGGCTCGGCGCACGTAAACGCCCTGGAGGTCACGGGCCCAATGGCAATCGGTGCTGGCCATCGGTGGCTCAGTCTTCGCCCGGGTGGGCGTGGGCGGGCGGGCCTAAGGCGCCCGTTGCCGCCGCGAGCGCCAGGTATTTCTGATGCAGGGCCGCGACCTTCGGTGTCAGATCGGCCGGTGCGCCGTCATTGACGATCACATCATCGGCGGCGGCGAGGCGCGTCTCGCGGCTGGCCTGGGATGCCAGCATGATCTGCGCCTGTTGCGCGTCGCCGCCATCACGTGCCAGCAATCGTGCCAGCTGCAGACTCTCCGGACAGTCCACCAGCAGTACCCGCTCGTATTGCGATCCGGCGTGAGTTTCCACCAGCAGTGGAATCACATGGATCTGGTATTGGCCGCCGGCCTTGGCAGCCAGCAACTCGGTGCGCACACGAATCGCCGGGTGCAGCAAGGCCTCGAGCTGGCGGCGGGTACGGGTGTCGGTGAATACCAGCCGCCGCAACGCCGAGCGATCGAGACTGCCATCGGCACGGCGCAGCTGGGGACCGAAGTTTTCGAACACCTGCGCCAGCAGCCGCGTGCCAGGGGCGACCACGTCGCGCGCCACCTGATCGGCATCGATGACCGGAACGCCCAGCGCCCCGAACAGCAGCGAGACGGTGGTCTTGCCGCTGGCAACGCCACCGGTCAATCCGATACGCGGCGGCCTTCCTGTGGCCGGCGCTGCAGGACGCGCGTCCATCAGCCACGCGGGGCGAGCAGCCCCAGATAATGGCTAACCATTTGCGGACCCCAAAGCATCGTCACCCAGCCTGCGGCGGCCAGAAACGGTCCGAACGGTATCGGATTACCGCGCTGCGCTCGCCGCAACACGATCAGGGTCAACCCTAAGATCGCGCCCACGATGGCCGACAGCAGCACGATCGGCAGCAGCATCTGCCAGCCGAGCCAGGCGCCGAGAGCCGCCAGCAGCTTGAAGTCGCCATAGCCCATGCCCTCCTTACCGGTGACCAGGCGGAACAGGTGAAACACCGCCCACAGCGACAGATAACCGATCGCCGCGCCACCGATGGCGTCTGCCGGATCGCTCGGCAGCGCATGGGCGCTCGAGTTCCAGCCGGCAAGACTTGCGAGCAGCCCCAGCCACAGCAGCGGCAGGGTAAGCGAGTCGGGCAGCAGCTGATGGTCCAGGTCGATGAAGGTCAGGGCGATCAGGAACCAGCCGACCACGATGGCGCAGCCAGCGGGCCACCCGAAACCAAACTTCCAGGCCACCACCGCGGTGCTCAGCGCGCTCAGCAGCTCGATCGCCGGATAGCGCAGGCTGATCTTCGCCTGACAGCGGGCACAGCGACCGCGCAGTGCCAGGTAGCTCAGCAGCGGTATGTTGTGGAGCGCGCTGATCGGCGCCTGGCAGGCCGGACAGCAGGAACGCGGCACCACGAGATTGAACGGCGGCTGCTGCGCGCCTGCGGCGGGCGCCGCGGCCGCGTGCGCTGGCGGCGCGCACTGCGCCTGCCATTGCCGCTCGAGCATGATCGGCAGCCGGTAGACCACCACGTTCAGAAAGCTGCCGACCACCAGGCCAACAGCTGACGCCGCCGCGATGAATGCGAGCGGCGATTGCGCCAGCAGGTCGAGCACCGGTTTAGCCGACGACGGCACCGAGCTTGAAGATCGGCAGGTACATGGCGATCACCAGGCCGCCCACCAGCACGCCGAGGATCGCCATGATCAACGGCTCGAGCAGGCTCGACATGCTGTCGACCGCGGCATCGACGTCTTCCTCGTAGAAGGTGGCGACTTTGCCGGACATGGTATCGAGTGCACCGGACTCCTCGCCGACCGCGATCATCTGCACCACCATGTTGGGGAACAGGCCGGTGTTCTCCATGGCACGCTGCAGACGCTGGCCGGTGGCAACTTCGTCGCGCATTCTCATGACCGCGTCTTCGTACACGATGTTGCCGCAGGCTCCGGACACCGATTCCAACGCTTCCACCAGCGGCACGCCGGCGGCGAACATGGTGGACAGCGTACGCGCGTAGCGCGCGATGGCGGCCTTGTTGAGAATCGGTCCGATGATCGGCAGCTTCAGCGACAGGCGATCGAGCATCTGGCGCATCTTGCGCGAGCGCTTGTAGAAGTAGATAAACGCGAAGATCGCGCCGGCGATGACGACCGCGAGGTAGATGCCGTTGTGCTGCACGAATTTCGACAGATTGATGACCATCTGGGTAAACGCCGGCAGATCGGCGCCGAAGCCCTTGAACAGCTCCTCGAACTGCGGAATGACGAAAATCAGCAGGATCACGGTCACGATCATGGCCACGACCAGCACCGCGGCAGGATAGAACAGCGCTTTCTTGACCTTCTTCTTGACCGCCTCGCTCTTCTCCTTGTAGGTGGCGATCTTGTCGAGCAGGCCTTCCAGCGCGCCGGCCTGCTCACCCGCCTCCACCAGGTTGACGAACAGGTCGTCGAAATACAGCGGATGCTTGGCGAGCGCCTCGTGCAGTGAGGTACCGCCTTCCACCTCGGCTTTGACCTCGAGCACCAGCTTCTGCATCGAGGGTTTGTCGTGGCCGGTGCCGATGATCTCGAACGCCTGCACCAGCGGAATTCCAGCTCCCAGCATCGTGGCCAGCTGGCGGCTGAAGATCGCGATGTCTTCCGCCTTGACTCTGCCGCCGGTGCTGAATGCCTTGGACTGCTTCCTGATGCGCGTCGCCACCACGCCCTGGCGACGCAGGTCCGCCTTGAGCGACTGCTCGTTCTGCGCGACGGCGCGGCCCTTGATCCGCTGACCCTTGCGGTCCATGCCCTCCCAATTGAAGGATACGTCCTTCCTGACAGTGCGAATTGCGGTGGTTGACTGCGCCATGGCTTGTATATCCGTTTGCTAGCGAACTCACTCGATCGTGACGCTGTTGATCTCTTCCAGACTGGTCAAGCCCGACTTGACCTTCTCCAGTCCCGAGCGGCGCAGGTCCCACACGCCTTCTTTCGCCGACTGCTTGGTGATATCGAGCGCATTGCCGCCGGTCATGATAATGCGGCCGATCTCTTCGCTCACTTCCATCACCTGATAGAGGCCGACGCGACCCTTGTAGCCGTCGGTGCAGCTGCTGCAGCCCTTGGGGCCGTAGATCCTGATGCCGTTGGCGATGTCGCCTTCCTGGAAGCCTTCCTTGCGCAGCGCCTCGGCCGGCACGTCGAGCGGCTGCTTGCACTGCGAGCACAGGCGCCGCGCCAGGCGCTGCGCGATGATCAGGCTCACGGAAGTTGCGATCGCATACGGCTTCACGCCCATGTCCACCAGGCGCGTCAACGTCTGCGGTGCATCGTTGGTATGCAGCGTAGAGAGCACCAGATGCCCGGTCTGCGCGGCCTTGATGGCGATCTCGGCGGTCTCCAGGTCGCGCACCTCGCCGACCATGACGATGTCCGGGTCCTGGCGCAGAAAGGCGCGCAGTGCCGAGGCAAAAGTGAGCCCGACCTTGTTGTTCACGTTGACCTGGTTGACGCCCGGCAGGTTGATTTCCGCCGGATCCTCGGCGGTCGATATGTTCAGATCCTCGCGATTGAGGATGTTCAGCCCGGTGTACAGCGACACGGTCTTGCCGCTGCCGGTCGGGCCGGTGACCAGAATCATGCCTTGCGGCTTGGCCAGATGCTTGAGGTACAGGTCCTTCTGAAACGCCTCATAGCCGAGCGCCTCGATGCCGAGCATCGCCTGCGATGGATCCAGGATACGCAGCACGATCTTCTCGCCGTACAGCGTGGGGCAGCTGCTGACGCGAAAGTCGATGGCCCGGGTCTTCGACAGCCGCATCTTGATGCGCCCGTCCTGCGGCACCCGCCGCTCGGCGATGTCGAGGCGCGCCATGACTTTCAGGCGCGCGGCGATCTTGCCGGTGAGCTGTACCGGCGGCTGCGCCACCTCCTTCAATACCCCGTCCATGCGCAGGCGCACGCGGAACATTTTCTCGTAGGGCTCGAAGTGCACGTCCGAGGCGCCGCGACGAATTGCATCCAGCAGCACCTTGTTGACGAAACGCACGATCGGCGCGTCCTCGACGTCGTCGCGCGTGACGCTGTCGCCGATTTCCTCGCCGTCGCCGCCGCTGACCTCGAGCGAGTCGAGGTCGATGGCCTCATCGTCGCCCAGGCTCGGCATCTGGTTGTCGAATTGCTCGATCGCCTTGTCGAGCTTGCGCTGCAGTTTGTCGTCCTCGACCACGATCGCTTCCACGGCGAGGCTGGTCTGGAACTTGATCTCGTCGATGGCATGCAGATTGGTGGGGTCGGCGACGCCCAGGAACAGACGCTTGCCACGCTTGAACAGCGGCAGCACCCGGTGTTTGGCGAGCAGCTTGTCCGAGACCGTACGCACCGCTTCCAGGTCGATGCTCAGCGCGTCGAGGTCGAATAGCGGCACGCCGTATTCGGCCGCCGCTGTAATGGCGATGTCGCGCGCCTTGACCGAGCCGCCCGCGATCAGCTGCGTCACGAAGCTGGTTTTCTTCTCGACTGCCGCTTGCAGCGCAGCATGCATACCCGATTCATCGACAACGCCATCCTGAACCAGCCGCTGGGGCAGACCGCCCAGGCTGGATCTCAGCGGACTGATGGCCAAAGAATCGTTCTCATTCATGGGCTTATACGTGGAGGACGCTTTGGGGAACGTCCTAGTCTACTCAGTTGAGGCGCTCGAGCAATGTCAAATGTGGCAGCGATGTTTGCATATCGGCTGTAGAGCCTGCGTGATTGGCCTCGCAAAAGAAGAAGCCCCTCCTGGGAGGGGCTGGTCCACTGCGAAACTGCCTGCGTACCCGCGCCCGTTGAACTCAGGCGTGACAGGCGGAGGGCAGGTACTGGGCCTGGACCGTGCTGGCGTCTGCCGCAGGGGCCGGGGCGGTCGCCGACGCGGGCACTGCAGACTTGCCGCACACCCATATGATGTCGTTGTTGGTGTCGCCGCCGGGCGTGATGTCCAGTTTACCGCCCGCGAGCTTGGCATTGGTCGCCGCGCCGTTGTAGGTGATCTGAATCTGGCCGCAGGCGCCAACCGTGACCGTCGCATACTTGCCGACGCTGTTGGCCGGTGCCGCGACGCTGCCACCGCAAGCCGCGGCAGCGGCAGGGGCCGCACCCGTGGTCGTCACGGCGCTCGGGAACGCCCCGTACTGCGCGTAGAACTCGGACACAGCGGTCTTCCAGCCGTCAGCCAGTGACAGACCTTCCGTGACCTGCGAGCGGATCAGGTAGTTCTGATAGGCCGGGATGGCGATCGCCGCCAGAATGCCGATGATCGCGATCACGATCATCAACTC
>Ga0302181_10000107_pt1 | contig 80441 bp, 67 predicted proteins | sample I_Palsa_E3_3_FD_198786 | JGI IMG/M metagenome (GOLD analysis project Ga0302181, IMG submission 198786) | Peat permafrost microbial communities from Stordalen Mire near Abisko, Sweden - I_Palsa_E3_3 | ecosystem: Environmental > Terrestrial > Soil > Palsa > Peat permafrost | place: Sweden...
CAGACTCATTGAGGTTATCGTGAGAGTGAGCGGGAACATGCCCGCCTGCCAGCATGAACGCACCTGGGACAGTCAGGACGCCCGGCGGTCACAGGCTCCGTACCGTCTCCCGGGAATCGAGGTTAGTCGCACCGGTCATGGCACACCGCCTGCTGTTCCAGCGCGGGTTCAAACGCGAACTGGTCCGGATCGGGCACCGGTTCGCAATCGCCGGGCTGTGCGGGTTGCTCACCGCGATCGTGGGCGGGCTACTGCTGGTGCTCGAAGTGTTCTTCGGTGGCTCCGCCGCCATAATCACTGGTGCGACGCTCGCCGCGGTCTTCGCCTCGCTGTGGGTCGCACCCGCGCTGTGGCTAAGACACCGCCACCCCCGGGCGCATCTTCCCGAACAGACACCGGCGGTGGCCACGGCGGCTCCGACTACCACAAGCGGCAATCCGGCGGCGCCGCCCCGGCTGCGCGGAACATGGATATGCGATGAGACCGGGCGACTGACACTGTGCTGGCAGCCGATCGACCCGCCCGGCGAAACTCAGCCAGAGCCCCGGGAAATCCATCTCGTCGCGTAGTGGACCTCCGTTCGTAGGGTCCATACAGGGCCGGGGAAAAGCCATGGCGGCGGCAAGAGTGGGTGCGGCAGTCGGCATGCCGATAGAAATGTGGTGGCCTCCCCCGAACCCGGCCGGGTTGGGGGGAGGGGTCTGGGCAGGGGCAAGAGTGCGGTCGGGGCGACGGCGCAGGACGGCGCAGGACCCGTAATCGGTGACCATGACCACGGCGCCAAAGGCCCAGGCGGCGGGCAACGGAGCCAAGAGCGGCCGTGGCCGGGCCCGGCACCGGCTCGCCCAGCCCAACATCATGATGGGGATAATCGCGGCCAGCGAACCCGGTCACCGCGGCTTCGCAGAACACCACGAGGTCAGCGTTGTTTCGGCACGTCAGCACACGAACAGGTAACGGACATATCGGCCTTATCGGCGAGGGAGACCGCTTCGCCGTCGCAGCGCGTCGACGGCGTTCCAGCGGACGGCTCCAGCCAGGTCGCGTGCGTGCTCGGCCATCGAGTAGTCAGGTTGAGTGTCGACGTCACGCAGTGCCTGGTCGAGGTTGAGGCCGTGTTGCTCAAGCACAATTGAGAAGTCCCGACGCATCGGACTGAGTTGGCCATATCCGAAGGAACGATAGATGCGGGGAAACTGGGATCGGTAAAGGCGCACTCGTTCGTGAAGACCGGACGAGTGTGACAGGGGATTTTTCGGGCGCTGACGGACGTAATCCGGCAAGATGTCGGCGAAGGCGTGGCGCAGGATCCATTTGTCCTCGCCGTTACGCAGCTTCAGCTCGATGGGCAGACGCATCGCCAGCCGGACAAGCGCGAGATCGAGGAACGGTACCCGCGTTTCTACGCCGTGCCCCATGCTGGTGCGGTCGACACGTTGCAGTTCGGTGCGCCCGAGGTTGTGCAGCTTGTGCTGAAACAGGCGCTGCCGCAGGACCGGGTCAGGCTGCCGGTACATCTCGTAGCCACCGAAGAGTTCATCGGAACCGTCCCCGCAGAGAACGACTTTGACACCGCTACTGTGGACCCGGGCGAAGAGCAGCCTGGAGATGACAGCGTTGATGACGTCGCCGTACTCGGTGAGTTCCGATAGCCGGATGGCCTCGCGTACGTCTGAGAGGTGGATATCCCCCGGAACCAGCTCGATGACCTCGTGGTCGACGCCGAGCTCGCGGGTCACGCGGCGGGCGTACGACACGTCATCGCTGCCGGGAGTCCCGATCGTGAATGCCACGCATTTGGGGTGCAGTTCACGTACGTGCAGGAGCGTCAGGGTGCTGTCGAGGCCGCCAGAGAGAATGACGCCGACCGTCAGATCGGTGTCGACCCGAACTCGGATACTGTCTTCCAGCGCGGCCCGCACCAGCTCGGCGGCCTGGCCGACATCGGTGATGGGCTCGTCGCCGTCCCCCATGGTCAGCAAGTCGACATACGCGGTAACGGCTGGGTCCTCGACGGGACTTCCCCATCCATGGTGGCCAGGAGGAATTTCAGTAACTGGCCCGCCCACCGGGACAAGCGCCTTAAGCTCCGACGCTACGTACAGGTGGCCGCCGAAGCGAGACCAGTAGAGCGGCTTAACGCCGAGCGGGTCACGAGCCAGATAGACCCGGTCGAAGGCCCGGTCAACCACGGCGAACGCGAACTCGCCACGCAGGCGATGCACCGCCTGTTCCCCCCACTCAAGGAACGCCTCCAGGATCACTTCGGTGTCGCTGTCACTTCGCAGTTCGTGGCCGAGTGCAGCAAGCTCTGACCGCAAGGAAAGAAAGTTGTAAACCTCCCCGTTGTAGCAAACCGCCCATCGGCCGTCAGGCGAGTTCCAGGGTTGGATGGCCCGCTCCCGATCAACTATTTTCAAGCGCTGGGTGCCAAGGTGGTACCGATCACCGCTGAGCGTCTCTCGCGCGTCTCCTCGCGGTGCGATCGCGTCCAGCATCCGGTCAAAGACCGTTGTGTTCGGGTCCGGCCCAATAATGAGGGCGATACCGCACATATTGAGGCCTTTCCTGCCGACGCTAGCGGTCGGCCAATTGGGCGTCGTAGGCGACCTGCAGCTCATCACACGCATGCGGGATTACGCACAAATGCCACACCTGACCCTCATCGATGACATTGAGCTGGCCCGCCTCTTGCCGTTCGATCAGTAGCCGGGCAAGCAAATTGTCCCGGTCGAACCGGCGGAACCACTGCATTTCCACATCACAGGCGTATCCAACACAGTGAGAACTCGGCAGCACGGCAGCGTAACCCAGCGATCGCAGCCGATGCTGATGCTGGACGCTACGTACCAAGCTGGTCACCCAAAGACGAGGGGTACGTGGCGGAAGAGCTGCGGCGAGCTCGCGAGCGACCTCGTTGACGACTGCGATAACTGGCGGCCGCGAACGTGTGAAACGCAATCCGGCCGTGTGAGGACGGATCGTCGGTAGCGTCCGCCGCTGCGCCCAGTCCCGAGCCCGGCCCGGCAACCCGGCCGACTGGCCACGGTACTGGAATTGAAGCACATTGGCCGACCTGAGCGGCGTGAGATCCACCAGTTCGGTCGAGCGCAGCACATCGATGTCGGAAACGAAAGGAGCCATCCCACTCCACCATGCCGAGTCGATCTGAGAAAGCAGGAATATCCGGATAAACGCCGGCAAGTCGCTCGCCGAGCTGCGGATACTAGGCCGGTAGGTGCGAGTCTCACCCACCAGGCGTGCCGTGACAGCATCCACACCTCCGACGAGGCGCGAGAGAACAGACGTGAACTCAGGTTGTCCAAGGCGCTCGACGACAAACGCCTCGGCCGTGAGCAAATCGGAGTGCACCAAGCGTCTGCTGGCTTCCATCACCAGGTCATCAACCGCGGCCCTGTACTGCAGAAGTTGGGAATTTGGCAATATTGGGGCCACCTGAGCAACAGCCTCAGAGGCATCCAGCCGGCCCGCCGACCTCGTATGCTTAGCCACCGCCGTCTTCCTCCCCGCCGGCTCTGCGATCATCCGCGCAGCCGCGATATGATCACCTACCCCTGGCCACCGCATGTTCCTGACCCCGACGCCCGTCCCTGACTGCAGGGCGTGCAGCTGTTGATGTCCCAAATGGCCGCGGTCGTACGAGAGCGGATGGCTTACACGTCGCGCACCATTGTGCACCACTGTGACTACCGATGCAGGTGAAGGTACCAATAGGTCCCGGGCCGCTCGATGGAGTAAGGAGCCCGCGGGTCCAGGTGCCACGCATCGCCTCGCGGCCCAGTCTCGTGTGGGCCTGACCCGCTTTGACGGACGTCCATCACCAGCGGATTGTCCCCGGAAGGATGTCCGATCACGGAGGGCATGGGGAAGAAGGCCTGGCGTCGCCGTTCGTTCACCCCTCGGAGTTCAAGGCCGAGATCGTTAAGCCGTACCATCGCGGGGATCGACCGTAAGCGTTCGGCCCCGCCGGACCCGATGGGCTGGCGCCGGGCGTGGCGGCAGATCGGCAGATCGGCGGGCCGGCTTGGCAGACGGACAGCCCTCTTAGACGCCGTCGTTGCTTCCGGAGCCTGGCCGTCGGCTCAGCCACTCCGCATAGGACCCGGAGTCATCCATGCCGGGTTCCACACCTCCGGGCAGGGCCTGGGCGAACACGAGCGCGGCGGTGGCGTGGAGTTCGCTGCGGAGCAGATCGGCAGGGCCGGTCGCCTCGAAGCCCAGGGTCCACCAGTCCTGGCCATGGGTGCAGACCTCAGTGAGTTCCACCGCGCACCGCGGCTCGCCGTCTAGCCCCGGGGCGCGTGCCGCGATTGGCTCGCCGGCCAGTGAGAACCAGCTGATGCGCCGCCTCTTGCGTACCGGCTGCCAGCCGGCCGGGTCGCCGCTGTCCTGGCGGAGCGGGCTGACGGGAAAGGACCACTTCTGCCAGGACTGGATGCGTCCGCGAGCACGTCCCGGCACCTCGAGGTTTCCTGCGCTGCCGCGGTACACCTTCACCTCCAGTGCCCCGCCTCCGCGGACCTTCACCGATAGCCCGCGCAACTGCGGATCCAGCAGGTAGGTGTCCTGGCGTGACTGCGTCTCGGCCGGAAAGCGCCCGAACCATCGGGCGACCGCAGTCTCCAGCTGGCCCGGGAAGATCCAGCGCACCTCAAGGCTGCGGGCTCCTTCGGTGACCGGGCTCCCAGCTGGTTCAGGCGTCATCGCCACCCGCCCCTGCCGCGGCCCTGCCGCAGTTCCGGGTACTGCCGGTGCCAGGCCGAGATTTTCAGGACTTGCCGAGCTCGTAGGGCTCAGAGAACAGGCGGCGCCACTCCTGGCGCGGGTCGTTGAAATCGGCGATGCGGTCGATGAGGTTCCTCTCGTAGCGGGCCAGCGGGCCCAGCGGGCTCGGCGTCGGTGCTGGCGGTGCCGCGGTCATCGCTGCCTCACATCGGGTCGGCGCCCACTCTTGCCATTGATCGTTTCCCCTTAGGAGTTCGCCCCGAATCACCCGCTGGGGGTGACCACTCACCCTCACCTACGATGCGGCGGCGCCGGGCTCGAAGTCGAATTCCAATACGGCGACTGGCACCGCGCGCAGTCCGGCGCGCACGAGCGCCACGAGGTGGGGTGCGTTCACGGCGCGCCAGCGGTCCTGCGCTGCCGAGAGCCAGTGAGGTTCGCTGATGGAACCGAAGATGCCGGAGACGAGGATGACCGGGAAGTAGATGAGCAGGAACGTGGGCGCAGCCGCCTCGACGGTGGGGATCAACGCCGTGACGGCGGTGGCGGCGGCCCAGGCGAACGCGCCGAACACGAAGGCGACCAGAGCCCCGAGCGCGCGCGACCGCCGCCGGCCAGGCCTGGGATGTTCTGCGTAGCAGGCGGATGGAGTCCTGATGCTTGCGCTCGCCGCTCCCTCACCTGCGCGGGAACCAGCCGTCAAGCTAACTGTCAACCTGACTGTCGCCTGACTGCTCACCATTAGAAACGAGGGCCGCCCGGCTCGCAGCTGACCACCGCGGAAGGGACGCATCGTGGAATCAAGTGAAGGCTCACGTCCTGGCCCGATCGCCAGCGCATCGCAGGCGGCTGGGCCGCCGCGGCCCGTGGTCCTGTTCGCTGTCTTGGCCATGGGTTCCGGTCTGCCTGGCCGATCGCCCAATACATGGCGCTCACGTTGCCGTCAGGCGGCCAGCAGCGCCCGGCGTGGTCGGCAATGAGCTCGCGGGGAGGCGGCTCACCGCCCGGTAACGATCCGGACGCCGGGGCGGTGGCGGCCGCCTTGGCCTCGCTCCGGCGCGAGCACCGTCAGGTGATCGTCTGTACCTTCTACGAGCATCTGTCCGCTGACGATGCCGCGGCCCGGCTCGGTATCCCAGTTCGCGACGTCAAGCGCCGCGCCTGCTCGGCGCTGGATGAGATCCGCCGGATTCTCAAGGAGCGCGGTGTGCAGGTCCCGTGTGGTTACCTCGGTGGGTGAGGTGATGTTGGGCGCCCGCGGCCAGCGTGGAGTCACGGGCGTCTCGCTGCGTTATCTGACCAGCGATCGTCACCGACTCAAGCGGCGATCGCCCGCTACTGGCGGCGTCAGGGACGTCGTTTGCGCCGGTCAACTGGCATTGCGGTACGACAAGACGACGATGTTGACGCTCACCAAGAGCACCCAGACCGGGAAAACCAGCTGAAGCCAGGGAAGCGAGCTGCTCGCGAACAACAGCAGAAGCGCCGCCGCGTAGCCAACGATCGCCACTATCCGGCTGTGAATCCGCAACCGGAAGGCGATGGTCGATGACGCGATCATGAAGACGGCGCCCATCCGGACGGCGTAGACGGAGGCAAGATTGAACGTCGTCGTCCTCCCCAGCTGCCAGGTGTCGAGCGGGGGATTTCCATTGTGGAGTCCGGCCACCGCGAGGAGGGCTCCGAAGAGCGCCGCGAACACGAAGATCATCGCGATGAACAGAATGCCGCTGCCGAAGAAGACGGTAGACAGGAACTTGTCCTCCGACTCGCCGATCCGGGCGCGGACCGCGCCCATGAACCAGAGGAAGAAGATCCCGCAAAACGGCACGAGGCCGAGCGCGAACTGGGTATCACGGCGGTCGCTGGCGTTTGTCAGCCACGCCGCGGCGGCGTGGGGGTCGGCCGGCGCGACCTTACGAAGCAGGACGACGATGACGCCGAACAGCACGGCGAACACCACTCCGGCCAGGCCGGCGGCACGCGGTGTCTGGAGAGCCTTCGGGGTGATGTCCGCTGTCGCCGGGATGATGTCACCTGTCGCAGAGTTCGTCACTTCGTGCTCCCAGCCCATCATTCATGCTGATCGGTGTCCGGCCGGCCGCCGCTGAGCTACGTTACGAATCTTGAGTTTAGTTACGTGGGCATGTAAAACCTCGAGGCAAGAGCGCACACGGCAAGACGCCGCAGGAAAAGGGCGCGGGGACTGAGATGATGGCTGGGTGCGAGATGGCTTGCCGCAGACCCGGCGTGAACGCCTCTGGCGCGCCGCAGCGCGCAGGGGCATTCCGCTGCCGGCCATCCTGACCACAGTCGGGGTCGTGGTCGCCACCTACGTGCTCGGTAAGGTGCTCTACCGTTTGCGCGACGTCCTCCTGATCATGTTCGTCGCCGGTTTCTTCGCCCTGCTCCTGAATCCACTGGTCGTGGCCTTGCAGCGGTGGAAGATCCGGCGACGCGGGTTCGCCGTGACCATCGTGACGTTCTGGGGTGTGCTCGTTTTCATCGGCCTGGCGGTGGCGTTCGGCTACCCCCTGGTCAACGGCATCAGCCACTTCGCCCACAAACTGCCGTCCTATGTGTCGCAGGCCGAGCATGGTACGGGGTGGATCGGCCACCTCGCGCGTAAATATCATGTCCAGACATGGGTGGCGAAGAACACGCCCAAGCTGGTGAGTTTCGCGCAGAGCCTCTCAAAACCGGCCTTGAGCCTGGGCAAGGGCGCCGCGACGCTCGTTATCACGCTGTTCACGATCTTCGTGCTCGTGCTGCTGCTGCTCCTGGAAGCGCCCAAGATGCGCGTTGGGCTGCTCGGGATGATGACACCAGCGCACGCGGACCGCTACTCGCGGGTTGCCCGCGAGATCAACCGCTCCGTCACCGGCTACATGCTCGGTAACGTCACGACCTCGGTCATCGCCGGGGTGGTCGTGTTTGTCACGCTCCTGCTCGTGGGGGTTCCGTACCCCTTCCTGTGGGCGCTGTGGGTCGCGCTGGTCGACTTCCTGCCCATCATCGGCGGCGCGCTCGCTGGCATACCCACCGTGCTGTTCGCGCTGGGCCATTCATTGACCGCGGGCATCATCACGCTGGTGGTCTTCCTGATCTACACCCAGGTAGAGAACCACGTGCTGAACCCCGTTGTGATGAGCCGGACAGCAAGGGTCAACCCGCTGCTGGTGCTGGTCTCGATCCTGGTCGGAGCATCTATCGGCAGCTGGATCGGCGGGACGTTCGGCGGCTTCGTGGCGGCGCTGCTAGCCATCCCCACCGCCAGCGCGCTGCAGGTAGCGATCCGCGAGATCTGGCAGGCCAGCGCCGCAGAGCTGGCCGAACCCGCGCGCTCTGATCAGGAGGCTGACGGCCACCCCTGACGGCAACGGGTCGGCCATCGGATGAGGCGCCCAGCGGTCTCGGCCCAGGCAGCCCAGGAGCAACGAATGACCATCAGGCGAGCGCCGCAGCATGGGATGACCCCGTTAGTGTTAGTGATCCGGTCGCCGCCGGCAATTCGCGGCGTGACCAGCCTCTATGGTGGCGGCATGGCTTCATGGTGGCACCGCGACGTAATCGCGGCGGGCAAGCTGCCCCTGATGCTGTGCTTTCTGGCTTTTGTCGTCACGTTTGTGGTGACCCGGACGATCACGCGCATGATCCGCGACGGCCGCGGCCCATTCCGGAACCAGGTGACGGCAAGCGGGACCCACATTCATCACTCTGTCCCCGGCATCATCCTGCTGATCATCGGGGCCTTCACGGCAGTCGGCGGCCCTGGCTCACTCGGCTGGCGCTCGTTCGCCGCGGTGGCGGTCGGTATCGGGACGTCGCTCGTCCTGGATGAGTTCGCGCTGATCCTGCATCTGCAGGACGTCTACTGGTGCGGCGAGGGACAGATTTCGGTCGAGGCGGTGAGCCTGACGGCCGCCTGCCTCGGGCTGGCCCTCGTCGGCTTCAGCCCATTCGGCGTGAAAGACGTCGACGGTATCGAGCTGTCACTGCGCCTGACCGCAACCGGGATTCTCATCGCCGACGGCGTGCTCGCGTTCATCTGCGTACTTAAAGGCAAGTACCGGACGGCATTGTTCGGGCTCTTCCTGCCACCCGTCGGTTTGATCGGCGCTCTCCGCCTTGCGCGCCCGTCATCGATCTGGGCCCGACATCGCTACCGCGGCAAGCGCATGGAACGCGCGACGCGCCGCGCCGCCGACTTCGACCGGCGCTGGGCCCCCCTGCAGACCGACTGGGAAGACTTCCTCGGGGGGAAGCCATCCCAGCCCAACCCGTCGGCCAGCGAAGACGTCCACCACTAACCCGGCCGGGATGCCAGGGCCCGTCCGGCCTGGCGGGCACGGGGTTGTGATGCGAGCGTAGAGATTCGGGTCGGGGGGTGAGCCGGTAGGGCAGAACGATGATCTCGCAGGGGGATCCATTGGCGTCCCTGCCCCGGGTTGTGGTGCGGGCGGAGTTGCCGGAGTTACTGGCTGGCGTGCTGCCGGCCTAGGCTGCCGCGGCATCGGGGGTGAACGCCGGATCGGGAAGCTGCTCCTGGGGGCGCTGCCATACACGCCGGCCCCATGGCATGGCCGCAATCATCAACGCGATCACCCCCAGGCTCACGACCATCATGAGCTTGTTGGCGAACTGCCAGTTAGCCGACGTAAGCATGTTCATCGGCAGGTAGAAGATGGCGGCGTAAGTGCCAATGACAATCTGCAGCGGCATCGACAATTGTGTCGGGTAAGCGGTTCGCGTTGGAGTCTGCCAGAGCAGGTACTGGGTGCCGAATGCCGGGGTAAGTGCCAGCAGCGCTGTGGTGGTGGCGGTCGCGATATCGAGTGGATGGGCGCGGCGCCACCACCACACCGCGAGCAGCGCACCGAGGACCGCGAGTTTGGTGCCGGTCGAGCCGACATTGATCCAGAGCGGATCCTGGGTGGTCGGCAGCCTTGTCGGATGGACGCCCACCCACACCCCGGACCAGCCCCAGGTTCCGATCGGGGGGTGATAGTTCGTCATGATCTTGAGCAGCTTGGGGAGCTTGCTGACGGGAGTACCCACAGTAAGCGGCTGCGTTACGAACAGCAGCGCGACAGTGCCGGCCACAGCACCCGTGAATTGCCAGCGGCGGCGGGCTGACGGCAGCGCGAGCAGCAGCGCCGGCCCGAACAGCACCGGCCAGGTCTTGGTTCCGATGGCCAGGCCGAGCAGGAGACCACTGACGGCGGCGGACCGGCCGGAGATCCGCCTGCCGCGGCGCAACACGACAGTAAACGCGGCCAGCGAGAACAGTATGCACGCGGGCTCGACCTGGCCGTGTACGGCGCTCACCAAAATAGGCAGCGGGTTGCACGCGTACTGGAACCGTCGCAGCGCCGCTGGCTGGCCCACGGCCTCGGCCACCCTACCGACCATTACGACGACGCCGACGTCACACGCGATGGCCGGGAGCCGGCCGGTGATCAGCCAGGACACGCCAAAATGGATATGCGCCCAGTATGCCCCCGCGAGCACAAAGTCATAGACCGGCAGGTAGCTCCAGCGGACAGTCGGCGTAGACAGGATCGGGTCATGGTGGTGCAGGGTGTAGTAACCGACGTTCTGGAAGTCGTACGCCATGTCCCACGGCGTCGTGTGGTAAGTAAGGGCCAGCATCACCAGCCGCAGGACCAGGGCCGTGTAGACGGCGAACGCCAGCGAGGGCCGCCAGTTGCGCCGCTGAGCGAGCACCATTAGCACGGTTCCCACGGCCAGCAGCAGCAGAGCTGCCACACATTCCTTCAGGCTGAGATATTGATAGCTCAACTGCCCACCCCGGAAAGCACCATTGCGGACGAGCCTCGCCGCAGCCGTCCCGCGGTGGACGTTCGCTCCGACGAGATGAGCGGGAAATGGCTCGCCTGACAGCGGCGGGCAAGCGCAAGGGACGCGATCTCAGCCACGACGTATCCCCCTGTCCCGGACGGCCCGGGGCATTCTTCGGATGAATTTATGAAGGAATATTGTCGCACGAGATGCGGGTGGCCGCCGGCAAATTGAGGACCCCACTACGAATCTCACCTTCCTGCGCGTCATTCCAGGATTCTTTTAGCTGTGGCGCTGCATGGCCCGGCCGGTGAGCGCTATCAGCGGGCTACGGTGCTGGATTAGCCGAATACGGCGGCCCCGTCCGGGCCACTGGGCCGATCGTGGCGGGGGCGGCCCAGCGTCGCAGCGCAGTGGCGAGCAGCACGGCGTACGTGCAGGCGGCAGCGACGGCACCCAGCAGGAAGCCCGTCGTAGCCTTGTCGACCGCGCTGCCCGGCAGCAGGGCACCGACGACCATGGCGGCCAGTCCGATCAGCCAGCCAGCTGTGGTCCACGCGTGCATGCCCCGCCCGAGCAAGGCTTGCGCGAGGATCGTTGCGATCAGGAAGAGGCCGACCGAGACCCCCATGGCCATGAAGACGATTCCGTCCACCCCATCCCGGAAGCCGAATAGGAGCCGGATCAATGTCGGGCCTACGGCCGCGGCCAGCGCCGTGCTGACGACCGTCAGCAGCAGACAGGTCATAAGCACCCGCCGCGTCAGCGCGATGAAGTCCGCCTTCTGGTCCACCGCCGAGTGCGTGGCCATGGCGGGCAGGAAGCTCGGCTGAACGGCAGTGAAAAGAAACACGGGCACGCGCACGACCACGAGTGCGGCGAGAAACGCCCCGGCTTGCGCCCGCTCGGCGGGCGTGCTGACCAGCTGAATGATCACCGGCCCCGCGTTGACCAGAAGCTGCGCGGCGAGCGAGCTGATCAGCAGCAGCCCGAGGGCCGACAAGAGCGGGCCACCCGGGACGATGGACACCTTCTCCCCGGGGCGATGAGCCGTCCGTCCGGCGAGTGACGCGGCGAGTGCGACCCACGGTGCCGCGCCGAAGAGCCAGCCGACTGCGGTGAGGCTGTGTACGCCCATGATCACCAGCCACAGCATGCCCGCCAGGCGGTAGCCGCCTTCGACGCCCAGCTGCAGTCCGTAGCGCCCGAGCTCCCGGCTGCCTGCGAAGACACCGCGCGACACGTAGCACAAGGCGTAGCCCGGCAGCGCTACGCAGAGCGCGCCCAGCAGTTCCCAGCTGCCGCCGAGCAGTCGCAGTGATACCGGGCGGGCCGCAAGGGCGAGAAGACAGAGCGCGATCGCGCCCACCATGCTGATCAGGACCGCGCGCGGGACGAGACCTGGATCGAAGGTCGCCGTGCCCCGTTCGTGACCACGGCGGCGCGCGATCTCCTGTTCGACGGGCAAGAACAGGCCGGTCGCGAAACTGCTGACCAGGACGTAAAGGACTGATATGCCGGCGAACGCGGGCGCGCCGAGCAGGCGGCCGGCAAGAATCAGCGTGATGTAAGAGGTACCGGCCAGGACGCCGAGTCCGGCCACGAGAGGCAGCGAACGCCGTATTGCGGCTGGCAAACTCCGCCTCCCTCCTGATCGGCCAGTTTCTTCTCCCGGCCAGCCCAGCTGACTTTCATCAGCCTAGTTGCGGCTGCCAGCCCTACGCCGGGCCGTGAACAGGGCTTCGAGCTCGTCGCGTCCGGCCACGGAACCGATCTCATAGAACCGCTGGCTAACCTCAAACCCCGCCAGCAAGCCATCGTCGGCCAGCGCGCTGCAGACCGGGGCGAGGTCGGCCCGGACGCCGGCCGGCACTCGTTCCCCGATGACCGCCCGGCGGAACGCCAGCAGCCCGTAGTCAACCCAGCGCATTTCGGCTGGAAGTGGGGTCAATCCCTTGGCGTAGCGGACCACTCGGGTGCCTTCGAGGACCACGTTGCTGCCGTCCCAGCGGCCATCGTTCCGGAAGACCGTCATCAGCGCGAGCGCGTGGCGCGCACGTGCCGCCCGCAGCACCTCCGCTGGATCGACCTGCAGCCACGAATCGCCGTAGAGGACGAGGAAGTCCTCTTCGAGCGCCCTCTCGTCATAGGCGAGCCGAAGCGCACCAGCGGTACCCCGGAGATCATCACCCTCGTCAACGTAGTGAACCGAAAGCCCCCAGGTGGCGCCGTCGCCAACGTGATCGCGGATCAGCTGACCCAGATGCCCGACGCAGTAGACGACCGAGTCAATCCCGGATCGCGCCAGCCACGACAGCTGCCATGCCGCAAACGGTGTCCCAGCGATGGGCAGCAGGGTCTTCGGGACGGTCCTGGTCTCGGGCCACATGCGGGTCCCCAGGCCGCCGGCCAGAATTACGCATTGCATCGGTGCGCCCTAGTCACGGGCGATCACGGTGCTGCCGTCATGATCGAAGGCGAACCGGACTTCGGTGAGCCCCTCGGCCGCCATCGCCTGCCGAAGTGCGCGGTGATCACGGGAGTAGAAGAGCAGGAAGCCACCTGCCCCCGCGCCAACCAGTTTGCCGCCCAGCGCCCCGTTATCGCGGCCGATCTGGTACCAGCGGTCGATGCCGCCGTTGGACATCGACGTCGATCGCTTCTTCTTGTGCTCCCAATGCTCGTGCATGAGCATGGCGAAACCCTCGGTGTCGCCTTGCTCAAGGGCGGCTTTGCTGCGCAGGCCGAGTTCCTTCACGACGTGCAGGTTGTCGATCATTTCGGCGTCGCCGCCCTCCGACCGCTCCTTCTGCTCCACCAGGACCTGGTCCGCGTCGCGGGAGTAGCCGGTGAAGAACATCAGCAGGTGGTCCTCGAGGTCGTAAACGGTCTCCGTGGCTACGCCGATCGGCGACACCCCGACCTGGCCACTGGGCCTGAACTCGAAGCACTGGAGGCCACCGAAGGCGGCTACGTACTGGTCCTGCTTGCCGACCGGTCGGCCGAGGCGGTCGATCTCGATGGCACATGCCTCTTCGGCCAGGTCGCCCGGTCCCACGTGGCCACGGCGGAACGCATGCACGGCGTGGAGTAGTCCCACGGTGAACGCCCCCGATGAGCCCAAACCGGTACCGGACGGAATGTCGGCCATGCTGACGATTTCGACGGACGGGCCGATGTCATGGGCGAGCAGCACTTCGCGGACGATCGGATGCTCGATCTGCTGCGGGTTCTCGACGCGTTCGAGCGCGGAGTACTTCAGGAAGTAGTCGGGCGTGAACGTCCGGTTGATCGCGATGAAGATGTATTTCGAGATGGCGGCGGACAACACGAATCCGCCGAACTCCCCGTAGTAGGAGGGCAGATCGGTACCGCCGCCGCCGAGCGTGATCCGCAGCGGGGCCCGGGTGATGATCATCCGAGGTCCGCCGTGGCACTATGTGCCACGGCGGCCAGCTGCCAGCCAAGCGGGAAGTCGTCGCGGCTGTGCCGGAAGCCCAGGCCGAAGAGGCGCGCCGCGGCCAGCTCTGCCCCCGATGGTGCCGCATCCGGCGCTCGGTCCTCGACATCGGCTATGAGACGGCGCCCGCGCGCGATAACGGCGAGCTTGTAGATGTTGAAGAAGGGAAACCCCGCGCGAAGCACACGGTCGACGGCAAATCCCGCTTCGGTGAGCACGCCGCGCAGATCTACGGCCGTGAAGTGCCGGTGATGGCCGATGTGCCGGTCGAAGGCCGAGCGCGGGCCGCCCGGTACGGTGACGACCACCTGGCAGCCCGGTGCGAGCAGGCTCTTTGCGTTGCGCAGCAGCCGCACCGGGTCGGCGACATGCTCCAGCACCTCCGAGCACACGGCATATCCGGCGGCCGGCTGCTGGGGGCCGAGCGTTACCGGCTGCATCAGGTCAAGCTGGGTGAAGCTGACCTCAGCTTGGCGTGCGGCCGCGGCAGCACGACTACGCTCGACGCCGGCCGAGCTGTACTCGACGCCCCAGACCGCCACATCCGGGTATGCCTCCCGCAGGTGGATGGCGAACTCGCCCTGCCCGCTGCCGATGTCCAGCACCGTCGCGCCGGCGGCTGGTCGGCCGAGCAGGCGCAGTACCAGCTGACGGCGGTAGACGTTGGCCGGGCTGCCCTCGGCCGCCTCCCCGTAGGCATTCCAGTGATGATCCCAGTCGCCCGGGTCAAGAGCTTCGGATCCACCGCTGCGGATCGCGCGGTCCGGGGCGCTCATAGCAGATACCCGGCGGTCACGGCGTCGTTGTGGAACATCCGGACCGTTTCCAGCGAGAAGGCATCGAGGTCCCGGCCCAGCAGCACCAGTTTCTTCAGCAGGTCGTGCGTGACGGTGATGATATGGACGCCGAGGCTGTCGGCCTGCCGGACATTGAGGATCTCTCGTGGGCTGGCCCAGAGCAATTCAAGCTCGGGATACGGGGCCATCGTCTCAAGTGCCGCCTTCATTATCGGGACCGGATCTCGTCCAGTGTCCGCGACGCGGCCTGCGAACAACGAGATGACTGCCTGGCAGCCACCGGCGAGCGTGACTGTGACGGCCTCGACCTGGCTCAGCGTCATGAGCGCGGTTACGTTCACGTGGACGCCCGAACCACTCAGTTCCCGTACGACAGCGGCCGTGCTGTTCCCGCGCGTGTCGGTGACTGGGATCTTTACATAGACGTTGCTGCCCCACGAGGCGATCAGACGAGCCTGGCGCAGCATTTCGTCGTGCTCATCGGCGAAGACCTCGAACGAGATCGGCCGATCGGTGATGCGCTCAAGCAGCTTGCGGGCAAAGCCCTCGTAATCACTGACGCCGGATTGACGCATCAGGGTGGGATTTGTCGTAAATCCGGCGATGTGTGGTTGATCGGCCAGTTCGAGGAGCGCTGGGAGGTTGGCTCCGTCTGCGAAGATCTTCACGCTCTTGAGTCCCAGATCAGTCATCCCGGTGATCCTCCGTTCCCCATTCTTGCCGTCGGATCCACTCGGCGGCTTCCGCCAGATCCGCTACGGCCACGTCCGCACCGACCGGTGCCGGCTCCGCATAGTGACGCTCGATGTATATGGCTCTCACCCCGGCGCGGCGCGCCGCTTCGATGTCCCGCCATCGGTCTCCGACGCTGGCGCTGCGCGCCAGGTCGAGGTTCAGCCGTGCCGCGGCATCCAGCAGCATGCCCGGCTGCGGCTTGCGGCACGTGCAGACGTCAGCGTCGTCGTGTGGGCATACGCAGATCTCGTCCAGTGGGACGAGGCTGCGCAGGCGTTGGTGCATCCCGTCCACCTCCGCCGAAGTCAGCTTCCCCCGGGCCACGTCAGGCTGATTGGTCACCACCACAAGGACGAAGCCAGCCTGCCGGAGCTCAGCGCACGCCTGGACAACACCGGGCAGAACGCGGAACTCTGCCAGCGATCGGGGCGGGGTGGGGATGCCGCCCTGGACGAATGCCTCGTTGAGCACTCCGTCCCGGTCGAGAAAGACCGCCGGTCGTCGGCGCGTCGCGGTCATGCGTCCAATCGCCCCTCGCGCGCGTCGATGAGTATCGACTCCATCGAGGCCCGCAGAGCTTGCCGCGCCGTGCGCTGATTCTTCCAGCCCAGCGCACGGATGCGTTCGGTACTGAGGCGAACGACGGGGACATCGCCTTTCCAGCCGCGGTCCCCGCCCGTGTAATCGAACTGGGTTCCTCCCGCGGGCAGGCCGACCACGTCCACGGCGATCTCGGCGATCTCGGCGACAGTGACATAGTCACCGGTCGCGACGTTGAATACGGCGAAGGGTTCCCGGGCCAGGCCGGCCGCGTGCAGGACGGCCTCGACGACATCGTCGACGTGGATGTACGACTTGCTCTGCTGGCCGTCACCCAGGATGCGCAGGTGGCGCGGGTCGTCGAGAAGCCGGCGGATGAAGTCGAAACCCACGCCGTGTGTCTGGCGTGGGCCGACGACATTACCGAACCGGAACGCCCGCGCGGTGATGCCAAACATGGCGGCATAGGAGGCCAGCAGGGCTTCGCCCGCGAGCTTGCTGGCTCCATAGGTCGAGACGGGAATCAGTGGGCCGTGATCCTCGCTCGCCTCGTGGTGGCCGAGGTCGCCGTATACACCGCTGCCGGAAGCGTAGAGCACCATCGCCACGCCGCCCCGCCGGGCGGCTTCCGCGACGTGATGAGTGAGCAGCGTTCCCTGGTCAAAGTCGACCGCCGGATCGGTCATCGCCCGCGCAATATCCGGATTCGACGCAAGGTGGATTACGGTGTCATGGCCGTCAATCGCGGCCACCAGCTGCTCTAGGTCTCGCACATCACCTCTGACCACCTTCAGCCGGGCATCGGACCGATGCGGGGCCAGATGCCACTCGCGCCCGGAAGAGAAGTTGTCGTACACGGTGAGCTCTTCGCACCGGTCGCTGGCCAGCAACCGGTCAACAAAGTGGCCGCCGATAAAACCGGCGCCGCCCACCACGCCCACCCGCCGCATGGCTCGCTGGCTCATGACAGTGACTCCCACCTGGTCGGCACGCGGGCGAGGGCCGGATGCGACACCAGCAGATGCCACACCACGGCGCACAGGCCCTCGGTGTGCGGCGTGATGTGGTCGCCGTAGAGCGGGGGGATGACGACGCAGGCGTCGGCGAGCTTGGCTGTCGTGCCGCCATCGCGCCCTACGACGCCGAAGATCGAGGCTCCGCGCTCACGGGCCAGCTGGAGCGCGACGACCAGGTTGGTCGACACGCCCTTCTCGGCGTCACCGCCACCGACGGAGAAGACGAGCAGCGCGTCGCGGTCGGACAGCCGTGACCCCTTGAGCCACTCGGCAAAGGTGGTGTCCCAGCCTTCGTCGTTCGTGCGCGCGGTGAGTTCCGAAACGTTGTCGGTCGGGGTGTATGCCTCAAAGCCGCAGATCTTACGGAAATCATTGACAGCGTGCGAGGCGTGGCCTGCTGAGCCGCCGACGCCCAGGATGAACAGGCGGCCATCGCGGTCACGGGCCGCCGCCAGGCCCTCGGCCAGCTGCTCGATCAGCCGAGTGTCGATCGACCTCAGAACGTCGATCGACTCCTCGACAAAGGCGTCCGAGAATGTCATTCAGCTCCCCACCGGATCGACCTTGCATACGGCGAATGTGTTCAGTCCGAACTTGTGCCTGAAGCAGCGAATGCCATGCGGCATGAAGCGGGCGGTAACCAGCAATGGCCACAGGTCACGAGGGTCGTAGTACCGCTTGTGGTCGTCCATCTCGCTCGCCGGCGACAGGCCCAGACGGAAGGCGGAGAACTCCAGCGCCCGCTTACCTCGCCAGGACGGCACGTTGATGGCCAGCACGCCTCCCGGCCGCACCAGCCGGCGGAAGTGCGTGAGGGCCTGGTCGGGCGCCCACAAGTGCTCCAGTACGGACATGCACAAGATCACGTCGAGGGAGCGATCCGGCAGATCCTCGAGCACACCGGGAAGTTTCCCCTCGATCGCCGTGACGTTCGGCCGCGACTTGAGATCGTCGGCCAGTGAGATATCGACCAGCGTCGCCGACCTGACCGTGTCCAGGACCGTTCGCATGTACGTCGCCTGGAAGCCGCAGCCGACGTCGCCGACGTCCTTGTCGTCGAGGCTGCCGACAGTCCGCCTGATCTGGTGACCCGACAGCCAGACCCCAGCACGATCGACGCCCGTGATCCTGCCTTCCTGGCCGAATGCCGCTTCCCGGGAGACGTCAGTGTCCGCCATGGTCTCCTTCTCCGTAGCGCACCTCGGTGGCGTGCAGAACCAGGGTGAAGCAGAACGTGGAAAAGCCAATGATCATGAACAGCAGCCCGACGATGCCGAGATGGTCGATAACGGACGAAGCATTCGGCAGCGAGAAATCGTGGGTCAGGTAGTACACGAGCACGGCCGCGGAGAGCGCGAACCCGAGCGTGAACAGCAGCCCGCTCGCAACGACCGTGCTTGTGTAGCGGAAAACGCGTCGCCACCGTCGCCGTGCTTCATCCGAGTAATCCAGGAAAACATGAGCGAGGCAGCCGAAGTAGATGCTCTGCAGGCCCAGCACGGACAGGGTCAGGCCGATAAGCATCCAGTAGAGGTTAAACGTCACCGGACCTATCGTGATCCCGCCGAAGCTGAGCGGCAGCGTGAGCAGCAGGCCAAGGACGAAAAGCACGATGCCGGGCTTGAACAGGAAAAACTCTGCACCGTGGATGAACATGGCGCGCAGATTGATCCACGCGGCCTGGAAGGGGGAGAACCAGCCTGAACGCTTGTGATGCGATTGGCGGCCGTTACGGTCCTTGTAGAAGGTGACCGGCACCTCTGTGGTCCGCAGCCCCATGCGGACCGACTTCAGCACCATCTCGGAGGCGTACTCCCACGACTGGGCAGTCAGGCCCATGCGGCAGAGCGCGTCACGGGTGATGCCCCGCATCCCGCAATGGATGTCGCTGAAATGGCTGCCGTAGAGACGGTTGAGGATCCACGTGGTGGCGGGTGTGCCGAGATAGCGATGCAGAGCAGGCATCGCTCCCGGCTCGATCGAACCTTTCCAGCGCGAGCCCATCGCGTACTCGGTGCCGCCGCGCATGGCGTCGATGAATGGGGCGAGCTCGCGGAAGTCGTAGGTGCAGTCGGCGTCGCCCATGATCACGTACTTGCCGCGCACGTACGGCAGTGCGTCGATGTAGGCCCGGCCGAGCCCTCGCCGGGGGGTCTCGAGGACCCGTGCGCCGCCCTTCAGAGCAAGCTCGGCGGTACGGTCCGACGAGCTGTCGACGATGAGCACCTCGCCTACCGCCCCGGCTCTGCTCAGTCCTTCCTGGCACCAAGCTACGAAGTCGGAGACGGTGAGTTCCTCGTTCGCCGCCGGGATGAGGACGGTGACCTCGGGCGATTCGGTGTCGTTGGCAGGCAGCAGGAGATGGCAGTCCGAATCGCGAGCCGATCTGATGGTTCGGTTACTCACGCCGGCTCCCCTAGCCAGAGAGTGATCCCCAAGCTGCTATCAAATCACTTTCAGGCCGCACATCCTCAAAACTGCTCAGTTTTTCGGTTCCGACTGTATCGGCCTTCCAGGGCGTGGCAAGGTTCTGGCCACCGCGCCGGGCAGCTCCTTTCCAGTCCGCTCCACTCCGCCGCCGAGTCCCACGTATCCCGCGCGATGCAAGATTTACCTGATTCATTCCCGGCCGGTATCACCGAGCGTCAGCTGCTCAGCGTCCTGTCGCCGCCGGGGATACGTGGCGCCGGAAGGTGGGGGCCCGGGTCGCTCCGGAGCGATATCGGTAGGGGTCATCGCCGCCCAGCGGCCACGGCAGGCCCCGCAGGCGCTGCGCGAGCGCCGGGTTCCCGGGACCGCGCAGGGACCACCGACCCTACTGACCAACTGTTACGACTCGTTACATTGCGTATAAGAGCCGGAGATGTGGCAGCGATCGGAGGCAGCAGCGCGCGATGGTGGTCGACTTCCAGGACGTGACGGCACGGCTGGTGGCCGAGTTCGCCCACGCCCTGAAGAACGGCCAGGTGGTGGCCTACTTCCAGCCGGAGGTCGAGCTGTCCAGCGGGATGGTTGTGGCCGCGGAATCGCTCGCCCGGTGGGAACACCCGGAGCTAGGCACCTTGTCGCCCGTGCTGTTCGCGCCGCTGGCCGAGCGGCTGGGCCTGATGGGGGAACTGACCGACCTGATGCTGAAGCTGTCGCTCGCACAGCACCGGAGGTGGGTCGCCGACGGATGGAGCATCCCGATCTCGGTCAATGTCGGGCCCGAGTGCGTCACCAAACCGGGATTCCCGGCCCATATCGCGGGGCTCCTCCGGGAAGGGCAGGTGTCCGGCCGCATGCTCACTCTGGAGGTGAGCGAGCAGACGGGCACCGCCGCGGTGAGCGCGGAGTTTTTCGCTCAGCTCGCCGAGTTCGGCGTGCGCACCGCCCTTGATGACTTCGGCACCGGCTTCGCCTCGCTGGAGAGCCTCGGCGGCTGGCCCATCGATGAGCTCAAGCTCGACATTTCCCTGGTCCGGCCGATCACCAGCAGCCCGAGCTTCCGGACCATCGTCAGCACCACCATCGATCTCGCTCACCAGCTGGGGGTCAAGGTCGTCGCGGAGGGGGTCGAGTCCGAGGCCATCCGGTCCGAGCTGTCTGCCCTCGGGTGTGACGTCGGCCAGGGTTTCCTCCTCGGACGCCCGATGCCCGCCGGGGAGTTCGCCGGCTGGCTACGTGAGCGGGAGCAGCTCGTGCCTGGCGTGCCGGACTACCAGGCGCCGCTGCCGGTCAGCTCGACGCGGGCCGGCGAGGCCCGCCGCAGGAACCAGGCGAGCGGCACCTACCGGCGGCTGGTGAGCGCCGGCCGCCGGGTTGTGGACCAGGTCGGAGGTTTCACGCTGACAGCGGCCGCCGCCATGCTGATCGCCTACGGCCTGTGGCAGGTGTTCCGCTGGGGCGGGCACCGGGATCAGGCGCTCATCGGGGATCTGGCATTTTTCCCGCCGAACGGCGCCGCCATCGTGTACGCCTGGCGGGTATCGCGGCGCGCTGACCTCGGGCGTGCCACCTGCCGGGCGTGGCGGCTGCTGTCGGCTGCGCTAGCGGTCTACCTGCTCGGCGATGCGCTGCAGCTTTTCTATGAGGTGGTACTTCACGAAAGGGCGTATCCCACCTGGGCGGACGCCGCGTACCTGATGTTCTACGTCGTCGCCTTCTGCGGTCTTATGGCCTTTCCCGCCCGCCGCCGCAGCCGCTCGGAACGGTTCCGGCTAATGCTCGATATGGGCACGGTCTTCGTAGGCGGAGCGACGGTGATCTGGTACGTCGCCCTCGGGCCGGCCGTGGGATCGGAGTTCGGCTTCGATCTCGAAGATCTCGTGACCTTCGCCTATCCCGTCGGCGATCTGGTGCTGCTGTTCGGCGTGCTGGCGCTGCTGTGGCGGGGCGTCCCGCGCTCCACCGTGGTGTCCCTGCGGATCTTCGCGACCGGCCTGCTGGTCTTCATCGCGGCCGATATGACCTACGACTACATCATCGTCCACTCGTCCTACCTGGGCGGTGACCCTGTCGACACCCTCTGGATCCTGGCGCTGACGATCCTGTTCGTGGCGGCCGGATGCCAGCTGCGGGCCCGCCCGGCCGCGGAGTTCGCCGGATCGCCGAAGCCGTCCGCGGCGCGGCCCAGTGCGCTGCCTTACCTGGCAATCGCGGTAAGCTACCTGCTGCTCGCGATCGTCGGACTGCACGACGTCAGATTCAACCCGCTGGGTGGTGTCCTGCTGGGTGCGGTTCTGCTGACGGCTCTGGTCAGCGTCCGGCAGTTCGCCGCTCTGCGGGATAACGGGCGGCTCGCGATCAGATACCAGCAGCTCGCTTCCATCGACGGGCTGACCGGGCTCTACAATCGCCGCCACTTTATGGAGATGGCCGAGGGCGCCTTCGCGCACGCGCAGCGGCTCGGCCAGCAGCTTGTCGTCCTGATGATCGACGTGGACCGCTTCAAGCAGATCAACGATGTGTACGGCCATGCCGTAGGCGACCGGGTGCTCGGGGATGTGGCACAGGCCTGCCGCGAGTATGTGCGGCCGGACGACATCGTGGGCCGTTGTGGCGGTGATGAGTTCATCGTCCTGATCCCCAGGACGGCCAGCGCCCGGGCAGCGGAGATCGCGGCCCAGCTGACCGGGCCGCCGGCGCGGGTTCCCAGCGATGACGGGATGCGCGTCTCCTTCACCCTCAGCATCGGTATCGCGGAGTGCGCTGACTGCCGTGACCTCCCGAGCCTGCTCGCCCGCGCCGATATGGCCATGTACGAGGCGAAGCGGGCGGGCGGAGGCTGCTGGCGCATCTTCCAGGGCACGGAACAAGCGCCAGATCACGCCGTCCCCGCCGCGTGACCGCCGGATCAGGTCCTGGGCCGGCCTGCTGGTCAGCGCGCACGGCCCCTGGCGGCTGGGCGACCCGGACCGGAAAGGCGCGGCCGGCCGCACGGCCGATGCCCGGGACAGGCAAACTCGACAGTGCCGCGCTCCGCAAGGCGCACGCGGGCAGCCGAGCTGCATTTGCCTGGAGGAAGGATCGCTGTGCGGGTCTGCGTTCTGGGGGTCGGCGCCGTCGGCGGGTTCATCGGGATCCAGCTGGCGGCCGCCGGAGTTGACGTCTGCGCGCTGGCCCGGGGGGCGACGCTCGCGGCGCTGCGTGCCCATGGCTGGCGGGCGGAATCGGCTGGCCGGCGCATGACCGCGGCCGCCCGGGCGGAGGCCGATCCAGCCGAGCTCGGCGAGCAGGACGTGGTGATCCTGGCGGTCAAGGCGCACTCCGCCGCCGCCGCAGCTTCGGTCATCGGGCCGCTGCTGGGACCGCGGACGATGGTACTGACCGCGATGAACGGCGTCCCATGGTGGTTCTTCGATGGCTTTGGCGGCCCCTGCCAGGGCCGTCACCTCGCCAGCACGGATCCCGGCGGGCAGATCGCAGCCGCGATCCCGGTGCGGCATGTCATCGGCGGGGTCGTCCACTTCAACTGCAGCGTTCCCGAGCCGGGCGTGGTCCGCCACCACCGCGGCGCCGGGCTGATCATCGGCGAGCCGGACCACAGCGAATCCGCGCGGCTGCGGGCCCTGGCCGCTGTCCTGGAAACCGGCGGCCTCGAGGTCACCCGGTCAGCGGGGATCCACGCGGACGTCTGGTACAAGCTCTGGGGCAACATGACCATCAACCCGGTGTCGGTGCTGACCGGCGCCACCGCCGACCGGATCCTCGACGACGACCTGGTCCGGGCCTTCTGCCAGGCGGCCATGCGGGAGGCGCAGCAGATCGGGGCGCGTATCGGCTGCCCCATCGCCGAGAGTCCCGCGGACCGTAACGACGTGACCAGGAAGCTCGGTGCGTTCAAGACGTCGATGCTGCAGGACGCCGAGGCCGGGCGCCCGCTGGAGCTGGATGGGCTCGTCGGCGCGGTGCGGGAGATCGGCGCCCTTGTCGGCGTGCCGACCCCCGCCATTGACGCCCTGCACGGGCTGACCCGGTTGCACGCGCAAGCGGCCGGCCTGGCCCCTGGCTGAGCGGCGGCGAGGGCGGCTTATCGGCCGCTGCGCCCGGTCCGTTAATTATCCCGAATTATCTCCGATCACCGTACGTCTCCTCCTGCTCGTCCGTTATCGTCATGCCCGGGCCGGATCAGCATTTCGATGCAGCTCAGGGGAACGGTACGAAGTTGGGAGAACGTGCAGCGCCCGGCATGTCCAGGCACGACCGGGCCGGCACCTGTCAGCCTGCTCTGCGGCACCGGGACGCACCGGTGACGGCTAGCCGTACCACCCGGCGGGAGCGACGGAGTGCAGCGGTCCGCCGGGATTACGCCCGGTGCTCGGACCTCGCGGGCGAGCTGGATTTCTCGGCTGACCCGCGAGTCAGCTTCCGCCCGGTGGCTTCGGCCGGGCAGCGTATCACGCTGGCCCTGCTGGCCGGGCTCAACGCCCTGACGGCCCTGGTCTTCATCGGCTGGCTGCTGCTGCCGGTGCACATCCCCGGCGCCGGGGTGGTCGGCTTCGGGGGCTGGCGCCTCGGCACTGCCCGCGTGGCGTTCTGCGTGATCATCAGCGTGGAGACGATCCGCCTGGTGCAGAACTCCGCCGTCTGGCTCTTCGCCTCGTCCATGAAGGACCCAGTGCCCAAGGCCCCGCCGCGCGGCCTGCGCGTCGCGCTGCTGACCACGATCGTGCCGGCGAAGGAGCCGATCTACGTGGTGGAGCGGACTCTGCGGGCCATGCGCCAGGTCCGCTACCGCGGCCAGGTGGACATCTGGATTCTCGACGAGGGCAATGACCCCGCGGTGCGGGCCATGGCGGAGCGCCTGGGGGTCCACCACTTCAGCCGTAAGGGCCTCGCGCGATACAACCAGGCGCGGGGCCCGTACCGGGCCCGGACGAAAGCCGGCAACCACAACGCCTGGCGCGACAACTACGAGCGGTACTACGACGTCATCGCCCAGATGGATCCCGATCACGTGCCGCTGCCCTGCTTCCTGGAGCGGACGATCGGCTATTTCCGCGACCCCGATGTTGCGTTCGTCGTCGCTCCCCAGGTGTACGGGAATATGTACGAGAACTGGGTTGCCCATGGCGCGTCCGTCCAGCAGTACCTGTTCAGCGGGGTCGTGGAACGGAGCGGCAACGGCCTCGGCGCGCCGCTGCTCATCGGCACGAATCACCTGTACCGGCCGGCGGCGTGGCGCGAGATCGGCGGATACCAGGACTCGATCATCGAGGACCACCTGACGAGCATGCGGGTGCAAGGCACGATCAACCCCGTCACCGGCCAGCCCTGGCGCGGGGTCTACACGCCGGACATCCTGGCCATCGGCGACGGTCCGGAGTCGTGGACCGACTACTTCAACCAGCAGAAGCGCTGGGCGTACGGGATCTGGGAGATCCTGCTCAAGCGCAAGCTCCGCGCCGGGATCCGGCTCCGGCCACGGCAGCGCCTCCTCTACGGACTGGTCCAGTTCTACTATCCGAGCGTTGGCGCGACCGTCCTGCTCGGCACCGTCGCCACGGCCGTCTACCTGCTGCTCGGTATCACGGTGATCAAGGTCAACAGCGCCCAGTGGCTGGCCCTGTGGTCGGCCAGCATGGGGAGCTGGCTGCTGCTCTGGCTCTGGCTGCGCCGGTTCAACCTGGCGCCGCACGAGCGGCGGGAAGCCGGCGTGACCGGCATACTGCTGGCCTTGTTCACCGGCCCGGTGTACGTGGCCGCCGCGATCTCGGCCCTGGCGCGCCGGCCGCTGACCTACGCGGTCACCGCCAAGGGCAGCCTGCGCAGTGCCGATAAACTGCGCACTTTCCGGCTGCACGTGATCTGGGCCGCGCTCGCGGGCGGCCTGCTCTTCGTCAGCTTCAGGTTCCACCACGACTACACGGCGATGCGGCTATGGGCCTGCCTCGCCGCCGTCACCGGAGCCGGCCCGCTGCTCATCGCGGCGGGGGCCCGGCTTCGCCGCGGAGCCCAGGCTGGCCGGGAGGCCGCCCCCGGCCCGGTTCCCCGGCTGGTCCATGACCCGCCTCCTGACGCGGCCCGCCGGCCTGACGCGGCCCGCCGACCCGGCCGCCGGGCCGCGCCGTGGCCGGACGAGCTCGTCGTCCCTCGCCGGACGTACGACGCCCCGCCGCCGCCGCCGGCGGCCAGGAATGACTGGTTCGCCCCTGCACCCGGGCGTGATCTGGCCGGAGCCTTGCCCCGAACTCCGTGGGAGCGCTAGTGCGGGTCACGGTCCCGAAGGTACTGGCCCTCGGGTTCAGCGTCATGCTGGCGGGCTACGTCTTCATGGTCGCGCCGCGGCTGCACGCCGCCCCGGCCGCTCACGTCACGCAAGCCGCGCCGGGGACCGCCGCAGCCCCCCCAGTTCCCGCCGTTCCCGTGCAGGCCAACAGTCCGGCCTTCCCGCCCGCAGGCCGGAAGTTCATCGGGATCATGACCAACAGCGGCCCCTACAACTTCAGTGACCTGGACAACTTCACCGCCGCGGTCGGCCATCAGCCGTCCGTCTACGAATTCGGCCAGGGCTGGGCGGTCAACCAGTTCAATGCCAGCGTCATCGACGCGGTGGCCCGGCGGGGCATGCTGCCCCTCATCTCCTGGGAGCCGTGGGACTACCAGAAGGCCACGATGGGATCGGCGATCCAGGGCGACGAGCCGGCGTACAGTTTGTCCAACATCATCGACGGACGCTACGACGGCTACATCCGGTCATGGGCGGAGGGCGTCAAAGGCCTCGGCTACACCATCGCCCTGCGGTTCGCGCACGAGATGAACGGCAACTGGTACCCGTGGGCCGTCTTCGCCAATGGCAACCAGCCCAGCCAGTACGTCCAGGCGTGGCGGCACGTGCACGACATCTTCACCCAGGTCGGCGCGACCAACGTGATCTGGGTCTGGTCGCCCAACATCATCTGGAACAGCTTCACCGATTTCGCCAGCCTTTATCCGGGCAACAGCTATGTCGACTGGATCGGCCTGTCCGGCTACTACGGGACGCCAGGCATGCTGCACTACAAGTCGTTCGACCAGACCTTTGATCCGACCATCGCTGACTTGCGGACGTTCACCAGTAAGCCGCTGGTCATCACCGAGACCGGTGCGACCAACGTGAGCGGTGAGATGGCCCCGTGGATCACGCAGATGTTCCAGGAGCTGCCAGCGCACACTGACATCATCGGCGTCATCTGGTTCGAGGCGTTCAACGTCATCGACTGGAAGGTGACCGATGACCTGGCGGCCAGCCGCGCGTTCGCGGCGGGCCTGGCCAGCCCGCAGTACCAGGTCCAGTGGAAACCCGGCATGCCGGGGCTGCTGACGGTGCCCGTGCCGGCTCTTGTGCCGGGCACCGCCCCGGCCGTTACTGCTTCCCCGGCCGCGCCCGCGCCCGCGACCACGCCACCGCCAGTGGCGGCCACGACACCTGTCACCCGGCCGAGTTCACCGGCGCCGCCCCGCCCCGTTCCCACCACGTCTCATCCGGCCACGCCGGCGCCGAAGCCGAGCCCGACGCTGTCCCCGGCCACCTCGCTACCGTAGCCACGCCGGGCCCGGGCGGGACGGCTGCCGCCGGTCGCTTCGTCCGGCTATCCGCGGCGCGCCGGCCGAGATGTCATTTACAGTTCGCGTGCCCGTAAGGGCGTGGTGGCCGGTCGCGGCATCCGCACGTTTCACGTTGTGAGCATGCGGATCGCGATCATTACGGAATCGTTCGCACCTGACCTGAACGGCGTGGCCAACTGCGTGCTGCGGGTGGCCGAGCATCTCGTCCGGCGCGGCCATGAGCCACTAATCATCGCCCCTGAACCGGCCGGGGGCCAATCGGCTGGCCCGTTCCCCTACCCGGTAGAACGGGTACCGTCGATGTCCCTGCCGGGTTATCCGGGCTTCCGTCTCGGCCTGCCGACCCGGGCGGTCCGGAGCGCCCTGGCCCGGCACCGTGCCGACCTGGTCCACCTGGCCAGTCCGGTCTTCCTGGGCGCGACCGGAAGCACGGTGGCCCGGCACCTGCGGCTGCCCACGATCGCTGTGTACCAGACCGACATCCCCGCGTACGCCCGCGCGTACGGCTGGCACGGAGCCGGGGAGGCGGCCGCCTGGCGCTGGCTGCGCCGGATCCACAACGCGGCGGACCGGACCCTGGCGCCGTCGGCGGCCATCCTGACACAGCTGCGCGCGCACGGGTTCGAGCGGATCTGGCTGTGGGGCCGCGGAGTGGACCTCAAGCGTTTTGGTCCCGCGAAGCGCAGTGCCGCGCTGCGCCAGGAGCTGGCCCCCGGAGGTGAGGCGCTCGCCGGCTACGTCGGCCGGCTGGCCACCGAGAAGCGGGTTGACCTGCTGGCCCCGGTCGCTGAGCTGCCGGGTGTTCGGCTCATCGTGGTCGGCGGCGGCCCGGCCGCCGCGGCGCTGCGCGAGCGGATGCCGTCCGCGGTCTTTCTCGGTGAACAGCGGGGCGAGGAACTCGCGCGGACCTACGCCAGCCTGGACCTGTTCGTGCACAGCGGCCCGCACGAGACGTTCGGCCAGACCCTGCAGGAGGCCGCAGCCAGTGCCGTGCCGGTCGTGGCGCCGGCCGCCGGAGGCCCGCTCGACCTGGTAGAGGACGGGGTCACCGGGTTCCTCGTCCCGCCGGGCAGCGGCCCGGCGCTGGCCGCCGCGGTGGCGCGGCTCGCCGCTGACCCCGGGCTGCGGGCCGAACAGGGCCGGGCCGCCCGGCAGAAGGTGCTGACCCGGGACTGGACAGCCGTTGGCGACGCGCTGATCGGTCACTATGAGGCGGTACTGCAGCCCGGGTACGCCCGGCGCCGCGTGGCGGCCTGAGGCGCGTCAACGCGGTGATGGACGGGCCGATCGGGGATCCCGGCCCAGCAGCCCGGCATCCGGGCCCGGCTGGACAGCGTGCCGCCGGCCACTGTCTTGCGTACCCCCCACCAGCGGGCCGACACTTGACTACATGAGCGAGCTCGCACTGGTCCTGCTGGCCGTGCTGCTGCCGACGCTGGTCATGGGTGCGGGACTGCTGGCGATACGCGGCTTCCGCCGGCTGAGCGAGGCCCGGTGCCGCCCGCAGCCGCCTGAGCCGGCGGACCGCATCGCCATGCGGCTACGGCGGCTGCGCGGCGAGCTGGAGGCCACCGAAAACCAGCCCGCGACCATGGCGAAGCGGCACCACATCCTGGCCCTGCGCGGTGCCTACCTCGACACGCTGGGCCAGGCGTGCCAGCGGCTCGGGATCGAGCCCCCGGCCGGCGGTGACCGGGCGCGGCAGGCCGAGATCTACCGGGTGGAGGCCGCGCTGCGGGAATGCGGGCTGGATGTCAGGGAAACGGCCGTGCGCTGAATGCGCAACGCGACTGGACCGGCGGCCCCCCGCGGGCGCCCTACCGTGCGCGTGCTCGCTGTCTCGGACGAGGTCGCCGGGGACCTGCTGGCCAACGTCAGCCAGGCCCGATCGGCCTCGCTCATCCTGGCCTGCGGTGACCTTCCGGCCGACTATCTCGGCGCGCTGATGAACGCGCTGGATGTGCCGCTCGTCTTCGTCCCCGGCAATCATGATCCGGATCATTCCGGGTACCGGGTATCCCGGGCCGGCCTGATCACCCGGGCCGGCTTCCCGGCCGTGCCGCCGTGGCCGCCGGGGGCGATCAACGCCGACGGAAGGATCGTCGAAGCTGGCGGCCTGCGGATCGCCGGGCTCGGCGGGTGCCTGCGCTACAACGACGGGCCCAACCAGTACACCGAACCTCAGCAGGCGCGCCGCGCGCGGGCGCTCCGCCTGCGGGCCCGGTGGCAGTGGCCTGCCCGGCGGCCCGGCGGGCGGCCCCATAGGCGGCGCTGTGACGTCCTGCTGACGCATGCCCCGCCGCGCGACGTCGGGGACGGCGAGGACCTCCCGCACCGGGGCTTCGGCTGCTACCACGGTCTGGCCGCGGCCCTGGCGCCGCCGGTGCTGCTGCATGGTCACGTGCACCCCTACGGCATGTCGCAGCCGCCCCGGCGGCTCGGCGCGACCAGCGTCCGCAACGTCACCGGCTGGCATCTGCTTGAGCTGGGCGCCACCGGCGCCGCCGAGATCCCCATCGGTCACGGCCATGCGTGCTGACACCGGCTTCCCGCGGGCCGACGTGGAGAACGATTTCCAGCGCGTCCGCCGTCGTCAGGTCCTCTCCCGGCTGGCCGCCCGGCTCCGCCGGAGCCCGGACGACGTGAACCCGATCCTGCCCTTCGATGAGGTCATCGAGGCGCTGGGGATGCGCGGTGAACGTTCCGTCGGGCTGCAGACGATCAGCCTGGCCTCCGTCGTGGGCACCGTCGACTCCCGGCGTGACTTCGACCGGCGTTTCCGGCCCACCACGGGACGGGTGCGCGAGCGCTGGGAACGGCTGGCCCTCGCCCAGCGGCGCGGTGAGTCAATCCCGCCGATCGACGTCTACCAGGTCGGCGACCTGTACTTCGTCAAGGACGGCCATCACCGGGTGTCGATCGCGCTGGCGACCCGGCAGCGCACGATCGACGCCTACGTGACCCAGGTGCTGACCCAGGTCCCCGCCCAGGGCATCCGGGGCCGCCGCGACCTGCTGATGAAGAGCTATCAGCGGATCTTCATGGACCGCGTGCCGCTGCCGGAGGCGGCGTACGTCAAGCTCACCTGCATCGACCCGTGGTCCTACGCCAAGCTGGGCGAGAACGTAGAGGCCTGGGGCTTCCGCTACATGCAGGCCGAGCGCCAGTACTACAGCCGCGAGCAGATCGCGCGGCGCTGGTTCCATGACGAGTTCACGCCGGTGGTGCGCATGCTGCACGCAGTTGACCTGGTCGGCTCCGGCACGGATGCCGAGGCGTACATGCGCGTCGCCACCCAGCGTTACCGCCTCATGCGCACCCACGAGTGGAACGATGAGGTCATCGACCGGCTGCGCCGGGAGGTCAGATAGCCCCCGTTCCCGGCCCGGCCGGTGCATCCGACGCCGCCGGGCCTGCCGGACCCGCCGGGCCGGTCGCATCCCGCGGGGCATCGGCGGCCGTACCGGCCGTCGTCCCGCCCCGCACGGTGCCGGCGGAGTCGTCGTCCAGCGTGATGTTGGCGCCTGAGGCCGGGTTGAAGATGTGTATGGACCGCAGGTCGGCCCACAGCTCGGCTTGCTGGCCCTCGCGCGCGGTCGTCTCCGTGGCGAGCCGGGCGGTAAGCATGCCAGTATCCGCCGCGCCGGTGTCGGCGGAGCCCGAGTCCTCGGCCAGCTCCTGCAGCTCCGCGGCGCTCACCTCGCTCACGGACTCCATGGTGAAGTAGACGTACACGTCGGAGCCCATGGACTCGACGACCTCGATGTTGGCCCGGAACGTGATCCCGCTGTCCCGCGTCCCGGCTGCGACCAGCGCGGCGTCCTCGAAGTCCTCCGGGCGGATGCCCACGAGCAGGTCCCGGGGCGCGTTGGCCCGCTCCAGCGCATGGCGCAGCCGGCCGCTCACCGGCACGTCACCGAGCGGCGTCCGCATGGTGCCGTCGTCGACCCGGCTGGGCAGGAAGTTCATCGCGGGTGAGCCGATGAACCCGGCCACGAACAGGTTGTTCGGCCGGTCGTAGAGCTCCTGCGGCGCGCCGACCTGCTGGAGCAAGCCGCTGCGCATGACGGCCACCCGGTCACCCAGGGTCATCGCCTCGGTCTGGTCGTGCGTGACGTAGACGGTCGTGGTGCCCAGCCGGCGCTGTAGCCGGGACACCTCGGTCCGCATCTGCACGCGCAGCTTCGCGTCCAGGTTGGACAGCGGCTCGTCCATCAGGAACGCCGCGGGATCCCGCACGATCGCCCGGCCCATCGCGACCCGCTGCCGCTGGCCGCCGGACAGGTTGGCCGGTCTGCGGTCCAGATGCTGGGTCAGGTCCAGGACCTGGGCCGCATTGTTGACCTTCTCGTCGATCACCGCCTTCGGGGTCTTGGCCAGCTTGAGTGCGAAGCCCATGTTCTCCCGGACGGTCATGTGCGGATACAACGCGTAACTCTGGAAGACCATGGCGATGTTACGGTCCTTGGGTGCCTTGTTGTTCACCACCTTCCCGCCGATGCGCAGTTCACCTGCGGAGATGTCCTCCAGGCCCGCGATCATGTTCAGCGTCGTGGACTTGCCGCAGCCCGACGGGCCGACCAGGATGACGAACTCACCGTCGGCGATGTCCAGGCTGATGTTGTCGACCGCCAGCGCCCCGTCCGGGAAGCGCTTGGTTACCTGATCCAGAACGATGTCAGCCACTGTCTCTCCCTAATCCACTAGCCCTTGACCGCGCCTGATGTAAGCCCAGCGACGATCCGGCGCTGGAAGAACAGCACGAAGATGATGATCGGGATGGTGATGACCACCGCGGCAGCCGCGATGGGACCGGTCGGAATCGTGAACTGCGAGCTGCCGCTGAGGTAGGCCAGCGATGCTGGCGCCGTCCGGGCGGCGGTCGTCGAGGTGAGCGAGATCGCCAGCAGGAACTCGTTCCAGCAGGCCAGGAAGACCAGGATCGCCGTGGTGACCATTCCTGGTGCCGCCAGCGGGGCGATGACCTTGGTGAAGGCCTGGAAGGGCGTGGCGCCGTCCATCTTGGCGGCCTTCTCCAGCTCCCAGGGGATCTCGCGGAAGAACGCCGACAGCGTGTAGATCCCCAGCGGCAGGCCGAAGGCGACGTAGGGGATGATCAGGCCGGGCCAGGTGTTGAACAGGCCCAGCGAGCGCTCGATGGCGAACAACGGGGTCACCAGGGCGATGATCGGGAACATCGCGATCAGCAGCGACATCCCGATGAGCACCGCCTTGCCGGGGAACCGCAGTCGCGCGACCGCGTAGGCCGCCATGGAGGCCAGCACAACGGAGATGAGTGTCGCGATGAGGCCGATGCCGATCGAGTTGATCAGCGGCCGGACGAACGTTGAGGTCTGCAGGATCTGGGTGTAGTTCCCCCAGGTCCACTGCGCGGGAACGAAGGAGGGATCGAGGATAGCCGTGGGCGTCTTGAAGGACAGCGAGACCATCCAGAGCACCGGGATCAGCGCCAGCGCCACGACGACAAAGTTAATTCCTCCCCAGGTGACCTTCTGGCGGGGCGTTGTGGTGGTCCGGCCTCTGGTGGTCGCGGTCTTGGTGGTCGCGGTCGTGGGGGGCGCGGTAACAGCAGTCATCAGCGGGTCACCTCTTGTCGATGTCCGTGCCCGGGGCCGCGGTGCCGAAGCCCTTGATGAACACGGCGGCGATGATTACGACGCAGATGAAGATCAGGATCGCGATGGTCGACCCGATCCCCAGATTCAGGGCGTTGAACAGGTTGTCCCAGCCGAGGATCGAGACCGATTCTGTGCCGTTGTTGCCCTGTGTGAGGATGAAGATGTTGTCGAATATCCGGAACGAGTCCAGCGTCCGGAACAGCACCGCGACCAGGATCGCCGGCTTCATGAGCGGCACGGTGATCTTCGTGAAGCGCTGCCAGCCGGTGGCGCCGTCCACCATGGCGGCCTTCTGCAGGTCCTCGGGCACCAGGGAGAGCCCGGCCAGCAGCAGCAGCCCCATGAACGGCGTGGTCTTCCAGATCTCCGCCAGGATGATCACGCCAATCGCCTGGAACTGGGCGGTCAGCGGCGCGGCCTCGTTGAAAGCCGCGGACAGGTAGCCCTGGCCTGGCGTCCACGCGTAGAACCAGCCGTAGGCGGCAGCGACCGTCACGATCCCGTAGGGGATGAGCGCGGCCGTGCGGACCGTGCCCCGGCCGAACAGCGTCCGGTGCATGACCAGGGCCAGCAGCATGCCGAGCACCAGGGTGATGGCCACCGAGATTACGGTGATCAGCACGGTCACCCACAGCGCCTGCCACCAGTACGGCGAGCTGAGCACCGCCCCGTAGTTGGCCAACCCGACGAACTTGACGTCTTGCGGGAGCTCCAGGTTGTACCGCTCGAGAGACAGCCAGATGGCGTAGATGACCGGGTAGGCGGTCACTGCGAGCATTACGATCACCGCCGGGGCGCACAGCAGCCAGCCCAGCCGGCGCTCGGCTCTGGCCCCCTCGGATAGCTGCTTCTTGTGCCCGGGTGCCTGCTCCCGGACGGCTTCGGTGCCTGCCGCTACTGGCGCGTTCACGGTCATCGGCGTCTTCCTTCCATCCGGGCCAGCCGCTGGTCTTGGCGGCTCACGGGACCAGGCCCTTCGACTGCAGGGCGTTATTTAGCTGGCCGGTCAGCGCATTCTTTGCGGTCGCCGGGTTGATCCCGCTCGGCGGGGAGATCTGGTGCGAGATGTCGATGGACACGACCTGGTAGAGGGGTGTCTTGGGCCGCACGCTGGCGTTCTCGAGCTCCTGCAGGATGTCGGCGTGGAACGGGTAGTCGGGGTACAGCTTCGGATTGCTGTAGAGGCTGGCGATGGTCGGCGGGACGCCGCCCACGGTGGCGCCGATCAGCTGGTTCTGCGCGTCCCGCAGGCACGACGCGGCCTGGAAGGCCAGCGCCTGGTGCTGGGAGTACTTGCTGACGGCGAGGTCGACTCCGCCGATCGTCACCTTGGCCGGCACGCCCGGGATGATCTGCGGGTAGAGCGTCCACTTGAAGACCTTGAACAGCTTCGGGTTGTCGGACTTCATGGACGGATACACGAACGGGTAGTTCAGCTCGAACGCGGCCGTGCCCCCCTCCATCGCCAGCCGGTTGTCGTTCTCCATCTGCACCCCCAGCGACGGGTCCGCGGCGGGGGAGGTGGCAAGTTCCTTCATGTCCGCCAGCGCCACGTCCGCGGGCGCGCCCAGCGTGACCTTGGTCGCAGCCGGATTCAGGATCGTGCCGCCCGCGCTGGCATTCATCGTGTTGAACCAGACGGTCGCGCCCTCGTACTGAGCGCCCTGGATCTCGATGTAGTGCGGCTTGCCCTCCTTGGCCAGCTGCTCCGCGTCGGCGATCATCTGCGCCCACGTCTTGGGCGGGGTCGGCACGAGGTCGGAGCGGTACCACAGCAGCTGGGTGTTGGTGTTGTCAGGCGCGGCGACGAGCTGACCCTTCCATATGGCCGTGTCCAGCGAGGGCGTGATCGTCCCGTTCACGACCTGCTGCTTGTCGGCGCCGGTCCACGGCACTATCCAGCCGGCCTCGGCGAACTCGGGCTCCCAGGTGACGTCGAGGGCCATGATGTCGATCGTGGAATCGTGCGCGGCGAGCCGCCGGACGAGCTGCAGGCGCTGGCTGTCGGATGCGGCGGGCAGCAGCTGGTAGTCGATCTTGTATGCGCCGTGGCTCTGCGCGTCGCAGTTGTTGATCTCGGTATTGGTCGCACCCGACACGTCAGGGAACTGATAGAAGTTCAGCGTCACCGGGCCGGTGCTCGCCCCCGCCGAGCTGCAGGCGGCCAGTGCACCGCAGCCCAGGGCGGCGAGCCCCAGCCCAATCTTCGTGCGCAGCCAGCGCGTGGGCGGCCGGGGGGAGCGGCCTCTCGCGCGCCGCGTCAGCCGGGCCAAACGGTATGAACCAGCCATCATTGTGCCTCCAGCGCGGTATGACTGCGGCTCCGCTGAACGTGCCTGGCTAGGTGACCTGCGCCATCGGCTCTGGTCACCGGAAGCTCGCCTGGCACGGCAGGCGGTGCAGGATGAATGCCGGCGTGGCCACGACTGGCCGGCGCAGCCGAGAGGCGGGAGAACGGGTGCGCGCGCCCGTGCCGCAATGGGACCAGCCGCGGGCGGCCGATAGGTGGCCGCGTCGCGGACCAGCTGGTTCCCGGCTGTCGACATCCATGCCCGACCACCCCACTTCGCTGTCGGTGGCCGCCGGAGCCGGATTCCCGGATCCTGGCGTTGCTCTGATCCCCGGCGAGCGGCGGAGATCTATACACATGAAAACGCCCATAGCCACGGTGACGTCAAGAGCCGAAAAATTTCACGCACGGCGACCCAGTGTGCCATAACGGCGATCTATGTGGTTATGCGTCCGCTAGCGATGGTTGAACGTAATATCACTTCAAAGTTCTCGCAAAATAGCTCAGAAAACGCGCAGAATGAGGCGGTAGTGATGATCAGATCTTTACCGGATTGTCGCGATCGGCTCTGACGTGCCGCACCAGCGTGCTGCCGGAAGATAGCCGGCCTGGCTTCCGGGGCAGGAATACCGGATGGACTATCGCACCCTCGGGCGCAGCGGCTGCGCTGTCTCAAGCGTGTGCCTGGGCACCATGACCTTCGGCACCGAGACCGGTCAAGCCGCCGCGCACCAGCAACTCGACCAGTTCATCGACGCGGGCGGCACCCTCGTCGACACCGCCGACGTGTACAGCCGCGGGGCCTCGGAAGAGATCATCGGGCGCTGGTTCGCCAGCCGGCCGGCCCAGGTGACCGAGCGGGTGGTGCTGGCTACCAAAGGGCGGTTCCCGCTGGGCGGCGCACCGAACGATGCCGGGCTGTCGGCCGTGCACCTGACCCGGGCCCTCGACGCCTCGCTGCGGCGACTGGGACGCGACGCGGTCGACCTCTACCAGGTGCACGCCTACGACCCGCTGACCCCGCTGGAGGAGACGCTGCGAACGCTGGACGGTTTCGTGCGGTCCGGCAAGATCCGCTACTACGGGCTGTCCAACTTCACTGGCTGGCAGCTGACCAAGACCGTCTACCTGGCGCGCGAGCTGAACGCGGCTCCGCCGGTGACCCTGCAGCCGCAGTACAGCCTGCTGGCCCGGGAGATCGAGTGGGAGATCGTGCCGGCGGCGATGGACGCGGGCCTCGGGCTGCTGCCGTGGAGCCCCCTGGGTGGCGGCTGGCTGTCCGGCAAATACCGCCGCGACGAGCGGCCGGCGGGCGCGACCCGCCTCGGTGAGGACCCGGACCGCGGCATGGAGGCCTACGATCGGCGGAGTACCGACCGGACCTGGCGCGTCATCGACGCGGTGCAGAAGGTCGCGGAGGATCGCGGCGTGTCGATGGCCGAGGTCGCGCTGGCCTGGGTCACCGGCCGGCCCGCGGTCAGCTCCACCATCCTCGGGGCCCGCACGACCGACCAGCTCCAGACGAACCTGCGAGCCGCCGGGCTGCGGCTGACCCCGGATGAGACCGCGGTACTGGACGCGGCCAGCGACCCGGACCCGGTGGACTACCCGTACGGAAAGCTCGGCGTGCAGCAGCGGACGAGGAGCCTGGGCGCCGGTTAAATCTAGAGCGGGACCGGAACGCCCCGCGCCGGGAGGCTTTCGGCACCGCACGGCGTCCGTGTAGCCGGCCCGGTACGTCGTCCCGTCGGCCACCGTGAGCAGGACCTGGTCGCCTTTGATCCGCACCCCGCTGATCGGCTCCCACCGTTCGCCGCCCGACCCGTTCCCGCCCAGGAACAGCTCCCAGCCGACACGCTCCAGGAGCTTGCGCCCGTAGCAGTAGGAGTCAGGGCGGCCGAGGCCGCCCCCCATGAGTCCCCCCGAACTCAGGCCGCCGAAATGACGACGCCAGGGAGACTACCCAGAGTAACGAATTTTCATGCCTCGTCCCATCGCGGTTACAGAACGCAACCGGAATGGACCCGCGCGGCCCGGAGGCCGCCCCCTAAGTCGCCAGTGTCCGGGCCGCGCGGGAACTCAAGGCTGGTGTTGCCAGCACAGCTATAGCAACGCCGAAGTCTCCGCTATTTCCACTTGAAGTGGACAAAAAGGCGGCCGAAGTTCTTGGAGTCCTTCTCCAGCCGGTGGTACTTCGCCTTGATCTCCTTCTGCTGCAGGAACCGCAGTACGTGCTTCTTCAGCTGGCCCGACCCCTTGCCCGGGATGATCTCCACCACCGGGGCCTTCTTGGCCACCGCCTCATCGATGATGTCCCGCAGCGCCCGGTCGATGTCGGCACCCCGGTTGTAGATGTCGTGCAGGTCCAGCGTCAGTTTCATGCACCGTGTCCAATCTGGCCCGGGGCGGCGCGGGACGGCTCCGCTGCGCGCGGGATAATCCGACGGTACGACAGTCCGTCACGGGAGAGGTAACAGATGCTTTTCGGAGACGAGCACGTTCAGCGGTACGAGGAGACCGGCGGCGCGGAAGGGCACGACTGGCAGGGGACGACGACGCTGATCCTCACCACGACGGGGCGCAAGAGCGGCCAGCAGCGCAAGCACCCGCTGATCTACCAGAAGCACGGCGACGACTACCTGGTGGTGGCGTCCAAGGGCGGCGCGGATGACCCGCCGGCCTGGTACCTCAACCTGGTCGCCCACCCGGACGTGCAGGTCCAGGTGAAGGGGGACAAGTTCGCAGCCCGGGCCCGGACGGCGACGCCGGAGGAGAAGCCGGAGATGTGGCGGGAGATGGCGGCGGTCTGGCCGGCCTACGACGATTACCAGCAGAAGACCGGCCGGGAGATCCCGGTGGTGGTGCTCGAGCCGGTCTCGTAACCGTTCGTGCTCCTCTTCCTGGCCGCCGGATGGGCCCGGGTGCGACACTTACCCGGTCCCGTCCGGCGGCCAGGCTGGTGCGTCAGGCCACAGCCGCGCGCTGATCTCAGCCACCGTGTCCTGCGGCGTCCGCTGCGGGATGACAACGAGCACGTTCTGCTCGTCGTGCGGTACCTCCTGGTCGGCGAGCTGGCTGTCCAGCAGTTTCTGGGGAAAGAAGTGCCCGTGCCGCCCGGCCAGATGGCGGCTGAGAGTGTCGCGGTCGACGAGCAGATAGACCAGCCGGACTTCGGGGCGGCCGCCCAGCAGCGCGTCGCGGTAGCTGCGCCGCAGCGCGGAGCAGGTCATGACGGCCGATTCGCCCGCCGCATTGCGCTGGTCCATCCAGGCGCCGATCGCACGGAGCCAGGGCCAGCGATCGGCGTCGGTGAGCGGCTGGCCGCGCCGCATCTTCTCGATGTTCGCGGCCGGGTGGAACGAGTCGGCGTCGGCGAACGGCCAGTGCAGCTGTCCAGCCAGCAGCGCCCCAACGGTAGTCTTGCCGCAGCCCGAGGGCCCAGCGATGATCAGGATCACGCTGCTGGACTTTACCTCCGCCGCGGCCGCAGCGGAATCTGAGAGGGTGATCAGAGCCCGGTCAGAGCGGCTGGGTGAAGGCTCTTCTGGTCGCAGTGAGCCCGCCTGTCCCGGGAAGGAACGTCCATGTCTACCTCGAGCCCCCGCAGGCGGTGGGTCCGGTGGGTCATCCTGGTCGCCGCCGTGATCATCGTGGCCGGAGTCGCCGGCCCCTTCATCTACATCCACCTGCTGTCGAGCAAGGCACCCGCCCAGCTTTCCCTGCAGCCGACCGCTACCCCGGCGTCGGCCAGCGCTGGGGCCACGCCCGCCGCCCAGGCGGCCGGGAGTGCCTCGGTGAACGGCACCTGGACCGTAGGCGGCGGGTCGGAGGTGCAGTACCGGGTGAAGGAGGTCCTGCTGGGCCAGAGCCAGACCGCGGTGGGTACCAGCCACTCGGTGACCGGCCGGCTGGTGATCAGCGGCACGACCGCGACCGTGGCCACCTTCAGTGTGCCGATGCAGACCATTCATAGTGACAAGAGCCAGCGTGATGCCCAGTTCGACGGGCGGATCATGGATGTGGCGAGCTATCCGACGGGCAGCTTCACGCTGACCAAGCCAATCTCGCTCGCCCCGCTGCCGGCCAGCGGTGCGGTCCGCACCTATACCGCCACCGGCCTGCTGAGCCTGCACGGCCAGTCCCATACAGTGACCTTCCCGCTGCAGGCCGAGCGGACGGGAACGGCCATCAAGGTGGCCGGCCAGATCAACGTGCCGTTCGCGGAGTGGGGCATCAGCAACCCGAGCTTCGCCGGATTCGTCACCACTCAGGACCACGGCCTGCTGGAGTTCCTGCTGGTATTGGGGTCCAGCTGACAGGGCCTGCTGAGGGCCTAGCGGTCAGCGCCGGCCCGGCCGGCCGCCGGCCCGGCTCAGCCGCGGGAAGCGACCGCCCGGCGGCAGGCCGCTGCCGTGGTGTACCCGGAGCCACCACGACCACCGGGTGGCCACCGCGGTCTGGGACGAGATCCGCGCCAGCGACGGTGACACCGTAGGCGTGGGTACGGCTGGAGCTGGTGTGGCGGCGGCCGGCCCCGCCGCCGTGACCGGAGGCGGGGTGCTGACCGCGGGCTGGGCGTGGCTGGTGGGAGCGGGCGTGGCCCGGGCCGGCGACGCTGACGGTGTGGCGGTGGCGGGACGGCCCGAGTTCACGGGGGCGGACGTGGGCCCCGCCGAGGCTGGCGCGATGGCCGGGCGGCTGAGAGCCGCGTGCCGGGGGAGGCCGGATGACTGGCTCATCAGGACGCTCACCGAGGCCACTACAGCGGCGAAGGCGACGACCCCCGCCAGCACGGTCATGGAGGTCCGGAAGCTGATCTCCTCCATGCGCGTGTACATGCCATCCCGGAAGGCGGACAGCCCACTGACCCGAGAACGCCGGTGCCGGCGCCATCGGGTGCTGTGATGAGAGCCGGGCTTGCTCCCGCTAAACGAGCCAGGCATAGCCCGGACAATACACGCCGGGACAGCTATGTACCCACTTACCAGGCTGTTTCTGGCTCACCAGGCTGTGTCTGGCGTCTCACCAGGGCCGCCGTCACAGCAGGCCCGGGCCTAGTGCAGCAGGGAGTCGGCGGCGAGCGCCACGAAGAGCAAGGTGAGGTAGATGTTCGACTCGTGGAAGAGCCGCATGGTATGTACCTGGCCACCGCGGGCGGCCTGCCGGTGCATCCGGTGCACCTCGGCCAGGAACGCGCCGCCGAGAAGGATGGCGCTGATGCCGTACAGCGGACCGGTCGCCAGCGGCCACACGGCCACCGAAGCAGCCACCATGAGCCAGCTGTCCACCAGGCTCTCGGTCAGCACCCGGCGCAGCGAGGCCACCACCGGAAGCATCGGGACGTCGACACTCCGGTAATCATCCTTGAACTTCACGGCGAGCGCCCAGAAGTGGGTGGGCTGCCAGAAGAACACGACCAGGAAGAGGAGGAAGGCCGGCCAGGACAGCGACCCGCGCACGGTGGCCCAGGCGATGAGGACCGGAGCCGCCCCGCAGATGCCGCCCCACAACGTGCTCTGCGACGTCCGCCGTTTGAGGAGCATGGTGTAGACGACGACGTAGTAGAGGATGGCGCCGAGAGTCAACGCGGCGGCCAGCAGGTTGGCTACGGCCGCGAACAGGCTCACCGAGACGACGCCGAGGACGGTGCCGAAGATGAGGGCCGCGCGCGGAGACACGGTGTGCCTGGCCAGCGGCCTGCTCCGGGTCCGCCGCATGACCTGATCGATGTCGCGGTCGATATAGCAGTTCAGCGCGTTGGCGCTACCCGCGGCCAGCGTCCCGCCCGCCACCACGACGGCCGCGTCCAGCAGCGACGGCAGCCCGCGGTCGGCCAGGAACAGCATCGGGACCGCGGTGATCAGCAGCAGTTCTATGATCCGGGGCTTGCACAGGGCCACGTACGCCCGGACGATCTGACCGGGTGCCGGCCGGTCTGCGGTTTCGCGGGGAACGGTGCCAGTGTCCGCGGAGCGCGGTGAGCTGATCTCGTTGCCTGCGACGAGCGAGCTGCGTCGGCTATCGACGGCACTCAACGAAAACCGACCACCTTCCGGCTGACGGGGAAACGGCGTGGCGCGGCGCGCCCGCGACGTACGTTGGGGGCCCGGGCGCGCATGGCGCGGCGGGCGAGGCAAGCATGGTGGCCCAGCAGCCACCACGAAGCCTACATGGCGTCGTAATTCGGATGACGGGATACCGCCCCTTAGCCGGAGCACCTTTGGCCGGTCCCCGGTGGCCGGTGCCGCAAGGCTGTGAAATTCTGGCCTGGATGACGCCTGACGAAGCGACCGACCGGGCCTTTCTCGATGCCGTCGGCGCGCTGGCGCCGCAGCCGCCGCAGCCGCCGGAGCAACCGGTCCGCACGGGCAGCTCGCTGACGGGACGCCGCTGCCTGGAGATCTTCAGTGCCCAGCTGGCCAGCCGCCATCTTGACCTGGCCGCGCGCGTGCTGCGCAGCCAGGCAAAAGGGTTCTATACGATCGGCTCGGCCGGCCATGAGTCCAACGCATTTGTCGCGGGAGTGCTGCGGCCGACCGATCCCGCGTTGCTGCACTACCGGTCCGGCGCCTTCTTCGCCGAGCGGGCCCGCCAGGTACCGGGGCAGGATCCCATCCGGGACACCCTGCTGGGGGTGGTGGCGGCGGCAGATGAGCCCATCGCAGGTGGCCGCCACAAGGTATTCGGCAGCGAGCCCCTCGCGGTGATCCCGCAGACCTCGACGATCGGCTCACACCTGCCCCGTGCCGTCGGCATTGCCTTCGCGCTCGGCCGTGCGGCCCGGCTCGGCGTGCCCGCCCGCTGGCCGGCCGACGCTGTGGTGGTCTGCAGTTTCGGCGATGCCTCGGCGAACCACTCCACGGCGGCCGGTGCGATCAACACAGCCTGCCACTGCGCCTACCAGCGGCTTCCCCTTCCGCTGCTGCTCGTGTGCGAGGACAACGGGATCGGGATCAGCGTAAGGACCCCGCCGGGCTGGATCAAGGCCGCCTACGGGAACCGGCCGGGCCTGAAGTACTTCTCCGCGGATGGATGTGATCCGCCGGCCGTCTACGCGGTCGCGGCCGAGGCCGCGACATGGGCCCGGGAACGCCGCCAGCCCGCTTTCCTGCATCTGCGGGTCGTCCGGCTGATGGGACACGCCGGGTCCGACGCCGAATCCGGGTACCGCAGCTCTGCCGACATCGCCGCCGGCCAGGCCCGGGATCCGCTGACCGCTTCCGCCCGGCTGCTGGTCCGCAGCGGGGTGACCAGCCCGGGCGAGATCATCGGCCGGTACGAGTCGATGCGCGGTCGCGTGCTCGCGGCGGCGCAAGATGCCGCGCAGCGTCCCCCCCTGCGCAGTGCCGTACAGATCATGGCGCCGCTGGCCCCGGCACAGCCGGCGGCGGTCGCCCGCGTCGCGGCCCGGGCCGCTGATGAGCCGGCCCGCCGGAAGATTTTCGGCCGCCGCCTGCCGGAGGAGGAGGGACCGCTGACGCTGGCGCTGGCCATCAACCGCACCCTGGGCGACCTGCTGGCCGCCCAGCCCGGGCTGATGGTGTTCGGCGAGGACGTGGCGGTCAAGGGCGGCGTCTACGGCGTCACCCGGGGGCTGCTGAACAAGGCGGGCGCCGCGCGGGTCTTCGATACGGTCCTGGACGAGCAGTCGATACTCGGGCTCGCGCTCGGGGCCGGTCTCACCGGGCTGCTGCCGGTGCCGGAGATCCAGTACCTGGCCTACCTGCACAACGCCGAAGACCAGCTCCGCGGCGAAGCGGCCACCATGCAGTTCTTCTCCAGCGGCCAGTTCCGCAACCCGGCCGTGGTCCGGGTGGCCAGCTATGGCTACCAGCAGGGATTTGGCGGTCACTTTCATAACGACAACGGAGTCGGCGTCCTCCGGGACGTGCCGGGCCTGGTCATCGCCTCGCCGTCCCGGCCGGACGATGCGGCGGCCATGCTGCGCACCTGCGCCGCGGCCGCGGCGGTGGACGGCCGCGTCTGCGTCTTCCTCGAGCCGATCGCGCTGTACCACACCCGGGACCTGCAGGACAGCGGTGACGGCGGCTGGCTGGCCCCGTACCGGGCGCCGTCGTCGTGGTCGGCTGATCACGTACCACTCGGGAGCGGCCGTACCTACGGCCACGGCACCGACCTGACCCTGGTCACCTTCGGCAACGGGCTGCGGCTGAGCCTGCGCGTGGCCCGCCGCCTCGCCGCGGCCGGGACCGCGTGCCGGGTGCTCGACCTCAGGTGGCTAGCACCGCTGCCGGTGCAGGACCTGCTGCGGGAGGCCAGCGTGACCGGCCGTGTCCTGATCGTCGACGAGACCCGCCGGACCGGCGGCGTGTCCGAAGGTGTGCTCGCGGCGCTGGCCGATCACGGCTTTCCCGGACCGGTGGCCCGGGTGGCCAGCGCGGACAGTTTCATCCCGCTGGGTGACGCGGCCCGGCACGTCCTCGTCTCCGAGGAAGAGATCGAGAAGGCCGCGGCCGCGCTCACCCGGCGCGCTACTGGCTGACCAGCGGGCCGGCCGGCGTCAGGAGCTGTTTCCGCACACGTAGAGGGTCTCGGCGCTGCTCCCGTAGTCCCGGGCCGGCACCGTGCGGCACGCGTTCTGCACCCACGATGCGATCGTCTGCGCGGTAGTACCACCACCGCCGAAGCCCCCGCCGGCGGCCCCACCAGAGCCGCTGAGCAGGAAGAAGCGGAGCTGCCCGCTGCTCACGAGCTCCTTGACCCGGGCCAGGGTCGGCTCGGGCACCGAGCCGCTGAAGCCGCCCATCGGCATGACTTCCTGCCCGGTACTCAGAATGTAGGGTGACGCCTCGCTCCAGGACGAAACGGCCATCAGGTAGCTGGCGCCATCGCGGTGGGCGCTGACGTAGTCGTAAAGCTCACGCTCACTGGCGGACAGCGCGGTGGTCGAGCCCAGAATCCCGCCCGCTCCGCCGCCGCCGAATCCGCGGTCACCGGTACGGCGGCCGTAGCGGCCCGCACCGGAGCGGTACCCGCCGTCGCCCCGGAAGCGCTCGATGAACTCGTCCCTGGCCTGCCCGCTGGCCTGCCCGCTGGCCGGGCCGCCGCCGGCCCCGCCCACGGTGGCCCCGCCGCCCATGGCGCCCGCGGGCCCAGCGCTGGCGTTGAACGAGCTGCCGCCGTACTTGGTGTCCAGTACAGAGGCGGCCCAGGCGGACGGCGCGGCCAAGGCCGCCACGACGCCGACGGTGAGCCCGGCGGTCGCCAGCCGGCCCCGCGCCCGGCGGGTCAGCTTCGTCATCACCATGACGACGATGGCGATGACCCCGGCCACTATCGCGGCCGTCCGTACCCAGGGCAGGAAGCCGCCGTAGTCGCGCCACAGGAAGACGGCCCAGGCCAGCTCGGCCGCCACGGCCACCGGCAGCATCCAGCCGCGGGCGTCACCGGCCCGGTAGTACCGCCAGAACATCACGAGGCCCGCGGCCGAGAGGGCGGCGAGCGGCGGAGCCAGCGAGGACATGTACGCGGTGTGCGGGATCGTGCTCATCTTGCTGAAGATCAGGCCGACCGTGAGCAGCCAGATACCCCACATCACGAAACCGGCCCGGACCTGATCGGTCCGCCGGGCGCGCCAGGTCCACAGCAGGCCGAAGATCAGGGCCAGGATGGCCAGCGGATACAGCCAGCCGATTTCCGGGCCGTAGTCACTACCCAGCAGCTTGGTCCAGCCTTGCCCGAAGCTGCTGCCCGCGGTCCGCTGGAAAGCGGCCGGGGCGCCGGTAGCGGCTGCCCCCCCGCCCGTCCCGGTGCTACCCGTCCCGGTGCCGCCCGGCGGGCTGCTCCCAGTGGCGCTGCTCCCGGTCCCGCTGCCTGTGCCGCCCGGGGCAAGTACCGGGCCCGTCCCAGACGGCTGGCCGCCGCCCGCGCCGCCGCGGCCGGCGCTCACGCCTGGGCCGGACGTGACGGCGCCGGGAATGCTGATGCCGAAGCGCTCGAGGCCGTTATAGCCGAAGACCATCGCCGCGGCGCTGTTGTCGGTCGACCCGTCGACGTAGGGACGGTCGCTGGCCGGGGTGAAGGTGTAGAGCGCGATCCAGGACAGCGACACGGCCAGCATCACCACCCCGGCCACGCTGAGCTGCCCGATGCGGCGCCGCAGCGGCGCAGGCGCGGCGATCAGGTAGCCGATGGCCAGCGCGGGCAGGATCATCCAGGCCTGCATCATCTTCGCCTGGAAGCCGAGCCCCACCCACACCCCGGACCAGATCAGCGACCGGAGCCGCGCTTCCATGACCGCCCGCTGGTAGGCGTCAGCCGCCAGCACGAGGCACAGGGTGAGCGCGCCGTCCTCCATGCTGTGACCGAACATGGACGCGGCGATCGGCGTCAGCGTGAACAGGGCCGCGGCCAGCAGGCCCGGCATCACCCCGGCCCACCGGCGGACGACCCGGTACATGACCAGGACCGAGATGACGCCTTCGATGACCTGTGGCAGCGCGAGAGACCAGGGATGGAAGCCGAAGATCCGGGCGGACAGCGCCTGCGGCAGGAACGAGCCGGCCAGCTTGTCGATCGTGATGGTGGCTTTGGGGTCGAAGGCGCCGTAGAAGAAGGCCTTCCAGCTCTCCGACATGCTCTTGACGGCCACCGAGTAGAAGGGCGCGAGCCCGGCCTGGGTGATATTCCAGGCGTACAAGAACGCGGCGACCGCGGCAATGCCGATCAGCACGGGGCGGGCCCAGGCCGGCTGCCCCTCGGGAGAGCGCCATATTTCCCAGCGCCGCCGCTTGCTCCGGTGCGCTGGGTAATCACCGGGCGCGGACGGGCTCAGCGGATCCGCGAGGATCATGGACACTGCGGGGACCTCCAGGGTGTTCCGTGATACAGCCTGGCCAGCTGGTGCGCTGACGCGGGGACACCCGCCGTTGGGCCCGACAGTGAGTGTGGGCAACGTTAATGAGGATTGGCTTAACGCCCGCTTAGGACCCGCAGTCAAGTACTCCGCTTCCTCTGCAGGTCCGCTGTTTCCGGCGAGGTGGGTAGCGGATTGAAGCGGAATGCTTGCTTCGCTCATCAATGCACGCGGCCTCAACGCGTCCTCGCCGACGCCCCGACCGTGTCGGGTGCGCCGGCGAGGCAGCCGCTGGACGCGGCGAACGCGGCGGATGCGGGCGGCTCAGGTCGCCGCGGCGCCCCGTCGGGACAGGGCGTCCACGGTGACGGCCGCGAGCAGGACCAAGGCGGTCACGATGTAGGTCGCGGCCGCGCTCATGCCGAGCAGGCCGAGGCCGTTGTAGATCGCGGCGACCACGAGACCACCCAGCAAGGCGTGAATCATCTTGCCGTGCCCGCCGAACAGGTGCGTCCCGCCGATGACCGCCGCCGCCACGGCGAACAGCACCAGCTGGCCACCGTCGAGGTCGGTGGAGATCGAGCCGAGCCGGGAGGCCTCGATGATGCCCGCGATCCCCGCGGTCAGCCCGGTCAGGACGAAGGCGAGCGTCCTGATCAGGATCAGGTTGACACCGGCCCGGCGGGCCGCCTCGGCGTTGCCGCCGATCGCGTAGATATACCGGCCGAATCGGGTCCGCCCCAGCAGGGCAGACCAGATGACCAGGACGCCGAGCACGATGACCACCACCCAGGGCACACCGCGCAGGGGTACCAGGACGCCGCGGTTGGTGTTGCCGATAAGGACGACCACGACCCCGGCCACCGCCATGACCGCGATCTTGAGCGCGGTGACGCTGGCCGGGGGGGTGTCGAGGCCGGCGGCCCGGCGCTGCCGGTCGCTCAGGATCAGGGCGAGCCCGGCGACGGCCACGATGACGACCATCACGATCCAGCCGGCCGTCACGCTGAGATTGCCGGTGGTCAGGTCGTCGATGATCGAGTTGGAGATCGGGATCGATCCACCGGGACCGTGGCCACTGCGGGCCACCAGAACGATCATCACGCCCTGCAGGCCGAGCAGACCAGCGAGCGTCACGACGAAGGATGGAATCCGCAGCCTGGTGATCAGCGTGCCGAAGAACAGCCCCAGGAAGGCGCCCGTCGCCAGCCCGAGCAGGATGGCCAGCCACCAGGGCACCGAGAACACCGTCCACGCGGTGATCACCGCACAGACGCCACCGGTGTAGCCAGCGGCCAGGTCGATCTCGCCCAGCAGCAGGACGAAGACCTCCGCCATGCCCAGGATGATGAACGGTGTGCCCTGGACCAGCAGGTTGACCAGGTTCCCCGCAGACAGGAAGAGCGAGTTACGGGACTGGAAGTAGATGACGATCGCGATCAGGCCGATGGTGACCGGCAGCGCGCCGCTTTCGCCGCTGCGGATCCGCCGGCCCTGAATCCGGGCGTACTCGCCAAACGAGTTGGCTAGCACCTCCGGGGCGGCTGCTGCGGCGGCTGCCTGGTCGCCCTGCTCGGCGGACTCGGGTGCCGGCTGGTGAGTTTCGGTGCTCACGGCGCCTCCCGTGCGTGATAGCCCATCGTGTCATCGCCGGGCGTGCCGCTGCCAGCCGGGGACGCGGGGCCGGAACCGCCCTGGTTTCCGGCGCGGGCCGGTTCGGCCGCCGCGGCATGCGTCCGGTCGGACCGGCCAGTGGTCATCAGCTCGACGATCGTGGCCGTATCCAGCTGGTCGATCGGCGCCACGGCGGCCAGCCGGCCGAGGTACAGGACCGCGACCCGGCCCGCGCTGCTCATGACGTCGTTCAGGTTGTGCGAGATCACCAGCACCGCGATGCCCCGGCTGGCGAGCTGATCGATCAGCTCCAGCACGACGCGGGTCTGGGTCACGCCCAGCGCCGCGGTGGGCTCGTCCATGATGACCAGCTGCGCCTGCTGCATCACGGCCTTGGCCACCGCGACCGCCTGGCGCTGGCCACCGGACAGCGAGCCGACCGGCTGGCGGATGGAGCGGACCGTCACGACCGACAGGTCGGCCAGCGTCTGCTTCGCGGCCAGCTCCATGCCGATCTCGTCCAGCTGCCAGTGCTTCAGCTCCTCGCGGCCGAGGAACATGTTCTGCACGATGTCCAGGTTGTCGCACAAGGCGAGGTCCTGGTAGACGGTGGCGATGCCGAGGTCCGCCGCCGCCTTGGGGCTGTGCAGGTGCACCGGGCGGCCCTGCCAGTAGATCTGGCCCTCATCGGGCTGCCAGATTCCCGAGACGGTCTTGATCAGGGTCGACTTGCCGGCGCCGTTGTCACCCACGAGGGCGGTCACCTGGCCCGCCGGGATGGTCAGGTTGATGTCGCTCAGCGCCCGCACGGGACCGAAGTTCTTGCCGATGTCGCGCAGTTCCAGCAGCGGTGGCTCCTGGGTGGGGCGGTCGGCCGTCGTTGCCGCGGGAGACGGCGCCCGGCCCGCTTCCGCGGGCCGGGCGCCGTCAGCGGCGCTTGGTGTGGTCACCAAACACGTCCGTTCTGGTGCTGAGATCCCATGGTCATGGGGTGATGCCGTTGGCCTTGCAGTCGCTCGCGTAGCTGCCGGCGCACAGCTGGCTGGCCGGGACGAAGTTGTCCGCGATGACCGTGCTGTTCATGTTGGACGGAGTGACCCACTTCGGGGTCAGCAGGACGGACGTGACCACCTTCTTGGTCTGCGGGTCGGTGGTCGTGCCGTTGGCCAGTGCGGTCGGCGGTGTGGCACCGGTCCGCAGGTACATGGCCAGCGCCGCGGCGGCCTGAGCCTCCAGGTAGATCGGCTTGTACGCGGTGCCGCACTGGTAGCCCGCGAGGATGTTCTGCAGGCCGACGAGCGTCGCGTCCTGCCCGGTGACCGGGAAGGTCTTGGGCTTGACGCTCAGCGACTGCAGGTAGTGGATGATCGGCGCGGCGTTCTCGTCGTTCGGCACCAGCACCGCGTTGATGTTCTTGTGCGCGGTGTACTGCTGCTGGAACTCGGTCTCCGCCGTGGGCGGGTCCCAGGTCCCGGCGGCCTGGCCGACCTGCTTCCATGCCCCGCTGGAGAACTTCGGCGCCAGCACGGCGTCGTAGCCCTGGGCGAACAGGGTCGCGTTGTTGTCGGTCGGCGCGCCCCTCATGACGAGCACCTGCGGGCTCTTCACGTTCCAGGCCGTGACACAGGCCGTCAGGCCCTGCCCGATCAGGGTCCCGACCTGGACGTTGTTGAAGCTGACGTAGTACTGTCGGCTGCCGCCGACGGTCAGCCGGTCGTAGTCGATCACCTTGACGCCGTGCTGGGCCGCGTAGGACTCGATCTTGGCCCCGACGCCGGAGTCCAGCGGGTCCATGACCAGGACGCTGGCGCCCTTGGTGATGTCCTCCTGGGCGATGGTGAACTCGGTCGTGTCGCTGCCCTGCGCGTTCTGCACGGAGAACTGCGACGGCGACAGGCCCGCCGTCGTGAGGGCCTTGGTCAGGTACGGCGCGTCAAATTCGGTATAACGCGCCGAAGAAACGGTGTCCGGCAGAATGACGCCGACACTGCCCTTGCCTTTGGCAGCGAGCGGCTTAAGCGCCGTCATAACAGAGAAGTCTCGGTTAAATGACGAAATGGAAACGGATGGCGTGCTGCTCGATCCCGAACTCGAGCTCGCGCTCGAAGACGGCGTGCTGCTGCCGCTGCTGCTACACGCGGCAAGCGCGACACCAGCGGTTATGGCGGCCGCTGACGTCCAGCTAATTCTGGTAAACAGATTCAAACAAATCACCTCGACTGTTTGCGGGTTCGCAGTTTGGGTGCATCCTTGCGCCCTTGCGCGCGCGAGGCACCGCGAACTCAGCTTTTAACCGAAACCATAAACCCAGGGGAATTAACGCGCCCTTAACATCGCCGCGCCGTCATAAAAATAGTGTTAACAACTTGGGCACAGAAGCGGCCTCAGTGGTTACTCCGGCGCAAAACGGTAGCCCGCCCGCGGCTGCGTGAGGATCAGCGGCTCGCCCCCGTCGACCTCCAATTTTGCCCGCAGCCTGCGTACGTAGACCCGGACATATTCGGTCTCAGTCTCGTATCCGTGACCCCAGACCCGGCGCAGCAGGTGCGAGTGCGTGAGCAGCTTCCCGCGGTTGGTGGCCAGCTCCCGCAGCAGCGCGAACTCGGTCGGGGTCAGATGGACCGGCTGGCCGAGCCGGGTCACCTGCTGCCGGGCCAGGTCGATAGTGATGTCACCCGCAGTGACCACCGGCGTCTGCGGCTCGGGCAGCACCGCGGGCCGGGTGCGGCGCAGCGTGGCGGTGATGCGGGCCAGCAGTTCCTCGATGCTGAACGGTTTGGTCAGATAGTCGTCGGCTCCCATGTTGAGTGCCGTCACCTTGTCCCGCTCGCCGCCGCGGGCGGAGACCACGATGATCCCGACCAGCGAGCGCTCCCGGATCTGACGGCACAGCTCGAAACCGTCGGCCTCGGGCAGCATCAGGTCCAGCAGCACGATGTCCGGGTCCTCGGTTTCCAGCAGCTTCAGGACCCTCATGCCGTCCTGGGAGACCACGGTGTCGAAGCCCCGCACGGCCAGGTTCGACCGGATCAGGTCGACGATGTTGGGGTCGTCCTCCACCACCAGGACGCGGGTGCTGGCCACAGGATCACTCATGCCGGCCGCCTCCCCGGGCGGTGGCGCTGGGCACCAGGGCCGCCACCTCCGCGGGGCCGGGGCGGCCGGGCGACGGCACCGCCGCCTCCCCCAGCCCGGTGGCGTGCTCGGCGGGTCCGACGGAGTGCCCGCTGGCCTCGGCGGAGTGCTCGCTCGCCTCGACCGGGAGCACGACGCGGAAGCGGGTGCCGGCCTGCAGGCGCTGCAGTTCGATGCGGCCGCCGTGCGCTTCGACGATGCCGTGCGCGATGGACAGGCCGAGCCCGGCCCCTCCGGTGCGGGTCCGCCGCCTGCGGGCCGCCTCGAACGGCGCGGCGGCGATGTCGTCCGGAATGCCCGTTCCGTCGTCGGTCACGGTGACCACGATCTCCGACGGTGACGCGATGCCGGCGGTCACCAGCACCCGGGTTCCCGGCGGATTGTGGCCGACCGCGTTGTTGACCAAATTGACGAACACCTGTTCCAGCCGGTCATGATCAGCCCAAACTACCGGAAGCTCGGGACCGCACCGGACCGAGACAGCGGCGGCCCCGGCCGGCGGCAGGCAGCCGACCGCGGCCTGGAGGACCAGCGATATGTCACACCAGTCGGGCTGCAGCCGCATCAGGCCCGATTCGATCGTGGAGAAGTCGAGCAGGTCGTCGACGAGGCGGCCGAGGCGGGCCGACTCGGCCGCGATGCGGTCGAGGAAACGGTCCTGGGAGCCGCGATCCCAGGTCACGTCGGGCTGCATGAGGCTGGAAGCGTAGCCCCGGATCGCGGTCAGCGGGGTCCGCAGTTCATGGCTCAGCCGGGACAGGAAGTCCCGCTGCAGCTCATCCGAACGGCGCAGCGCGGCGGCCTCCTGATGCGCGAGGCCGGCCTCCTCCCGGTCCAGCGCGAGCCGCAGTGAGTGCGCCGCGTCCTCCATCAGGGCGTTCTCTTCCTGCGCGGCCTTGGCCGCGCTGGGCTGCCGCCAGCTCGCCAGCAGCACGGCGAGGCCGTTCGCCGCGGTGAAGGGCACCAGGCGGACCCGCCGTCCCTGATTCCCCATCAGCTGCCGGGCGGCACCATCACCGGTGGCCTCGGCCAGCACCGTGTCCGTGGCGGCGCGCAGCGCGAGCGATGCGTCCGCCGGGTCGGCGCCCGGCGGCCCGGCGAACGCCCGCCACTGGACTCTCCCTTCCGGCTTGGTGACCAGGGCGACCTCGTCGGCCTGCAGGCCGTGGCGCAGGGCCTGGACAGCGATGACCAGGCTGTCGTTCACCGGGATGGGGCCGGCCAGGTTCTCGAGCATCTCCCGGATCGTCTCCAGCACGCGGTTGCGCGCCGTGGCCTGTTCCAGCAGCCGGTCGCGCTCCACCGTGCTCGCCGCGTACCCGGCGTAGAGCGTGACGAGCTGCAGTTCCTGGCGCTGCGGCAGGCCGGTCTCCGGCCGGAAGACCGTGATGACCCCGCTCAGGCCGCCCGGGCCCGTCACCGGCACCGACCAGGAACTCGCCACTCCGGCGATCCGGGCCAGGTCACCGAACGGCAGCCACGCCGGGCTGGACCGCACGTTCGCCTCGATGACCGGCTGCTCGGACAGCGCGGCCAGGCCCACCGGGCCGCCCGCCGCGCCGAACGGCAGCTGGGCCCACGCGCCGAGCTGGCCGGGCCCGAAGCCCAGCGAGGCGGCGCAGATCAGCGCCTGGTCGCGGACCAGATGCATGCAGAGCTGCCGGGTACCGAGCGCCGCGCCGAGCGCGGACAGGATCAGCGACAGGCTCGACGAAGGGTCGGCCGACACCAGCCGGTCGGCGAGGCCATGCAGCCGGGTCAGCTGGCGGCGGGCGGTGGAGTCCACCGGCTGCCCGGACAGCAGGGCCACGATGTCATCGGGGTGGGTGTTCAGCGGATCCAGGTCGGCCACCACCCGGCCTTGCCGTAGCACCACGATCCGGTCCGCCAGCCGGAACATCTGGTCGATGTCATGGCACGCGAGCAGGATCGTCGTGCCCTTTTCCCGCAGGCCGGCGATGAGCTCCTCGACCTGGGCCGCCTCCATGACGCCAAGCGACGCGGTGGGCTCGTCCAGCACCAGCAGCCGTGGCTTGCTGCCCATCGCCCGGGCCACCGCGACCAGCTGACGCTGGCCGCCCGAGAGCAAGCTGACCCGCCGCGCAGTGTTCTGGATCGGGATGCCCAGGCTGTCCAGCAGTGACGCCGCAGCCGCGTGGAAGCGGCTGTCGGAGAACATCATCCGCCGCGTTTCGCGGCCCAGCAGTACGTTGGCCGCGATGTCGAGGTTGTCACAGAGGGCCAGGTCCTGCCAGACCACGGCGACTCCCTGGCGGGCCACTGCGGCGGGATCCGCGGACACCCTGCGGTCGGACAGGAAGATCTCACCCTGGGTGGGGGGGATGTCCCCGGCGATGCAACGGACCAGCGTCGTCTTGCCGGCCCCGTTCTCGCCGGCCAGGGCGACAAGCTCACCGGGACGGACCGTGATGTTCACCCCGTCGAGGGCCCGCAGGGACCCGTACCTGACGCTCAGGCCGGATACGGACAGCAGCGGCGTAGTTTCGGCCGGGACCAGCGCGGAGGCGGCAACCATGTCCTCATTGTGTGACCTGGTCCGCAGGGCCGCCAATTGAAGGGCCGGCTGCGCGGGGCGATTGAGGCGCCCAGGTCGGGGTAACGGGCCCGCATGGCGGTGCTGAACGTGCTCGTGGACCGGCGTCCGGATGACGTCTGGGAGGTGCTGAGCGATGGCTCGGCCTACGGCCAGTGGGTGATGGGAGCCCGGCAGACGGGTGACATCGATCCCCGCTGGCCCGAGGTGGGCGCCGCGATCCAGTACGCCGCGGGATTCGGCCCGCTCAGCTACGAGGACGTTACGATCGTCCGCCTGATGGATCCGGGACGGCGCCTGGAGTTGGAGGCACGCGCCGGGCGGTTCGGGACGGCGAGGATATCGATCGAGCTTCTGCCCTGGGGTGACGACGGAACGGTCGTCATCATGGACGAGCACCCGCTGAGCGGGCCGGGCGCGCGGTGGCACTCGCTGGCGGTGGAGGGGCTGCTGCGCTTCCGCAACGACCGCATGCTGCGTACGCTGGCTCAGCTCGTCCGCGACCGGCACCCACACTGATCTGGCGGCGGTCAGCTGCTGAGGGCGCGGGCCGCGTCGTCGACGGTGTCGTAGGACGCGAACACCTGGTCCAGGCCGATGACGTGGAACACGCGGGCGATATCGGGGTTCATGCCGGTCAGGGCCAGCGCGGCCCCGGCCGCCCGGGACCGATGGTAGGCGCCGACCAGGACGCTGACCCCGGTTGAGTCACAGTAGGTGAGCCGCGACAGGTCAATGATCAGGCTGACGCCCTGTTCCAGCGGGACGTCCTCCAGGCCCGCCCGCAGCCGGGATGCCGTGTGGTAGTCCAGCTCACCGGAGATCGACATCAGGCACGGCCCGCGGGGATGCGGGCGCACCGTCACCCAGAGATCTGGATCAGCCTGAGGCACCTAGCCTCCCGAGCGATATGGTTCCGAAAGGGACGCTGCGGCCGTGGCGGCCTACGCTGGCCTATCCAGTCCTTCCCGGCCGGCATCCGCGGCTGACCGGACAGCGCACCTGCCGGGAAGGTTTGCACCGCGCAATTTATCCTATCCCCGTGCCACCTGCGGGCATCGTGGCTGGCTGCTCCGTCCGGGAAGACAGAGGGGAGGAAGGGCGCGATGATGCGCGACGGTGCTGACCGCGCCGAGCCGATGGACGTACTGTTTCCCGGCGACGGCGAGATGGCCCGCCGGATGCGGGCGTATCCGTGGCCGGAGTCCGAGCTGGGCGATCCGCACGGCTGGCCGGCGAGCCTGCGCACCGCCTGCCGGATCTGCCTGACCTCGCGATTTCCGATGATCGTCTGGTGGGGCGAGGAGCTCCGTTTCTTCTACAACGACGCCTACCTTCCGCTGCTCGGAACCAAGCACCCGGCCCTGGCCAAGCCCGGCCAGGCGGTGTGGAGCGAGATCTGGGACATCATCGGCCCCATGCTGGCCTCGGTGATGACCAGTGGCCGGGCCACCTGGTCCGAGGATCTGCTACTGCCGATGAACCGGCATGGTTACTGGGAGGAGACGTACTGGACGTACTCCTACAGCCCCCTGCATGACGATCAGGGTGCGGTGCGCGGCGTCTTCACCGCGGTGAGCGATACCACCGAGCGGGTCGTTGGCGAACGGCGGCTCGCGGCCCTGCAGGATCTGGGCGCGCTGGCCGGCAGCGCCCGCAGCGCAGCCGCAGCCTGCCGCCTCGTCGCCGGCGCACTGGAGCAAGCCGTCAAGGATATCCCGTTCACGGCGATCTACCTGCGCAAGCCGGGCACCAGCGAGACGGTTCTGACCGCGACCAGCCCGGCGCAGCACGTCCCCGCCCCGTTCACGTCGGGCCCGGGCGGCTGGCCGGTCGAAGCTGTGCTGCGCAGGGGCCAGCCGGTGACGCTGACCGACGTGGCCGCCCGGTTCGGCGCGCTGCCGGCTGGCGGCTGGCAGACCGCGCCCACGCAGGCCATGATCCTGCCGCTGCAGGGCGAGACCGGCGGTCAGACAGTGGGCGTCATGGTGCTCGCGGCCAGCGGCGGCCGCGCCCTCGATGAGGCGTACGTTTCCTTTCTCGGGCTGGTCGCCCAGCAGACCGCGGCCCTGATCAATGGGGCCGTGGCCTACCAGTTCCAGCAGCGGCGGGCTGAGGAGCTTACCGAGCTGGACCGGGCTAAGACCACGTTCTTCTCCAACATCAGCCACGAGTTCCGCACGCCGCTCACGCTGATCATGGGACCGCTGGACGAGCTGCGCGCGCGGCTGGCCGCGGACGACGATTCCGTCCGCGAGGAACTGGATGTCATCCACCGCAACGGGCTGCGCCTAGGCAAGCTGGTCAACACCCTGCTGGATTTCTCGCGTATCGAGGCCGGCCGGATGCAGGCGCGCTACGAGCCGGTGGACCTGGCCGCGTTCACGGCCGATCTGGCCAGTGTGTTCCGCTCCGCGGTGGAGCGGGCCGGGCTGTCGTACCAGGTGGACTGCGCCAGCCTGGCCGAACCGGTCTACATCGACCGGGAGATGTGGGAAAAGGTCGTCCTGAACCTGCTGAGCAACGCGCTGAAGTTCACCTTCGAGGGCACGATCAGCGTCACCCTGCGGTCGCAGGACGGGCAGGCGGTGCTGCAGATCGCCGACACCGGGATCGGGGTGCCCGCGGACGAGATGCCGCGCCTGTTCGAGCGTTTCCACCGCATTCCCAGCGCCCGCTCCCGGTCCAACGAGGGCAGCGGCATCGGCCTCGCCCTGGTCCAGGAACTGGTCGGCCTGCACGGTGGCACGATCACCGCCGAGAGCACCGAGGACGCCGGCACCGCCTTCACCATCCGGTTGCCGTTCGGGTACGACCACCTGCCGCCCGGCAATGTGGCTCCCGCCGCCGGGCCGGGCCTGGTGTCGGCCGCCGCCGATCCCTTCGTCGAGGAAGCGCTCCGCTGGCTGCCCGGCGGCGAGGCACCGCCGGTTGCGCTGCCGGCCGCCGTGGACACGCCGGTGCCGGGCGCGGCCGTCCTCGGCCCAGCGGTGCCGGCCCGGGTACTGCTCGCCGACGACAACGCTGACATGCGTGAGTACCTGCACCGGCTGCTGCGAAGCAGCTACGAGGTGACCGCCGTGGCGGACGGGCTGACCGCGCTGGATACCGTCCGGGCCAATGCCCCGGATCTCGTGATCAGCGACGTCATGATGCCGGGCCTGGACGGCCTGGCCCTGGTCGCCGCGCTCCGCGCCGACCCCCGCACGGCCGACGTGCCGGTGCTGCTGCTCTCGGCGCGGGCCGGGCAGGAGGCCGCCATCCAGGGCCTGGAGGCTGGCGCGGACGACTATCTCGTCAAGCCGTTCTCCGCCGCGGAGCTGCTCGCTCGGGTACGGGCCAACGTAGAGCTGGCCCGGCTGCGTAATCACCACGCCCGGTGGCGGGCCGCCCTGATCGAATCGCTGCACGAGGCGTTCTTCCTGTGCGACGAGACCGGTGCCGTGGTGGAGATCAACGCCGCCTTCACCGACATCCTCGGCTACGGGCCGGAAGGCCTGCCGTATGCGGCCGAGCATGCGTGGTGGCCGCCGAAGGACACCGAGCCGGAGGCGAACCGTCAGATCAGTGAGGCGTTCCGGCAGCTCATGGGCCAGAGCAAGGGAAGCTTCGTGGTCCCGGTCACGCACAAGGACGGTCACCGGCTGTGGCTGGCCGCCAGCTTCAACGAGGTCGAGGATCCGGACACGGGGCGGCGGATGGTCGTCGGCACGCTGCGTGACATCACCGCCGAGCACTACGCCGGGCAGCGTGAGGCGGCCCTGGCCGCGATGGGCCTGCTGCTGTCTCAGGCCAGCAGCGTGCCGCAGGCGCTGCAGGGGGCGATCAATGAGCTGAAGCGGCTCTGGCAGGCGCAGCGCGTCCTGGCCGTTGTCTGGGGCGACGGCCCTCAGCCGTCGCTGACGTCGACCGGAGCCGAGACGAGCTGGCCGGACCTGCCCGCGGCGCTGCGGGAACGCATCAGCGCGCTCCGGCGCCAGCCCCTGCTCACCCCGGCGGATGCGCTGGACGCTGCGGCCGGGGACGGCGCCGCCGACGCGGGCCCAGCCGGCGCAGTCGGCATTACCGTCGAGCACCCGCTGGGCTTGCTGGCCGTTTGGATTGACGTGGACACGGCCCGTCCGTTCAGCGCCGAGGACCGGGCCCTGCTGGCCCTCCTGTGCGGTTACCTGGGTCAGGCTCTGCACCGGGTGTACCAGATCGATCAGCAGCGGGAGACGGCCCTCGCCCTGCAGCGGGCCATCCTCGGGCCGTCCCGGCTGCCCGCGGGTTTCGCCGCCCGGTACGAGCCGGCCAACCGTCCGCTGGAGGTCGGCGGCGACTGGTACGACATTGTCGAGCTGCCCGACGGGCGGATCGGGATCGTGGTCGGCGACTGTGTCGGGCACGGCCTCGACGCCGCGACCGTGATGGGACAGCTCCGCAGTGCCTGCCGTGCGCTGCTCCTGCAGGACGCCAGTGCGGCGCAGACGCTCACCGCCATGGACCGCTTCGCTGCCCTCGTCCCCGGCGCCATCTGCAGCACGGTCTTCTGCGGCATCTTCGACCGCGACAACGGCCAGCTGACCTATAGCAGTGCTGGTCACCCGCCCGGCATCCTGACCTTGGCCGACGGGCGCACTCAGCTGCTCGATGGCGGCCGTTCGTTCCCGCTCGCCGTGTGGCCGGGGATTGTGCGGACCGAGGCGAGCTGTACGGTACCCGCCCGGGCCACCCTGCTGCTGTATACCGACGGGCTGGTGGAACGGCGCCGCCGCTCCCTGGACACCGGGATCGCCGAGGCCGCGGCGGCCATTCACCGCGGCGAGTCCGCGGCGGTCGAAGACCTGGCCACCGCCATCATGACCACCATGGCCCCCGCCAGCGGCTACGAAGACGACGTCGCGCTGGTCCTCTATCGTCATCCGGCTCCGCTCGACCTGGCTTTCCCTGCCGAATCAGCCCAGCTCGCGCCGGTCCGGGCCTCGCTGCGGACCTGGCTCAGCCGGTGCGACCTCAGCCACAGGACCATGCAGGACGTGCTGGTGGCCGCGGGCGAGGCCTGCGCCAATGCCGTCGAGCACGGCCACCGTCACGCGCCCGGCCAGCAGATCCGGCTGCACGCCGCCGCGACCGTCACCCAGCTGCGGCTGACCGTCACCGATACCGGCCGCTGGAAGATCTCCCCGTCGGCCGGCACGAACCGCGGACACGGCATCCCGCTGATGCGCGCTCTCATGCAGCAGGTAACCATTGAGCCCGGCGATGCCGGCACCACCGTCGACATGCAGCTGAGGATCGTTCCATGACCACTCCGCTCTCCCTCGCCACCCACCTGCGCCTGGACGGCACGCAGGTCCTGACCGCGGTCGGCGAGATCGACATGAGCAATGCCGACAGCTTTCGTGAGGCACTCAACCGGGCCTCGGCCGCTGACGGCCGGCTCGTCGTCGTCGATCTCACCGGGGTCGAGTACCTGGACAGCGCCGGCCTCACGGTCCTGTTCACCCATGCCTCACACATCGAGCTGATCGCCACGCCGCTGCTGGCCCCCGTGCTGACCATCTCCGGCCTAGCCGACATCACGCGCCTGCACGGCATCGGCCCCAGCGCCGATGGCTCCGGCGCCGATGGCTCCGGCCTCAATGCGAATCCCGGTTGACCTGATTTCCGCTGGATCCAAGCAGGAAGTCCAGGTCAGCGCCGGTCTCCGCGCCCCGGACGCTGTTCACGTAGAGCAGTTCCCAGCCACGCCGAGGGCTGGCCACGGCCGCCGCCATCGCGGGGGCCACCGGCCGGTCACGCAGCTCGCCGTCCGGCAGCTCCACATCGACCCGGCGCCCGGGCACGTCGAGCACGATCCAGTCGCCGGTCCGTATCTTGCTGAGCGGCCCGCCTGCCGCCCCCTCCGGGGACACGTGCAGCACCACCGTGCCGTACGCGGTCCCGCTCATCCGGCCGTCGCAGATCCGCACCATGTCGCGCACACCCTCGCGCAGCAGCTTGGCGGGCAGCGGCATGTTCGACACCTCGGGCATGCCCGGGTAGCCGCGCGGCCCGCAGCCGCGGAGCACCAGCACGGAGTCGGCGTCGACCTCCACCTCCGGGTCGTCGAGGCGGGCATGCAGGTCCTCGATCGAGTCGAACACCACCGCCCGGCCACGGTGCTGCAGCAGATGGGGTGAGGCCGCCGCCGGCTTGATGATCGCGCCCTCGGGGGCCAAGTTGCCGCGTAGCACCGCGATGCCGGCCGCGTCCTGTACCGGATCGTGGCGGCTCCGGATGACATCGCGGTCCCAGATCCCGGCCTCAGCCAGGTAGTGCACCAGCGGACGGCCGGTCACGGTGAGCGCTGCGGGGTCGAGCAGGTCCGCCACCTCATGCAGGACAGCCAGCAGGCCACCGGCCCGGTGGAAGTCCTCCATCAGATGCTGCCCGGCGGGCTGCAGGTTGACCAGCAGCGGCACATCCGCCCCGATACGGTCGAAATCGTCCAGGCTGAGCGGAATCCCCAGGCGCCCGGCGATGGCCAGCAGGTGCACGACGGCATTGGTCGATCCGCCCAGTGCGGCCAGGGCCACGATCGCGTTGCGGAACGAGGCGGCCGACAGCACCTGGCTGGGGCGCCGGCCCTCCTGGGCCATTTCGACGGCCAGGACACCCGTGCTGTGGGCCTGGGCGAGCAGCCGGCTGTCCGGGGCGGGCAGGCCGGCCGTACCGGGCAGCGTGGTGCCGAGCACCTCAGCCAGCAGGCCCATGGTGGAGGCGGTCCCCATTGTGTTGCAGTGCCCACGGCTGCGGATCATTGACGATTCCGACTGGAGGAAGTCCTGCTGCGACAGCTTGCCCGCGCGGACGTCCTCGCTCAGTCGCCACACGTCGGTCCCGCAGCCCAGCGGCACTCCGCGGAACGTGCCGGTCAGCATGGGCCCACCCGGCACGACGACCGCGGGCAGGTCAACGGACGCCGCGCCCATCAGCAGCGCAGGGATGGTCTTGTCGCAGCCGCCGAGGAGCACGACGCCGTCGATCGGGTTGGCCCGGATCATCTCCTCAATCGCCATGGCGGCCATGTTCCGCCACAGCATCGCGGTGGGCCGCACCTGTGTCTCGCCCAGCGACACCACCGGCATGTCGAGCGGGACCCCGCCGGCCTCCCACACACCGGCGGCGACGTGTTCGGCGACTTCGGTCAGGTGCCGGTTGCACGGCACCAGGTCGGAGGCCGTGTTGGCGATCGCGATCTGCGGGCGGCCGGTAAAGGCAGAGTCGGGCGCGCCGCGGCGCATCCACGCCCGGTGGATGTATGAGTCCCGGTCCTGCCCGCCGTACCACTGGGCGCTCCGCAGATCAGCCATCTTCTCCGCTTCCTCGCATCTCGGCCTAGTATTCGGATCGCCATGGACGTTACCGTTTCGCCCCTCGCGCCCGGTGCCCGGACCAGCAGGTAACCGGGCGTGCGCGCATTCGTGATCACCGGGCCCGGCCATGGCGCGGTGCAGGACGTCGATCCGCCGTCGCCGGCCCCCGGCCAGGTCGTCGTGGATGTCGAGCGGGCCGGCGTGTGCGGCACGGACATGGAATTCTTCACCGGGCACATGGCCTACCTGCGCACCGGCGAGGCGCGCTACCCCGTCCGCATCGGCCACGAGTGGTGCGGGGTCGTCGCCCGGTCCGGGGATGAGGCGAGCGCCGCCTGGGTCGGGCAGCGCGTCATCGGGGACACCATGCTCGGCTGCGGGCGGTGCCGGCGCTGTCTCGGCGGGCGGCAGCATTTGTGCGCGGAGCGGTTCGAGATCGGAATCCGCGGCGGCTGGCCCGGCGCCCTGGCTGAGCAGCTGCTCGTGCCGGCCAGTGCCCTGCACGCCCTGCCCGCCGGGATCGGGCCGGTCACGGGCGCGCTCGTCGAACCCGGCGGGAACGCCCTGCGCGCCGTCCGCGCCGCGCTGGCCCACCCCGCGCAGACCGGCCCCGCGCAGACCGGCCCCGCGCAGACCGGCCCCGCGCAGACCGGCCCCGCGCAGACCGGCCCCGCGCAGACCGGCCCCGCGCAGACCGGCCCCGCGCAGACCGGCCCCGCGCAGACCGGCCCCGCGCAGACCGGCGCCGGGCAGCGGCTCCTGGTCATGGGCCCGGGCACCATCGGGCTGCTCGCCGCGCAGATCGCACGCTCGCTGGGCGCCGAGGTGCACCTGCTCGGCCGCGACGAACCGTCGCTGCGGTTCGCCCGCGACGTCGGCCTTGGCCATACCTGGCTCCGCGACACCCTCCCCGGCCTCCCGTTCGACGCGGTTCTGGATGCGTCCACCGCCGCAGGGCTACCGTCGCTGGCCGCCGAGATCGTCGAGCCGGGCGGCCGGGTCGCCTATATCGGCCTGTCCGCTGAGCCCAGCCCGCTCGATACCCGGACTCTCGTGCTGAAGGACATCACCGCGACCGGCGTGCTCAGCGCGTCCGGCGGCCTCGCCGAGACGATCTCGCTCTACGCCAGCGGGGCCGTCGACCCGCGGCCGATCGTCGCCGCGACCGTCGGGCTGGACGACGTGGCCGAGGTCCTGGCCGGTCACCGCCCGCCCGACTGGGGCGGCGCCCCCAAAATCCACGTGGATCCGCGGTGCTAGCCCGGGGGCCGACCCAGTGTGCCTGGTCAAATGGCTAACGTGGTCTTGGGGTGTGGTCCCTCCCAGTTGTGCGGCTGCAGGCAACCTGGTTCTATCCCGGCATCAGGCAGGGCCGGGCCGGAAACCCGGTTCTCCGGCAATGCCGACATTTTCGGCGGGCATGGACCGGCACGCCGGTGGGTGTCACCGCCGGTCAGGTGGCGTAGAACGAGTCCAGCTCGTCCAGCAGGGCGGCTAAGGAGCCGGCGGCCGGGTCGGTGGTGCCGTTGCTGGCGTGCAATGTGCCGTCCGGGCTGTTACCCGGTGCATGGCGGGCGGAGGCGCCAGTCCGGGCGCTGAAGCTGGAAGATGATCCGCCGCAGGAGGTCCTGGTCCGGGACCGCCCAGCCGGTCACTCGGCGGCCACGATTTCTTCCAGCCGGTTCAGCAGCTCCCGCAGCGACAGGGCCGCGACAACGTGGCAGTCCTGGTTGTCGCCTTTTTCCGCGATGAACCGGGTGGCCCCGTCCTGCGGGTGGATCGACCACTCGGGATGGTCCTGGATGAAGCGCTCTTGCCGGACGACTTGATCAAACGGCAGACCCATCACAGCTTTCCTTGCCTGACCCGTAGTGACCCGTTTGGACCGTGCCCGGTACGGGTCGGCACCGGGCACGGCACTAGCAAGCTACTAAGCTTGGTATAGCACGGGCAAGCTAGGCGATCGTAATACCAGGTCAGGCGTGCTTTACCTTGATCACTGTGGACGCCGACGACGTGCCGCCCATCGATCTCGATGGGCCTGAGCTGGTCTACGTCCAGGTCGCTAACCACATCTCGTCACTTATCGAATCCGGGGAACTACAGCCCGGTACGCGGCTGCCGCCTGAACGCGAGCTAGCAAAGACGTTCGGCGTTGCGTATGACACTGTCCGGCGCGCTAACGAGCTACTTCGTGAGCGCGGCTTGATCGTCACCGTCCACGGCCGAGGAACATTCGTCAAGCCAGCAAAGTAAATTCGAACAAGACGTTGGTCTTGTTCGATGGCGCGGGCGTGGATTGAGCTGGCGGGTGAACAGGCGGGCTGGGGACCAGCCCGCGTGCGGATGGCGGGGCTTGGCCGGGCCGGGTATGTCTGCGAGGTGCTGGCCGGCAGCGGTCCGCTGGTTGTTGTGCTGACGGGCTTTCCCGGTGGGTACCGGGGCGGCTGGCACGCCGGTCATAGGCGCACAGGTCCCGGCAACCGCAGGTACTTCCGCGTTCGCGGGTGACGGCTGGTTAGCTTTGGGCGGCGCCGGGACCGGCCGAGCCCAGCTGACCGAGAAGAGCGGTGATCGCCGGGGCCGCCTCGCGCAGCCACGCCTCGGCGCGCGGCGCCAGCTCCGCGCGATACCGCTCAGTCGGTGTCACCGGCCGGAACCTCGGTACCCGAGTCGGGACGCGGCTTCCGCGTGTCCACTCCCGGGTGGGTCCGTTCGGTCATCCGTTCTTCAGGGGATGCGGAAATTCCCGGTGCAATTCCGCACAGGTTCCAATCTCGTGACGGCTGTCCCCCCGTAGTGAAGGTGAGCGACGGGTGACCGGCCGGGCCTGGCGCGGGCGCGTGCGATCGCATGCGTCATCGCTAGCCGAGGGAGACACGCGAATGGACAGGGGATCTGTCAGGAAACGGGCGGTGGGGCTGCTCTCATTCGCCGCGGCGGCCGCGGTAGCCGGGGTACTCCCGGCCGCGGCCAGCACCGGCGCGGGCGGCTCTTTTGTGGGCAGCCTGAACACGGTGGCCACAGTGGCCAGCGCCGTCCCGGCCAACGGGGACGTCAATCCGTACGGGGTCGCGATCGTCCCGCGCAGCGACGGTCGGCTCACCGCCGGTGACGTGCTGGTCAGCAACTTCAACAACGCCGCCAATGAGCAGGGCACGGGCACCACGATCGTCGAGGTTTCACCGGGCGGCCAGCAGAAGCTGTTCGCGACGATCCCGGCCAGCTCCGTGCTGGGCGGGGTGGGGCTGACCACCGCACTCGTGGCCCTGCGCTCGGGATGGGTGATCGTCGGCAGCCTGCCGACCGCCGACGGGACGTCCGCGACAACGAAGCCCGGTGAGCTGTTCGTGCTGGACCCCTCGGGCCACGTGCGGGAAGTCATCCGCGGCTACGGGATCGACGGCCCATGGGATGCGACCGCGCTCGACCTGGGCTCGGTGGCCGACCTGTTCGTCTCCAACGTCCTGAACGGCATCACCAACGGCCAGCCGGCCGCCACCACCCAGGGCGACGTCGTCCGGCTGACGCTGAAGCTGACCGGCGCGGTGCCCCAGGTCATCGCCAGTACGGTGATCGCCAACGGGATATCGGTGCACACCGACCCGGCGGCCTTGATCATTGGCCCCACCGGGGTCGCGCTGAGCCCCAGCGGGACCCTCTTCGTCGCCGACAGCGTCAAATCCCGCATCGCCAGGGTTCCGGACGCGATTTTCCGGTCCAGCCCGGTCAATGCGGGCGACGCGTCGGCTACGGTCTCGGCCGGCGCGCCCCTCAACGGCCCGCTGGGCCTCACCCTCGCGCCCAATGGTGACCTGCTGACCGTCAACGCCGGCGACAACAACCTCGTCGAGCTGACCCAGGCGGGCAAGGTCAAGGCCGTTCACGACGTGGATACCGTCGACCCGCCCGGGGGCGCCCTGTTCGGCCTGGCCGCGACCGCGAACCCGCGCCAGGTCTACTTCGTCAACGACGACACCAACACCCTGAACGTCTTGCGCTGATTCACGGGGCAGGGAGCGCTGCCGGCGACCCGAGGGGGGCCGCCGGCAGCGACGCGTCGGGGCGGATCAGGGCGGCTCAGCGCCGCGCTGCCGTTCCTGCTCGGCGACCTGCGCCGTTGATGTAGGCCCCGCCGCCCGCGTACGGCTTCGTCGCCATCAGGCCGCCGTCGGCGTGCTGGGACATCCCGACGACGTTGGGCACCATCACCCAGTCGTAACCGTCGACGAAGTTGGCGTGGAACCATCCGGTGAGCGCGGCCGGGTTCCAGCCGCGCTGCAGGGCATAGTTCCCGAGCACCATGAGCCGGATGATGTGGTGGGCGTAGCCGTGGTCGCGGACCTGGGCCAGCGCGTCGGACAGGCAGCGGGCCCGCACCGCGTCCGCGTCCAGGCCGGTGAACCACTCGGGCAGCGCGCGGCGGGCTTGCAGCTGGTTGCGGTGCCGGTAGCCCTCGCCGAAATGCCAGTACAGGTGCCACACGTAGTCGCGCCAGCCGATGATCCGCCGGACGAAGCCCTCCACGCTGGCCAGCGGGGCGTCCCCGGCCCGGTAGGCGGCCTCGGCGGCGCGCACGCATTCGAGCGGATCCAGCAGGCCGAGGTTCAGTGCCGGGGACAGGTGACTGTGCGCGAGTACCGGATCGGCCGCGAGCATCGCGTCCTGATGCGGCCCGAAGCCCGGGAGCCGGTCGCGCACGAACGCCTTGAGCGCCGCGACCGCTTCGGCCCGGGTGACGGGGAACTGCCGCGGGCCGTCGCGGCCGGTCAGCCGGACCTGCCCGGACCGCTGCCATTCGTCCAGGTCCCGGCGGACTTCCCGGTCGATGTCGTCCTCTGTGGGTGGCGTCGGCCGGGGCAGGTTGAGGCCGCCGGGCGGGGGCGGCTCACGGTTGTCGGCGTCGAAGTTCCACCGGCCACCGGCCGGATCGCCGCCGTCCATGAGTACCCGCAGACGCATCCGTGCGTCCCGGTAGAAATCCTCCAGCAGCAGCCTGCGGCGGCCTCGCTCCCGGGCCCAGCCGGCGAATTCCTCCGCGCTGGTCGCGAAGCCCCGCGACGGGAGCACGGTCACGTGGGGCAGGTCCCGTACGAACCGGTCGGCCGCCATCGACGTGGGCCCGCACACGGTCAGCTCGCCCTCCACCGTGGCCAGGGCTTCCCGGTAGGTCCGGGCCCGGACGAGCGTGGCCTGGCCGCCGAGCTCGGCCGCCCGATGGCGGAGCGCGGACAGCACCAGGTGGGCGCGCTGCTGGTGCACGGGCCTGCGCCCGAACGCGGCCCGTGACTCGATCAGCAGCACCGGCTGGCCGGGGGTGTCGAGGAAGTGCGGGCCGAGCTGGTCGGCGAACAGCCAGCGCCGGGCCGCCGGTTCAGGAGTCGTGGCCTGCACCGGCCAGGAATTCCCGTGCAGCGCGGGTCCCGGACGCCATGGCGCCCTGCACGGAGCCGGTGGCCCGGTGGTCACCGCAGACGAACCGGCGGGGCCCCACCCGGGTGGGCCGGCTGAGCGGATGCGGGGCCGGCATCGCCGGCAGCGCCCCCCGGACGACATAGGTTCCGATGCCTTCCCAGCCCGAGGTGTCCACGCGGTACATCTCGGCGAGCCGGGCCCGGACGTCCGGCTCCCGCCCGCTCGCGTCACCGAGGACGGAAGTGGAGACGAGCGCCCGGTTACCGGCCGCATACGCGGGGGTGACCTCGGTCAGCACGACCGTGTTGAGGATCTTCCGCTCGGTGTCGACGAGCAACGTCGGCTCGGCCAGCGGTGTGGACGGCGCCGCGTGGTAGAAGGTGGTGACGGTCCGCGTCGCCGGCACACTCAGGTCCGGGAGCAGCTGCGCGGCCTCGGCCGCGCCGGTCGCCACGATCATTGCCCGGGCCGGCACCTCGCTTCCGTCCGCGAGCACGGCGCCGTCCTCGGTCAGTGACCGTACCGGTGTTTCCAGCTGAATGGTCCCCGTCGGCAGCGCGGCCGCGAGCTGCTCGGGAACCGCCCGGATGCCGCGCCGCGGCAGGCACAGGGTGCCGCGCAGCATGCTGCGCCAGACCAGGTGGAAGAACCGGCCCGACGTTTCAAGCTCGTCTTCCAGGAAGACTCCGGCCAGGAAGGGGCGGAAGAACAGCTCGCACAGGCTGGTGGAGATGCCAGCTTCGCTCAGTGCGGCGAACGTCGCCCGGTCCGGCTGCCGTTTGATCAGGGTCACCGGCAGCAGCATGTCCGAGGCGCAGAGCCGGGCCAGCGCGATCGCGTCGGACGGCCCGGCCAGGCGGCCCCGCAGCAGGTCGGCTGCCCCGCTGAGCTGTCGCGTCGGATCGGCGAACCGCAGGCGGCGGTCGCCGGTGTGCAGCAGCGCCCCCGGCGTGAACGGCCGCAGCTGCAGCGCACGCAGGTTGATCCGCCGTTTCACCTGCGGATAGGACGTGTTGAAGACCTGAAAGCCGCGGTCCAGCAGGAACCCGTCTCGCCGGTCGGTCCGCATCCGCCCGCCGACCCCGTCGGAGCCTTCCAGGATCTGCACCGGCACCCCGGCCGCCGCCAGGTCGAGCGCGCAGGTCAGGCCCGCGACCCCCGCCCCCACGATGACCACGGGCGGCTCATTATCGGTCGGCATCAATGGGCTCCCCGGGAAGTTGAACGTGCTGCTGGCATTCTCCTACCCGGCTCAGAAGCCGCAATCCACTCTCTGGGCTCAGGCTTTCTGCTGGTCACCTTCTGCACAGGGGTACTGAATGACACCGTCCGGCTCGTTCATCCGGCGGCGAGTAACGCCATCCACTGCGGCGGTGCCTGCAGAGGTGAGCCGACGAGGCTTATCCAGGCCGGCAGGGACGCCTCCTTGACCCTGACCCGCACCCTGCGGTAGGCGGCCGGGTCCGTCACGTGCCTCGCGTGCCGCACCGTGTTGTGATACACGAAATCCGAGACGATGAGGCCCAGCGGGGCGTCGCTGCCGCTGATGGCCCTTTTTAGCGCCGATGCGTCAAGCAGCCGGGCCGCGTTGATGATGACCTGGCCCGACACGCCGATCTCATCGCTGGTCACCGCGCCGACGTCCAGCGCGGCCCGCAGCTTGAAGCGGGTACCGGCTCCGCAGCTGCCGTTGTGCCGCTTGAGGGCGATAGGCAACGCGACGAGGAGGAATTCCAGCACCTTCGCCGTCGGCACCGTGGACGGGACGATCACGAGCAAGCCATCACCCCTGTCGTCCCAGAAGCATTCGGCCCAGATTGCTTTGAGCGCGGCACTGGTCATCGCCATAAGTTCGTGCCTGATGAGGACACGGTCGCTGTCGTCCCGCTCTGGCGAGCCGAAACTCACGACGTCAGTGAAGATGACCGTGCAGTTGTGCCCGGTCAGGGGCTGCGGCGAGGTGGGGGCGCGCGTAACGGCCCGGCCGGCGGCCGCGAGGCCGGATTCCTCAGCAGGGAGACCGTCGCCCGCGCTGGCCTGAGTCGGCTCTTCGGTCAAACGGAAATAGACCTGGCTCTCCACGATGTCGAGGACTGCCGGATGAGCGCTCAGGAAGGCCGCGAAGTCTTCCGTGTGCATGGCCAGGGCATGCACGGTGTCCAGCGCGACGACGGTGGCCGAGCGCACACTCACCTGCAGCGCCGCACGTTCGCCGAGGAGCTGCCCCGGGCCGCGGTAGGCGATGGTCCGTTCCTGCCCGTTGCCGTCGACGCAGATCTTGGTCCGTCCGGCCAGGATGACGACGACGTTATCCGCGGTCTCTCCTTCCCGCATCAGCCGTGCGCCACTGGCGAACGTGCGTTTGTGGGCCTGAGAGCTGAATTCACTCCTCTCGGCCGGGCTGAGGACATCCCAGAAGCTGACGGGGGGACTAGGCCGACGGCGGCGTGGGTGCGATGGTTCCGGCTCACCCGGCTGATCGGGCGTCTCGGGCGTCTCGGGCGTCTCGGGCGGAGGGAGCGAAGCATGGAAATGACCGGCCTGGCGCTTGTGTGCCGGGCGCAGCCGGGGGCGCCACCCGCGCCCGCGAACATCACCGCCGGGTGCGGCTGGCGGAATCGGGTAGGTGGCGACGCCACGGTCACCGTCCAGTACGGGATCGGTCCTGTAGCGCGCGATCGTGAAGTTGAACCGTGTTGACCCATGGCGGAATGACAGCGCCATGCTGCTGGAGGGGGCCGGGCCAGAGGGGGGATCGGTGTGCGCTGCTGGCCCGGCCTCTTCCTCGTCGGCGGCTTCAGGCGGATCGGCCGGCATTGCGGGAATCCCTTCTCCGGAGTCGGAAGATTCGGCTTGTTGCCCGGGCCGCTGGGCGGCCTGGGCGGTGTCTTCAGGGCGCCAGTTCTCCGGTGGCCCCGGGGGACCCGGTGGCCCCGGCGACTCCTGCGTCGTCGACGCGCTACCGGCGGTGTGAGTCTTGCTATGAACGTGCGCGAAGGATGCCGGGGTGACCCGGTCATGCGTGATCATATCCCTGACTACTTCCGAAGTGCCATATAGCATTATGACAAGTACTAATCTGTACCCTTCGTAACCAGTAGGTGGCGGATCGCTAGGTTGGCGGCGGCCGATGGCGGGACGAACGGCTGGAAAGCCGGATCTCACAAAGAGTTACGATCTTGAAACGTGCTGGTCATCTAGGTCAGGGTGCCACCTTCCATGATGAATCCTTGTAATTCGCATGCTGGGAGGTTGACAGGCTGCTCTCGCTGCGCGACCTTGCCCTTGAGGACTGCATTTCGGGTGGGCGGGGCAGGGAGCCGGTGTGCGGCGGCGCGCAGTAAGGTGGCCTGGTTCTAAAGCGCGACCTGCCAACGTGCCTACTTGTTGTTTGCTGGCTGGCAGGAGGTGACCTCGTAGGTTGGAATCTTTAGCTACGGAGAGTGACAAGCCGATGGGGGCTGATCATGGGCCGGTCGTGCAGAGCGCGATCCTGCGTACCGAGCTTGTTCGCTTGCGAAAGAAAAATAAGCTGACCCAGGAAGAGGTCGCCCGCGTCCTTGAGTGGTCCCCCTCAAAGCTGATTCGGGTCGAGGGCGGCCGCAGCTCCATCACCAAAGTCGATCTGGATGCTCTGCTGAGTCGTTACGTGGTCACCTCCGACAGCGACCGCGAGCGACTTCATGCGCTGAACCGGGGGGCGAAAGAGCCAGGCTGGTGGGATGGTTACCGGGGGGAGGTGGCGGCACCGTACCTGAACTACGTCGGTTACGAGGCCGGTGCGTCGTCGATCCGGCAGTTCCCCGGCACGGTGGTCCCCGGACTGCTCCAGACGACCCAGTATGCGGAGGCGCTGACGACCAGCGCGGTCGACGCGATCGAGGTCGCCCCCGTAGTGAAGCTGCGGATACAGCGGCAGTCGGAGCTCGCTCAGCGCCGCGAGCCTCCTCGCCAGGAGTACGTACTGGACGAAGCGGTGATCCGGCGGCACGTCGGGATCGAGTCCGACCCCGCGATCATGCCTCATGAGCTTCGCTTTATTGCCGATACAGCCGCCAGCAGTGAATTCGTTACCGTCCGGGTGATTCCCTTCAAGGCCGGAGCTCACCCCGGCCTGTCCGGCGCCTTCACCCTGCTGGAATTCGAGGGCGATCTTCCCGACCTCGTCTACCTCGACCCTGGGCGCGCTGACCGCGCCGTCATCGCCACCGACAGCACTCAGGTTTCGGAGTACGCCAGTAACTTTGAGGCTCTCCTGAGCCTTGCTCTGCCGGAACGTGAGTCGATCGCGTTCATCAGGAGCGCGGCAGAAGAAATGCTGTTAAACAAAGGAGTTCTTTCTAGAATCAAAGGTTTCTCTGCTCTCAGTGAACGCAATAGCATCATCAGTCAGGGAAGCGGAGCTTTCGATCATCAAATCGACGACTATCTGGCGTAGGCGGTCAAAGCAAAACCGTTTATAATCTTGGCAAGATTGTCCAAGAGGCTGCGGTTTTATGCTCTCTGATCGCTGCTGGCTGGGCGCTACCGTCTGATTCGCCGAAACCTTCGGCTGACGAGCGGAGGATCGTTGGTGGATGTTCAGCCGGAGTGGCACTTTCCTATTGAGTGGCGCAGGAGCAGGCACAGTGCTGATCAAGGTAACTGCGTCGAAATCGCCGATGGCCCTGCGTCTGTACTGCTCAGGGACTCGAAAGATCCGTCCGGTCCCCAGTTGACGCTTTCCGTCAGGCAGTGGCGACAGCTGCTGGAGCGCATCCGGACTGACCAATCTAATTTCGGTTAAGCGATGCTGATCCTTCCGCTCGGCGTTATTGGTAATTCGGTCACGACGCCGCTGCCAAGCATCTCTAATCACGGTCTCAAAGTTATTGCCGTGTCCATCGGCAAGCACTGATTAGTCGATTGTTCTTGGAGCCAAACTGTGGTATGCGCTGAAGCGGCGCGCCGAACGACTGTTCCCGAGAAAGGGATGGCCGGCTACAGGGCAGTTCCAGAGTCCTCGATCAGCTTGCGGAGGTCTGGCCAGGACTGGGCGAAGGCAGGCAGGAGCGGATAGCCGTCGACCTCGTCCACCGGGACCCAGCGCAGGTCGCTCGTCTCCCAGTCGGAACGGATCGCCACGGGGGCATCCGCCGGTAGGCGGACCGGGAACGTGGTGTAGGCCCAGCCGCTGACGCAGCCGTAGCGGTGGCTTTCGGCGGCCTCGGCTTCGGCCAGTTCCAGTCCGGCGGCCTCCTCGTTGGCTTCCCGGACGGCTGCCTCCCAAGGCGTCTCCCCCGGTTCGATGGCCCCGCCGATCGTGCCCCAGGTGCCGCCCTGGTGGGTGCCCTTGCTGCGCAGGGCGAGCAGCACCGCCGGACCGCTCGTGGTCACGGTGAATGGCAGCAGTCCAGCGGCGCCCCGGACGCCCCAGTGCCGCCGATGCACCGCGCATGTCAGCCATCCGCTCATCTTTGCAAGCCTAGATGCCCGTTATGAGTACGCTGTTGTCATTCAGCAGACCGGCGGTGGGGGCGGACTCGTGGGAGAATCCACAATGACCGGTAGTTCCGGGGCTTCTCCAGAGCCGTACGTTGGCGCGGCGGCGCCCCCCGAGATCGATGTGAGCAGGCCCCACCCGGCGCGCATGTATGACTACTTCCTCGGCGGCAAGGACAACTTTGCCGCTGACCGGGCGACCGCGGCCAAGGTGCTGGACAGCTGGGGCACCGTCCGTACCGCGATGCGGGAGAACCGTGCTTTCCTGGGCCGGGCCGTGCGGTACCTGGCCGCCGAGGCGGGTGTCGGCCAGTTTCTGGACATCGGGACCGGGCTGCCGAGTGCGAACAACGTGCACGAGGTCGCGCAGGCCGTCAATCCTGCGACCCGCGTGGTGTACGCCGACAACGACCCGATCGTGCTCGCGCATGCCCGGGCCCTGCTGGCCAGCGGGCCGCAGGGCGCTACCGCCTACCTGGAAGCCGACGTCCGGGAGCCGGAGAAGATCCTTTCCGGCCAGGTCACCCGGGCCACCCTCGATTTCACCGAGCCGATCGCGCTGATGCTGGTGGCTGTGCTGCATTTCATCCTGGACGAGGACGATCCCCGGCGTATCGTGCGGACCCTGGTGGACGCGCTTCCCTCCGGTAGCTACGTGGTGGCTTCGCACGCGACGGCGGAGCACAACCCGGAGGGACTGTCCGGGGCGGGCCGCGCGTACAGCGAGGGCGGTGTGCGCGGCGCGCTCCGTACCTCGGAGGAGTTTGCCGACCTCGTGTTCGGCGGGCTGGAACTGGTCGATCCGGGGGTCGTGCTCGTGTCTGAGTGGCGCCCCGAAGAAGGCGGCCTCCGGCCGGCCGCCTCCGAGGTGAACACGTACGGTGCCGTGGCACGAAAGCCCTGAACACGGCGAGGCTGGAGCCCCCGGCCGGACGGCTGAGCCCGGGCCTGGATTGGCTGCCGGTCAGGTCAGCAGGGCCCGGCCGTACCAGTCACTCGCGTTCGCCACGCCGGGCAGCGTGTAAAAGTAGCCGCCACCGAACGGCTGCACGTAGTCCACGAGGGGCTCGTTGACCAGCCGCTCCTGGACGGTTTCGAACTGCCGGCGCGGATCCTGCTGGTAGGCGACGAAGATGTGCCCGGCCTGCACGTTCCCGTTCTGGTCCATCCCGAGGTCGTAGCTGTAGGAACGGCGCACCAGCCGCTGGTCGGCCGTGGCCGGGGTGCGGGGATTAGCCAGCCGGATGTGCGCGTCGAGCGGAATGACGTTGCCGCGCGGGTCGGCGCGGTAGTTGGGGGTGTCGAACTCGGCGTTGCCGTCCAGCGGTGCTCCCGTGTCACGGCGCCGGCCGAACATGCCCTCCTGCTCGTTGATCGAGACCCGGTCCCAGAACTCGACCAGCATCCGGATCAGCCGCACCACCTGGTAGGAGCCGCCCCGCGCCCAGCGCGGCTCGGCCGGGTCGTCCACCCAGACCAGGCTGCTGGCCAGCTTGCCCGTCGGGTTGGCCGTGCCGTCCTTGAATCCCAGCAGGTTCCGTGAGGTGCCCGACGGCCGGGGCGGGGAGTTGTATCCCTCGATCTTCCAGCGCAGCTGCATCCCGCCCCGGGCGTGCTTGGTGATGTCCCGGATCGTGTGATGGATGGTGTCCGGGTGGTTCGCGCACAGCTGGAGCAGCAGGTCGCCGTGCAGCCAGCCAGGTTCCGGTGAGTCGTTGGGGAACGCCCGCATGGGAGTGAGCTTCCGGGGCCGACGGCTGGCCAGCCCGTAGCGGTCGTCGAACAGGCTCGATCCCACCGACGTGGTGACCGTCAGGCCGTCGGCGGGGACGGTGGGCCCGAGGACGTCGCTGTCCGACGGCGGCTGGCCGATGCCCAGGTCCGGTGGGGTGCCGCCGGAGGTGAGAAAGCGCGACCGCTCGGTAATGACGCGCATCAGTTCGGCCAGGTCGGACTTGCTCGCGGCGATGGAGTCGAAGGCGGCGAAGCAGGAGAACGACTGCTTGGCGGCCGGTCCCGGGGTCAGCACCCCGGCCTGGTGGATCCCATGGAACGGGTAGGAGCTCACTTCCGCGGGGACCTGCCTCGTGGCGGCGTCCACCCGGGCACCGCCGATCAGCACCCCGCCGGCCAGTGCGGTGCCCGCGGAACCCGCGGCGGCGCCCTTGAGGAAGTTACGGCGGCTGACGCTCATGCCGGTGGGACTCCTAACGGTGTGCGCTGCCGGGCGGATCAGCGGCGGTCGGCGGCAGATCAGTGGGTGGGCGGGACCTCGAGCAGGTCAGGCACGGACGAGAGCGTTTCGAGCAGGGCCCCGAGCGCGCCGTCGACCTGCTGGCGCATGGCCAGGGACGCCGAGCCGAGCGAGGTCCACTGCCCATGGACCCGGGTGGCCAGCAGCGCCGTCTGCAGCGCGTTCAGCCGCGTCTGGGCGGTCGGCAGCAGCTTGGGGGCTCGCGCGGTGATGAGCGGGGCCAGCTCACTAAGCACGATCCGGGTCACCTGAAGGTCGGCGTAGGTCTCCGGGTAGGCGTCACCACTGCCCTGGTTGTCGATCCCGGACAGGTGATCACGCAGCGCGTCCTCCAGGATTTCGTGCGCCCGGATCGGCAGGTTGGTCGGGTCGCCTGCGAGGTCAGCGGAGGCCAGGTTGTTCTGCACGGTGGCCACGTCGCGGGCCAGCACGTTCACCACCGGCACCAGCGATGCCGTGCTCTGGCCGTGCCAGAGGCCGTATTCGAGCCGGTGCAGCCCGGTGAAATCCTTGTCGTTGACCCCGTTGACCAGCCCGTCGGGCAGGCCGTCCACCGCGGTCCCGGCGGCACCGAAGCTGTCGTAGGACGCGCCGACCTTCTCCCAGTCGAGCTGCGCGGCCAGCCAGTCGGTCTTCGCCGCGCCGAGGTTCCCGTGCTGCAGGTCCGTCTTGATGCGCGCGACGGCGCTGGCGAGAGTGCGGAGCTCGCCGGCCGCGTACGCCTGGTACTTCTGGTTCGGGCCGGTCAGCTCCTGGACGGTCACCGGCTTGATCGGGGCCGGGGTCCCCTGGGCCGCCTTCCCGGTCACCTGGACCGTCGCGGAGGTGATGACGGCCTGCCCGGACAGGTAGCACCGGAACGTGTATGAGCCGGGGCCGAGCGTCGCCGTCATGCCCGCCGTCGTGGCCGGCCCGAGCGTCTCGATCTCGGCGACCACCGCGCCGGCGGCGTTGTCCAGGTTGACCTCGCCGGCCTTGCTGGACTGGTTGGTCACGGTGAACGTCTGCGGTCCCGTGGTCGCGGCGGACCAGTCCTTCGCACAGCCGGTACCGGTCACCGTGACGGCCGTGGTGGCGGACGCGCTGGCCGCGGGAAGGGCGACGATCGCCGCGGCCGCCGCCACCGCCGGGGCCACGACCAGCACCCCGGCCACGGCCCAGGGCCGGCGGCCGGCCAGCTGTTCCCAGCGGCGCGGGACCGGTTCAGGCTGCGGCGCGGGCCTGGTGGCCGACAGGGTGGCCGTCGCGACCGCCGGTGCGGTGCTGGTGCCGGCCGCGGCGGCCCGGGCGGCGGCTGCGGTCCGGCCGGCGCGCACGAACGCGGGTATGACCACGGCCAGGTAGGCGAGCCACGCCACCACCTGCAGCACGGTCATCTTCGGGGCCAGCTCGGTGGCACCGGTCACGATCGACACCCACCACGAGTTCGGATCCACGTGCGCGGTCAGGTCAAACGCGATCCAGCGCTGGCCCGAAAGGAGCCCCGCGTCCTGCAGGTCACCCAGACCGTAGGACAGCACGCCGGCCGCGATGACGATGAGCGCGATCGCGGTCCGGTTGAAGAACACTCCCACATTGAGTCGGACGGCTCGCCGGTACAGCAGCCAGCACAGGACCACCGCGGCGGCCAGCCCGAGCGCGGCGCCCATGAGAGGGGCGGCCGTCGATCCCGACGCGCGGACGGCAGTCCACAAGAACAGCGTCGTCTCCAGGCCCTCACGGCCGACCGCGAGGAAGGCGGTGATCGTCAGCGCACCGGCGCCCATGGCCACCGCCCGCTGCACCTCCCCGCGCAGCTGGGCGGACAGGCTGGCCGCGGTCCGGCGCATCCAGAACACCATGCCGGTGACCAGGCCGACCGCGAGCACACTCAGCAGCCCGCCCACCGCCTCCTGCGCCCGGCTGGACAGCACGCTGGTCGAGAAGGTCAGCACGGCCGCGAAGCTGCCGGCGACCATCACCGCGCCCAGCACACCAAGCCACACGGGAGCCGACGACAACCGGTGATTCGCGGTTTCCGGCGCCGCGGTCTTGCGCAGCGCCGCCAGCAGGATGCTGACGACAAGTCCAGCTTCCAGCCCTTCACGCAACCCGATCAGGAAGTTCGGGACAGCATCAGCCCAAGTCATTCGAACTAAGGTAAGGCAAACCTAAGTTGATCGTCCAGTGGTGTGGCCAAACCCCGGCGTAATCTGGCGCACTCTCTGCTGCGCCACCCAATAGGGTTCTGGTGCATGCTGCGGTGTGGGGGGGCAGCGGGCGGACGCTGACGCATACGGTCCCGCAACGGGGGAGGCTGGCAGGTGAAGGGGACGCCCGTCCGGCGGCTCACCGCCCTGCGCCCGCTGGGGGCCTGTGGCGCGCTGGCGGCCATGCTGCTGGCGGCGGTCCTGGGCTGTGACTCCCCGGTTTCCGCGCCGCGGGGAGCCGGCCACGGCAGCACTGCGTCGGCTCGTTCCTCGGCACACCCTTACCCGCGCGCTACACCAGGCCAGAGCACGCCGTTGGCGGCGGGAAAGCCGCGCGCCACTGTGCCACCGTCTGTGCCATCGTCGCCCCGGCTCACCGATCCGCTCGGCGCCGCCGCCGCCTCGTACGTCGCCTCTCGTAGCGGCACCGTCGTGGCCGCCGTATACGACGTCGGCAGCGGGCAGACCTGGACCCTCGGGACGCAGCGTCCGCAAGCCGAAGCCAGCATCGTCAAACTCGACATCCTGGAGACGCTGTTCGCCCAGGAAGGGGACGGCCCGACCGGGCTGCCGCCCGCGGATCAGTCGCTCGCCCAGGAGATGATGGAGGACAGTGACAACGATGCCGCCACGAGCCTCTGGAACGCCGTGGGCGGCCCAGGGCCCATCCAGTCGTTCAACACGGCGGTCGGCCTGACCAACACCGCACCCTCCTCCTGTGTGGTCTGCCCGGGATTCGCCTGGCCGGGATGGGGCTTGACCACGACCACTCCAGCCGACCAGATCGTGCTGCTCCGTGAGCTCATCAAGCCCAGCACGCTGCTGACGGTTGCCCAGCGCAAGGACGCCCTGCAGCTGATGGAGAACGTGGCACCGTCCCAGCGCTGGGGAGTGACCGGCGGCGTCCCGCAACAGGCCACAGTGGCCCTGAAGAACGGGTGGCTGCCGCTGAACAGCGCGGGCACTGACTGGCAGATCAACAGCATCGGGTGGATCTCAGGCAGTGGACGCGACTACCTGCTGGCCGTACTGACCACGGGGAACCCCGATGAGCAGTACGGCATCGATACGATCAGCCAGCTGTCCGCCATGGTCTGGCAGGGCATGCGTTGACGGCCCGGTGTGCGGGGCTCGTCACAGCTGGCTGGTCTGATACCGGGTCAGGCCGTACTTCGCGGCGATCGCGTCCCACCCGCTGACGAAGGCCGCCTTGTCGTTCGTGGCCTGTATGTCTGGCGCATTGGACGCCTGATAGTTGGCGTCGGCATGATCGTGTGGCTTGCAGCCCCTGGCCGCCTCGTCCTGTGCCCATTTGCCCAGGTCCGTATCCACTGCCGCCGACGCCTGCCACGCCCCGGTCAGTGCCTGCACCATGGTCGCGGGCAGTGCGGAGCGCCCAGGCAGGGTCGCGAGCTGCTGAAGCAGGCGCTCACGTGAAGCGGCGGAATTCTGGAAGACCTGCGGGGCCTGGCCCAGGGCCGCGGTGCAGTCCTCGACCGCCCCGACCGCGCCAACGATCGCGCTGCGGTCGGCGGCGGTCTGGGCCAGGAGCGTGGCCAGGCGGGCCGCCGCAGCCCGCTGTGAGGGCGCCGCGGCGCTGGGACCCGGCGCCGGCTGCTTCACGGTGGGCCGCGCCGCGGCCGACGCGCCGCCCGTGAGGCCGTGGAAGGAGTGCGCGATCAGCAGGGCGGGCACGACGATCACGGCGGCCACCAACGCGAACAGGCCTGCGGCCAGCAGCCGCCGGTGACGCTCGGGGGCGCTGGCGGCCGGTCCGGCATCAGCGTCCGGCGAGGAAGCCGACGGCTCCCACTGCGGGCTGAAGCCCACGTCTTTCATCCAGCTTTGCGCGAAGTCATCCGCTGTGAACTGGGCCGTTTCGGTGCCCGGTGGTGCCGGAGCCGCCGCGGGCGCGGCGCCGGCGGGCGGCCGCGCGGCCGCCGGGTACCCGGGCGGCAGGGCGAGGTCCTTGGTCGGGGAAGCCAGGGGCGGTGCCGGCTGCCTATCCCGGGCGAAGTGCGGTGCCGCCGCGTCGTACTGAGGGAAAGGCAGGCCGCCGTCCTCGCGGGGGAACGGCTCGCGCTGCACCGGCGATGCGCCGGCCGCACCGCGGGGGAAGGGCGGAGGAGTGCCCGGGCGGGGATACACGGAGCCTTCCGGCGGCGGGCCGGCGCTTCGCGCGGACGGGGCTGCGTCGCGCGGATAGCCGAAGCTGCCGGGCGGCGCTGCGGACACGCCGGGCGGGAAGACGGCGTCCTCGCGGGCAGAGACAGCATTCTCGCGCGGGAACGGGGGGCGGTCCGGAGGGTAGACAGACCCATGCGGGGGGAGCAGTGCGCCGTCCGGCGGGATGGCCGAGGTGTCCCACGGCGGCGACGGGGGAGGCATCTGGAGGTCGCCCGGCGCCAGGTCATGGTCGCTGGTCACCGCAGGCTGCGGCGTGCTTGCCGCGGCGGCGTGCCCGCAGTTCGCGCAGAACCGGGCCCCCTGCTTCATCTCGCTGCCGCATTGGACGCAAAACCGCCGGTAACCCCCCATGCGTCTCCTGATTCGCTCGCGGGTAGGCCAGATGTGCGCAGGAACGACCGGGAACTGCCCGATCGTGGCCATCTGGGCCAGCATATTTGCTTCGCGTCGCTTCAGCAGGGCATTGCCCGGTCCCGGGTCGGCGGGCGATGAATAGGTACTTGGCTGCGGTCACACCCACCAAGGTCGCATCCGGGGCGACCGCGACTCGGCCGCCCGTTACACCCGGGTAGCGAGCCAGGCCAGCGACATGGCCACGACGTCCTCGATTCCCGCCCCGGCATAGTCGGTACCGAACCGCTCAGCGGCTACCTTGCGCCAGGCCGCCCCTAGCCATGCCGCGCCCATGGCGGCGCTCACGGCCGTCGTCACGGCGGCCGCCACCACGGCGCCGGACGCCGGGCCCGAAGTGGCCACCAGTTCCGCATCAGCGCTCTGCGTATGGGTGCCCGGCGTCTCCGGCTTCACGGCGGCCGGTCCCGGCCCACGCCGGGCGGCGACCGTACCGACCGCTGCTGCCGTGGTGACGCGGCCGCCGAGGCCGATCACGCCCAGTCGGCTCGGCGCCTGCGGCAGCTTGTCCATCACTAGTTCCTGTACCGCAGCGAGCGTGACGAGGCCTTTCACCCACGGACGGCGGAGGCAGCGGTCGGGCTGGCGCGCCGATGCCGCCGGGGTGGCCAAGGTCAGCGCGGCGAGCCCGGTGAAGGACCGTGCTCCAGTCGCGACGCCGGCGAGCGCGGCGCGGACGAGAACGTTCACGACCGGCCGATCCTGGCTGGCGGGGGCGGCTAGGGTGTCCATGGCCGCCTTTCTACCCTGGCGAAGAGCGACGTAACGTTGCGGCGGCCGCCGTACTCCGCCCGGGACGCCCGTCGGGCTCGGTGCGAGTCCATAAGAATGACCCAAAAGAGTGCGCTGCTCGTCCCTTTGTGTCGCCAGGCGGTCATTCTGGGGCATTCGCGCAATAATCCAATTGCTCCGCGATCTTGTCGCGACCACCGCTCGGACGTACGCTTCTGCTTGCTGCCCGCTCGCCGGGACGTGGAGCGCGAGCCGCGTGAACGCGGGGTATCCGGAGAACTGCAGCACCCGGCCCGATTGTGGTCGTCGGCCCTCTTTCCGAGAAAAAAAATCGGGATAAAACGCCCGAAAATTGCGGTTATGGGAAGTCCGGCTGCGGATCGGTACACCACTGGCACTGGCTCCGCGTCGCTTAGGAGACAGCGAGGAGAAGACGTGAACGTGAAAAGAGCCGCAGCCACCACCGCAGGTGTCATCGGGACACTCATACTGGTGGTTGCAGTTGGCGTCGGCTATCTCGCAGGTCACAGCACGAGCAGCGCGCGGACCGGGGTGGCCACCATCGCACACGCGGTTGCGAGTACCCACGGCGCGGCGGCTGGCACTGCGGCACCGGTCAAGGCGACCCTGGACGATCAGATCTATGGCGACAGCTTCAACGTCTCGATCTACGGTGACGGCGTTGGCGTGTCGGGCGGGATGACGACCGGCTCCGGCGACAGCGGCACGGCAGACGGCGTCACGGTCGGGGTGACCGATTCCGGCGGCACGGCCACCGGAACCGTGACGGCGGCGATCTACGGCGATTAGCGGCGCGCCGGCTGAGCAGGCGCAGGGGGCATCGTAACGACCGGCCTCGGGCTGGCGTATCTGCCTGGCCGCGCTATCTGCCCGCGCGGCCTCGTCAGGGACGGATCGCGGGCGCCGTTCCGTGGCGCCGTGCCGGGACGGTGGCTAGCGAGCGGTCCGCAGCTCAGCCGAGGCCCGGTGCGCCTCTTCCAGCGCGGCGGTCATCATGTCCGCCGCCTGCCCGGCGGCCGTGAGGGCCTCGGTCACCTCGGTGACGGACAGGTCCGGGTCCTGGCCGGAGTCGTGCGCGACCTGGCCGTCCTCATGGTGGGTGACCAGGAACCGGGCCAGTTGCTCGCAGAGCCGTGGCAGGCCCTGGCCCATCAGGCCCAGGCTCGCGATGACGTCGTGCACCTCACCAGGACCGGTCAGCTCGCCGCCGCCCTGGGTCAGGTGATTCAGCGCCTCGA
>Ga0302181_10000108_pt1 | contig 80125 bp, 74 predicted proteins | sample I_Palsa_E3_3_FD_198786 | JGI IMG/M metagenome (GOLD analysis project Ga0302181, IMG submission 198786) | Peat permafrost microbial communities from Stordalen Mire near Abisko, Sweden - I_Palsa_E3_3 | ecosystem: Environmental > Terrestrial > Soil > Palsa > Peat permafrost | place: Sweden...
GCCGAGTTCGAACGCGCTCGAGGCGTTCAAGGAAGCGTTCGAGCGCCGCTTTGCCACTCGCAGCGTCCCTTTGCTCGCAGCCCTCGATCCCGATTTTGGCATTCGGCTCGGTTCGCCGGGAGCCGCTCCAGGCCAACCCGACACCAGTGCGCAGGCCATCAGGCGCCGGCAAGCCCTGCTGTCGCTCATTGCCCGTGGGCCGTCAACACCGCCGGCCGCCATCGAACTCAGCCAGCAGGACGTGGCGGCGCTCTCTCGCGAGCGTCCGGCCCGGCTGCCCGGAGCATTCGCCATGCTCGCGAGCCTCCGGGCGCAGGACGCCGGAGCCGTCGCGGCGGGGGACTTTCAGCTCGTCGAGCCGACGGTGCACGGGCCGTCCGGCGCGCGTCTGCTGGGACGGCTGTGCGGCGCCGATCCAGAGCTCGAGGGTCATGTGCGCGAGCATCTCAGGCGCGAAGCCGCACAAGACTCCGACGCGATCTTCGCCGAGGTGTCGGTCGCACCGGAGACCGAGGTGGGGCTCAACATCTCTCAGCGCCCGGTGCTGAGGGAGTGGGAGATCGAGTACGGCGGCGGATCCGGCGCACGAGCAGACCGGCGGCTCGAGGCGTCGGACCTGACGGTTTCCGTCGAGGACGACGAGGTCGTTGTGCGTTCCATGACGCTGGACCGAAGGGTGATTCCGTCGTCGACGACGGCGATCAACCCGATGTGGTTGTCGCTTCCGGCGGCCCGGTTCCTCCTCTCGATCGCCCATCAGCGCTCGGTCGCGCAACTCGGCTGGAGCTGGGATGAGTTTGCGGACTCGCCCACCCTGCCCCGGGTCACCCACGGCCGGACGGTCCTCGCCCTGCGCCGATGGAACGTGACCGCAGCCGAGCTCGAGGAGATCCGCCCAGGCACGGACGCCGGCGGGTTCCGGCGCCTGCAAGAGTGGCGCCTGATGCGGGACCTCCCGCGTCTGATCAGCTTTGACCACCCCAAGCACCGCGTGCTGGTCGACTTCGGCAACGTGCTGAGCGTCGACGCATTCCTGGCCGCAACCAAGGACATCTCCATCGTGCGCTTCGTCGAGGGGCCGGCACGGGAGCCAAGCCCCGTGCAAGGCCCCGACGGCCGCTACGCGCACGAGCTGATCATCCCGTTCACGCTGGACCAGGGCGAAGCGCCACGAATACCACGGCGGCGGGCGCCACCGTCCGTACACGAGTCGCGACGGCGCTTTCAGCCCGGAACCGAGTGGTTGTACGCAAACCTCTACGGCCCGGTCGCGGGCGCCGATCGGGTGCTCGTCGAACACGTCGGGCCACTCGCGCGATCGCTTCGCGAGGCCGGTTTGGTGGACCGGTGGTTCTTCATACGCTATGCCGACCCCGAGCGACATCTACGTGTGCGTCTCCATGGTCGGCCGCGTGACCTGCTACGCGAGGCTCTACCAGCGTTGCACGAGGCGACGGCGAACCCGATGGCCGAAGGGTTGCTGTACAGGATCTCGCTCGATACTTACGAGCGTGAGATCGAGCGTTACGGCGGCGTTGACGGAGTTGAGCTGATGGAGCATGCGGCCGAGGTCGATTCCGCGGCGGTTATCGGCGTTCTCGGTCACCCGCTCAGCGGCGTCGAGCGCCGGCATCTGACGGTCGCCAGTCTGGCCGGTCTCTACGAGGATGCGGGGCTTACGCTCGGAGCCAGGCACGCGTGCTGCGACGCTCTGCGGACCGCGTGGGCGCGTGCCGGCAGCGGCTCGTTGGGCCGCCGGCTCGGCGCTGAGGAGCGCTCCGAGCGCGCACAATTGGCGGACACCGTCGCTGCCCTGGAGCGGGACGACGCCGAGCCCAGGATCGCCGCACTGCGTGCGCGCTCGGCGGCGCTCGCGCCGATCCTCGGGCGCCTGCGCGCGCTGGAGGAGGAGGGCATCCTTGAGCGGCCGTTCGACGACATCATGTGCTCGCTCGCGCACATGGGCGTCAATCGGCTGCTCAAGCGTGGCGCCAACCACGACGAGCTCAGGGTTCACGATGCGCTCGCACGCCTCTACCAGGCGCGTATCGCGCGCGCGGATTCGAGCCGCAGATCACCCGACGCAAACCTGGATCAGGCCCGCGCCGCCGAGCGCCTGGAGGCTGGACCGAGATGACGGAGGAGCCGTCGATCAGCGGCACACCGGGACAGCCCGGCGACATTGCCGGCTACCAGCTGCAATCGGTGCTCGGCGAAGGTGGCATGGGCATCGTCTACCTGGCCGAGCGTCCCCAAGGTGGGTTGTGCGCGCTGAAGGTACTGTCGGGGAAGCTGGGTCCGGATCCGAGCTTCGCCGCTCGCTTCAAGCGCGAGGCCGCCTACGCGGAGGCATTGGATCACCCCCACATCCTTGAGCTCTACGACGCGGGTGAGACCACCGAGGGCACGCTGTATTTCGCCATGCAGTACGTCCCCGGCGCAGACCTGGGGGTGCTGCTCGCCCGCGATGGGGTGCTGGACGTCGCGCTCGCGCTGTCGATTATGGGGCAGGTCGGCGATGCGTTGGACAGCGCGCACGCGACGGGGCTGATTCATCGCGACGTCAAGCCGGGCAACATTCTCGTGGCGCAGGATCACGCTGCCGGGCCGTATGCGTTCCTGACCGACTTCGGGCTGAGCAAGAATCCCAGCGAGGATTCGATCGAGCTGACCAAACAAGGTCAGCTCGTCGGGACGACCGCATATACCGCGCCCGAGGAGATCCTCGCCCAGCCTCGGGATCACCGGGTCGACATCTATTCGCTCGGCTGCGTGCTGTACGAAGCGCTGACCGGGGAGCCGCCGTTCGTGCGCGATCGCGAGCTCGACGTGATGTATGCCCACATCGGGGACCCGCGCCCAAACGTGAGCGACCGCCGTCCTGATCTGCCACCGGCGATCGACGTGATCATCGCCAAGGCGATGGCGATCTCGCCCGCCGACCGATATTCCAGCTGCGCGGACTTCATCGCCGCCGCCCGCGCCGCCCTGCCCGCGCCGGCAGTGTCGGCCGCTGGGATCCTGGGAGCGGGAGACCCGGCCGACCCGGCCGACCATGGGTCAGCGCCCGCCACGGCGGCTTCGACGTTGCGGGGCCAGGATCCAGCGCCGTCGCCTGCATTCCCCGAGGTATTGCGGCTCGTCGTGCGCGCGGGGGCCGCCAACGGTCGCGAGCTGGTCGTCGCCGACGAGCTCGAGCTCGGGCGGGTGACGACGCTGGGGGGCGCCATCGCCGGGGACCTCGAGATCTCTCGCCGCCACGCCCGGATCCGGCGCGTCGCTGGTGACACCTTCGTGGTGCAGGACGAGTCCTCGGCCAACGGCACGTTCGTCAACGGAGACCGGATCGAGGGTCCGCATCCGCTGCGCCCCGGCGACGAACTCAGGATCGGCTCGACGGTGTTCGTCGTCGCGCCGGAACCGGCGCCGCCCTCGCGCGTGGCCATGCGGCTGGAGTTCGATGCCGAAACCGGCGAGCTGTCGGTGGCCATCGAGCACGGCCCGACGGCGCGAATCGTCCGCGACGGCGATGGGTGGCGGATGGAGATCCAATGAGCGACGAGCGTGATCCCGGGCCGGGCGATGCCGATGAGCTGTTGGCGGCGACCGTCCTGGAGGTTGCGGGCCGGGAACTCACCGCCCGTGATCTGGTCGCAGCGGGGGTGGTGTCCGGAGGCTGGCCGGTGTTTGAGGACCGGCTCGCTGAGGGCTTGGGGCTGGTGGCCGCCCAGCGCCCCGCTGACACCGAGATCGATGACGAGATCCGCGCATTCCGTCTCAAGCGCGGATTGCTCAGCGCTGAGGACATGCGGGGCTGGTTGGCGACTCGGCGGCTGAACCTCAGCCTGGTCAAGGCAGCGGCGGCGCGCGCGCTGGCCCGCCGTCGTGGCGGAACACCCCACCCGGTGACGGCAGACCAGGTGGCGGCAGCGCTGTCGCCGGAGGCGATCTACACCGGCACGATGCAGGAGCTCGGGTGGTGGCTGGCCGATCGGGTCCTGGCGGCAGCCGCCACCGCGCAGAGCATCGTTCCGATCGCCCTGGAGGACGTGCGGATCCAACGGCTGGTGTTTGCCGAGGCGTGCACTGTGGCCGGCGCGGCGAGCCGAGAGTCGGGGCTCGAGCGGGGCCGGCGGCTGGCCTGGATCGCCGCGCTCGATGACGCCCACGGCGTGTGGGAGGCGAGCGTCACCGAGGATCTCGCCGTGGGCCGCGTGGTGCATGAGCACGAGCTCGATTGGTGCCGACTTGAGGTGGACGAGTTGCGACTGACCTCTCCGGGCGCAGCCGCCGAGGCCGCCCGCCAACTCGCGGACGGCGAGCACACCGACCACGTTGCTGCCGCAGCAGGCGTCGCGGTCACCCCTCATCGTCTCGTGCTGGCCGACGCGCCGTCGCAGTTGGCCGGTCGGCTGGCCGGCGCGGTCGTCGGCGACGTCGCCGGCCCGTGGGGCGATGGCAGCGAGCACGTGGTCGTGCGCGTCCGCGAACGCGTACCACCACGTCTGAGCGATCAACAGCTGCTCGAGCGCGCGCGGGAGGAGCTCCTCGTCGAGGGCGCCTCGCGGCTGCGCGCGGGAAAGGTGCGGTGGCATGAGCGAGCCTGAGCTCGCCGCGTGGGCCGAGCCCACGGCCATGGTCCGAGCGCTCCCGTTCATGGCCGGCCTGCCGCCGTCGGTGCGCAACCTCGTGCTCGCCGGATTCGACGAGCACACCTACCGCTTCGGCGAGACCATCGTGACCCCCGAGACCGAGGCGTTCGTGGTCATCGTCGAGGGCCGGGCGCGGGCGATCGCCACCGGACCGGACGGAGTGGAGATCTCGCTCGGCGTGCTCGGTCCTGGCGAGACGAGCGGAGAGCGCGCGCTCGTCGAGGCGCACCCCCCCGCCGTGACCCTGCGAGCCGCCTCGAGCGCAGTGCGTGTGCTGCGACTCGAGCGGGCGGTCGCCGTGGCGCTCGCGCGGGCTCACCCCGAGGCGGCGGCCGGGTTCAGCGCCCAGGCGCGGGCAAAGCGGATCGGCGCGTTCCTGGCCATGGATGCGGCGTTTGCGCAGCTGGACGCCGCCGGGCTTGAGCTGCTCGTCTCCCACGGCCGTGAGATCACCGCCCATGACGGCGAGGTGATCGTCCGCGAGGGCGAGCGCACCGACCTGTGGTGGATCGTGCAATCAGGGCGACTGGTCGAGCACACGGGCGAAGGGCCGACACGGCGCGAGGTCCGGTTCCTGCGCGCCGGCGACGTGTTCGGCGAAGTCGGCGCGCTGCGTGGCAGCGCGCGCCTGGCCACCGTGACGGCAGCGAGCGATTGCACGCTGCTCGAGCTTGACGGCGCGGTGCTCGGTGAGCTCGGCGCCCATGACGCCGCGTTCGCGGCCAGACTCGAAGATCGGGCCCAGCTGCACCTCAGCCGCGTCGCGGTGCGCCCGCTTGACTTCGGCAGCGGTGAGTTCCTCTCCCCCACCCCGCCGCGACCGGCGCCGCCGCCGCGCACCGGGGATGAGCACATCGGCGCTGGCGTGCCGATCGCCGACGCCCCGGCTCCGGCTGAGCCGTGGGTCGCACCGCGGCGCTTTCCGTTCGTGCGCCAGATCGATTTCGCGGACTGCGGCGCCGCGGCGCTGGCGATGATCTGCCGAGCGTTCGGTCGCTCGGTGTCGCTGACGTTCATCCGCCGGGCCGCCGGCACCGGACAGACCGGCACGAGCCTGCGCGGCATCGTGCGCGCCGCCGAGGAGACGGGACTCGAGCCGCGGGCACTCAAGGCGTCCCGGGATCGGCTGGATGATCTGCCCCTGCCGGCGATCGTGCACTGGGAGAGCAACCACTGGGTCGTGCTGTACGCCGTCGAGGGTGATCGCGTCCGGATCGCCGATCCGGCTCGCGGCCTGCGCAGGGTCACGCGCGCCGAGGTGCAGGAGAAGTGGTCGGGATGGTGCGCGACGTTCCGGCCGACACCGCGCCTGGCCGACGCTCCCATCGAGCGCCTCGACCTGTCGTGGCTGCGTTCGTTCGTGTCCCCGCTGCGGGCCAAGCTCGCCCTGGCCACGGTGATGGCGATCGTGGCCACCGGTCTGCAGCTTCTCTCGCCGGTGCTGACCCAGCGCGTCGTCGACTCCGCGGCCAAGCGCAACTCGGCCCAGGTGTCTCTGCTGATCGTCGTGATTGTCGGGCTGTTGGCGCTCGGGCTGGCGATCAGCCTCCTGCAGCGGCGGATGCTCGCGCGGGCCGCCGTGCGGCTGGACGGCGAGGCGCTCGATTTTGTCTCCGGGCGCCTGCTCGACCTGCCCCTGTCGTATTTCGAGGCGCGCCGCACGGCGGACATCGAGCGTCGCCTCAACGGGCTGCGCCAAGTGCGCGCGCTCGTCGTCCAGGGCATCGTCGGCGGACTCTCCGCCGTCATCCAGCTCGTGGTCACGCTGGCGATCATGGTTGCCTACTCGCCCATCATCGGGGCCGTGTTCCTGGCCACGGCGCCGGTGTACGCGGGCCTGATGCGCTTCTCCTCGCGTCGGCTGCGACCGACGTTCGACGGCCTCGAGGAGGCCTACTCGCGTCACGCCGCCAAACAGCTCGACGCGATCAAGGGGATCGAGGCCGCCAAGAGCGCCGGCGCCGAAGAGGGCCTCCGGCGCGGCATCCAACAGGAGTTCGCCTCGCTCGCCGACCGGGTGTTCCGCAGCGACTGGATCCTCATGTTCTACGACGCCGGCGTGCAGGTGGCCGGATTCCTGCTGTTCGTCCTGTTCCTGTGGGTGGGGGCGCTGCTGGTCGCCGCGGGCAAGCTGTCGATCGGGGAGCTCGTCGCGGTCAACTCCCTGGTTCTGCTCGCCAACGCCCCGATTGCCCTCCTGCTCGGACTGTGGGACCAGGTGCAACAAGCCGCGGTCCTGCTGCAACGCCTCCAGGACGTGCTCGAGGCCGAACCCGAGCAGCCCCACGACGGGAATGGACGGCGCAGTGTGCGTCGCCTGTCCGGTCGCATCAGCCTGCGGCAGGTCGAGCTCACCTACGGGGATGCGGGCGACCACCCGGCCTTGGACCGCGTATCGCTCGTGCTCGAGCCGGGATCGACGCTCGGGCTCGTCGGGCGCTCGGGATCGGGCAAGTCGACCCTCGTGCGCTGCCTCGCCGGCCTGGTCGTCCCGACGGCGGGCAGCGTGCTCTACGACGAGGTCGACATGCGTGAGCTGGACTGGCGCGCGTTGCGGCGGCGCATCGGTGTCGTGCTCCAAGCGCCGTACCTGTTCGACGACACGATCGCGGCCAACATCGCGCTCGGCGAGCAAGCCCCAGACCCCGTGCTGGTCCAGCGCGCGGCCGAGATCGCCGACGCCGCCGGCTTCATCGAGAGTCTCGCGCTTGGCTACGAGACCAAGGTCGGCGACAGCGGACTGCGCCTGTCGGGCGGCCAGGCCCAGCGCGTCTGCATCGCCCGCGCGCTGTACCACGACCCACCCGTGCTGCTGTTCGACGAAGCCACGAGCGCGCTCGATACCGAATCCGAAGCCGCCGTCAAGCGCAACCTCGACCGGGTCCTCGCGCAGCGGACCGCCGTCATCGTCGCCCATCGCCTGAGCACGATCCGCGACGCCCACACGATCGCGGTGCTCGAGCAGGGCCGCTTGGTTGAGCAGGGAACGCACGACGAACTGCTCGCCCGTGAAGGTCTCTACCACCACCTGCACGCCAGCCAGATCGCGTGACCCGAAGGGTGCCGAGGCTGAGATCGTCTGTTACGGGATCTTCTTGACCTCGACCTATCTTGGTATGATGGAGCGAATGAGTGCGACCACCCCTCCCGCTCCGACGGTCTGGCCGCAGCCACCGGAGCCGCTCGGCTCGGACCTGTGCTGGATGCTCTCGCGCGCCAGTCACTCGCTCACCACCGAGTTGACCTCCGCTCTGGAGGAATTTGGGATCTCGCCGCGCGCACACGCGGTGCTCGCCGCCGCGACGGGCGGCGAGTACACCCAGACCGATCTGGCGCGGGTGGTCGGCATCGACAAGACCACGATGATGGTCACGCTGGACGAATTGGAAGCCGCCGGCCTGGCGCAGCGACGACCGCTGAGCACCGATCGCCGTGCCCGGCTCGTCGTGGTCACCCAAGCCGGGGAGCAGAAGGTCCGCGAGGTCGAGCAGGTGTTCGACCGCGTGCGCGAGGATGTCCTGGCCGTCCTCCCCGAGGAGGAGCGCGAGGTGTTCCTGCGTTGCCTCGGGCGGCTGGTCTGCGGCCGCCTGTCTGAGCCCGTGCACTGCTCGCACCCGGTTCGCCGTCGTCGCTAGTCCAGCCGTCGCCGGGCCGGATAGCCGCGTATTGCTGGACCCCCCCAGACCCCCGTGGCTCGGAGCCGGCGGCTCCGTCGCGCGCAATTTCATCTTGTAGCAGATGATCTTGTAACAGATCATCTGCTACGGTATGTCCTGTCCGCCGAACGACAGGAGACCAGCAATGGCGCACGGCAACCCAGAATCGATCGAGCAGTTCACTCAGGAGCCCGAACGCCAGCGGTGGATCGCGCTCGTCGTGCTGTGCGCAGGCTTCCTGATGATCATCCTTGACCAGACGATCGTCAACGTCGCGCTGCCGTCGATTCAGACCGACCTGCATTTCTCGCCGTCGGGCCTGGCCTGGGTGGTCAACGCGTATCTGATCGCGTTCGGTGGCTTGCTGCTGCTGGTCGGCCGGCTCGGCGATCTGATCGGTCGGCGGCGGATCTTCATGCTTGGCCTGACCGTGTTCACGTCGGCGTCGCTGGTGTGCGGGCTGGCTGAAAGTCAGGCGGTGCTGGTCGCGGCCCGCTTCGTACAGGGGATCGGTGGCGCGATGACTGCCGCGGTCATCCTCGGGATGATCGTCACGATGTTCCCGAAGCCGTCCGAGCGCTGTGTTGCTGGTCAGCGCCCTGATGTTGGGCGTCTACACGATTGTCGAGGCGGGCTGCTATTCCTGGGGCTCGGCTCACACCCTGAGCCTGGGCGCCGTCGCGCTGGCCCTCTGGGGCGGATTCGTCTGGCGCCAGGCCTCGGCGCAGAATCCGCTGATCTCGCTGCGGGTGTTCCGATCCCGGACGCTCACGGGCGCGAACGTGATCCAGGTCCTGATGGTGGCCGGGATCTTCGGCACCTTCTTCCTCGGCGCTCTCTATATGCAGCGGGTGCTGCGCTACGACGCGATTGAGGTCGGCCTCGCCTTCCTGCCGGTCGCGCTGGGCATCGCGGCGATGTCGCTCGGCTTCGCCGCCCGGCTGATCAACCGCTTCGGGGGCCAAGCGACGCTGCTGCCGGGGCTCGTCCTGCTCGCCGGAGGATTGGCTCTGTTCAGCCGCTCGCCGGTCCACGCGCAGTACGTGAGCGACCTGCTGCCAGCGATGGTCCTGATCGGCATCGGCGCCGGACTCGCCTTCCCGTCCCTGATGACGCTGGCCATGTCGACCGCGACCCCCGAAGACTCTGGGCTCGTGTCGGGCCTGGTCAACACCACCCAGCAGGTCGGCGGCGCGCTCGGCCTGGCCGTACTGGCCACCCTGTCCGCCACTCAGAGCAACTCGGCCCGAGCGGACGGACACTCGGTCGCCGATTCACTGATCAGCGGCTACCACCTGGCCTTCACGATCGGCGCCGGTCTGGTGATCGCCGCGATCGTCCTCACCGCCGTGCTCCTGCGGCCCGAGACGCAGGCGGCAGTGAACTCCGAAGCGGTGCTCGAGCACGATCGCGAGCCCGTGTACGTGCAACAGGCCGCGTAAACGACTGGTCGCGGCGGCGCTGCGCCGATCGGCGCAGCGCGATGGTCAGTGGGCGTCGAGTCCGTGGGGGTGAAGATGATCCTCGGCCATCCGCTTGAGCGTGACGCGATCGATCTTGCCGGTCGGATTCAGCGGCATCTCGTCGAGAAAGATGACCTCCTCCGGCGCCTTATAGCCCACGCGCTCGCGGCAGAAGACGATGACCTCGGCGCTTGACGGACGTTCCGCGCCTTCACGCAGCGTGACGTAGGCGCGCACGTTCTCTCCATGCACGGTGTCGTGGATTCCGACCACGCCGGCGAGCGCGAGGGCCGGGTGCTCAAGCAGGGCGCCCTCGACCTCAAACGGGCTGATGTTCGATCCGTCGTGGACGATGATCTGCTTCTTGCGGCCGAAGAACCACAGATACCCGTCCTCATCGGCACGCGCCAAATCGCCAGAGTCCAGCCACCCGGCTGATACGACCTGGTCGGTGGCCTCCTGCGCGTTCCAGTACCCAGCCATCCGGCTGTGTGAGCGGATCCAAATGCGACCGACGGACCCCGACCCAACCGGGTTGCCGTCATCGTCGCGGATCGCGATGCTGAAGCCGCTGATCGGCGGTCCGATCGATCCCGGCTTGATGACGCCAGACGGGGGGTTCAGCGTGGCCAAGCCCACTTCGGTCATGCCGTACCCCTCCACAATCGGGAATCCCGCTGCGGCCGCGAACTCTGTCAGCAGCTCGGTCGAGACCTTGTCGGCACCGGCACGGCAGATCCGCAGCGAGGCAAAATCGCCCGGCTGGAGATCGTGGTCGCGAATCAACGCCGATAGCGCCGCCGGAATCATCGCCAGCACGGTCGGCTGATGCTCGCGCAGCAGCGGCAGCAGCTCGTAGCTGTCGATTGTGCGCGCCACCACGACCTTGCCGCCCACCGACAGCGTGCTGAGCGTCCACAGGAACGAGCCGATGTGCGACATCGATGACCCCGGTAGGAACGAGTCGTTGGCATCGAGCTCGAATGCGGACGCTGCGCTGGCGATCATCCACCGCAACGACTCGCGCGTATGTGTCACCCCCTTGGCCGGCCCGGTGCTGCCCGAGGTGAAGAAGATCACCGCCGGACTGGATGGCGCCGGTGCCGGCTCCGCCCGGGCCAGCGGTTCGCCGTCGAGCAGCGCCTCAAAGGTCTGCGGCCAGTCGACGTCCGCGGCGCCAGCAACCTCCGCCGCTCCGTAGGCGATCACTCCGTAGGCCAAATCGCCAGCGAGCCGACTCGCCGCCACATCCCCGGCGCGCTCGATGTGGGCGAGCAGCGCACCGGCCTCGCTCAGCTCGAGCGCATGATCAATTTCGCGGAAGGTATACCGGTAGTTGAGCGGCGTGGCGATCAGTCCCGCCCGGAAGCAGGCCAGATAGTGGACGACCAAGGCAATCCGGTTCGGCATCAGTGATGCCACCCGATCGCCGACCTTCAACCCCAGGCCGCGGTAGCCCCCCGCCAGCGCCGCACTCGCCCGCTCGAGCTCGCGCCAGGTCAAGGATCGGTCGGCCGACACCAGCGCGATGTCATCCGGAGCCGCGTCGAGCCCGACCCGCAGGAGATCGTTCAACGGGGCGGCCGGATCGGCCAGCGGGTCACCCTGGAGCAGCATGGGCCGATCGTAATGCACACGACGGATTCGCCAAATGGGTATTCACGCTGATGAACCGGGCGAGCCTCAGGCCAGACCGGGTTGGGTTTCGAGGATCTCGCGGTGCAGGTCGAGTAGCCCCGTGACGTCGCCGGCCGCGACGCGTCCCATTCCACATTCGGTGCAGATTCCCCAGTCGCGCGTTCCCGAGGCCGACTCTGCCAGCGCGGCGTCGATCAGCCGCACCTGCTCGGCGGTCGTGCCGGCTGGCTGGTCGGCGGGGTGGTAGGGCACAAGCGCGAAGAACAGCTCGGTTTCCGGTCCAACCTGGAGATCGTGGAGCGGGGCGAAGAAGCCCTCGTCGCTGATGGCCTGCGGCACGGTGAACGACACCCAGTCGACCGGCCGCGCTGCGCCGGAGACGACGGCGTTGACGACCCGTACCTGCATCGCGAGCGACTCCGGCTGCTTGAAATGCTGATGGCCGTAGTCGCCGTAGCAGAGGTGCATTCCGACTGGCACGTCGACCGCCACCCGGTCCACGCAACGGATCAGCGCGGGGGCGATCTGTTCCAGCGGCACCTGCGAGCCAGGGCCGAACCCCCCCTCCAGAAGCCCGAACTCAACCGCGACATCCCACTGCACGGAACAGCGATCGTGTGGCAGGGTCGCTAAGGCGTGATCGAGGTCGGCGAACAGCGCGGCCTCGTAGGAGGCGGTCACACCGAGCTGGTCCTCCGGATCGATCGTCCCTGCCATCGATGCCAGCGGAGTCGGGTACTGCATCTGAAAACGCACCCCGGCCGGGATCGTCCCGTCCTCCTGCAGCGCGCTGAACACGGCAAAGGACTTGACGTACTCGTCGGCGTAGCCCAGGTTGGGCCAATTCACGGTTTCGGCCGAAACCCCGTCGGCGAGACGCAGGTGAGGCATTGCCGGCGCCTGCGCATCTCCCGTGTCGTAGGCCACGCCACTGCTGACCGACACGAACTCTGGCATCTCGAGGAACTTCTGGATTTGAAACAGGATCCAGTAGTTGCGCTCGCCCGTCTCTCCGTCGGTCATCCGGCGCACGCCGGCCGGGATCCGCGCACTGATCTCCCGCATGACGGTCTCCGCGTCGGGCAAGTTGACCGAACCGTTGAAATGAACGCTGCTGGGCGGCATCGCAATCCTCCGTTCTGCGCTCACGCTGGAGCGTGTGGTCTGGCCAGGTAGCGGTGCGCGGGCCGCCGCGCACCCAGGACCGCGCAAGCCGTGCGATCCAGTTCGTGTCATATCACGCGGTCGGCGCTTTGACCGCGCTGGCCGGTGCGGATAGCCTGCCTCCGATGTCCGTACAGCCCGCGCAGCGGAGGCGAGAACCGGGTGCGGTGGGCTGTTTTCGCCGTCGGGGACGACAGGGCGGCTGGGCGGGCTCGTGCCGGCGTGCTGGAGTTCGGGCGGTTGCCTGTGTGACGGTTGTGGTTGCCGCCGGCCTGGCGGCCTCAGTCACAGCTTCGGCGCACGCGCCCACGGCCTTCTCTGCCTCAGCCAAGACTGCATGCTGCTTTCGGATCCTCGCCGCGGGCAGCGTGACCTTTAGGCAGAATTACGGGACGAATCCCAGCAACGGGGTGATCGGCACCGAGGAGTTCAACGCGGTGTGGACCGAAACGACGCTCGTCGAGTACATCGAGGACAACGGCGTGCCCGACGTGGAGCCGGCAGAAACCCCGTCCGGACATTTCGCGCCGGTGTCGTATGGGCGGTCCCAATGGGTCAGTGAGGCCGACGAGAACAACCAGATCGCCGGCCCCGGCCCGTATCCGCTGAGCGCCTGCAAACAGAGCTACTCCCGCAAGCCCCGCCTGGCCTACAACACCTCGTTCGAGGACATCGACTTGGTCAGCCAGTCCGGCTATCCCAACGTGAAGAGAGCCTTCAAGGGCCATCGGTACGTGTTGCAGGTGGCCGGCGGCGATACCCCGGGGATCGCGCCCTGTGGCGAGTACGGAGAGATCGCCGAGGGTCTGGAGCCACCGCCCGGGCCGAACAACTCCGTGGACCAGGCCAGCCAGCCCTTCGGCCCCTTCGACTATTTCGTCACGTTGCCGCCACGCAATGATCTGCGTCACGCCAAAGGCGCCAGAGATGAGTTCGACACCAGCTATGACCACATCTCGAACTTCACGGCGTGCTTGGACCACGCCCCGCCGGGTTGCACGGGCGACGGCGGCTACGGCTTGCACATGACAACGGAGGCCACACACTTCTTCTTGAAGTTCGACTGGTTCCCGGCCTCCGAACTCCAGCGCCAGATCGACGACCTCAAGAGCCAGCCGTAGCGTCCGAGCAAGGCCGCGCCACCGCCGTTCCATCGTCCGGAGAGTTCACGTCACAGACAGTGTGGGTAGTCGGCGCAGGTCCGGGGCGCTCCAGGCGGCTCGAGCGAGGTCGCTGAGGATGAGCTCACGCGAGTAGAAGTGCTCGATCAGCTTGCGGTCAAGCAGATCGGGGTTGCGCTCCAAGAACTCGGCAAAGCGCTCCGCGCCCCAGCGCTGTTGGTGGACGGCGACAAAATGGAGCCACGCCCGCGTCATCGTCTCGTGGTACTTCTGTTTGGCACCGTGTTGTCGGGCCACGTGTTGGATCGCCGCGACCATGACCTCGCTCGCTTCATCGAGCGGATACGAGCGCACGTAGCTCCAGGCCAGCTCGAGGTGCTCGGGGTGGCCGAAGCGCCCCCGGGCGTCAAGGATCTCGTGAAGGACCCGGAGATCACGCGCCTGCATCAGCTCACGATAGCCCCGACCGCCTCGCGGTGTCCATACTTCGCGCGTCCGGCGGTGAGGGAGCGGCAATCCGTACATCAGATGATTGGTCCTCAGCGGCCGCAGCGCGTCACGGGGAGCCGAAGTGGTGCACGAGATCACGAGCGCGGGGGGACGGGCGCAGTTCGTGGCCGCAGAGCTTGACGGCTCGGCTCGCGTGTCACGGGAGCTGTCGCAGGCAGCGCTGCGCGCTCTCGGCGGCCGGATCGACGTGCTGGACAACAACGCGGGGACCTTTCCGGGCTTAACCACGCTGACCGTCGATGAAGCGATGTTCGACGAGGTCTACGCGATGACCGCTAGTCGCGCGCGGGGTAGGCGCCGCGCGTGCAAATCCTGTAATGCAGGCCGTCGAGCGCCTTACCGTGGAGATTCGGGACGGCGAACGTCGAGGTTCCGTTGCCGCCGAACGTCGACTGGTACAGGGAGTACAGCGCCTCATGGCGGCTGATCGTCAGCTGCTGGCCGTCGGCGGGAATCGTCCCGTAGGGCAGAGAGTCAAAGCCGAACAGCATGACCTGGCCGATCCAGTTGCAGCGCCCCACGGTGCCGGAGTTCTGCGCCGGATAGGGTCCTGAGGTGCAGACGCGGTAGCTGAGTCCCGGCGGTGCCTGCCCACGCAGGTTGGGGACCCCGAACATCATCGTCGCGGCACTGCCCCCGTACGTGAAGCCATACAGGCTGAAGAGATTCGGGTAGGCGCTCGAGTCAAGGAGTTCACCGTGCGCTGCCACTGCGCCGTTGAACGCGCCAGCGAAGGACGTCAGCACGACCTGGCCAAGCCAGCTACAGTGCCCGCTCTCGCTGCCCGGGCTCGGGAACATGCCGGTGGTGCACAGGTAGTAATGCAGGCCGTCAGGCGCATGGCCGTGCAAATTGGGCAAGCCAAAAGTGTTCATCGTCGGGCTGCCGCCGAACGTGTTGCCCAGCAGGCTATACAGCCGATCGTGAGAGCTGATGTTCTCCAGTTGGCCGTGAGCGTCGGTCGTCCCCACGGTCGGGTAGTTGAAACCGACGAGCATGACCTGAGCGAGCCAGTCGCAGCGGCCTTCGTGGTTGGACTGAGCGACCGCCGACGTGGGCGCGGCCGCCCAGACGCCGGCCGTCACGGCGAGGGCCACGATCGCGAACCGTAAGCCTCCGCGGGCACGGCCAACAGTCATCGACCCGAAACCCCGCGTCCCTGACATCGCTCGCCCCTTTCGGCTCGATTAACCTGCCGCCACCCTATTGGCTCGCCCGTCCGTGCGTCAACTCGCGAGCCAGTTCGTCGAAGACCTGCACGTAGGCGTCGACGGCGTCGTTGGTGTGGCTGACCGACAGCGTCCACTCCTCCTCGCGGCCGGGCGTCATGAAGATCCCCCGATTCATGTTGTACAGCCACGCGAGCTCAGTCAGCTCGACGTCCTGGTTGGCCTTGAACGTCTCGTAGTCGACGACCGGCGTGGGCGAGAACGTCACGCACCCCTTGGCGCCGATCCCGATCGCATATCCGGGCAGACGGTAACGCTCGACCACCGCTTGGCAGCCGCCGACGATCCGGTCGTTCAGGTCGTCGAGGTGTCGGTAGGCCTCAGGCGTCAACACCTCGAGCAGGCTGGCCCGGGCTGCCGCCATCGAGAGGGGGTTGCCGTTGTAGGTGCCGACCTGGTACACCGTGCCGTCCTCGACCACGCGCATGATCTCCTCGGTGCCTCCGATCGCGCCCGAGGGAAGCCCGCCGCCGAGCGTCTTGGCGAGCGTGACCATGTCCGGCTGGACCGCGAAGCGCTCGGTCGCCCCGCCTGCGGCGATCGCCAGCCCGGTCTTGACCTCGTCGAAGATGAGCACGATTCCGTGCCGACGCGTGATCTCGCGCACCTCTTCGAGGTATCCCCGCTCCGGCAGGACGACACCGAGGTTCATCATCGCCGCCTCCATGATCACGCAGGCCGGCTTGCGTCCCTCGGACTCCAGACGCTGGATCCGCCGCTCCATCGCGCCGGCGTCGTTGAATGGCACCGCGATCGTGAGCTCGACGACCGCCTCCGGGATACCGGCTCCGTACGGCAGCGACGCGTAGTTCTCGCGGTCGCCGATGCGGTCGTATTCGACGCCGATCGAGACCATCACCCCATCGTGGTGGCCATGATAGGAGCCGAAGATCTTCATGATCGTCTCGCGGCCCGTGTAGCCGCGCGCGATCCGGATCGCGTCCATCGTCGCCTCGGAGCCCGAGTTCACATAGCGCCACCGCTCAAGGCCCCAGCGGCGCTTGAGCTCCTCGGCCACGACCACGCCATCCTCGGTCGTGGCCGCGAAGTGCGTGCCGAGCGCGACTCGTTCGGTCACCGCCCTCACGATCGCCGGGTGGGCATGTCCCTGGACCATCGACCCGAACCCGTTGTGAAAGTCCCACATGCGGTTGCCATCGACGTCGTAGACAACGGGTCCGTCCCCGGTCTCAAGGTAGATCGGCCACGGCTCGCCGGCCTGATAGCTCGACGCGACACCGCCGCTCAACGACTCGCGCGCGCGTCGGTACATCGCGCTCGAGGCCTGGGTGCGCTCAGCGAGCTTCGCCCGCTCGCGCCGGCTGAGCTCCCGGATCCGCTCGCGATCCAGCTGCGTCGTGGTTGTGATTGCCATCCTCAAGCTCCAATCAGGTCGCGGCGGCCGCTCGCAGCACTCGCTGCGGTGACGCAAAGGTTACGGCTCGGTGTTGACCGCGGCGCTCGGGGGTTCCGGATTGCGTCTCGCCCCCCCGGGATGCTCGGGACCGGGGCGCGTACGGCCTCGTGGCGTGGCCACGGTGAGCCTCGTCGCTTAGTGGTCTCCACTTAGGCGCGGCGGAACGCCCGGACGGAGAGGGGTACGAATACGAGCAACAGTCCCGCGAGCCACGCGAGCGTCCCGAGCGCCGGGGCGAGCGCGTGACCGTCGCCGATGGTCAGCGCCCGAGTGGCGTTGACGGTCAGGCTGACGGGATTGACGTCGGCGAAGGTGCGCACGATCCCGGGCATGGTGGAGGTGGGAACGAATGCGGAGGAAGCGAACACGAGTGGGAACACCCAGATGAGCCCGACCGACTGGACGGTCTCGGGGTCGCGGATGGCCGCGCCGATGAACGCGCTGATCCAGGAGAAGACATAGGCGAAGGCCAGCACGAGGGCGAACGCGAGCGCGACCTGGTAGAGGGGCTGGCTCGGCCTGAACCCGACGGCGAAGCCGATCAGCAACACGACGATCAGCGTGACGACGTTCGTGGCGAGATCGGCGACGGTGCGGCCGATCAGCACAGCCGAGCGGGCGATGGGTAGCGAGCGGAAACGGTCAACGACGCCGGCCTTGATGTCTTCGGTGAGCCCGAGGCCGGTGGTCAGGGCGCCGAGGACTGAATATTCCGAGATAACCGATAGAGAGAAGTCCGCGGCCGCCGATGCCGCCGCGGCAATCGTGACCTTGAGCCTGCGCCGGACGTCAACTCACGGTCGCCGGGGCCTTTGCCGGCGCCAGCGCGAAGTCGTAGCCGATCTTGTATTCACCGTCTCTCGTCGGCTCCGGATGGACGATCAGCTCGTCCTTGACCGCGCTGGCGACGTCGTCGTGCAGGTGGTCGCTGGTGTCGATGAACAGCTGCGTGACCAGCGGCTCATACCCCGGAGCGCTGACGATCAGGTGCACGTGCGCCGGTCGCCACGGGCTCCAGCCGGCGGCGGCAGTCATCTTTCCGGTCGCGCCGTCCAGCGGGATCGTGTACGGGCCCGGGATGAAGGTGCGGATCTCGTAGCGTCCGTCGTCGTCGGTGCGCACCTGGCCGCGCAGGTTGCCCTCCGGCGGGCCCGGCATGAATCCGGAGTAGCAGCCGTCCGCGTCGGCCTGCCAGACGTCGAGGTTGGCGCCGACCAGCGGGGCGCCGTCGACGTCGCTGACCCGGCCGGCGACGAGTGTGAGATCGCCCGGCTCGTCGCGACGATGGGGCAGCTCGTAGGGCGCGTCAAGCAATGGCGCGTCAGGCAGGTGGAACGGCCCGAGGATCGTCCCCTGCGAGCCTGCGCGGTTGCCGAACGCGTGCTGTTCGACGACGTGCTCGATATAGACGTCCCCGAACAGCGGCCACTCGCCGGCCAGGCCGACGTCGATCAGCCACTGCTTGGCGGTCTGGTACTCCGCATAGGTGACGTCGTTCTCCACGATCGCCTCGTGGATTCGTCGCAGGACGTCGGTGATCAACTGATTGGCGCGGTCGGACATCGCCTCTCCTCGGTGGTTGGTTGGGGTCAGTCGATGGCGTTGGGGTGGCGGGCCAGCGGCGTGACCCGAATGTCCAGGTACGGGAACAGCGGTAGCCCCGAGAGCAGCTCGTGCAGCTCGTCGACCGAGCCGACGTCGAGCACGCTGACGTTGGCGGAGCGCCCGGCGACCCGCCATAGGTGCAGCCAGCGGCCGTCGCGTTGGGCGGCCTGCGAGTAGGCGCGCTCGCGCGCGCGAAGCTCGTCGGCTCGCTCGGGCGGCATGTCGGGCGGCAGGCGCACCTCCATTTCGGCCATGAACAGCATCAGCGGTCCACGCGATAGGTGGCCAGCGCGTCCTGATCGAGGCTGACGCCAAGTCCCGGCGCGTCGCGCACGCGCACGCGCCCGGCCCGGATCTCCGGCGGTGAGACGAGGTCGACGGCCAGATCAAGGAAGTTGCTGGCCTCGGCCGGCCGTTGGCAGAGCTCCCGCGAGCTCGCGGCGAACGCAATCGACGCCCACGCGCCGAGCGCACCCTCGTATTGCGACCCGACCACCGCGCGGACATTGCAGGCGCGGCAGTGGGCCAGGATCGCGGCCGACTCGTCAAACGCCGTGCGCGCGACCTTGATACTGACCTGACTGACGGTCTGTGACGCGAGCTGATCGGCGACGCCGGCCAGGTCAAGGCAGCTCTCGTCTCCGGCCAGGGGGACGCTCCACAGCTCAGCCAAGCGTCGGCGTCCGGTCTGGTCGCCCAGATCCAACGGCTCCTCGATCGCCTCGACACCAAGCTCGATCAGTTCGGGCCCGACGTGCTCTGCCTGGGCCAGCGACCAGCCGCGGTTGGCGTCGGCGTAGAGGGTTGCCGTCGGCATCGCCTCACGCACCGCACGCACGGCGGCGAGATCGAGCTGGGGATCACGACCGACCTTAACCTTGAACACGGCGATGCCAAAGCGCTCGTGGAGTTCCACCGCTTCGGCGGCCATCGCCTGTGGCTCGCCGAAGCTCAACATGCTCGCCACCTCGACCGAGTCAGACGCGCCGCCGAGCATCGCGCTACAGGAGACGCCCAGGATCTGAGCCGCCAGATCGGCCAGCGCCACCATCACGGCACTAGCGGCGCAGCGGTTTCCTTCCCCGCCCGCGGTCGCTGCCCGCGCCCGCTCATGCGCGACTGGGTCGATGCCGATCAGTCGTGGCCCGAACCACGCGTGGACGGCCTCCACGATCGAGCTCTGCGTCTCGCCGTAGGTGTAGGGACGGGCCTGGGCTTCGGCACAGCCGACCAGTCCCGCGTCGCTGTGAACGCGGACGATCACGTTGTCGGCGGTGGCGATCGTGCCAGAGGCAAACTGCGCCGGCGCCCGGAGCGGCAACACGACCGGGATCGCCTCAACGCTCACGACGCGGGCCACCCCGGCCGCGGGCGCAACGGATGTGCGCTGCTCCAGCACAGGACACAGCGTAAGCGCTTCTCTGATCTCGGTGGGACCAATGCGGTCCTGATTTGAGCTGGGGTCCGCCGCCGGGGCGCCTGTGTGCCCTGACCGGCACTGCGATCCATCCACCCACGGCTTATGACCGGAGCGGCCGGCCGATCACGACCGTCCCGGCCGAGGTCGCAAGCACGCACAGGCGCGAGCTCGGACACGAGACGGTGGTGAAGTCCTGGCCGGTGGCCGTCGCGTGCCACGTGCCCGCGCCGCCGCCCGGGCGTGCGGAGACGAACACGTGTCCGCGGCCGTCGTAGGCAGTGCAGAGCGAGCGTGACGCGCACGCGATCGCGTCCAGCTCGTGATGGGGATCGATGGGCGTGCTGCGCCAGGCGCGCGGGCCGGCAGCCGGGTCGCTGGAGGTGATGAGCTGCCCGTCGTCGGTGACCGCAGCGCAGAAGGACGGGTTCGGGCAGGACACACCGTTGATGCCGGCGCTTGCACCTGCGATGAACACGAGGTGCCATCGGGCGGCGGCGTCAGTCGAGACGGCCAGCTTGCCCGTGGAGTTGTCGCCGGCGACGCACAGCTTCGCTCCCGCGCAAGAGACGGCGACGAAGGCATCGTCAATCGGCTCGCCGATCGCAACCGGGTGCCAGCTCGTGGGTGGACCGCCGGGATCCCGGGAGACCTCGAGGTTGAAGTTGGTAGCGTGGTCATAGCGCGTGGCCACACACAGCGAACGTGACACACAGCTGACGTCGTTCAGGTCACTGTCGGCGGGGTAGTACGCGTTGCCGGGCGGGTAGCGGCTGAGATCGGCCAGCCGCCAGCTGGAGCCCGCGCTGAGCACGTCAGGGACCGAAGCGACGGTGCTGTACTGGCCCACCGCTTCGCAGAACCCGCCCGGCGTGCACGACAGCGCGGTCGGGTCCAGACCGGGGTTGATCGTCCGTGCCGTCCACTGCCCGCCGACCGGATTCACCGAGGTGAGCTGATTGCCGTCGGAGTCAACCGCGACGCACAGCGACACACGGGGACAGGAGAGCCCGACGAGTGCGGCGCGCGTGACCGCGCCTGGCCCGAGGCCTTGACCGATCGTCCAGTTCGCGCCGAGGTCGGACGAGCTCATCAGGCTCCCGCCGCCATCGCCCGCGACGCAGAGCGCCGAGGAGGGGCAGGTGAGCGAGTAGATCCCGTCTGGGTCGACGTCAGGGGCCATCTTCCACGGGTACCCAACCGCCGGATCGGTCGAGCGCAAGACGTTGCCGCCGTCGTCGGCGGCAACACACTGCAGGCTGGCCACGCAGGAGACGATCAGCGAACCGCTCTCATCATCGTGCTTGACTACCCATGCGCGTGCGCCCGCCGTTGGCCGGGAGGACGCGATCAGGTCGCCGGCCTGGTCGCCAATCACGCACTCGCGCACCGAGCCACAGGAGACCGAAGCCAGGTCGCCGGGGTGGGGCCGGTTCGCGCTGAGATCGGTGACCTTCCATGCCGCCGTGCCTGCGGTCGGATCGGTCGCCGTGACGACGTTGCCGTCGAAGTCGGAGATCACGCACAGCGACGTCGATGGGCAGGACACCGAGTCGAGCTGGAAGGTTCCCTTCAGCGTGATTGTCCGCCAGACCCCGTGCTCCGGGTCGGTGGACGTGGCGATCGCGCTGCTGCCCTCGACGGCCACGCACAGCGACACGGTCGGGCAGGAGATCCCTCCGGTCACTCCCGTGTCGGTGATCACGCCGGCCCGCCGGGTCCAGGCGCCACTGCGCGGGTCAACCGAGGTGAGCACATTACCTCTCACGGTGACCGCGGCGCACAGCGACACCGATGGGCACGACACGCCTTCGAGCGCGTCATGCGGGCTGATCTCCCGGCCAGTCCACGAGCTCGTGGAGGCGGGATCCACCGAGGTCTCAACCTGGCCGTTGTCGCCGACGCCCACGCAAAGCTGCGCCGAGGGACACGACACGCTGTTGAGCGCCCACGTCTGCGCGGGTAGCACGGCGTCGTCGATACGCAGGGGTGCTCCGAAGCTCAGGGGCCCGCTCCTCGCTGCCGCAGCCGCGGGAGCGACCAGCAGCAGGCACACCAACCCCAACCCGACCGCCCAGCGCGCCCCCATCACCGATCCTGATCGATTGCGGCAGGCGTTCGGCGCGCTCTCGGCTCGGGGCTGCTCGTTCATTCGTCGGGCTGGGAGGCGAACAGGTCGAGTCCGAGCCGACTCGAGAGGAATCTGGCGGCGAGCTGGCCTTTGACGCTGTTACCGGTTCGGTCAAGCGGCGGGGCGAAGGTCCCGAGCGCGCCTTTGCCGGGTGAGACGGTGACGATTCCTCCGCCGATTCCGCTCTTGCCTGGGAGGCCGACGTCGTAGAGCCAGTCGCCTGAGGTTTCATAGAGCCCGGCGGTCGTCATCACAGCAAGTGCGTACCGGCACACGTCGCGGTCGATGACGGACTGCTTGGTCAGCGGGTTCACGCCGCCGTCGGCGAATGTGGCACCCATCACCGCTAGGTCCATGGCGCTCACGTTCAGCGAGCATTGGCGGGTGTAGAGGTCGGTCGCCTCGGCGGGATCGCAGTAGATTCTGCCCACGCGCGCTAGCTGATCGGCGATCTTGCGGTTCTGGTGGTTGGTTTCAGACGCTGAGCGGTACACCTCGGTATTGAGTGAAAGCCTGCGCCCGGCGAAGCGCGACAGGCCGTCCTGGATGGCCTGCCACTTGTCGTCGGCAGTCGTGCCTGAGATGAGACTGGTGGCGGCGATTGCGCCCGAGTTCACCATTGGATTGGTCCGCCCGTCGCTGCTGCACTGGATCGCCGCCACCGAATTGAAGGGCAAGCCTGTGCTGTTAACGCCGAGCAATGCGCGGGCCTGCTCAGCGCCAACGACCTGGCAGATCAGGGCGAACACGAACGGCTTGGAGACGCTCATCATCGCGAACTCGATCTCGGCGTCGCCGGCCGCGAACATCGCGCCACTGGTTCCGCACACGCACAGGCCGAACAGATCGCTCGGCACCGCCGCCAGCGCCGGGTAGACCTGCGCGTTCTCGCCCTCGGCGTGTGACCGGTAGCGCTCGTACGCCTCGTCCACCACCGCTCGCACCAGCTCGTCAGGCGGGAGTTGCCCACTGGAGACAAACTCAGGCGCGTCCATCTGCACCTATCCCCGTAAGTCCTCGCGGGTGAGGCAATAGGTCATCGGTTGCCTTTGGGTAGGAGATGTCAGGACGGTCTGGCGCAGAGTACGGCACCACGCCGCTGTACCCGCTGTGCGGCGCTCCCACCTAGACCTCGTGAGCCGGGGCTTCGACGCACATTCACAGGAACCTTTCAGGTCGCTCACAGGCGCCTGACAGCGCGTTCGCGCATGGTGGGAGCACGCCGGTCCCCACGATCGGCCCGACCGAAAGGATCAGTCCATGTTCTCGCGCAAACTCACCCGGTCCATCGCCGTCGGTGAGCAGCGTGTCGAGTTCGGGCTTCGCATTGTTGACGTCCGCAGGTGAGAAGGTGACGGTCAAGGAGAAGTCGTCCACGACATACGAGAAAGGCACGAAGTCGGCATCGGCGAGCTCCGTTACCAAGGGCAAGACCGCGCTCGTGCTCGGCACCACCGACAGCACCACGATCACCGCCACGCAGGTCATCGTGCAGCCGACGACCAGCGGGTCCAAGACGTCGTCGCAGGTGGTTCCCTTCAAGCGCGGTGCACCGTCCACGTCGAAGCAGGTCGGGCAGATCCCGGCCAACTACAAACAGGGGTCAGGCACGATCGTCAGCGGAACCACGGCGAATAAGGCCACAAAGGCCGCTTTGGCGGCCTACCCGGGCGGCATCGTCGATCGCGTGGTGAAGCTGAGCAACGGCGAGTACGAGGTCCACTACATCGGCGTCAACTGGCCGCACCACATCTTCGTCAACCAGGACTTCAAGGTCGTCGGCGCCGATTAGCCACCAGGGCGGAGTACACATCGGATCCGAGGGCGCTGGGACGATGGCGCTGGGACGATGGCCCTGGCTCGTCTGACGCTCGCGGCCGGCGACCATTTTCGGCATCCGTCGCGCAATCTGGCGGCGGCGCACGGTACCTTCGGTGCATGACCCAAGGCAACATCTCCCCCATCCAGGCAGCGCCGCACCCGATCGATCCGGGCGTGCGCATTGGCCACGTGCATCTGCGGACCGCCGATATCGACCGGGTGCGCGACTTCTATGTCGGCGTGCTCGGCTTCGACGTCGTCGCCGAGGCGCGAGACGTGCCGGGATGGGGCACGACAGGCGACATCCTGTTTGTGTCCGCCGGCGGCTATCACCATCACCTCGGCTTCAACACCTGGAAGTCGGCCGGCGGGGGCCCCCAGCCCGACGGGGTCGCCGGGCTGCACCATGTTGCGCTCAACTACCCCACTCGCGCTGGGCTGGCGGACGCGGTGAGGCGGTTGCAGCGAGCCGGTGTCCCGCTGCGACAACTCTCAGATCACGGCACCCACGAGGCGGTCTATCTCTCCGATCCCGACGGCAACAATCTCGAACTGGCCTGGGACAGGCCGATCGACCAGTGGCCGCAGGCCGAGGGCGGCGGGCTCGCCCCGGTCTTCGACGACCTCGATCTCGACGATCTCCTCTCAGAGCCCGAGCCGAACGCCACCTGAGGTCCATCCGAGCTCGATGCGGACGGGCCAGCGCGCCGCCGAGCGAACGAGACCGGCCTGGCGAGCGAGCGTGACTGCGGGCCGCGGCCAAGTCGATTGGGATCTCGTTCGGGTGCTGGCGGGTCTGGCCTCAACGTGTGACCGGGAACTCGTCCGTAGGATCTGATCATGAGCATCGTCAAGATCAATGCGATCACCGTGCCGCGCGATCGCTTCGAGGAGTTCGAGCGGCGCTTTGCCTCTCGGGCCGGCAGGGTAGCCGGGGCGAGCGGCTTTGAGGGCTTTGAACTCCTTCGTCCGAACGACGACCGTGAGGTGTGCCTGGTGCTGACCCGTTGGCGCTCAGAGGCGGATTTCCAGGCCTGGGCCTCAAGCCCGGACTTCGCCGCCGGCCACTCGCACCACCGCAAGCAGGGTCCGGTGGGCACCGCGAGCGAACTGTGGTCGTTCGACGTCTTAGAGCGCGAAGCGCCAGGAGCGGATAGCTGACCAGACGCGGGCGTTCAGCGTGACCCGGCCGCGCGAGGAGCGGTGAGGTCCTCCCCACCTGGATCCCCGTGCTCACGCGCGATGAAGTCCTCGATATCGGCTTGGTCCGCGCGCGAGCGCTCGGCCACCCGCAGCAGGTTGCTCATGGTTGCGACCTCCTCGATCTGCTCGCGGATGAACCACTGCACGAACTGCTCGGAGGTGTAGTCGCCCTCCCCGCGGGCGGTTGCGGCGAGAGCGTTGATCTGCTCGGACACGCGTCGCTCCTGCTCGAGCGCGAGCGCAATAGGCCCGACCACATCCTCGAACCGCGCCCGTGGCGGCTCCACGCCCGGGATCGTGACCTCGCCGTCGGTATCGAGCAGGAACTGGACCATCATCATCGCGTGGTCACGCTCCTCCAGCGCCTGGCGGTAGAAAAAGCCCGCCAGTTGCGGCAGCGCCTCGGAGTCGTAGTAGACAGCGCAGGCGACGTACTGCTGATGGGCGGCGAACTCGTTGGCGATCTGCGCGTTGAGCTTGGCCGCGAAGGCGGGGGCGGGAGGCATGACCAACATCCTACATTGATCCATGAGGATGATTAGGGTGCCCTAACCTTCGCTCCATGGCCAAGCGCGTGAAGACCAAGAAGCGGTGCTGTCACAGCCAGCCGCGATGCAAGCGCTGCCCGGTCGTCCTCATGCGGCTGGACAAAGCCGGAAAGGTTCAACGGGTCGGCAAGCGCACGTATGTCGTTCCGACGGTGGCCCAACGCGATCTGAAGATCTTCCGGGCGCGCTGACCACGCGGGACCGTCTGCCCGCCGGACCGCAAACCGTCCGAGCGAAGGTGGACGGCGTGCGGTACGCGGCGTACGATTCGCGCCGTTCGTGGAATCCGCCATGAGGAGGGGAGTGTTTTGCATACCCACAGACCGCACCGCCGCACGCTCGCTTTGGCCGCGACAGCGGCCCTAGGGTCTGCAGCCGTCGTCGCCGGAACGAGTTCCGCCCAGACGACCCAAGCCCACGCCGCCGGCACCACCGTGCACGTGATCGAGCACGCCATCACCGACACCGAGATTCCCACTGGTGGCGGCAAGGATGTCAAGGGCAACATCCTGACGTTCAACAATCCGGTCTACAACGTCGCAAACAAGAAGCAGGTCGGGCATGACGAGGGCTTCTGTACCCGTATCGCCCCCAAGCAGGGGATCTGGGAGTGCCTGTGGACGACATTCCTCCAGGCCGGCCAGATCACTGTCCAGGGGCCGTACTACGACACGCGCAACAGCGTACTGTCGATCACGGGTGGAACCGGCGCCTATCGTGATAGCCGCGGTCAGATGACGCTGCTGTCGCGGAACGGTGGCAAGGAGTACGACTTCATCTTCGAGCTCAGCTGAGAACCAGGCGGTGACTCCGTGCCCTGGGAACCCGAGTTGTTTTCCGGACGCGCCTTGGCGCAAATATGGGAGCGTCGCGCCGAGCGGAGTAAGCGCAGAGCCGAGCGCCTCGCGGCAGTGCCCTATTTTGACGGCTTGATGAGTGGGGAGACCGACGCGCTGATCGGGTCCTTCGCCGCGGAGCCGGAGTTGCATCATCCGGTACGCGGTCGCATCAAAGGCGCCCGCGCGTTTGGGCGCTTCATGACCGACGCCAAGACCTGGCTGGCCGAGCGCAACGTCATCGTCGAGGACGTCAATTTCATTCTGACGGGCGGGCGCGGGGTCGAAGAAGTCGTCCTTCACCTCGACGGCGACGATGGACGGATCGAGCTGCCCGTGGCCCTCGCCGCCGACCGCGACGAGGATGCCCGCATCATCGAGCTACGCGTCTACTTCAGCACGTGGCCCCTGACCGGCGCCCACCTGATCCGCCCCCCGCTGCTCCAGCCCGATCCCGACCTCCACGAGGCCGACATCGTCGGCGATTACCAGCGTGCACTCGCGTCCGGTGACGTCGAAGCTGCCGTCGCCGCCTTCGAGCCGGGCGGTTACGTACGCGAGCCCGCGGGCGACGCATACCTGCACCGTGGCACGTCCGAGCTGCGCGCCCTCTACGAGCTGTTCTTCTCCAACGGCGGAGGCATCCCGCTGGAGCACTGCACCGTCGCCGACGACGGCCGTGCCTGCGCGCTGGAGTACAACGTGACTGCCTGGGGCCGGACGGAGTTGCCGCCGCAAGCCGGCATCGCCGTCTATGTCCGCGGGGACAGCGGCAAGCTCGCCAGCGCCCGCATCTATGACGACGCCAACCCGCCGCTGAGCGGGCATCCGTGACAGCGTCTCGGTGCCAATGCTGCACGCCACACCGCGTCACCCACCCTCCTGGCCGCACGTTGTCACGCCCACGCTGGCCACGAGCAGGCCGAGACCGAGTGTGAGCAAGCCGGCCGGTCCTGCCGCCACAGCCGCCGTCGCTGCGATCGGTCCGATGGCCTTGGCCGCGCCGACGGTTGACGCGAAGTACGACTGGCAGGAGCTGAGTCGGTATCCCTCGGCCATCACGTACGAGAGGTAGATCGCGCAGGCCGAGTGGGCCAGCTCGGCCATCGTGTAGACCCCCACCGCGAGGGTCAGGACCGGGAGCCGCGCCGGCGCCGGGACGAGCTCTACGGTGACCACGAGTGCGCAGCAGACGGCCAGCATGATGCCGCTGCCCAGGGCGGCTCGACCGGCGCGTTCGCGACCTTCGATCCGCCGGGTGACCGAGAGCTGGCACAGCCCGACCAGGGCACTGTTGAGAAAGATCGCGCCGCCGACACTCCAGGCGGGGACGAGATGCGTCCGCGCCACCCAGAGCGGCAGGGCCACGGACAGCAGCGCAGCATGAGTCGTCAGTAGCGCGTTGGCACATCCGAACCAGACGTAGCGAGGGGGTACGTTCTCACCACAGGCCATAGACGGGCCGGCGGGTCCACTGGCGCGAATCCCAACCGGCCGCAATCGGCTTGTCAGTCCGCATGCGATCACGTAGCTGAGGCCGTTCGCCACCGCAATCACGCGCAGGGCGGTGAGGCTGCCGGTGGCCAGTGCGGCGGCGGCGAGCAGCCCGCCGACGCACAGACCGGCGTTCATCGCCGCCTGCATCGCGGCGCGGCACTGGACTTTGGCCTGGCCGAACATCTCACCGATCAGGGTCGCGGCAGCGGCGGCGCACGCCCGCTCGGCTGCGCTGGCGAGACAGGCCACCAGCAGGAACGCGACGAAGCCGTGCACCAGCGCGAACATTGCGGCCAGGACTCCCTCGAGCCCGAGCAGGCCCATCGTCGCGTCGCGTCGATTGTGTGCCGTGACGTAGCGGTCGACCAGGTTTCCGGCCGGGATCGTCAGCAGGGCCCCGACGATCCCGGCGATCAGCAGGCCGGTTCCGATCTCAGCCGCTGACAGGCCGAGTCGGGCAAGGTAGATCACGCGAGCGCTCGTCCACATGCCAGTTCCGAGCATGCTGATGGCGAGGCTCGTCTTCATCAGCGCCAGCCCCGGAGGGGCCGCCAGCGCGGCGCGGCGTGGCAGGGCGATCGTCCTCACGGCGCGTCTGAGCCGAGCCCGGCCATCGCGGGCGTCAGCCCCATCCTGATGGCCAATTCGATGGAGGCCACCTCGAGCAGCTGGCAGAGTGCCCCTCGGCTCTCCGCGGCGGCCATGACAAAGGCGGCGCGGGCGCCATTTGTGTCGAGCTCGGGGATCTCAGTGCCGGGCGGCAGCAGCTGCCCGGCCCGATCGATGCCGGGACGATCCTCGAGGAAGGCCTCCGCCGAGACCTCGCGCTGGATCGTGCCCGTGCCGGTCACGAACTGAACGCCGGCGCACGCCGGGCGGTCGCTCCGGCGGAGCTCTGGTGGCAGGCCGAACGCCAGCGCCGCCTGCGCACCGTACACATCGATCCCCAGGCCGAGCCGGAGCAGATCCGGGATCAAGCCACCGGCGGGGCGGACCGCGATCTCGATCAGGACGAATCCGTCCGGGCCGAGGCGGAACTCGGCGTGCACGACGGCGTTCTGAACCCCGAGTGCGCTCACCACCGATTCGGCCGCCCGTGTCAGGGCGGCTGACTGTGGGGCGCTCGTCTGTGCCGGCACGAGATGGCGGTACTCGACGAAGCGTCGCGCGACGGTGGCCTTCTCGACGATTGCCACCACGGAGGTGACACCGTGGTGGACGAATGCCTCCACACTGAATTCGGGGCCCGGAATGAACTGCTCCAGGATCGCCTGCCCGGAGAATGACCAGCTCAGAGCCCTGGGTAGTGCGGCGGCGGCTTCGGCGGCGGAGCCCACCTGAAAGACCGCTGTGCTGCCGGCACTGTCAGCGGGTTTGAGTACCGCGACGCCCGGATTCTCGCGGAAGAACCCGGCGATGTCGCGCTCGTCTCGCACCGCCGCGAACCGCGGTCCGAGCAGATCGGTGGCCGCGAGCCTGCGCCGGAGTGCGATCTTGTCGCGAGCCAGCATCGCGGCGGTTGAACCGGGGCCAGGCAAGCCGGCGTCCTGGGCGGCGCAGGCGGCCGTGACGGTGCAGAACTCCGCGAGGGTCACGACTCCGTCTGCCGTCGAGGCGAGCCGAGCGAGCCGGCCGGCGCTGGGAGCTGCGTTGTCCCACACGTTGAGCTCGAGACGTCTGGCGACCGGACCGTCACGTTCCGCCGCGTGTTGGTCGACCAGCGTCACCTCGATGCCCAGCTCCGCCCAGGAGGCCAGCGCTGACTCGCGCATGTCCCAGGTTCCGAGTACCAGCAGGCGACGGCCGGCAAGCTCCGACGGGTGCATCGTCATGCGTGCGCGAGTTGACGTTGCCGGTCACGGAGCTCCGCCGGGTGCAGCGTGGTCGGAAGCACGACCATGTGCTCGTCGAACCAGCTCACCGTCTCCTGACTGGCGGCGCGGAAGTCCGACAGCGTTTCCGTTCTCAGCATCACCTGCCCGACCCGGCCGATCGTGTCAGTGACCGCGCTTCGCATGTGGAAGCCGGTGGGCAGTTCGATGCGCGCGTACTGGACCGACGGTCGGCGCATCAGTTCCTTCCCGGTCGGGCAGGCCAGGAGGATTCCCTCGCGCTGGGGCAGGAAGGTGGCGCCGACAACGCCGGGCCTCACGGCGACCTCGAGCTCCGGGGTTACACCGGCGGCCAGACGGAGCGCCGCGTCACCAAGATCGACTGAGAACTTGTGACCAATCTCCTCGTGTGTGAGCCCCCCACCTCTTCTCGCGGCGCACTCGCTGAACCAAACGGCGTCCGTGATCGTGTGGCGGAACAGCTCCATGTGGAACACGCCGTTTCGTAGCCCCAACGCGTTCAGGGCGGTACGGACGGTGGGAGTCACCCGCTCATAGACGCCAGCGTGCGCGTGCGGGTCCAGCTTGTATGTCTGCATCCGCTGTTGGGCCAGAACCGTGAGCAGGCACGGCTGCTCGTAGTGTCCCAGGGCCAGGAACGCCAACTCGCCGTCGACCATCACACCGTCCGCGGTCATCTCCTGACCCGCGATGAACTCTTCGAGGATGAAGGTTCGCTGGGGGGTGGGGGCGCAGCGGGCCCGCTGGACGGCAGCGGTCAGCTCACCACGATCGTTGATCACCGATGTGAGAGCCGTGCCGGCTCCCGCGACAGGTTTGAGTACGGATCGCGGGAACAGGTCCACCTCGGCCGGGTCCAGCGCGTGAATGTCCTCGATCAGGATGGTGCGGGCCACGCGAATCCCAGCCTCCCTGACCACCTGCTTTTGCAGAGACTTGTCGCGGAAGCGGAGCACCGTGCTGACATCTGGGCCGTCAACCCCCAGAGCTCGGGCGACCACCGCCGCGCAGACCAGCGCGCGTTCGTCGGTCGTCTGGACGAAGGCGATGCGCTCCCGTAGCCCGGCGGTGCGGGCGAGTCCGGTGAGCACCGACTCGGGGCAGCTCTGATCGTCGACGATCAGCGTATGCGCCCAATCGGGCACCTGATGCAGCCCGAAATCGCGCGCGCCAGCTCCGACGACGACGATCGCGTCGAGCTGCAGGCGCCGACAGGCGCGCAGGATGTATGGGTCAACTCCGAGGAACAGCCCAGCCCGAGGTACGGTCATGTCAGCACTCCTTCATTGATGGGTTTGATTGATGCGGCGAGGTTGTGCATATGGGCGGGCGTGGCTCCGCAGCACCCGCCGGCGATCGAGAGCGAGAAATCACCGATCAGCCCGGTGAGCGCGACCGCGAACCCGACTGGTCCCAACGACGCGGGCAAGGGCGTATTGGGCAGCGAGTCCGCCTCCGAGCGATCCTCGATGTTGGGGTAAGCGCCGATCGGCAGCCCGGACGATTGCAGTGCCACCAGCGCCCGCGCCGTGACGGCGAGGTCGCAACAGTTCACCAGGACGGCCTCCGCGCCAGCGCGAGCGACCGCCGCCGCGGCGTCGCCCAACGACTCTCCGGAGAGCAGCCGCGCGTCCGCGCCGGCGACGAAGCTCACCCATGGCGTCACCCCGTGGCGACAGGCGGCGCGGGTGGCGATGACGGCCTCCCGGACACAATTCATCGTCTCGATCAGCGCCAGCTCAACGCCAAGCTGAGCGAGCAGTGACGCGAACCAGCAGTGCTCGACCTCGAGCGTGAGATCGTCCGGAACGGCCGACGGTTCGTAACAGTCCTCGACCGGCGCGATTGATGCGGCGACGACGGCCGTGCCACGCCCATATTCGGCCACCGCCTCGTCGGCCAATTCCACCGCGACCCGGGTCAGGCGTTCGGCCGCGCTCACGCCGGCGCCGACGCCCCGTAGCGCTCGAGGGTTCGTGCGGAATGTGTTGGCCGTGATGACATCCGCGCCCGCGTGCAGAAACGCGGAGTGACACTGTGCCACCGCCGCCCGCCCCTGAGTGGTCAGCAGCGCCTGTGCACTCCAATGGGGCGCCTGCATGGGGATCCCGGCGCGGTGAAGCTCCGTCGCCAGGCCGCCGTCGAGCACGACGCAGGTCTCGCCTTCGAGCAGCTCAGGCAGGTGACTCATGCGAGCACCAACTCGCGGGCCAGATCCGATTCGTTGACGCTCCCGCGCTCCCGTGTGAACATGTTCCAGAACCCGTCGACCAGGCGCTCCGGCATCACCAGCACCTTCTGAGGTGGGTACGGCTTCGGACTGGTGGTCCCGATGCCACCCGGATCGCCGGTGGTCTCCAGATGAGGGCCGTAGTAGAACCAGCAGATCTGAGCCGCCGATTCGGCCAGAACGACGGGAGCGACTTCGGTGGAATACATCGTCAAGTGGCTCATCACCGCGCAGAGCTCGCCCTCGATGCGGAAGGTGTTGGGGTGCATGACGTGGCCGAACAGGTCATGGACGGCTCGGAACAGATCGTTGTAGGTGAACGTGATTCCGTCCACCGAATAGTCAGACACTTCCAGCATCGGGTGGCCACCGCAATCGAGGTCGTCCACGGACCGACCCGGGCTGGGCCCGTGCCCGCTTGCGGTCAGGTAGACGTAGAGGACGTGCTCGCGCACGACGCGCGCGCGCAGCTCATGCGAGCTCTCATACGGCTGGCCGGCTTCCAGCCACGGCCGGACGGAGAACCCGGCGGCGAGCAAAGCCTCGAACTGGTCCTCGGTTTCGCGCTTGAAACACTCGTACAGGTCTCGCTCCCCGGCATCGGCCCTGTCCAGCGGCGACGCGTCATACCAGCGAGCCACCTCGCGGCAGTAGGGCGGCGCGAGACGAAAACCACCGTGGCCCCGAGCGATGCGATGCTTGAGCGCATTTCCGATTGCGAGCGACAGGATTGTGTCGAGCGAAGTCACTCGCGCATCGTGCCGGTCGTTCCCGATCCGATATAGGCACCCTAGGGGTGAGTCGAGTTCCCCCTGTTACGGCACTGATGATTCAGGACGCCGTCCTCAGACTGGGCTCAAGATCCACGTCGTGGAAGAACCTCGAGCGATCACCGGCCTCCCAGGCCTCCCGAAGTCCGGGAGCGCCCAGGTCCCAGTCGGGACGAATCTCGCGCGTCGCCTCACGAAGATCGCGCCAGAGGTCGTCGAGCGACGGCCTGCCCCAGAACCAGTAGCCGTTGTAGATGCGGTGGATCACGAGCCCGGGCTTGAGCACGAGGGTGTACGGGATCATCGGGTCGTGATACGGGTCGGTGTACTCCTGGATGTCGAGGTCCTTCTGCACCTTGCGCCCGGCGTCGGACAGGAACGTCCACTGGGCGCCGACCGAGGCGCGGAATTCGCGGGTCTCGACGATGTTGTCGGTCGAGATCGTGACGATCTGGGTGTAGGCGACCGCGATCTTCGAGTATGCGGCGGCGAGCTCGAGGTGTTGCTGGTGGTCCTTGGGACAGAAGTGGCCGCGCGCGAGCACAAGGATCATCGGGTCGTTGCCCTGGAGCTCGCTCAGCCTACGCCGAATCTTGCTGTGGTCGGTCAGCTCGTAATCGGGGAAGATCCCGCCCGCTGTGATGTCGGCCCGCACGGTGTACTCCTCGTTCGTTCTTGGGTGATGCTGCACATCGGTACCGGCATCACGGTCGCACCCCGGACGTCCCGTCGCGCCCGTGGGATGCCTGGTCGATGGCCCTGGCCCACGTGTCCGCGCATCAGCGGCACGAACTGGGAGGCATGTGCCGACGTTCCTGGACCGATGGCGAGGCAGACCGGGGCAGTGACCAGGGCATGCACGGGCGCGAATGGTCGCGCAACCCGCGACCGTATTCTCAACCGCAAACCATGGAGGTCACGATGAGCAGCACTGATGTGACGAGCAACGACGCGAGCGGGACCGCGGGGGGCGTCAGGAACCTCGACGCGAAGCTGGAGGTGCTCGTCATCCCCGTCTCGGATGTCGACCGCGCGAAGGAGTTCTACGGAAGCCTCGGCTGGAGGCTCGACGCCGACGTCGCCGCCGGTGAGGACTTCCGCTTGATCCAGTTCACACCGCCAGGCTCGGCGTGCTCGATCCAATTTGGCACGAACCTCACGTCGGCCACGCCCGGCTCGGCCCAGGGCCTGTACCTGATCGTGGCCGACGTCGGGGCGACGCGGGACGACCTCATCGTCCGCGGTATCGAGGTCAGCGACGTGTTCCACGAAGGGACACCAGGCGCTCGGTTCCATCCGGCAACGAGCGGCCGCCTCAGCGGACCTGCACCGGATCGCGCCACCTACCGCTCGTTCGCCTCGTTCAGCGATCCAGACGGCAACGGCTGGCTGTTCCAGGAGGTGACGACGCGGCTGCCCGGCCGTATCGACGCAGCGACGACGTCCTTCGCCTCGACCGGCGACCTGGCGAGCGCGCTTCGCCGCGCGGCGGCCGCCCACGGCGAGCATGAGAAGCGCACGGGTGAGGCGGATCCCAACTGGCCCGACTGGTACGCCGCGTACATGACGGCGGAGCAAGCCGGCCAGGAACTGCCCGCGTGAGCGACCGCGACCTGACCGTCCTCGGACCACCGGGTTGACAAAGCTCTGTTTGAGAGCTCAAGGCTGTGAGTTTTTCTGTGCGGGGTGGTCGGTGCCGGTGTCCTGCGCGTGGGTGCCCGTGTCCTCGGCGGTGACCGCGAGACGCTCCTCCAAGAAGGTGCGCGAGAGCGCGGCGTCGATCAGCACAGGAGCGCTGATCAGCAGCATCGTCATATACGTGCGCAGCTCGTCAGAAGCGCTATCGCGGTCGCCGCCCTGCAGGACCGCCATGACCGCCCGCGTCGCACGCACGGCCTGGCTCATCACGATCGCGGCCTGCGCGGCGATCGCCCGGGAGCGGTCGCGCAGCTGACGCACCGACAGGACCCGGTTGACGATCAGGACCGTGACCAGGAGAACGAGGATCCCGGAGACGGTCGACGCGGTGAAGGCATGGCGCCCCCACCAGCGGCGCACCGACCCATCAGCGAGGTCGAGAACCGCCAGGCCGAGGGCGAGGAGCGTGACCGCCAGCGCCGAGCCCCACGCTTTCGCTTGAGACTGCACCTAGCGGTCGCTCGCAGCCGTGGCACCGTCGGCGGGCCGGCAAGGCGGTCCATGAGAGGCGCCCAGCAGGATCCGACGCGCCCGCATCAAGCAGCCGCGCGACCCCGGCACAGGCGATCGCGCGGCCACATGAATTGCTATTTCACGATCCGGATTGTCCGTTCCATGCCCAACTGCGTGTGTAGGCGTCCATCCTGGGTGTTCATGAAGCAGGCGAGTACGTACACGCCTGGCTTCTCGGTCACCACGAGTTGCTGCAGGCCACCCGACGACAGCGGTCCGGCGAACCCGCCGGTCGCGGTCGCCGCCGCCATCGCCTTCCCGTTCTTGCCAGCCAACAGCAACGCGGTCAGCCGCTTGGCGGCCAGCGGGTTCTTCACCTCGATCCAGGCGATCATGTGCACGAGGAATCCATCGTTCTCGAAGCGCACCAGCTCGCCGTCGTGCAGGGTGCTGGCTCCCCGGAATCCGAACTCGATCGCACTGACCGTGGCCCCGGGCTTCGGGAGTGCTGCGGGGCTTGCGGACTGGGTGATCGTGAACTCCGTGTGCGGGGGAACCGCCGCGTTGCTGACCGTGTCAAGCGCGACATAGTTCCCTGACGCCAGCACGGTCTGCGCGCTGCTCGTCCCCTTGTTCACCGTCGCGTCGAACACGATCGACCCGTACGGGTCGAGGTAGTTCAGGTCCCCGCCGTGGGAATTCACCGCGGCGAATGCCTGCGCCGCTGTCGCTCCCGGCTTCAAGAGCACCAGCGTCGGCTCCCCCTGGGCCTCCTTGGTGACTGTGGTGACCACGTTCACGGCACCCGATTTCAGGCTGCCGCCGACCGTGACCGACTTCCCGTTCAGCGCGAGCGTCAGCGTCGGCAGGGTACTCGCCGCGTGGGCGCTCTTGGCGTTCGCGACCCCGCCGGTGAGCGCGAACGCAGATCCAGCGGCCACGACAGTCGTCGCGACGATAAGCGATGCGAACCGCTTCATGACTCCTCCTCTTCTTGGGTGAACGATCCGAGCCCCGCGAAACCGGTCTGCCGCAAAGCAGCTCAGCCGCTCCCAGAGCCCACGCGCGCCTCGGCCCAAGCGCGCAAGGAGACTATCACCCGTGCCTCGGGCCGACGAACACTCGGCGTGCCTGGCGCGCGCTTCACGGCGTCATCTGCGTCCTGCCGGTCGAGCCGGCGCGGGCCGAGCCGAAGCTGTAGTCGCTGGAGCACTGCGTCGGCGTGAGCGCGGGTCATCACTCCATACAAGCCCCGTCACGGCCCGAATGTTTGCGCCGCGCAGAACCGTACGGCAAATCAACCTGTTGGGTTGATGCGATCTCATCCGCTGTGGCGGCAGGCTTCTCAGCGTGTCAAGGAACACCGCCGTTCCGACGGCACCGTCGATATCTCGAAGGCGCTCGAGGTCGACACCAAGTTCGACCTCTCGCGCCAGTACCCCTCGTGCCACCAGCGTCGCGACGCTCCGCAACGCCGCCTGCTCCTCGGCCAGCCCACGGATTCCCGCACCAGTCAACGGCGCTCTCGTGCGCATCGACTGCCAAGCCTGCCTTTACCTCATCACGACGTGAACCCCGCTCACGTCTCTCGCACGCCGGGTAGGGATCACCCTACATAGGCCCTCCGAAAACCGGGGGCGCCTGCTCTGGCGGGTCCGTATGTACGCACACGAGGGCCGCTGGGAACCTGCTCTTCGTTCCCATGGGCGCGCAATAGGAGCCGGTCCGGACACCACACAACCATGACCACGAGAACCATCGACCGCACGGCTCTGAGGAGAGCCGCGCGCGCCGCGATCGTGATACCGGCGGTGTTCGCGTTTGCGGACAAGGTGATCGGGAATCCGACGACGGCGTTGTTCGCGGCCTTCGGATCCTTTGCGCTGCTCGTCCTGGCCCAGTTCACGGGTCCGCCGCGGACTCGCTCGCTTGCCTACCTCGCACTCGGGTGCGTGGGCGCTGTGTTCATCACACTCGGGACACTGTGCTCCCGCAGCCCGTGGCTCGCCGCCGCGGGAATGGCGGTCGTCGGCTTCGGCACGCTCTTCTCGGGCGTGTTCAGCGGATATTTCGCGGCGGGCACGCCCGCGGCCATCCTGACGTTCGTCCTGCCGGCGACGGTTCCGGCGGCGAACGCGGCGATTCCGGATCGACTCGCGGGCTGGGGCCTGGCGACCGGCGCGGCGATCTGCGCGGTCATGCTCCTGTGGCCGCCTCGTCGAAGCGCCGACCTTCAGCACGAGGCCGCCGACGCCGTGCGCCGCGTTGCCGATGTCTTTGACGCGGACGCGGACCAGCTGGCCGAACACGGACGCGTCGCCCGCGACGCAGTCGAGCGTCTAGAGCGGCGCTTGCGCGGCACCCAGCAGCGCCCGACAGGTCCAACTGGCCCCTTGGCTGCGCTGGCGTCGCTTCCCGGCGAGCTGGACTGGCTGCTCTCCCTGCTCTTGCTGCCAGCCGAAGCCGGGCCGCCCCAGCGCGCTTGGGCGGCGGAGAACGAGGAAGCGATGGCGGCAGCGGCGGCCGTGCTTCGTGCGGGCGCCGAGCGACTCGAGGGTCGTGAGGCGCGTCCGGATTTCGCGCGCCTGGACGCGGCGCGTGATGCGGTCGCGGGGGGACTCGTGCACCGGCTGCCCGACCTGGTGTCCGACGCGACCGCCAGCTCTGTCGCCCTCGCGTTGGAGCCGCCGTTCCGGATCCGGGCGGCGACGTATTCGGCCCGCCAAGTCGCGGGCTACGCGTTGCGTGCCGCCGGGGCGGACGTGCCTGAACTCGACTGGCCGGAGATAGAGCCAGAGCCTCAGCCCTCGCGCGCGGTGCTCCACGCGACCGAGCAACGCGTATGGGAGCACGCCAGCGTGGCCTCGGTCTGGTTCCAGAACAGTCTGCGCGGCGCGGCGGGGCTCGCGATCGGCGTCTACATCGCCCAGCGAACGGGTGTCCAGCACGGTTTCTGGGTGGTGCTCGGGACGCTCTCGGTGCTGCGATCAAACGCGCTGGGGACCGGCCGGTCGATCCTCAGCGCACTCGCCGGGACCGGGGTCGGCATCGTCCTCGGCGCAGGGCTCGTGATCGCGATCGGCACCCACGAGGGAGTGCTCTGGGTGGTGCTGCCCGTTGCGCTGCTGGTGGCCGCCTACGCGCCGCGGGCGATCTCCTTCGCCGTGGGTCAGGCCGGCTTCACCGTGTTTGTCCTCGTGCTGTTCAACCTCCTGGCGCCCGTCGGCTGGAGGGTGGGGCTGGTTCGGGCCGAGGACGTCGCGATCGGTCTGGCCATCAGTCTCGGGGTTGGGCTGCTGTTCTGGCCCCGCGGTGCCGCTGCGCTTGTCCGCCAGGACCTCGCCGTGGCGTACGCGCGCGCCGCTGACTACCTCGCCGCCAGTGCGCGGCAACTGATCGAACGACGGACCTCGGAGGACGCAGCACCTGCAGCCCGCGCCGCCGACGTTGCCGTCCGCCGCCTCGACGAGACGTTTCGTCAATACCTCGGCGAACGCTCGGCCACCCCGGTGAATCCAGAGGACATCGCCGCGCTCGTCGCCGGCGCGTCACGCGTCCGGCGCGCGGCGCAATCGCTCACGACCCTTGCCCGCATGGCCAATGGCGACACCCAGCTCGACGGTTGTGGTCAGAACCTCGACCGCGAGCTAGGAGCCCTCCAGACCTGGTACAGCGCATTCGGGTTCGCCCTGATGAGCGGTGGCGCGCTGCCGCCGCCGCACATCCACGACGAGCAAGACGCCCGCCAGCTCCTCTCCTGCGTGCGCGACGCCGCCCAGGGCCGCGGCCAGGCGCCGGTCAACGCCGCACTTGCCCTCCTCGTAGCCAGCCAGCATCTCGAGAACCTCTCCCGCCTCGAAACCCTGCTCAGCGAGCGCGCGAACGCCATCCGAACCGCGCCCGAAGACGGTGGAGCCCTATGGAAGCTGCGGATGCTCGCGTCATGAGCATCCGCTCCGGCTGATCGACCTCGCCACGCCCCGCGACACCGATCCAGCGGTAACCTCAGTTGGAGCTTGGCGGAGCGGGCTACCGGGGAGCCGACGTCAGGGTCGGCGGGCCGGCTTGGGCGGCGGCACGCTCAGCGCCACGCAGTGCGCGGGTGAGAAGTTGCCAGAGGATGGCGCGCTCGTCGGGGTCGAGGGCTTGCAGGACGTCGTCCTCGATGTCCTCCTGGGCCCGGGTGGCGCGCTCAAGCGCTTCGCGCCCGGCGGTTGTGATGTAGACGCGATGGCGCCTGCGGTCCTCGGAGTCGCGGCGGCGGACGAGATAGCCGCTGTCCTCCAGCTCGTTGAGGAGCAGCACGACGTTCTTGGCGTCCATGCACAACGCGTCCACGAGCTCTTGCTGGGGGGCGCCGTCGTGATCGCCCAGATAACTCAGTGCCATGAGGAGGCGGAGGTCCATGCCCAGCAGCTCCGGGCTGCTGCGCCGCATGACCTGCTTGGCCAGTCGAGGCAGCAGGACCATCGAACTTGCGGCGTTTGGATCGTTTCCGGGATACATACGAGAAGGAGTATAGCGCCGTATCAGGCATCGTGGGCGTGACATTCACAGTCCGTGTTACGTAATTGATACTTGCAGTATGGATGATGCTGCTATGGTGATCTATCACCACGACCGGAAGGACACCGATGAGCATGAGCATTCCCACCCGAACCTCGATTGCCGACCCCGACCGGTGGGCGGTGCTTGCCCTGCTCGGAGTCGCCCAGCTGATGGTCGTGCTTGACGCGACGATCGTGAACATCGCCCTGCCGTCCGCGCAGCGGGCGTTGCACTTCTCCACCGACAATCGGCAGTGGATCATCACCGCCTACGCCCTGGCCTTCGGCAGCCTTCTGCTGCTCGGCGGCAAGCTCGGCGACCTGTTCGGTCGCAAATGGACGCTGATCGCCGGACTCACGGGCTTCGCGGTGGCATCGGCGATCGGCGGGTTCTCGCAATCGTTTGGAATGCTGGTGGCGGCCCGGGCGTTACAGGGCGCTTTCGGCGCGCTGCTCGCGCCATCGGCACTCGGACTCTTGACGGTGACCTTTCAGGGATCACCCGACCGGCCCAAGGCATTCGGGATCTTCAGCGCGATCGCGGCCGGGGGCGCCTCGGTTGGACTGCTGCTCGGCGGCGTGCTGACCCAGACGATCTCCTGGCGCTGGTGCCTGTACGTCAACCTCCTGATTGCGGTGCCGACGGCGATCATCGCGTTTCGCCTCCTGCGTAACGAGCGCCAGCCACACCGCGCGCCGATCGACCTGCCCGGCGTCGCGATCGGCTCCGGTGGCCTGTTCGCGCTCGTCTTCGGGTTCTCGCATGCCGAGACGAGCTCGTGGTCAAACCCCATCACGGTCGCTGCGCTCGCGATCAGCGCCGTGTTGTTGACCGGCTTCGTCGCCCTCGAGCGACGCGTCGAGCATCCGCTGCTGCCGCTGCACATCGTGCGAGACCGAGCCCGCGGAGGCGCATACGCGTCGATCGCCCTGGCCGGCTCGGCGGTGTTCGGCGTCTTCCTGTTCCTCACCTACTACATGCAGCAAAACCTCGGGTACTCGCCCTTGACGACCGGTCTGGGCTTCCTGCCCATGACCGCCTTGATCGTCGTCACCGCCACGACCGTGCAGACGAAGGTTCTGCACCGCACCGGTGCTCGGCCGCTGGTAGCCGCCGGCATGACGCTCGGAGCCATCGCGATGCTCCTGCTCACTCAGCTGACTCCCCACGGGGCCTACCTCACCCACGTGTTGCCCGCGCTCCTGCTTGTCGGAGCCGGGATGGGCTGCATCTTCGCGCCCGCGTTCTCTACCGCAACGCTTGGTGTCAAGAGCACCGACGCCGGCATCGCCTCCGCCATGGTCAACACGTCTCAGCAGGTCGGAGGGTCGGTCGGCACGGCGCTACTGAGCACGATCTTCGCCAGCGCCGCCGCCACTTTCATATCCGTTCACGCCAAGACCGCGGGGCTCGCCAACGCGGCGTCGATCCACGGCTACACAACCGCGTTCGAATGGGCGGCCGCGCTTTTCGGAGTAGGCCTGCTCGTCGCGCTGTTCGTCCTCCCCTCAGACGGCGTCGCCCGCGCCCGGGCCGCACATGCCGAAACACGCAGTGAACTCAACCTCAGCCTGGAAACCAGCTGAGCCAAGCCGCACGGGGCCGGCATCGCCCATCGATGCCGCGCCCCCGCTCATCGATGGGAGCAAGTCCGTCGGCGCTTTTGTCGCCTCTCAGCGGAAAGCCTGAATCCCAAATTGGTACCATTATGGTATGAGCAAGCAGATTGCCGTACGACTACCCGACGACATCGTCGAATTCGTCGACGGACAAGTCTCCGCAGGCAACGCGGCCAGCCGAGCCGTGGTCGTCAGCAGAGCGCTCGAGCGGGAGCGTCGACGAGCGATTGCCGCCCGAGACGCTGCGATCCTCGCTGAGGCTGGCCACGACGCCGACATGCAGAGCCTCGCCGAGCACGTGGCCAACACGCCGCTCGAACTCGGCTAGTGCGCCCGATTCATGCGGCGCAGCTCGACAAGTCCCGACCGGTCCTGGTACTGACGCGCGAGCTCGTGCGACCCCACCTCGCGCGGGTGACGGTCGCGCCGATCACCACAACCGTCCGCGGACTATCGACTGAGGTGCCGGTTGGCAGCGCCAACGGCCTGCAAACCGACGGCGTCGTCAGCTGCGACAACATCGTCACGGTGCCGACCACCGCGCTCGGACGTCACATCGGGTTCCTGCTCCCCGCCCAAGAGGCCGCGCTCACCGCCGCCATCCACGCCGCCTTCGACCTCGACTGAGGACCACCCGCGCGCGCGAGCCGCGGCGGCGGTGGCCGGCGCTCGGTCTGCGTAGGGGTGGGTGTTATTCAGGAGTGGTCGAGCAGCGCGGTGAGCAAATCGGCGAGCCAGGACCTGAACCGGGCTGGATCGTTGTCGAGGAGCAATTCTGTGGTGGCGCCGTCATGGATGGCCATAACCGCTCGGGCGAGTCCGTCAGGGGTGCGCAGGGACGCGGGTAGGCCCGAGCGAGCGGTCACAGGGGCCAGCGAGGTGGCGAGCGCGTCGCGAAGCTGGTTGCGATGGGCGCGGAGCGCGGCGGCGACTTCGGGATTGCGCGCGGCGTAGAGCCGAAAGTCGGTGCTGACGAGGATCCAGTCGCGGTCGACGATGAGCGCTTGGACCGCTTGGGCGACGAGTTCGGGGAGGTCGGCCGAGGGGTGGGCCAGGCCGGTGGCGACGCGGTGGGCGATCGCCTCGCTGCGCTCGGTGTACAGGGCGAAGAACAGCTCGTCGAGCGTGTCGAAGTTTGAGTAGAAGGCGCCGCGCGTGTAACCCGCCGCCTCGCAGACCTCCTCGATGCTCGCCCGTCCGAACCCGCGAGCCGCGAACACGCTAAAGGCGGCGTCGAGGAGCCGGGCGCGGGTTTCGGGTCGGCGCCGGGTCACCCGCGCTGGGGTGCCGTCGGCCCGAAGCGTGGCGCGGCGGGCTCGCTGGGCGGGCGTTCGGCTCGGTGTGGGTTCAGGTGGCGTGATGATTACCTTTCAATACGTTGACGTATCCGATATGTTGATGTATTGTAACAGAGGTCAGCAGACAACAACGTCGGCCGACGACAGAGGACACGCGATGAACCAAACACCCGCACAACCCCTGCCCCAGCCGGCGCCAGCCACACCACAAGGCTTCCTCGCCGAATTCTTCGACGCTTTCAATCGACGCACGTTCTGGTTGGTGATCGGGGTCCTGCTGATCCAGATGGGCTTCGTGTTCTCCTATGTCGGTGCTTTCCATCACCCCACCCCCCACCGGGTGCCGATCGCCGTCCTCGCCCCGGCACAGATCTCGGGCCACCTGGTTGGCGAACTCAACGCCATTCACGGTCAGCCGCTACACGCCACCGCCGTCGCGGATGAGACCATCGGTCGCACGCTCCTGCGCCACGGATCGACCAGCGGACTGCTGATCGTCAATCCGGCCGCCAAGACCGACGCGCTCCTCGTCGCCGGGGGCGGCGGCGCGGCGACCGCGACCGCCGTGCAGGACGTGATCGCCGCGACCGAAGCTGCCCAGCACCGCCGCGCGACGGTCATCGACGCCGTGCCGGCCCAGTCGGGCGACGCCCGGGGACTGTCGGGCTTCTACCTGGTCGTCGGCTGGCTGGTCGGTGGCTACCTCGTCGCTGCCCTGCTTGGGCTCGCCACGCGGCCACGACCCGCCACCACCCGCCGGGCGATCATCCGCCTCATCGTGCTCGTCCCCTACGCGATCCTCTCTGGACTCGCCGGAGCCATCATCGTTGGGCCCGTCCTCGGTGCGCTCAGCGGCCACTTCCTCGCGATCTCGGCGCTCGGCGCCCTCATCGTCTACTGCGCCGCGGCGGTCACCCTGGCCTTTCAAGTCCTCCTCGGCACCCTCGGCGTCGGCCTCACGCTCATCCTGTTCGTCGTGTTAGGCAACCCCAGCGCCGGCGGCGCCTACCCCCCACCGCTGCTACCGGGCTTCTGGCGGGCGATCAGCCCCGCCCTACCCAACGGCGCAGGAGTGCAGGCCCTCCGACGCATCGTCTACTTCGGCTCCTACGGCATCGCCAGCAACCTGGTCATCATCGCCCTCTACATCGTGATCGGCGTCGCCGTCACACTCGCCGGGACGTCACTTCTCGCCCGCCGCACCGCGGCTGGCAAACCAGCGGCGACCGTCCTCTGAGCAACCCCCGCTGTCCCACCGCCCATCCGCGAGACACCAACGCCGACCCTCCTCGTTAGCTGCCGGACGCTGAGCAACCGACGGACCGGGCGACCCACCGCCTCTAGACTCGTCCTCGGTGCGCGGCGCCGCGTACGCAAATCATTGAGGAGGCAGATGATGGCGATCACCGGGCATCGGCCCGAAGGACAGGGGGACGGTGCGGGGGCCCGACTTACGTTGAAGGTGGAGAACCCGGCTACGGGTCAGCTGATCACTGAGCTTCCGTCGCTTGACCGGGCTGCGACGCTGGAGTTGGTCCGGCGGGCCCGCGCGGCCCAGCCTGCGTGGGAGGCTCTGGGTTTTGGGCGCCGGGGAGCGTTGATGCGCGACATGCGCAAGTGGCTGGTCGATAACCGCAAGCGGGTGATTCGGACGCTCAGCGATGAGAACGGTAAGCCTTACGAGGACGCTCAGCTCGAGCTCTTCTACTGCGCCGACGCACTGGGCTTCTGGGCGAGGAAGGCGCCCAAGTGGCTGGCTGACGAGCGGGAGCGCCCGCACTCGCCTTTGCTCTGGGGTCGCAAGGTGGTCAACCGCTATCTGCCCTACGGGGTGGTCGGGGTCATCGGCCCCTGGAACTATCCGTTGATCAATAACTTTGGCGACGCGATTCCAGCGCTGGTGGCGGGCAACAGCGTGGTCTTGAAGCCGGCCAGCATCACACCTCTGAGCTCGATGCTCATGCACGAGGGCCTGCGGGAGGTTGGGGTGCCTGACGATGTCTTCCTGGTCGCCAACGGGCCGGGCCCCACGGTGGGCAGCGCGCTCGTGGACTCGGTGGACATGCTGCACTTCACGGGCTCCACCGAAGTGGGCAAACGGTTGATGGAACAGGGCGCGAAGCGGCTGCTGCCGCTGACCCTCGAGCTGGGGGGCAAGGATCCGATGATCGTGCTCCGAGACGCGAATCTGGAGCGTGCCGCCAACGCGGCCGTGTGGGGTGCGCTTCAGAACGCGGGCCAGACCTGCATCTCGGTCGAGCGCGTCTATGTCGAGTCCGATGCTTATGAGCCGTTCGTGGCCAAGGTGGTCGAGAAGGTGGCGCGGCTGCGGCAGGGCGCCCCCGGAGGACCGGGCGAGGTCGAGATCGGCGCCGTGACCTCGCTTGAGCAGGTGGCCGTCATTGAAGAGCACCTCCGCGACGCCGTCGCGAAGGGCGCCAAGATAGAGGCGGGGGGCAAGCGTGCAGCGGGCTCGGGCTGTTTCTTTGAGCCCACGGTGCTGACCAACGTCGATCATTCGATGAAGATCATGCGCGAGGAGACGTTCGGCCCAACCCTGCCGATCATGCGGGTGGAGAGCGAAGAGGACGCCATCCGGCTGGCCAATGACTCAGACATGGGACTCGACGCGAGCGTGTTTGCCAAGGACCCAGCCCATGCGGAGCGCGTCGCGCGGCGAGTGCATTCCGGCGCGGTGGTGGTGAACGATGCCGTGGCCAACTACTTCGCGATGGAGATCCCGATTGGCGGCATCAAGGAGTCCGGTGTCGGAGCCCGCCACGGCAAGATCGGGATTCAGAAGTACGCCAAGCGCCAAAATCTCGTGGTTACGCGCTTCGGGCTCAACCGCGAGCTTTACTACTTCCCGTACTCCAAAGGTTCGACCAAGCTCATCGAATGGCTGATCGTGGCCCTGTTCGGACGGGGCAGCCGTCGGCGCTGACTAGCGCGTGTTCGCTTGCCCGACGCCCCGGCACGCACGTGATCACGGTCAAGTCCGGCCGGCACCGTCGATCAGCTCATGGTGCACAACGCGATGGTATGCGTCGCAGACGATCAGCTCGCAGGGCCGCCACTCACCGGCGCACCGATACGCCATCTGCCGGGCTTCGTCCAGAGTCTCGCACTTGACTCGCTCACGCTGCCCGGGCAGGACTATCTCCCATGCCCCACGTGCGCTGAGGTCCACACGTACCGTCATCGGACTCATTGCCTACATCCCGGCGTGTCTGGTTCAGCAGATATTCCACCCACTCCCTCTCGGACTGGCGAGGAGTCGCAGCGCAATCCGCAACGATGCAAGCATTGCGACCCGGCAACAGATCGGCGCCTCCCTATTTAAGAATCGCTCTCCTCGCGCCAGTCGCGCGGTGCGCTGCTCATTGCTTGTTCGGCCCCGGGCGAACGGCTCTCGCCAACGCTTCAGCGTGCAGCAACGCAACCGTTCGGCCCAGAACGCCAGCGGGGTTGGCTCGCCGTCTGGCGGCATAGAGCGCCTGCGAGCAGCCAGGACACGTATCGCCGGTCGCCCACAGAACGGTCACGGAGACCACCGACCGACATACGGAACAGCGGACACGAGTCGATTCGACCATTGGCCTCTACTCCCATGAGGCACATCCGACGAGCCGATCCAGGTCTTCCCACCCGGGCCGCGCCCACCATCTAAAGGCGACGCCCGCGCCACCCGAAGAGCACGCCAACGCCGACCCTGACTGTATCGCGCGGCGACGCGCGAATCAATCCCAATCGCCGTCCTAACGCCAGGGTCTAGACTGAGCGTTTCCGTTCACTAGGGCTATTTCCGGTTCGTTCTCAATCCGCGGGCCCTGTGAAACTAAAACGCCGGGAGCGGAGAGGGCGCAACATGGCAAGCAGAGAGCGTTTGACAGGTGGCGAACTGAACGGCGCTCTCACTGATGAGCTCGTCGGCGTGCAGACCGGGTACCTCGGCCACGGACCCAAGACGGCGTTTACTTTCTACCGCGGCAACGTCGTGGTCACGTTGATGTACGACGTGCTCACCAAGGCCGAGAGGATCCTCGCGCAGACCGGTAAGCACGGCGAGGTGGCCGCAGCGCACGGACTCTTCCGCGAAGAGATGGAAGCCGACTTTCGCGCCGTCGTGGAGCGGCTGACCGGTCAGAAAGTGGTCGCTTTTCTGGGCGCGAACCACATCGACCCCGACATGGCAGCAGCGATCTTCATCCTCGACGACGCTGTCTGACCCACCATGCGGCGGCGGATCTCTGTTCTACGTTGGCCCCACCAGGACCGCGCCCGCTGATGCCCGAACTCCGGCAGCTCACCGGCGGGGAGCTGAACGCTGCGATCACCAACGCGCTCGTCGGGATTCACACCGAATATCTCGGCCGCGGACCCGCTACCGCGTCGACGTTTCACCACGGCAACGTGCTGGTGACCCTCATGCACGGAGTCCTCACGAACGCCGAGAAGTCCCTCGCGAAAACCGATCGTGCCCCCATCGTGAAGAACATCCGCCAGCTCCTGTACGACACTCTGGAAGCCGATTCTCGCGCGGCCGTCGAACGGCTCAGCGGCCACAAAGTCGTGGCCTTCATCAGCGGCAACCACCTCGACCCTGACATCGCCACCGAACTGTTCATCCTCGACGCGCCCCTCTGACAGCAATCGCGGCCGCCGGCTATCGACTTCGCTCACGCGTGCAGTCGGGACTCTGGGGTCCGATGAGTCGTATCCTCGCGTGGATGGCCCGCCGGGAACTGAGCGCGCGACGTCGGGGCTCGGCTGGGGGGTACGTGCGCCAGAGCCGGCTCATTGCTGGGCTGGCCATGGTCGTCCTCGTCGCGGCGATCGTTTCCGATCGGCTGGCCAACGGGTTCTGGACGCGTCACGTGTTGCTCACCAGTCTCGTCTCGAGCTTGGTGGTGGTCGGGTTGTCGGTGGCTGTCGTCAACGAGGCGCTCGAGCGCCGCCAGCTGCGGCGCTGGAGCGTGCTCGCCCAATACGTGTTGTTTGAGCTCGTCCGCACCGCTCGTCTCACCTGGACCGCGCTGATGGAGGCGCTCGGCCTCATGTACGCCGGCGAGGAGACCAAGGCGACGCTCAGCGCCGGCGCGCGGACGGTGCGCGACACGCCACGGGTGGCCGCGGCGATGCGCGAGCTGCTCGCCGACCCCAACCGCCGTGAGCGGCTGCACGGGCTGATTGATCGCTTGATGGGCCGCAGTGACGACGTACTCGGTCGCTGGGCCGGGGTGATGCTCAACTCGGCCGCCTACACAGAGATCATCGACCGCCATGTCGAGCTGTATAGCCGTTTGGCCTGGGTCGGCAGCCTGCTCGAGTACTTCGAGCCAACTGACGATGACCCCCGGCGCCGGCGTCTGAGCCGCAGCAGCCCCGCCGTCCAGCTACAGGGCGACTTCGACGACGACTGGCTGAGCGACAACCTGGTCGCGATCGCCCAGCTCGCCGAGGCGCTCGACCAGGACTCCCTGCAGCTCGCGCTGCGAATCGTGCCCGGGGAGTGGTGGGCGGCGCGCTGGCATGCCCCGACGGCGACCTCTGCGGTCGAGCCGGCGGCGCCGACGTCTGAGCGCCCAGTGGTCTGAGCGCTCGACCCTGGGCCTGCCGGGCGTCCATTACGCGCTGTCGTCGCCTCACGGAGCGTGGGGCTCAGCGGCTCGGGAAAGGTGCGCCGGTAGCCTGATCTCCCGTTTGAGGATCTTGCCCGTTGTGCCCTTGGGCAGCTCGTCCGCGAACCACACATGGCGCGGATACTTGTAGGCGGCGACCTGCCCCTTGACGTAGTCCCGCAGCTCATCCGCGGTGACCTGGACATCGGGTTTGAGCGTCACCGCCGCGGCGACCTCCTCGCCGAGTTCCGCGTGCGGGACGCCGATCACTGCGGCCTCGAGTACCGCCGGATGCTCGTAGAACACCTCCTCGATCTCGCGCGGGTAGATGTTGTACCCGCCGCGAATGATCATGTCCTTCTTGCGGTCGACGATGAAGAAGTAGCCGTCCTCGTCGACGCGGGCCATGTCGCCGGTGTAGAACCAGCCGTCCTGATCCATCACCTCGGCCGTCGCGTCCGGATGGTGCCAGTAGCCCTTCATCACGTTGGGCCCCCGGATCGCGATCTCCCCGACCTCGCCGGGCGCCACCGGGTAACGATCGTCGCCGACCACCTCCATCTCGACGCCCTCTACCGGCGTGCCGATCGAGCCGGGCTTGCGCTCGCGATCAGCTTGGCTAAACGACGCCACGGGAGAGGTCTCCGACAGGCCATACCCCTCGAGCACTGTGCATTCGAACGCCGCCTCGAAGCCGCGTAGCACCTCGACCGGGAGCGCCGCGCCTCCCGACACGCACAACCGGAGCCTGGAGACGTCGAAGCGCTCGTGTCCGGGATGGTGCAGCAGCGCCACGTACATCGTCGGTACCGCTTCGAACACGGTCACGCGCTCGCGCTCGATCGTCTCGAGCACTTTGCCGGCATCGAAGCGAGGGACGAGCGCGAGGCACGCCCCTGAGCTGATCGCGGTGTTCAGTCCGCACGTCTGTCCGAAGGCGTGAAACAGAGGCAACGCGCCCAGGATCACGTCGTCGCTCCCGACGGAGAGCATCCGGACCACCACCTCGACATTGCTCTGCAGGTTGGCGTGAGTGAGTTCGGCCCCCTTCGGCGTGCCGGTGGTACCAGACGTGTACAGGATCACGGCCGTGTCATCGGCCTCGCGATCAACAACCCCGGTGGCCGGCTCGCTGCTCGCCAACATCCGCTCGAACTCGCCGGGCGCCACGATCACGCAGTCCGCTCCCGCCTCATTCGCCCCGCGCTGAGCCGGCTCAGCGAAATCGTGCCATGCGAACAGGAGCTTCGCCTGCGAGTCGCCCAGGTGAAAAGCGACCTCCCGTTGCTTGAGCAGCACGTTCATCGGCACCACCACGCCCCCCGCGCGCAGCACGCCGTAGTACGCGAACGCGAAATACGGAACATTCGGGAGCATCACCCCCACCCGGTCGCCCGGACCCACGCCCAACTCACGCAGCAAGCCAGCGGCCCGCGCGGTCGCTTCCTCCAACTCCGCGTAGCTCAGCACATCCTGGCCGAGCCTCAGCGCGGGCCTCTGCCCGTAAGCCTGTGCCACGCGCGTCACATTCAAGGCCAAGTTGCTGTTCATCAATCCTCCTCCGCCAGGCTCGCGCAACGCCATCCCTCGCCGGTCGCTCAATGCCTCGTCCACGTGTGCGGTGCCGCTGATTCACCCATTCCCAGATGTTCGTTTGTCGGCGCCCGCCGGGCATCGGCCCTATTGCGCGGACAGCGAGCGGTAACTACTGATCCTGTCTCGCGGAGCGGGCCATCCTCCTACACTCTCGTTGATGTTTCATAGCATTCTCGTCCCGATCGATGGTTCCACCCACGCGGCTTGTGCACTCGATGAGGCGGCCGATCTGGCTCGCTGCGCCGACGCCGACTTGACCGTGATGACGTGCGTGCCAGACCCCTCGGGGTGGCTCCTGAGCGGCGGAGGGTGGGGCGCAGCGGTCGACCTGGGAGCGATCACGCGAGGATCCGAGCAGGAATACCGGGCGATGCTTGATGGGGCCGTCTCAGCAGTCTCGGGCGTCACGGTCGCGCCGGTCGTCGCTTACGGGCCGGCCGCGCCGGCGATTCTCGAGCAGGTCAAGCGTGGCCAACATGACCTCATCGTCATGGGATCCCGCGGCCGTGGGAATGTCCGCTCGCTGCTCTTAGGCAGCGTCAGCCATCACGTTCTCCAGACCAGTCCCGCCGCGGTGCTCATCGTCCACGCGCCCGAACCCCAAGACTGACACCGACCTACCGGCCCCCTGGCCCGTGGCAAACTTTTGGTTTCAACGAGGGATTGCCAACGGCTACGAGACGGAGGAGAGGCGCCGACCTGGGAAAATTCGCGAGTCGACGCGGTCGCCCGCGGCGAGACCGGAGCCCCGGCTCGCCTTCGAGTGGGCGCCTAACCACCGTCGAGCGATGTGATGTCGGGTGCGGGTGTGCAGCCCCGGAAGCGTTTGGTTCGGGATGTTCTGTTGCGTGATGGGTCGACGCTGCGGTTGCAGGCTCCGACGCCGGTGGATTACGACGACATCAAGGCGTTCTATGACGGGCTCTCGTCGGAGAGCCGCTACCTCCGCTTCCACGGTTTTGGGCGGACAGACACGCTCGCGCGTGCGGACGCGGACGCGAGTGGCGTTGATCGTCTGGCGTTGATCGGCCGGCACGACGGCCGCGTGGTTTCGGCTGCCTGCTACGTCGGGTTGCGCGAGCCGGGCGTCGCCGAGGTCGCGTTTGCTGTGGCTGATGATGATCAGGGCCGTGGGATCGGGATGCGGATGCTCGAGCAGCTCGCGGGGATCGCGGCGGATCGCGGGATCCACCGCTTCGAGGCGGAGGTGATGGCCAGTAATCGGCCGATGCTGCGCGTGTTCGCGCACGGTGGCTTCGCTGTGCGGCGTCGGGGTTCGGCTGGCGAGGTGACGGTGTCGCTGGATATCACTCCGACGGAGGCGGTGCAGGAGCGGATCGACGAGCGCGACCATGTCGCCTCGATCGCATCGTTGCGACCTGTCCTCGCTCCCTCGTCGATAGCCGTTGCGGGCGCCGCGGCCACGCCGGGCGATGTCGGCACCGCAGTGTTGGCGAACATCGTCGCCGGTGGCTTTGAGGGCGTGGTGACACCGGTCAACCGTGCGGGGAGTGTGGTGTGCTCGATGCGGGCCGCTCGCAGCCTCGCCGAGCTGGAGCTCGCTCCGGAGCTCGTGATCATCGCCGCCGCGGGCGACGAGGTGCTCGAGTTCGCGGCCGAGGCGGCGGCGAAGGGAGCCCGAGCACTGCTCGTCTTGCCACCCGGCGCGGCGCACGAAGGCCAGCCGTCCCTCGCGCGAGAGGAGCGGTTGCTGGAGATCGTTCGGGGTGCGGGGTTGCGAATGGTCGGGCCGAGCTCTCTGGGGGTGCGGAACACCGCCGCCGAGGTCAGCCTGAACGCCACCTTCACCGGCGCCAATGTACGCGCCGGGGCTCTGGCGATCGGCTCGCAGTCAGGCGCGGTCGGGATCGCGCTGCTCGGTCACGCGGCCGCCCGGCGCCTGGGGATCTCGATGTTCGTCTCGCTCGGCCACCACTCCGACGTCTCGACCAACGACCTGCTCGAGTCCTGGGAGCAAGACGAGCGGACCGCCGCGGTGATGCTGTACGTGGAGTCGTTCGGGAATCCGGAGCGGTTCACGCGGATCGCTCGGCGCGTGTCGCGGATCAAGCCGATCCTCGTCGTCAAGGGACGCCGACGGGCCGAGCGAGTGCTCAGCCAAGCGCGCTCGCACACGGCTGCGGCGCTGCGCGGCGACGCGGTCGTCGACGCACTGCTGCATCAAGCCGGAGTGCTGCGGTTCCACAGCGGCGAGCAGCTGTTCGACGCCGCCGAGTTCTTCGAGCGCCAGCCGCTGCCCAGCGGACGGCGAATCGGGATCGTGAGCAACTCCGCGGGCGTGGCGACGCTCGCCGCCGACGCCTGCGCGCCGCGCGGGCTGGAGGTCAGCAAGGCAAGCGACGCGCCGAATCCCCTGCTCGTGGGGATCAGCGCCGGACCGGACGAGTACGCCGCGAGTATCCGTGGGCTGCTCGACGATCCCGGTATCGACGCGCTGATGGTCTACTACGTCGAATTTTACGACGGCCATCCAGAGGCCGTGCTCGAGGCGATCTCCGCGGTCTGCGAGGGGCAGCCCAAGCCGGTTGTGGCGTCCGTGCTGCGGTCCGACGGCCGGTTGCCCGGGCGGACCGGCTTGGGTGTGCCGAACTACCGCTTCCCCGAGTCGTGTCCCAGCGTGCTCGCGCGCGCAGCCGAACGGCGCGAATGGCTATCGCGGCCGCTGGGCGAGCCCCCGCACTACGCCGACGTGGACGGGCCGGCGGCGCGTGCGGTGATCGCCTCGTTTCTTGATCGCGCGCCTGCGGGCGGCTGGCTATCGCTCGCTGAGGCAGAGGCTCTACTGGCCGCGCACGGGATCCCCGTTGCCACCTCGCACCGCTGCCGCGATGTCGAGCGGGCGGTTGCCGTCGCGGCGGAAATCCGCGCTCCGGTTGCGCTGAAGGCCGACTTTGCCGCGCCCGCGCACGCGAGCGACATCGACGCTGTGCTGCTCGGATTGGAGGGTGAGCCGGCAGTGCGATCCGGTTGGCGCGAGCTCGAACGACGGGTGCGTGCGGTCGGAGGCGAATGGATAGGAGCGATCGTCCAGCGGCTGATCGCGTTCGGCGGGGCCGACGTGCTGGTCGGGGCGGTCGGCGATCCCGATCTGGGCCCCGTGCTCGCGGTCGGCCTCGGCGGTCGCCAGGCCGGCCTCGGCCGGGGGGCTGCGTTCGGGTTGCTGCCGGAAACCGACGCAGAAGCCGACGAGCTGATCGACTCCGCCGAGGGCGTCGCCACTCAGCTCGACGGTTTCCGCGGCAGCGCTCTGCTCGATCGACAGGCGCTGCGCGAACTTATCCTGCGCTTCGCCGTGCTCATCAGGGAGGCCCCAGAGGTAGTCGAAGCTGACCTCAACTCCGTTCGCTGCATGACCGACGGCTGCGTCGTGCTCGACATGCAACTGCGAATCGAGCCACGGCGCCCACTCGAGCGCGTCAAAACCTGGTGAACGCTGGGCACAAAACGATCACTCTGCGCGATGGCGCGCGGGTCATGCTCCGCTCGATCGCGCCCGAGGACAAGCCACTTCTCGCGGCCATTTTCGATCGCCTGAGCGAGGAGTCTCGCTACCGGCGGTTCTTCACGACCAAGACCCAGCTGTCCACGGCTGAGCTGGACTACTTCGTCGACCTCGACCATACTGACCACGAGGCGATCGTCGCTATCGACCGCTCGAGCGGGGAGGGGCTGGGCGTCGCGCGTTACATCCGCTCCAACGAGGATCCGCACGCGGCCGAGGTCGCGGTCACCGTCGCTGATGACTGGCAGGGGCGCGGCTTGGGGCGCGCGCTGCTTGACCGCCTGACGTATCGCGCGCGGCGCGCGGGCGTGCGCCGGTTCAGCGCGATGGTGCAGAGCGATAACCCGGCGTCCCTCGGGCTGCTGGCGGGCGTCGGCGCCACCGAGCGCCGGGTGGGCGGCGGCCTGGTTGACCTCGTGATCGAGCTGCCCCCCAAAAGGGGGATGGGGGCGCAGCTCACCCGGGCGCTGCGGGCGGCGGCGGCGGGAACTCTGGTCCCGGCCAGGACACTCGCGCACCGCGTCGCCGACGCGGGGCCATCGCCGCTCCCGCCCGGGCGAGCTGGCCGCCCGATCCGGACGATTGTGGTCGGCGTGGACGGCTCGGAGACGGGCGCGCAGGCGCTGGCCGTCGCGTCGGGGCTCGCCGGGGTCCTGGGCGCCGCGGTTCACGTGGTCAACGCGTACGGCGTCCTTCAGGCACCCTCCGACGCCGAGGCGGTGCTGGCGGCAGCGACGCGAGCCGCTCGCGCCGAGGGGCTACTGCCCGTCACCCACGCGCTGCGCGATGACCCTGCTGGGGCGCTGATCGCGGTCGCCGTAGAGCAGGACGCCGACCTGCTGATCGTCGGCAGCAGGGGCGTGAGCCGCGCGCCGGGGTCGCGTCTGGGCAACGTGCCGAACAAGATCTCCCACCACGCACCCTGCAGCGTCCTCATCGTCCGCACCAGCTAGCGCGCCCGTCACGGCGACCCACCGTGCTTGCGATGGGGAGGCCTGGCCTTCCCGCCGATTTTTTAACCCGACCCGCAACGACGGTGAGATCTGAAACGTGAGCCAGGCAATCATCCGTTCAAGGTTTGTCGTGGGGGTGCCGATAACCGTCGAAGTCGTCGGCCCTCTCGGCGGCTACCTCTCCTCACGCGAAGCCCCCGACCTCTCGACATCTGGTTCGGGGGCTTCTGCGCTTCTTCGGCTTGGGTTCGGCGGGCACGCCACCTTCGCCTCATCACAAAGCGCCTAACCGCGCCGATCGCGATCGGCCGGCCGCCAGCAGCGGCTAACCTTCCATTGAACGCATGTCGGGCTAGTGCACGGGGGGCATCGACCCGGCGCCTGCGGCCTGCGTCACAACCAGCCGCTCATCCGGGCGAGCCCGCAGGCGAGAGCCGTACTGGGCGTCCCGCAGTCGGGCGTACTCACACCTCACGAATGCCAAAGCCATCGACCCACCGCAAGGACCTCTACCTCGAGCGAATGCTCGAGACGCGTAGCCACGCGTGGGAGAAAGTTGGGCTCGCCGGGCAGGTCAATCACCAGAATTTGAGCCGGGCACGCCGTCAGGCCGTGCTCCTGCTGCTGCTGCTTGCCGGAGTCCTCGTTGCCTACGCGGATCGCAAGGAGTTCTTCGGTCGCGGCCTCGACACGCCCGTCCGAGCGGCAACCGTGCTGGCGCTCATCGTCATCGGGTGGGCGCTGGCGCGGGACATCGGCCACGCCGCCGCTCCGACGTTCTTTCGCCGGATGGACCCCGCTACCGCCGGCACTGTCGGCTTCATGATCCGCCTGGGGACGCTCGTGATCACGGGGCTCGCCGCACTGCGCGTCGCCGGCCTCAATCCCCAAGCGCTTGCCGTCGGCGGAGCGTTCAGCGCGGTCGTGCTGGGTCTCGCTGCGCAGCAGACGCTCGGGAACCTGATCGCCGGCATGGTGCTCTTGAGCGCGCGCCCGTTCCGCGTCGGCGAGCGAGTACGGCTCCAGGCCGGGGCGCTAGCCGGACGAACCGAAGGGGTTGTCAGCTCACTCGGACTTCTCTACACGACTCTCGCCCGGGGGGAGGACCGCATCATGATTCCCAACAGCGTGGTCCTCTCGGCCGCGATCGTCCCCCTGCGCGAGCCCGACTCGATCAACGTCAAGGTGCGCCTCGGCGCGGAGATTAGCCCGAGCCACGTTCAGGCGATCCTCGACGAGCAGGTGGGCACCCCCACGCGCTCCAGTCCGCGCGTGCTACTCGAGGAGATCGACGGCGAAGACGTCGTCGTCCGCGTCCAGGCCACGCCCGAACGCGCCGACGACGGTGCTCGGCTGGCGGACGAAATCATCGCAGCGCTGACAACCGTCACCGCCGCGCACCAGGTGGTACACCAGTAAACCGCCGCGCCCCAGCGAGACCTTGCTTACGAGGCGGGGGAAACCGTCGCCACACGCAGATCGGGCGGCGCTCCGTGGGCTCTCAGGCGCTTGGGCCTGCCTGCTTGCAGGCGCAGGAGATCGAGGCGCGCGAGCGCACGGTCGGACACCAGGACCTGATCGGCCTTCGCGGCTTCGCCGACGCGAGCGGCGATATTGACGTCAACGCCGAGGTAGTCACCGCCGAGTCTCCGCGGTCGTCCCCAATGGATGCCGGCTCGCATGCGGGGACGGTACCCGCCGAGCTCGACGTGTTGCAACCCGGCCTGGGCTTCGAGCGCGGCGTCCACCGCGTCCTGCGCGGTGAGGAACGTCGCCATCAGGCCATCCCCGAGCCGCTTCACGGTCCGGCCCTCGTGGGCGATGACCGCGGCCTCAACGACGGCGCCGACCTCACCCAGCAACTCGAGGGCGGCGGCGTCGCCGGCATCCAGCGCCCACGAGGAGAAATCGACGAGATCGGTGAACAGAATCGCCAACTCAGTATCGCCGCGGCCACGGCCGGTGGCTTCTGAGAGCGACTGCCACACCTGCAAGCCAGCGAGGCCGAGCTGCTTCACGAAGCTCTCGCGCCCCGGCCGCATAGCGGAGACGGTGCGGGCGAGGATCTGCACCGGGGTCACTCCCGCTGCCGAGAGCGAATCGCCGAACCTCTCGTCCCCGGGGAGCCGTCGCCTGAGCCGGCTGGCGGCCGCGAGCAGCGCTGGCCGGCTGTCAAGACTGACAACGGCGCCCCGCAGCCACGAGGCCCGACGGTCGCCGTCCTCGTTCGCTTCGTCGCGCTGGTCGTGGTCATACGCCATCCACGGCCGAGGATAGAGGGAGTGTTTATGGGTTCGGGTAGTATCAGTGTGCGTTCGCTTCAAACCTCGGTGGGCGTTGTTGCGGCTCTAGCTCTTGGCCGATGTGGGCGTGTTGGCCGTTTTGGTCTGCCCGATAAACGCGCGTGTCAGGAGCCGAGTTCATGGTCGTTTCGCTGAAGGATCCGATTGATCGGGTGCGCAGTCCGTCCGATGCCCCGCGCGGTGACACGCTCAAGGAGGGTGCTATCCGCGAACGCGAGCCAGCGCGTCAAGCGCCGGTCATCAGTGGCCGGTCGGCGGGGGGACTGCCCACGTCGAACCCGCGAGAGACGCACGTCAGCGCTCACGATCGGCATCTAGCTGCGGTGGCGAGGAGCTTCGGCTGGGCGGAGCAAGCCGCCGCGCGCGGCGACTTTGCCGAGGCGCTCTCCTGGGTTCAGGTAGTCGAGGCGATCGGCGACCTGATCCCGATCGATTATCAGACCAAGCGCCGGACGTGGCTGAGCGCCCTCGCCGAGAGCCGAGCGAAAACGGAGACTCGTGAAGACGGCCGGACATCAGGGCCATTCCCTAGACCGCAGGTCGTTGGGCCCCGCCTGGTCCGGCACGCCTAGAAGGCTCGGTACTCACACCAACTCCCCAACCATCAACCCGACGATCACAGGAGCCAACCCAATGACTAACAAGCACATAGACGACGGCAAAGGCCGCATCAAGGAGGCCGCCGGCAGCCTGACCGGCAACCAACGGCTGAAAGACGAGGGTCGCGCCGACCAGGCCCGAGCCAAGATCAAAGACACCCTTGAGAACGTCGTGGACAAGGTAACCGGTCACAACAAGAAGTAGAACGCCCGGCGCGGAACCGGCGCGGAATCATCTCCGCGCCGCGTCACGCGCCCGTCGATCGGGACACGGATCGATGCCCGGACCAGAAGAATCGCGAGTGGCGGCCAGAGAGTCGCTGGTTGAGCCTGCCGAGTACAGGTCCCACCCGACCAGCGTCATCAGTAAAACGTACGGAACCACCCACAACCGCTAGCCGCGGCGGACACAGTCAGGCGAAGCCGAGGAACCCGAGCAGGGTGTCACCGAGTAACAGGAGCGACATCAATGAAATTCCGACAACCGCGATGGTGGCCGCGAAGCGAAACGCGGGCCGGTTGACGGCGGCGCCGAGCACCTCGCGACGGTTGCACAGGATCAGGATGTAGGTCAAGACGACCGGTGTGACGATGCCTTGCAGCACCTGGGTGCCGATCAGCAGCTTGATGAGGTTGACCGGGGTCAGCGCCACCGCTGCCCCAAGCGCGACCTGTGAGGTGAATAGGCCGAGAAACAGGGGCGCCTCGGTGAACCGCCGGGAGACCGAGCGCTCGACTCCCACGGCTTCGCTGATGGCGTAGGAGGAAGACAGCGGCACCACGGCACCGGCAAGCGCGGACGCCCCGAGCAGGCCGATGGCGAACAGCGCCACCGCGGCCGACCCCGCCACCGGCCGCAGCGCCTCGGCGGCCTGTTTGGCGGACTGGAGTGGGCCCTCCCCTCCGATCGCCGCGCCCGTCGCGATGATGATCGTCATCGCGATCACACACGCGAACAGTGCCCCACTGATGGCATCCAATCGAGCGGCACGGTAGTCCTCGGGTCCGTCACCCCGGTCGACCACGCCGGCCGCCGCGTAGAGCTGCATGTATGGGCTGACGGTAGTGCCGATCAGCGCGACGCCGAGGAGTAGGAAGGCCTTGCTGGCCGTCAGGTGCGGCACCGCGAGATCGCTGGCCACGTGACCCCAGTTCGGGTGCGCCAGGATGGCCGCGATCGGGTAGGCCAAGAAGCCCAGCGAGAGCACCAGGAAAATGCGTTCCGCGTAGCGGTAGGAGCCGAAGATGACCAGCGCCCAGATCGCGACCGCCGCGATCGGGATCACGAGGTAGCGGCTCACCCCGAGCAGCTCGAACGCGGCTCCGATGCCGGCGAACTCCGAAACGACCAATCCCGTGTTGGCGAGCAGGACGCAGACGAGCGCGAGGCCGGTGAGGCGCAGGCTGAACTGTTCGCGAATCAGCGCGGCGAGCCCCTTCCCGGTGTATGTACCCAGGCGGACCGCCATCTCCTGCACCAGCACCAGCGCGATGGTGACCAGAACCATGAAGAACAGGCTGCGATAGACAAACTGCGAGCCCGCCGAAGCGTAGGTCGCGATTCCCGCCGCATCGTTGCCCGCGTTGGCCGCGACGATGCCCGGGCCGGCGATCGCCAGGTAGATGAACAGCCGCCGGTGGCGCAGCCGTGCCCACGTGCTCCGGTAGGCCGATGCCGCGCCGGCCGGCTCCTCGTCGTTGGGGGTGAGCGCGGCCGCCGGCTGAGGGTCCGGCGTGGGAACGACCGCGCGCGGGCTCACTGCAGCAGCCGCGGGAAATGTCGACGGCCGCGGTCAGGCGTCAGCGCGTCCACCACATCGTCGGCCAAGATACGACCCAGGGGTCGATCGAGTGCGTCGACCACGAGCACCGAGGACCGGCGGGATTCGATCAGGGCCGCGGCGACGTCGTGCACATCGGCGTCGGCGCTCACGCTCATCGGAGCCGACCGGTCATCAGCGTCAAGTACCTCGGACAAGCGCTGCTCGTCCCGGGCCACCATCAGGTCGAACAGCCCGACGTCGCCGATCAACCGCCCGTCGCTGCCGACCACGACGACGGCGTCGATCTCGCTGCGATGATCCGCAAACGCGCGCATCGCGGCGCGAACCCGCCCGACGGTGTCGTCAGCCTGCGCCGAGACCAACGTGGTCGTCATGAAGCCGCCGGCGTGATCCTCGGGATAGGCCAGCAAGCCCGAGAGGTGCTCGGCGTGCTCGGTGGGCATCTCGCCAAGCAGCTCGGCGCGTTCGTAGGGGCTGAAGTCGCGCAGCGCGTCAATCGCCTCGTCGGGCTCCATCGCCGCGATCAGGGCGGCGGCCCGCTTCGGTTTCACCTCGCGCAGCAATGCCGCCAGCTCGTCGGGCTCCATTTCCTCCAGTGCATCGGCGGCCTGCTCGGGGTCAAGCGACGCGAGCAGCTCCTGTCGCGCCGGGCGACGGAGGTCCTCGAGCAGGTCCGCGAGCTCGCTGGGATGAAGTCTCGGCAAACCTTCGTTCCTCGCCCGCAGCCGCACGGTGGCTGGGGCGGCCATCAGGTCGTCGGCGAACGGCTGCACGGCGTCCCAGTCGATGACTCGACCTGGCGTCGGGCGCCCCCGCAGACGTTTGGGGCCGAGACGCCGCAGCAGAGACTGAACGCTCACGTCGACCCCCACCAGCAGGACGCGTTCGCCGACGGGCGCGAGGTACAGGTCAGCCGCGCGAATCACCTGCACGCCGTCGACGTCGACCAGCTGATGGTCAAGCACGTCGCGCGCGAGCAGAACCTCTCCTGGACGTCGACGGAACTCGCGCAAATCCACCTTCGCCGTGCCCAGCCTGACCTCCCGGTGGTCAATCGTGGCGATCGCCGACGCATCGATGAAAGACCGACGCCGGTCCACCCGCACCACCAGGCCGGTGACCGGCGGATAGCGCTCGTTGCCGTGCACCCTCGCCACGATGTCAACCAGACGTCCCACTTGTTGCCCGGCCTGATTGCGGACCGGGCTGCCGACGATCGCGGCCAGCGAGACGATGCTCTGGCGCACCGCATCGGCAGTCGTCAGTCGTTGGGCGCGGGCAGCGACACGACGCCGGTGACGGTCAGACGACACGGACGGACTGGGGAAAGCCGGGCGACGCGGCATGCCCGCAAGGGTAGGGCGCGGCCCGGGTTTCTGTCGGTTCACAGCGTGTTCATGGAGTCCGTCCAGTTGTTACTCATTGGCTACTCCACGGACCGTCGGTGGGGTTTTTCCCTGATGTGCGGAGGACTGTCGGCGGGCATGATGGTTCGTTCTGTGTCATCGTCGATCGGTTGGGAGCCGCAATGCCGAAGGACCAGATGGTCGAGGTGATCGGCGCGAATGATCAGACTGCTGCGGCAGACCTCATGATTCCTGCTGCGGGCGTGAAGCGTGTTGCTGCGGAGGGTCGCGGGATTGGCGCGCGGCGTGGGCGGGCCATCCGCGGTCACGAGCAGGCGGCGTTGATCGAGTCGCTGGCGGCAATCCGCGAACAGCTGCTGGAGGTGGCGGAGGGCTGGCGTCCGTGGATCGAGGGCCGCGACGCGAACCGAGACGCGAGCGCGCGCAACCTGTTGCAGTACCTTGCGCTCCGCAGCCACGACCTGAGCGAGCTGCAGGACCCGCTGGTGGCGCTCGGGCTGTCCTCCCTGGGCGGCAGCGAAGGTCACGTTCAGGCCAGCGTCGACGCCGTGCTGGACGCGCTCGACGCCCTCGCCGGCCATCCGCCGGCGTCGCGGTCTGAGACCCCGGCGCCGATGGGCTTTGACCGCAGCCGTGAGGTGCTGGCGCTCCGGACCGAGGCTCTGCTCGGAGCGGTGCCACGCGGGCGACCGACACGGATCATGGTGACGATGCCGACCGAGGCGGCGCACGACCCGGCGCTCGTGCGCGAGATGCTCATCGCGGGGATGGATTGCATCAGGATCAACTGCGCCCACGACGCCGCACCGGAGTGGCGCGCGATGCTCGAGAACCTCCGCCAAGGCGAGGACGAAACCCGGCGCCGCGCGCGCGTGGTGGTCGACCTGCCGGGCCCGAAACTCCGCACCGGACCACTCGCCGCGCAGCCCACCGGCGACCGCAAGGGCGACTATCTACGCCTCGGCATCGGGGATCGGCTGATGCTCACGCGCGACACCGATGCCAGACTGTCAAGCGTTGAGCAGCAGCCGTCCGCCCGGATCGGGTGCTCGCTGGCCGAGGCGTTCACGGTCACCCGCCGCGGACATCGGGTGTGGCTCGATGACGGCAAGCTCGGAGGCGTCGTGGAATCGGTCGATCAGGACTCGATCGAGCTGCTCATCACCTCCGCGGGGGCAAAGGGTTCCAAGCTCCGCGCGGGCAAGGGAATCAACCTCCCCGACGCCGTGATCGACATCGACCTGCTCGGATCACACAGCCGGGACGCCTTGGAGTTCGCCGCCGAGCACGCCGACATCGTCGGGTTGTCGTTTGTCAGCCGCGCGCGCGACGTGCAACGGGTCAGCGCGTACCTCGACCAGCACTCCCGGCCGCAGGTGGGGATGATCCTGAAGATCGAGACCCGCCGCGCGTTCGAGCATCTCCCCGGGCTGCTGCTCGCCACGCTCGGAGTCGACCGGCCCGCCGGAGTGATGATCGCGCGCGGCGATCTCGCCGTCGAGTGCGGCTACGAGCGCCTGGCCGAGGTCCAAGAGGAGATCCTGTGGCTCTGCCAAGCCGCGCACGTGCCGGTCATCTGGGCCACCCAAGTGCTCGACCAGCTCGCCAAGACCGGCCGCCCGTCACGGGCGGAGATCACCGACGCAGCGATGGGCGAGCGCGCCGAATGCGTGATGCTCAACAAAGGCCCACGGATCATCGAGGCGATCTCGGTGCTCGACGACATCCTGCGCCGCATGGAACACCATCACCACAAGCACCGCTCGCTCCTGCCCCAGCTGCGGGACTCTGACTACGTCCACACCGACCGCTGAGCATCCAGACCGACCGACAGCCGCCGGCGCGAACGGGCTCAGCGCAAGCAAGCACCCGCGGCGATCAGTGAAGAGCGTGCGTGACCCGGTCTTGTACAGAGCGGTATAGTGCCCGAGCGATCGTTAGACCTCGGGGAGCACAGGGGAGGCGTGGTAGTGGGCCGGGCGCGCTATCGAGGTCGGGGACGGATCCCATCACGTTGTGATTCAGGCGAGAGATGAGGTGGGTGGGTGGCCTACGTGAGCTGTTCGCGGTGCGGCTTGGTGATCCGTCTGCGGGTGTCGTGGTTGACGCTGGAGCATTGTCCGCGTTGCCTTGCCAAAGCTGGCGTTCCGGTCCCGATGTCCGTCTCGGACGGGCCGCCCACGTGGTCGTCGGCTCAGAAATCATCCGCCGATCGGCGCGTGGAGGGCGATCTCGACGCGTGACGTCAACACACGGGTTCGGATTTGGGAGTAGGTTAGGCGCTGTAGGTAATGGTAGGTATCTGGAGGGCATCCTCGTGACGTCCGCACTGGTTGGTGCGGGCAGCATGCTCTGACTTCCGCGTTGCTCTAACCCGGAGGTCGACGTGCCCGATCCGTTGCTTTCTCTTGATTCGATTACCGGCAGCGTGGATCCCGTGCCGCCTGCGTTAGTCGGCTCGTCGAGGGGCGGTCGTGCCGACGCTGCCTGGGTGCGCGTAGCCGGCCAGTTGGACCCCGCGGCGGTGCCGCAGCTCATTTGTACCTTGCGCGAGACCCAGTTGAAGGCACGATTGGTTGTGCTCGACCTGCGCGAGCTCCAGCTCATGGACAGTTCCGCGGTGCACGTGATCGTGAACGCCTGCATCCGCGCGCGGCGACTGGGCGGTCAGCTGGTGCTGCTGCGCGTCGGTCAAACGCCCACCGCTTCGGCAACGTGACCGGAACCGACGATCGTGTGTCGAGGCGGCGATGTCGACATCGTCGAGCCTCGTGCCGGAGAGCCGGGGCGTGATTGACGTTGCGTTCACCGGGGACGGCGTGCGAGCAGCGGATGTCGCGGTCGTGATCGATGTGCTGCGGGCCACCTCGACTGCGACGCAGGCTCTGGCCGCTGGCTACCGCAACGTGCTGTGCGTCGGGAGCATCGAGTCCGCGAGGGAGTTGCGCTCACCGGGGCGGGTCTTGGCGGGTGAGCGCCACTGCGTCAAGCCGCCGGGTTTTGACCAGGGCAACTCCCCGAGGGAGGCACGGGATCGGCGCGGCGACGAGTTCGTGCTGGCGACGACGAACGGCGCTCCGACGATCGTTGCCGCGGCGGCGTGCGCGCCGACGGTGTTGCTGGCCTGCCTACTCAACCTCGATGCCGTGGTCATGGAGTTGCTTGATCGCGAGGCTGTGAAAGGGTCGGATCTGCAGATTGTCTGCTCGGGGACCGACGGAGCGGTAGCACTCGAGGATGTGTACGTCGCCGGTCGGCTGATCGCTCGCCTGCGTGGCGCTCGTACTGATGCCGCGCTTGTAGCGCAAGCGGTCGCACGGGCATTTCCCACGCCGCTCGATGCGCTCGCCGCCAGCGCCGATGCCGCGGCGCTGAGGGCGGCGGGCCTGACCGCCGACATCGCCGATTGTGCGCGGGAATCGCAGCTCAACGAGCTACCGGCGGTCGTAAGCACGAGCGCCGGGGTCGCGATCGTGGCACGCGCTGACCGGCGAAGCCTCACGCGTCACCTGTGAAAACCCGCCGCTGATCTCAAGCCAGCTCTCTTCCAGCTGAGCCGTCAGTCTCGCGCGAGCCGATTCGGGGATCGACTACCGCGAGATCGCGTCAACGGTTCAGTCCGTCCCTCGAGCACCAATTGGTGCTCTTCGCTGTCAAGATGGATCGGTGAGAGTCCTGGTCACCAGCTCGCGGATGCCGTTTGCCCTTGGCATGGTGCGTAAGCTCGCCTCCGAGGGACACGAGATCTACGCGGCCGATGACCAGTCGCTGTCGCCGGGGAATCACTCGAGATACGTGGCGGGCCGGTTCGTGTACCCCTCGCCTCGTCGCGACACGGCTGGCTTCCTCGCCGAGCTCGAGCGGATCGCCCGGGAGTACGAGATCGACGTGCTCGTGCCGACCTATGAGGAGGCGTTCTATATCTCAACCCAGCTCGAGCGGCTCAGTCGCGTCACCAAGGTCTTCGCGTCGCCCTTCCGGACCTTGGCCGCACTGCACGACAAGAGCGCCTTCGAGACGCTGGTCGCGCGGCTCGGGCTTCCGATCCCCGAGACGATCGTGGTGAGCTCGGACGAGGAGCTGAGCGAGGCGACCGGTCGCCTCGAACGGTACTTCGCCCGCGCCACGTTCTCGCGCGGCGGGGTCCGTTGCCTGACTAATACCGGCCCGCTGGCCGGTGCGCTGGAGATCGACGAGGTCCACGCCACACCCGCGTCACCCTGGCTGGTGCAGCCCTTCGTGGACGGCGAGACAGTCTGCACCTACAGCACCGTCCACAGGGGCCGGGTGAGCTCACATCTGATGTACCGGATCCCCCGGCAGCGGAAGCACAGCACCGGGATCCAGTTCGAGGCGATCGACGCCACCGAGTCGCTGAAGCTGATCGAGCCGATCGTGGCCGAGCTCGGCTACACGGGTCAGATCTCCTTCGACTTCCTGATTACCGACGACGGCCTGACCTTCGTGGAGTGCAACCCGCGCGCGACCGACGGCCTGCTGCTGATGCCCGGCGAGGAGCTCGCCGCGGGGCTCCTCGCCCCCAGGCCCGAAACGTTCGTACTCGAGCCCGGCAGCCAAGTGCAGCTCCCGCTCGCCGTGCTGGCCGACGGGTTCGCTGATCACTTGAGACGTCTGCCCAAGTCGATCGGCGACCTCGCGCAGGTCCGGGACGCCGGCAGCGGCTGGCATGACCCGCTGCCGACGCTGTACTCGGCGTTCGCCAGCTGCCACCTGGTCGGGCAGACCACGCGCGAGCACATGGGGCAGATAGTGGCCATGGCGGGCGACATGAACTGGGACGGCGAGCCCATCGACGGAATGTCACGTGAAGACGCGACGCTGCTCACCGGCCTGGCCTCTCAGCCCCCAGAATCGTAGGCACGACGCGGGTCGCTTCGCAGCGCGGCGCAGCGCCCGATATGCCGGCGGCGGGCGCTGGGGCCGGAGGATGGGCGTGAGCGAGGCGCGGCGGAGCGAGCCCATGCGGATCCTGGTTCTCGGCGCCGGCGTCATCGGCAGCGTGTACGCAGGCAAGTTGCTCCAGGCCGGACACCACGTCGTGTTGCTGGCCCGAGGGAGACGACTGACGGACCTACAGACCGGGGGGCTCGTCCTGGAGAACTCGGAGTCCCAGCAGCGTTTAGAGTTGCCGATCCCGGTCGTCGACGGCCCGGAGGCCGATCAGCGCCACGACCTCGTATTGGTAGCCGTCCGAGCGGAGCAGCTCGCGGCGACGCTGCCAGTCTTGATGGGCATGAACGACGGTTCTGACGTGCTGTTCTTCGGCAACATCGCCGGCCATGGGCCAGCGCTGATCGAGGCGCTCGGCCCGCGCGCGGTGTTCGGTTTCCCGGCCGTCGGCGGCATCCAGGATGGCGCGGTGATCAGGTATGTGCTGATCGGCCAGCAGAAGACGACGCTGGGTGAACCGAGCGGCGCGACGTCGAGCCGAGTCCGGCGGTTGCAGACGATGTTCAGCGGCGCCGGCTTCGCGACGACGATCACCGCGGATATCGACGGCTGGCTGCTCGGCCACGCGGCGTTTGTCGTGCCGATGGCGTTCGCGCTGTATCGGGTCGACACCGACGCGGGGCGATTGGCTCGCGACACCGCGACGCTGCGGCTGATGGTCCGAGCGACCCGGCAGGCGTTTCAGGCGCTGCGGGTCATCGGCATCGGCGAGATCCCGACGAACCTCACCGTCCTCTACCTGCGGATGCCCGAGAGATTCGCGGTTCACTATTGGCGACGGGTCTTGGCCAGCCCCCGCGGGGAATCATGGTTCGCCGCTCACAGCCGGGCAGCGGTCCAGGAGATGACCTCTCTCGCCGACGAGCTCCAAGCCGCGGTGCGCCGAACTGGGCACGAAACCCCCGATCTCGACACCCTGCTGTCCTGTCATTGAGCGAGCACCCGCCGCTCAGCCCGGCTCTCTGTCACGCCGGCAACGCGCACGCACACCAACGGCCGCGTGTGGGCGCTAGTGTTCCGGAATCATGGACGTGATCGTCTGGGCATTCACGCTCTCGGTCATGCTGGTGGCAGCGATGGATGTCGGAGCTCAGGTCTGCGGTCAGGCGAGGCGATCGTGTTTCGGCCTTCGCGTTGCGCTCTCGGTCCTCAGTGCTCCCATTGTCCTGTCGGTCCTGATCGGGGGCGCGGCACTTCACGTTGTTCCGGAGCAGACGAGCATCGTTGCGTTCGTGCTCATGATCCTCTGCTCTCCGGCGCTGCTGCTCGTTCCGTCGGTGCTGTACTGCCCTCCGGACACGGCACCGGGCGACACTGACCACGGTGGTGGCGCTGATCCCGGTCAGCCGCCGTCTCCGCCCGATCGACCACGTGGGGATCTTCCCCTGCCCGACGCCGAACCGGGGCGCTGGCGAGTGCGAGACCACCGTCGCGATCTTCCGCACGCCCGGCCGCGCAGGTCTGCGCCGAAGCCAGAGCGCGCGCCGGTACCCGCGTCGCCGGGCAATCAGGAGCTGCGACCGTAAGTCGTTGGACGCGCGCGGCGGGGCTTGTCGGGGCGATTTGGCGGCTGCCGCGCGAGCAGCGCGCGAGCTTCCTCCCGGACGGCGTCGGCGACAGGTTCGATCGTCCGTTGCACCCCGTCGCTCAGCTCGCCCGCCAAGGCGAAGCGCGCGCCCTCGACTCCGTACACGATGACTCGTTGCGGCAGACTTCCGAGCGTCCGGGCGAGCTCAATCGCCTCGGCGACACCGATTGTGTGACTCGAGGAGCCCTGGAGCGGCAGCGGGAGAGGATTGGATGTCGCGTCGAAGCGGTGAATCGTTCCCGTCGCTTCGCCCGTGCGGACGGTGTCCACGAGTACGACCGCGTCGGCGCTCCTCCAGAGCTCGAGCAGGTCGATCGCCTCGCCGCCATGCACCTTAACGGCGATTCCGGGTTCTTCGAACAGTCGCCGCGCGACTTCGAGGCCGGCCGCGTCATCGGCGCGCAAATCGTTTCCGACGCCGATCACCACGACTGAGACGGGGTGTCGATTCACCCTCGCTGCACCGTCAGATCGAGGAAGTGGGTGGCGCAGGAGATGCAGGGATCGTGGTTGCGGATCGCCTGCTCGCATCGGAGTCTGAGCGCCTCGTCCGGCAGTCCGACGTTTTGCTGTACGACCTCGCGCAGATCCTGTTCGATGACGAGCTGGTTCTGCGAGGTCGGGGGGACGATCCGCGCGTCGAGGATCGTCCCGTCGTGGTCGAGCGCGTAGCGGTGGTAGAGCATGCCGCGCGGCGCTTCGGTGGCGCCGTGCCCAACGGCACGGCGTGGCTGAACCTCCATCGCCGGCGCGTCGGGTGGCTCGTAGGCGTCGACGATGGCGAGCGCCTCATCGCACACGTGCACCAGCTCGACCGCACGCACGATGATGCTCTGGAACGGATTGCGGCACGTCTCTCCCAGTCCGGTCTCGCGCGCGGCGTCGCGGGCCACCGGCGAGAGCTGCGCGAAGGACAGGTTGTAGCGAGCCAGGGGTCCGGTCAGGTAGCTGCCGCGCTCGCGGAGTCGAGCGTGCAGTGCGTTCGAGTGCGCCACGTGCTCCTCGACCACGTGGGTATCGAACTCCGCGGGCGCGATGTCGAGCCCTCGGTCCGAGACGATGCGCCCAAGATCGATCGGGTAGCGGCCCGGCTCAGCGAGCGCCACCAGCTCGGGCTCACGGCGGACGTCGGGGAATGGCAGCTCACCAGCCCATCGCACGGTGGCGAGCGCGATCTCCCGCGCCCGCTCCAGGGGATCGATCAGCGCTGAGAGCTCGGCGCGCGGCGGGGCCCGGTAGAAGCCGCCGACGCGAATGTTGATGGGATGGATCTCCCGGCCTCCGACCAGCGTCATCACCGTGTTTCCGGCCTTCTTCAGCTGCAATCCCCGCTCGGCGACCTGTGGATGCTCGCGCGCCATCTCGACGAAGCCGGGGTAGCCGAGGAAGTCCGGGGCGTGGAGGAGGTAGACGTGCAGGCCGAGGCTTTCGATCCACTCGCCGCAGTAGATCAGGCGCCGCAGGTCACGGATCGGACCGCTGTCGATCGCGACCCCGCAGGCATCCTCGATCGCCCGCACGGCGCTCATCTGATACGCGATCGGGCAGATCCCGCAGATCCGCGAGGTGATGTCAGGCGCTTCCGTGAACGCCCGGCCCCGGAGCATCGCCTCGAAGAAGCGCGGCGGTTCGTAGATGCGCAGCTTGACATCGCGCACCCGATCGCCGTCGATCTGGACGAACATCGCGCCCTCGCCCTCGACGCGCGCGAGGAAGTCGGTGCGGATCGTCCGGGTCGACTCACTGCCGCTCATGGGCCTCACTGCTTTCCCGGAAGCCGTCCGCGGTGGCGGTGAACGTGCGGTAGATGCGCACGAGGTCTCGATCCTCCAACCCGGTCCACACGTTCAGCGACGCCGTGTTCGGCGACTCCATCGGGCCGAAGCAGCCGTAACAGCCGCGGTTGTACGCCGGACAGATCGCCCCGCAACCCGCGTGGGTCACCGGTCCCAGGCACGGCGTACCGTGCGCGACCATGACGCATACCGTGCCACGGCGCTTGCACTCGACGCACACGCTGTGCGACCGCACGCGTGGACGCCGGTGGTTCAGATAGGCGCTGATCACCTCGAGCAGCTGGTGCTTGCTGATCGGGCATCCGTTCAGCTCGTAGTCGACGGGAACGTGCGCGCTGATCGGGGTGGAGGTCGCGAGCGTCGAGATGTAGTCCGGCGAGGCGTACACGATCCGCGTGAACTCCTCGACGTCAGCGAAATTACGCAGCGCCTGGATTCCGCCGGCGGTCGCGCAGGCGCCGATCGTGATCAGCGCCACCGAGCTGGCGCGCACCTCCCGGATCAACTCGGCCTCGCGCGGGGTGGTGATCGAGCCCTCGACCAGCGATAGGTCGTAGGGCCCCTGCACCACCGCGCTCGAGACCTCGAGGAACGAGGAGATCTCGAGCTGACCGGCGATCGAGAGCAGCTCGTCCTCGCAGTCGAGCAGGCTGAGCTGGCAGCCGTCGCAGGAGGAGAATTTCCACACCGCGAGCGTCTGCTTCGAGCTCATCAGAGCTCCCTGACTCCCAGCCACGGCGCGATCTCCGACCACCGGCACACCGGACCGTCGCGGCACAACAGCGTCGGCCCGAGCTGACAGTGCCCGCAGTGGCCGATTCCGCACTGCATGTTGCGCTCCATCGAGACGTACATCCGATCGGATCGCACGCCGCTGTCCCCCAGCGCCGAGAGCATGAAGCGCATCATCACCTCAGGTCCACAGGACATCGCGACCAGGTTCTCTGTTTCCAGCCTCGCCGGGCGGATCAGGCGGGTGACCACGCCGACGTGTCCAAGCCAGTCGGGACCGGCGCTGTCGACGGTGAGCAACACCTCCAAACCTCGCCCCGACCAGTCGGCGAGATCCTCCATGAACAGAAGCTGGTCCGGGGTGCGTCCGCTGTACAGGAGCACAAGCCGGCCGTAGCGCTCGCGGCGCGCCAGCATGCGCAAGATCGCTGGGCGCAGCGGAGGCAGGCCGATGCCGCCCGCGGCGATCACCACGTCCGCTCCCTCCACCGCCTCCAGCGGCCACGGTCGGCCGAACGGACCGCGTACGCTCATGACCTGCCCCGGCTCGGCCTCGCACACCGCCTGCGTGGCGAGACCCAGCGAACGCACGGTGTGGACCAGCCGCTCCGGCTCGTCAGGGTCCCCGCAGATCGACATGGGCACCTCCCCCGACCCGCCCGCGGAGAGCATCGTGAACTGGCCCGGGGCGAACTCGAACGGCTCCCGGGACCGCGGCTGCAGCTCGAACGTCCACGTGTCCTCGGTGCGCCGGCGCTTGGCGAGGACCTCAAACGGCGCGGGCACCATTGGTCCGCCCGGCGATCGGTCAAGCCGAGGCTGGAGCACGCCCGTAGAGATCGAGCAGCTGCAGCTGGCTTCCCTGCAGCCGATCGATCACGACGGCCGCAAAGCGCCTCATCAGCTCGTAGCCGAGGTCGTGATCGTCCTCGCACTTTCCGCGCAGACAGGCGCCATCGAACGCGACGAGCCCGCAACTCTCCAGCGCGCGCCCATCCACGTGCCAACGGAACGGTGCGAACAACCACGACCACCCGACGACCTCGCCCTCGTGGAGCGTCTGGATCCGCATCGGCCCGCGGCCGGGAGCGTCCACTTCGAGCGCGACGACGCCGCGACGGATCAGGAAGAAGCGGTCGGCGGCTTCGCCTTCACGCATCAACAGGGCTCCGGCGCCCACGTGCTCGTTGCGGGCACAGCCGGCGATCAGCTCGAGGTGAGCGGGGTCCAGTCCAGCGAACGTCGGCGTATCAGCGATCAACTCGTCAAGCATTCGCATCGGGTCTGTCCTCGCTGTCTCGAATCGCGCTCGGCGATCCGCGCTTCAACCCGTCATCCGCGCCCGCGTCGCTCGCGCCCGGCGATCCGCGCCTCGACCCGTCATCCGCGCCCTCCTCGCTCGCGCGGATCGCCGCAGCCTCCTCGGTGAGATCGATCCCGACCGGGCACCAGGTGATGCAGCGCCCGCAGCCGACGCAGCCGGAGGTGCCGAACTGGTCCCACCAGCTCGCCAGCTTGTGGGTCATCCACTGGCGGTAGCGGGATCGCGATGAGCGGCGGACCGCGCCGCCGTGGATGTGCGAGTAGTCGATCGTGAAGCAGGAATCCCAGCGCTGATTGCGTTCGACGTACTCGCCCGTCAGGTCAGTGACGTCCTCGACGGTCGTGCAGAAGCAGGTCGGGCAGACCATCGTGCAGTTGCCGCAGGTCAGGCAACGCTCGGCGACCTCGTCCCAACGCGGATGCTCGTAGTTGCGGTACAGCAGGTCTTTGATATCCGTCGTGTCGAGCTCGCGACCCATCTGCGCCGCCGTGCGTGCATGCACGGCCTCCGACGCGCTGAGGTCAACGTCCGCGGCCGCGCGATGCGGCACCTCTCCGAGCACGTCGGCTCCACGTTCGGACCCGACCTCGACGACGAAGTGGTGGATCGCGCCGTCGAGGATCTCGGTGAGCGCCAGGTCGAAGCCGCGCTCGGCGACCGGTCCGGTGTTCATCGAAACGCAGAAGCATGTCCCACCTGCCTGCGCGCACTGCACGGCGATGATGAACACGTCCTGGGTGCGCGCGCGGTCGGCCGGGTCGGGATGCGCGCCGCCCAACAGCACGCTGTCGAGGATCCCCATCGCGTGCAGCTCGCACGACCGCGCTCCCAGGAAGGCCAGGCGGGAGGATTCACGTGGTGGCTCCATGACCTCGCTGAGCCCACCATCCTGGTCCACCCGTGCTCGCCACAGCGTCACGCTCGCCGGCAGCTGGTACTGCTTCCAGGAGTGGGGACCGACGGCGTAGCCGAACAGCGCCTCGTCGTCGCGACGCCGCAGGCGGTACTGGCCGCCGTCCTGCTCATCGGTCCAGCCGACCGGGAGATCCTCAGCGGAGGTGATCTCGTCGTAGACGATCGCCTGATCGCGGACCCTGGGGCCGACGATCGTGTAACCGCGACGAGCGAGCGCCGCCAGCAATCCGTCGAAATCGCAGCGCTCGATGACCTGGACGCTCGCCATCCAGCGCGAACTCTACCTCCTATGCGAGTGCGGCCGCGGCGAACAGTCGGGAGGTGTGATAGTCGGCCCACGCCTGCTCGGCGGCGGCCATCGCTCGATAGTGCCGGTCGGCGATCCCACCCACGCACACGAGCCTGCTGCCGTCCAGAGGATCCCGGCCGTAGAGGTCGGCACGCATCAGCATGAGCTCGCCCGACTGCACGACGTGGCACTCATCGTGGGTCGGCATGTTGCGCGCGACGGCGGTCGCGACGCGCGGCCGCATGGACTCCACGTCGTAGGCGACTCCGACCGTTGCCGCGCGTTGGGCGGGAACCCCCGGAACGCGATACTCGATCGAGACCTTGAAGGACCCGCACTCTCCGAGCTTGCGCGTGAAGAACACCGAGGCGTGATAATCGAACCAGGCGCGAGTCGCCGCCTGCGTGGCGCGGTCATCCTCGTCACCGATCCCGATCACGCACAGCCGCCGCTTCGGGTCTTCGGGATGCTGGCCGTAGACGTCGACGCGCACGAGCTCGTGGTCTTGGAGGGAGACGACCTCGCTCGTTGTGCTGGCAGGGGGATTCTGCTCGACGAGGGCCGTTACGAGTGGCCTGGTGTACTGGAGGTTGTAGGCGAGAGCAGACATGTCGGCCGGCGGACCCGGCACGAGCTGCTCGAGCGTCACCGTGTGGAAGATGGTGTTTGTCGAGCTCAGGGCTGGTCTCCCATCCAGACGGTCGGCAGTTTCACGACGATCGGTAATGGACCATCGGGGCGCAAGCCAACCGCCCGGTCTGCATTGTCGCTGGCGAGCCGCCGTCTGTCGCGGTATTCATGTGGTGCTGGCCGTGCTCTGTGCGTGCTCGGCCCAGTCATGACGCTGCTCAGCGAGACTCGAGGAGGGAACGACCAGGACGGCACGGTCTGAGTGATGAAGCACCGCGTGAGAGACGCTGCCCAGCATGAGCGACTTCACGCTCCCCAGGCCTCGGGTGCCCACGACGATCACACCGGCGTCCAGATCGGCGGCTTCCGCGAGGATCACCGCGGCGATGTCGTCATCTCGGTTCACGACCCTTGGCTGCGCGACCAGTCCCGCGGCCGCGGCCCGTTGCACGCCTTCGGCGGCGGTGTCGACCGCCGCCCGCTGGATCGCGGCATCACCAGCCCCGTCGTCGCCATAGAAGCCGATCATGCCCATGCCGAGTGAGCCGTGACGAGTCATCGTTTCCACGAGCGTCTCCCAGATCACCAGCACCGTCGCATCACTGCCAGCCATCAGCAATCCAGCTCGCTCGATCGCTGCCTGCGCGTCAGCGGACCCGTCGTAACAGATCAGGATCATCATGCCGCTGCTCCGTGGCAGAGCCGCAGCTGGCAGCAGGCGTAGTTGGGTCGGTCAGTCTGACCGGGCGCTTCCGCAACAGGGTTCATGGACTCGGGGCTCCTCAAAGGCGATGGTTATCTGGACACCGCAAAGGTGTCCCGCGCCGGCCGAGTCGCTGAAGCCGGAAAGGCACAGCCCGCCGAGGATTTGAGCGAAGCTAATGTCGATGCTACTCCGCGCGGTTGGTTTCGCTATCGCCTCGCGTTATGTCCCCTGAGGATTTACAATCTGCTCGTGGCACCGCTCATGGACGGGACCGAGCATCTGCGCGTCCTGATCGCGAACGAGCGCAAAGACCGCCTCGCGCTCGTCGCCCCGATCGTCGTCGCCTTGGGTCACGAGGTGATCGCCCGCGAGATCGAAGTCGAGGATGTCGGCGCCGTCACCGCCCGGGAGCGACCCGACGTTGCACTGGTCGGCCTCGGCGCCAGCTCAGAGCATGCGCTCGACCTGATCGACAAGATCGTGCGCGAGGCGGCTTGCCCCGTCATTGCCCTGTTGCACGAGCCAGACCCCGGGTTCGTCAAGGAAGCCTCCAAGCGCGGCGTGTTCGCTCACATCTCAGACGATGATGTCGAGGACTGGCAGAGCTCGATCGACATCGTCCTGCGCCGCTTTGCCGAATACCACGAACTACAGGGCGCGTTCGGCCGGCGAGCTCAGATCGAACGCGCGAAGGGCATCCTTATGGAACGGCACTCCATCGACGAGGACCACGCGTTTGAGATGCTGCGCGAACGCGCACGCATCGACAACCGCAAACTCATCGACCTCGCCGCCGCGGTGGTCGACGGCCACCGCCTCCTCTCAAAGCAACCGCAAGCTCCCCTCCGGTCGTAGACCTCGTCACCATCTGTGTGGATGGTGTTAGGATGGTCGTCGGATGGTGAGAAATGAGCCGACGGCGAGGCCGACACCCATTGTCGATCGCGAGAAGAGCGAGAAGATCACTATCAACGTGGGGCTGGTCGACCTCGGCCAGATCGATCTGCTGGTCAGCGAGGGCTTCTTCGGAAACCGCACTGACTTCATTCGCACCGCAATCCGGCGCCAGCTCGAGAGCCGGTCAAGCGCTGTGGATAGGACAGTCGCCCGGCGCGAGCTGACCCTCGGCAGCGAGCACTACAGCCGCCGCGACCTCGAGGCGCTGCGGGACGCCGGTCGAATGGTCGAGTTGCGGGTGCTGGGGTTGGCGAGCATCGCCGACGACGTTTCGCCCGAGCTGGCACTCGAGACGATTGCTGGGATCGAGGTACTGGGAGCGTTTCGGGCGCCTCGGGCGGTGAAAGCGGCGCTCGCATCGCGCACCAGGTGATCGATCCGCGCGCCACGATGGCCGAGGCACTGGCGCTCACACGCAACGGGCGGGTGGCGGAGGCCACTGCGCTGCTGCAGCGCACTCTCGCCGGCGCTCACCCTGGTCCCCCGGCAAACGCGAGCGTCGCGAGGGCTCCGCGTGCTCTCCGCTCCCCGCGCGTGCCGTCCTCGGACGGGGGCGAAATTCATCACCTCTCACATACCGAGGCGGCCGGGACGCGCCGCTACGACCTCTACATTCCCACCGGCTACAGCGGCGCTCCGCTACCGCTGTTCGTGATGCTGCACGGCGGCTCGCAGAACGCGGCGGACTTCGCGGCCGGTACCCGCATGAACGAGCTGGCCGAACGTCATACGTTCCTCGTCGCCTACCCCGAGCAGTCCACCGCAGCTAACCAGGGTCGCTACTGGAACTGGTTCTCCACCGCCGACCAGCACGCCGGAGCGGGCGAGCCAGCGATCATCGCCGGCATTACCCGCCAAGTCACCGCCGACCTGGCCGCCGACCCGACGCGCGTCTACGTCACTGGTCTCTCCGCCGGTGGCGCAATGGCCGCGGTGATGGCCGCGACGTACCCAGACCTCTACGCCGCGGTCGGAGTGCACTCAGGAGTCGCCTACCGCGCCGCCCACGACGTCCGAACCGCGTTTGCGGCGATGCGAACCGGGGGCAGCCCGCCGCCCGCCACCAGTACGGTGCCGCTGATCGTCATCCACGGCGATCAGGACACCACCGTGGCGCCGGTCAACGCCGAAAAACTGATCGCCTCCCGACTCGCGGCCGGGGACATCACCGGCCGGCACGGGCCGACGACCACCGATGACCGCAGCGACCACCCATACAGCCGCACACAGCACACCAACCGCGACGGCACCGTCGTGGCCGAGTCCTGGATCGTGCACGGCGGCGGGCACGCCTGGTACGGCGGCAGCCCCGCCGGCTCATACACCGACACACAAGGCCCCGACGCCTCCACCGAGATGGTCCGGTTCTGCCTGGGCCACTCGACGCCATAACCTCGGTCCCGTCTCGCGGTTCCGTGGCGCTCGCGTGGAAGGTTGACGCGTACTGATGTAAGCATTATGGTTACATCACAACGTCGAAAGGACACGCTGATGACCGACCTCCATTACGACACGCTGCTCGTGCGCCGCGAAGGCCTTACCCGGGACCTCCCGCCCGCAGACAACGAAGATCTACGCTGGGTGACGAACTCGGCCACGTTGATCTTCGGCGACCAGGACGCCGTGCTGGTGGACACGTTCACCACGATCGAGCAGAACCAGAGCCTGATCCACTGGGTCAGGGACCATGACCGGCGCCTCACCCACATCTACCTGACCCACGGCCACGGCGACCACGTCTACGGGATCGGTCAGCTGCTCACGGCGTTCCCCGACGCTCGTGCCGTCGCCACTCCAGGAACCCTGGCCGAGGCAAGCCGGCAAGCCCAAGACGAGTACCGCGTCGGCTTCTGGGGCCAGCTGTTCCCCGGTCAGATCCCCGAGCCCGTCCTGCCCGAGCTCCTTGACGGCAACCAGTTCAGGTTGGAGGGGCACGAGCTGCAGATCGTGGAGGCAGGCCACACCGACACGCAAGGCACGACGGCGCTTTGGGTTCCCGACATCCGCTTGCTCGTCAGCGGTGACGTCGTCTACAACGACACGCACATGTACCTAGCCGAGACGACGAGGGCAACTCGCATCGAGTGGATCGCCGCCCTGCGGACGCTCGAGGCTCTCGAACCCGCTCATGTGGTCGCGGGACACAAACACCCCGACCGCGACGATGACCCGGGCAACATCACCGAGTCGATCCAGTACCTCACCGACTTCAACGAAGCCGAGCTCACCTCGACGACAGCCCTCGACTTGTACGAGACGATGCTCAAGCTCCACCCTCGTCGGGCGAACCCGGGCTCACTGTGGGGTGCCGCGAAACTGATCAAGGGCGCACCATGACACCCACGAGATTCTGATCCGATGAGCGCGAACAGCAGGCTCACCATAGCCATCCACGCACTGGAGTGGGTCGAACTTCATGGCCGCCTAGGAGGAGGACCCGCCACATCCGCCAGCATCGCGGCGAGCGTGCGGACCAACCCGGTTGTGGTGCGCAAACTGCTCGGGCAGCTGCGTGAAAGTCGACTCGTCGACTCTCACCGAGGCACCCCAGCAGGCTGGACCCTCGCCCGACCAGCAGCACAGATCACCCTCCTGGACGTCAAGAACGCCCTCGACGACGGACCAGCCTTCGCACTGCACAGCTCCCCGCCGTCGCCGAACTGCCCCATCGGCTTCAGCATCAGGCCCGTCCTCGCCGGCATCTACGAGACAGCCGAGCAAGCGGCCAACACCGCGCTGGCAAACGTGACAGTCCAACAGACGCTCGACGAAACCCTCACCCGGTCAAACCAGACTCACCCCGAGCTACTGAACAAGTTCGCGGACACCCTGCGCGCCTCCGCATCTCCATAGAGGCCTCTATCGATCGTCAGTTCACGGTGTAGAGGTATGCGCGCAGACCTGCGGCCACTTGCCCTGGTCCCCGGGAAGAATGATCATCCCACCGTCCAGTACGGAACATGCCCGACGTCGTCGTCTCATACTCGCGCCGCGACACCGACTTCACCACCTGGCCTGATCGCGCTAGATGGGCGGACAGCCGGGTCCAGATAAAGCGGTCGATGCTTATGCGATCGGCAGTGATGGTCGATGGTTGAGAATGAGTCAACCCGCTGCAATTCGGTATGCCGTGGTTGGTTAGGGCGGCCCTTGATGGGGGTCGCATCACTCGAACCGCTTGACCCGGGCGCGCTGAGGACGCGGTCGATCCGAGCGTCGGTGATCATCGCCGACGTGGACCTGCGGGTCTTGCATGTCGAGGGGCCGGCGTTTGACCGTCATGGCTATCGGCCCTCGGACTGGCCGGGCCGGTTGCTGCGCGATGTTCTCCCTCCCGGTTTGATGAGCGAGCTGGAGCCGCGCTATCGCGCCGCGCTGGCCGGCGAGCACCAGTCCTTTGATTGCTGGTCACAGGACGCAGAGCGCGCGTATTGGGCTCAGATCACGCCGGTTCGTGGCGGCGATGGCGCGCTGACGTCGGTGGTGGCCGTGATGCAGGACGTCACCGACCGGCTGGGAGCGATCGAGGATCTGTCGCTCAGCAGCGCTCGGTTGCGGGAGTCTGAGCGGATGGTCGGCGTCGGAAGCTGGGAGATGACCCCCGAGACTGGAGCGATGACCTATTCGCAGGGTTACGCCCGTCTGCTGGGGCTGGCGCCAGGAGACCAGCTGGACCGCGCGGGCTTCATGGAAATGGTGCACCACGAGGACCGCGAGATTCTCGTTGCCGCCAACGCCGAGTGTGTGACAACGGGTTCGGTGCAGTGCGAGCATCGCCTTGTCTTGCCAGACGGGACTGTCCGCACGCTTCAGGCCCGGGGTGAGCTCGTCAGAGCCCAGCATGGTCGCCCGGAGTATGTGCGCGGCGCGATCCTGGACGTGACCGAGCAGCGCGAGGCGGAGGTCGAGCGCCTCGAGGCCGTGTCGATGTTTCGCCAGGGCTTTGACACCGCTCCGATCGGCATGGTCCTGACCGACGCCGATACCGGCTGGTGTGTCCGCGTCAACGACGCGCTGTGCGCGCTGCTTGGCCGTCCGCGCGAGGAGCTCATCGGAGCAAGCCTTGATTGGGTCATCCATCCCGATGATCGCCCCGTTGTTGACGAAGGCCGGGGCGCGATACGCGACGGCTCGAGCCCGATCGTCGAGCAGCACGAGCTCCGCTACCTGCGCCCAGACGGAACAGCGGGATGGGCCGCGCTCAACGCCTCGCCGGTGTTCAGCGCGGCTGGGAAGCTGCAAGCGGTGTTCTCCCAGGTGATCGACATCACGCTGCGCAGAGAGCACGAGGCGCGATTTGAGGAGGACGTCAACGACGCGCTCTGGCTCGGACGGATTCGCGATGCGATCGACGATGACCGGCTCGTTCTGTACACCCAGCCGATCGTTGACCTGCTGACCGGCGATACCGTTCAGCAGGAACTGCTGTTGCGCATGCGCGCAGAGGACGGCTCGATCATCGCGCCGGGCGAGTTTCTACCGATCGCCGAGCGCTACGGGCTGATCTCTGAGATCGACCGCTGGGTCATCCGCCAGGCTGTCGGCCTGGCCGCGCGAGGTGAGGCGACCGAGTTCAACCTCTCCGGCGCATCGATCGGTGACCCCGCCGTCGTCCACGAGCTCGCGTCCGCGATCGCGCAAGCCGCGGCCGACCCGTCGCTGCTGGTGGTCGAGGTGACCGAGACGGCGATGATGAAGCAGCTCGACGCGGGCCGGCGGTTCGCTGAGCAGGTCACCGCGCTGGGTTGCCGGCTGGCTCTGGATGACTTCGGGACCGGGTTTGCCAGCCTCAGCTACCTCAAGCAGATCCCGGCTCAGCTGCTCAAGATCGACATCGAGTTCGTGCGCGACCTCACCCACAGCGATACCGACGAGCGCCTCGTCCGTGGGATCATCGGCATCGCGCGAGAATTTGACCAGACGACCATCGCTGAGGGCATCGAGGATGAGGCAACACTCGTGCTGCTGCGCGAGCTGGGAGTCCATCTCGGGCAGGGCTATCTGTTCGGGCGTCCGCGGCCGCTGTCAGCAGCGACTTTGATCGCCCCGCTCGTCCCCGACCAAACAGCCAGTCACACGATCAGGATCCGGTGACCGTCGTTCGGCGCGCGTTCGCCGTGTTCGCCGGACGCGACCTGACACGTTGCTCGAGCTCTGCCACCCAGACGTCGTGCTGCACCCGTACGCGTCCATCGCCGAGCTGACCGGCCGCCAAGCCCCCGTACGTTTGCAGGGGCTCTCCACGGGATGACACCGACCTCCTCAACTCAGCAGCGACGTGGATCTGACGCCGACTTTGGGACAGCCTCCGTTCTCGGCGCTGCGCAACCCCGACACGTTCGCGACCGCCCACATCGGCGCGGCGACCGGCGGCCTCGAATGGACGGACGAGATCGGCCTCGATCCCGACGTGATCTACGCGGGCCTCAACCTCGGGCCGCGCGCGCCCCGGATCGAGACGCTCGTCAGCGCACGCTGACTGCAAGCCGGCAGGCTCCGACAGGGCCGGTCCCAAGCCCTCGACCCGGGGCTCGTGCGGGAGCCCCTCGTCTGCGCTCCAGGTATGCCCGGAACGTCCAGGGGCATCTTGTAGCTTTCACACAAGACGTCCCAAGAAGTCCGCGGCCACGAATTCGTTTCCTTCGCCTCAATTGTTAGCGACGCACGAAAAACGCGCCCGATCGAGATCCACGCCAGCTGATCGGACAGCACCGAGTGCGTGGAGTGTATGCCTCTGCTGGTTGAGGTTCTCAGCGGCGTGAGAGCGGACGGCGCGGTTCGATTTGACCGGCGATATGTCGGTGGATCAGTCAACTATGTTGCTCCATCCGCTGATTATGCTGGGCGTATCATCCACGATTCACCAAAGCAGAGGTCCATAGGGTCGATGTCGTGTTGCTCATGTCCATGGCTTCTGGGCCGGCGCCGCTCACTGGAACAGGGTCATCGTCGAACTCGATCGCCGCGGCTTTGGGTCGCTGCACGCCGTGGAGAATCCCCTAACCTCGCTGGCCGACGATGCGCGCCGGACTCAGCAGATGGTCAAGCAGATCGATGGGCCCGTGCTGCTCGTCGGCCATTCGTATGGGGGGGC
>Ga0302181_10000114_pt1 | contig 78369 bp, 80 predicted proteins | sample I_Palsa_E3_3_FD_198786 | JGI IMG/M metagenome (GOLD analysis project Ga0302181, IMG submission 198786) | Peat permafrost microbial communities from Stordalen Mire near Abisko, Sweden - I_Palsa_E3_3 | ecosystem: Environmental > Terrestrial > Soil > Palsa > Peat permafrost | place: Sweden...
ACATCGACACGCACAATGTCGACCCCAAACCCTTCGTCTGGCGCAAGACGGCCGACGTCATCCTTGCTTCCGTGGCACGCGCTGCCGCTAAACTTATTTGAAGTTATTTTTGAGACACCACACTAGCAGCCATTCTTTCGGAGCCGTGCATCGAACTGCGTTACTCAGATCGATACCTGTTCAGCCCGTTGGTAGTTCGACTCGTCACCGCTCTCTTCGCGGGTTTCGGCGACGCAAACACAGAATTTAGCGTCGATACGCTTATACAGCGTCGAGATCATCGCCGCCCGCCCATAGGCAAGGCATTGAGGAACGACTGGCCTGACGTTGCTGATCGCAACGTGGTCTTCCAGCACTTGCTTACGGAGATCTCGCCCAGAGCCAAACTATCCCTACACCAAACCGTTCCACATGGGCGACGCCTCGATTTTCGGACGCCTAAGGGGGCAGGTACGATCTTCTTCGACCAGGGGGTCGGATCTTGGACGACTGCCGGTACCGTAGCCTTCGACCCGATGGCAGCAATCAGCGATCAGCTTCACGCCATCGCAGTACAGTTCGACATCGAAAACGGATCGGGTGGCACCTTCTTCGCCTGCAGATTGCATCCATGATTTAGAGATAGGCCGACTATTTGCCTTCAAAAGAAGCAGACGGGGTCTTCAGAGGCCCTTACAGCCAAAGTTCGTGCCGGCCAAAAGGGTTCAAGTTCACTTATCGGGATGGTTGCTTTGGCGGCTTGCGGGTAGGTCTTACTTACCCTTCGGTCAGTGAGCGCCCGCAGGCATTGCAGGATTCCCGCAATTGCAGCAGATCCATTCGACGTGAGCCACGTTCGATGTCGCTGACATAGGACTGAGGACGCTGCAGTGCTGCGCTCAGCTCGACTTGGGTCAGGCAGGCCGTTGTGCGTGGTGTGCTCGGGTGGCCCAGTAGCACCAAGTACTCGCTCGTGTGTATGGACTTGGCGGGCGTGACGACGATCGGTGAAGGCAGGCATGACGCAATATCTGCCTTTCAGATATTTGTAAGGGAGGGATAGTGTTGTCAGGCGGACGGCTGTGTTCGCGATATCGCCGGAGCAGGGATGCCATGACGCACGATCGCCTAGTTTTTGGAGTCACCATCGACCAGATCGACGAGCTCAAAAGTCTGCTCCGGACGATCACGGCCAATGGAGACATGGTCACGCACTGCAGTGCGGACGCCTTGCACCACCAAAGCGTGTCAACGGTGGGGGAAGCCATCTTTAGCGCGGCCCTTGCTGTGCGGGAGGTCTTCGATAGGGTCGAAGAACAGCGACTCCAAAACCGGGGCGGAGGAAGTTAAGCCGAACCGCAGGATCAGGGCTTAACCTTTTTGCGTTTCGTTCCGGGCCTCTACTGCTGACGCCGATGGATTGGCGGGCTCCAATGGCAAACGGGCGCTCACTGACTGACCCAGGGATTGGGGCTGGCGTCCTCTCGCGGCATGAAAATCGGTTGGCCGCCGCTGAACTCGAAGTTGGATCGATAGGCTACATCTAGAATCCAGTGTGCAGCTTGTTTTGCCTGCGTATTCGATAGTTTGAATTGGGATCGGTAGTAATTGGACAGCGCTGACTCGGCACTAAGATACGCACGTTGAATTTGGGCATACAGGCGCGCGTAGGTAGGTCCCGTGTGCGACCACTGCAGCAACCCATCATTAACCTGTTCCCTGGAGTTATAGGTCTCTTTGTCCGATAGCGCCCAAGGGCGGTACGCGACATTTATCCAGATATGCCGCGAATAGAGGCGAAGTCGCGCAGTCGACTGCAGCGTGCCTTGCTCGGGACCATCGCCCAGCGTCTGGTCCAGAAGGTTGGCAAACTCACGGACTTCTTTCGGCAGAATGGCTGGCGCCGCCGCCCGACTCATTGCCGGCCAGAATTTGATCTTGCATGCTGATTTAAAGCCATCTCTGTCAGCAACATAGACCTCCCACTGTCCGGTCGTCTCGTACGGTTCATCGACGACAATGAACCATGGCTTTTCGATGGTGTTGGACCAAAACACGAGTGGTGTTCGCCACCTTCTATCCAACAAGGGCGAGTAACGATGTTGCGGATTGGTATCCACCAGATCAGCGCGGAATTGTTCCGGCGTGACGTCACCCTGAAGAACGTAGAGCGAGTACGTGTCTCCACGCCAACCGAACGCATCCGAAGTGATGACAATCCGCCCGGCGGTAGTGATATCTCTGCCCCAGTGAATATGGGGATATGACGAGCCCGTCAGATCCGAAAACGGGTTTTCGAAATGATCGGTTTTCTCAGGGAGTGCATCGCCGCCTGAGATGTCTACATCCGTTGCGCCAAGGACCATGCTGCTGCCCAGATGATCAGGCAGTTGCAGAGGCGCGTAGACATAAGCTGAAGTGGATGCGTACATATGTTCGGCAATAGCCATGGCGTCGACGCATTCTTGAGCCGAGACCTTGCCAAAAATACGGGGAGATGGCCGGGCGGCCACCATACCGCAGCAAGCCAGCGACAGAGCTGCCCCCAACAAACCCGCAACGCGTCGTTTCATCTCAATCCCCTGTTCACACTAGTATGCAACAGTGCCCATGCCGTTCTAGTGGCATAAGTGGGGAGAAAATCTGATGGACAAAAATTGACCAGCTATCAAAGTTGAGGATCGGGGCTGGCAAAGGGGACGGGGTAGTTAAGCCGAGCGCCGGGCTTAGCTCTCGCTCTTTTGTTGGCATGTCGCGCTGCGGTCGCACGGTAATTCATCCGTATCGGGACCGAAGTGGCTATTCAGCCTGTCGTTGAGGCGATCGATCATGCCGCGCAGTGCACCAACCTCCCTATGCCATTCGCCATGGGCCTTTTCTCGCTGGAACGCGATCGCCATCGCGCGCGCCATCGGATCTGCAATGGCAAGCAACGTCTCGCGTTCTTCCTTGTTGAAGAAGCTGCCATCCGGACGGGGGCCCAGCAGCAACCAGCCAAGCAGGCCGACGTCGTCGACATATAACGGCACGCGCATGCAGAAACGGTGTCAGGTTCAGTTACCGGCGGTTGATTTGTCGCGGTGGGCGGTGAGCGGGGCGTGCGTCGGCGAAGCGTCGGGCTTTGGCTTCGACCATGGCGCGGAAGTCGTCCTTGCCTGGGGCGAGCCAAAACCGGGACGGAGGAAGTTAAAAGGGCTAACTGGTCAGAGCCAGCTAACGGGCACAGAGCCCCTTGCACGCTCTTGGGCTGCCCAACCTGCGCACGCGTCGGACTGGCGCCGAGTGGTATCTTGACTAACATCTGAGAGAGTTCCATCTCGGGGTTATATCGGTCGCCACAGCATGGGTGTTCGATTGAACGAGGTCTCCGATCAAAAGGATGCGTCGCCGCAACGTCGGCGTTTTCGTCGCACGGCTGACGGGATCGTTGCGGAACTACGCCTGGTCAGACTGCGCGGCGACCGCGGAAGATTGTGCGCGGAAACTGTCGCCTCCGTTGTCCTGGCCGTATATCTGGCCGACATCTTCAACCTCAAGGAGCGCTGGTGGGTGGCACTCAGCGCTTATGTGCTCATCCGGTCAAACCCGTGGATGGTCTTTCGGCGATGCCTGGAGCGGCTGACGGGCACGGTCATTGGCGCGACCGGCGGTGCGCTGCTCGCCGTTCTCGTATTTCACGACGCCTGGCTGACCATTCTGGCGCTCGCGCTGATATCCGGCCTGGGTATTTATTGCATGCTCGGTTCGCCCTACGCGTATAGCTGGGTTCTTGGAACCGTAACCGCGCTGATGGTGCTTAGTGATCCTGTAAGCACTGCTTTGCCAACGCATCTTGCCATCAACAGAATTCTGGATGTTGCCGTGGGAGTTCTTGCGGCGGCTACGATCTCGGCAGTGGTGTTTTGCGTTGAGCGACTACTTCGCGGCGATGGTTCTTCAGTCAGCGCTTCCTCGGCAGACGCAAGTGGCGCACATAAAGCCCCTGCGTCGCCCATAGTCGGGCACTTACGATCCTCGCGAATATGGCAAGCCGTGCAGGGTGCCTTCGCCATCGCGCTCATCGGTGGGGTCAACCATTTTCACATGTTGCCAAATTTCGCGCAGTCGATGGTTTCAGTGGTTGCCTTACTACTGGTGCCGTTATCCGTCCTGGTAGATGGACAGGTCATGGAAGCGGTACACATGCGCATGTTCAATCGCTTCCTTGGCTGCCTTTGCGCTGCCTTGCTTGCGGCGCTGTTGTTACCGCTGATCGGTGGGATTCCTCTTCTGTGCCTGCTCGTCTTGGGCGCCGGGGTTTGGTTGGCAGCACATATCCAGGCGGGATCGGTGGAGGTGAGCTACATAGGAACCCAGTTCGGCGTCGGGTTCATCATGATTTTTGTACAGGATCACGCGTGGTCAACGGATGCATCCGCCGCGCTACAGCGACTTATGGGAATCGTCGTTGCGCTGTTCGTCCTCGCAGCGACGATGGCGGCATTTTCTGCGGTTGCGGCGCAGTACGCCCGCATTCGGTAGTTGCTCCAGTGCTTATGTGCCCTATGCTTGATTGATCAGTCTTTCGACTAGGTAGTTTTAGACAGATTTTTGAATGCCATCGCTAGCGTATGTAGCGCCTTGCGCGATCGGCGGTCGTGGAGCGCCGAATACAGCACCACCTCGTGCGTGGGTAGTGGAGGCAATGAAAGCGTGTGGCCAATATCGATGGTGCCGGACGGCGCAGCGCGCTTCGGCAGCACGGCGACTGCTAATCCAATCGTCGCTGCAGCACCCACCACGGCAGCGCCCTTGCCGATAAACACTTCCGTCCAGGCGATGCCGGCACTATCAAGCGCACGGACCGCTGCCGCACGGATGCTGCATGTTTCCCCCTGGGTCGATAGCGGCAACGGTTGACCTTCACGCGGCTGCCAGTGCGGGGCTGCGATCCAGGCGAACGATTCGGCGAATAGCACTTCACCGTTGCGACGACGATCTTCCGGCTGCAATACCAGGGCAGCATCCAGCACGCCATCGTCGTAGGCCTTAAGCACTTCGTTTGAGCCGGCTACTCGTAGCTCGATCACCAGATTCGGATCGTGCTCGTTCATCCAACGCAACAAACCGGGTAACTCGCTGCCCACCAGTTGGTGGCTGATGCCGATAACCAGTCGGCGCTGCTTCACTTCAAATGAGGCGATGGCGCGCTCATGCGCCCCAACCAACTCGCGTGCGGCCTCCATGAAAGCGGCCCCCTCGGCAGACAGCCGCACTTGGCGCGGCGTTCGCTCCAGTAGTCGTCGGCCCAACTGGTCTTCCAGTCGGCGCAATTTCAGGCTGATCGCCGATTGCGTGCTGTCCAGCGCGTCTGCGGCACGGGTGAAGCTCTGTAGCTCAGCGGTCAGGACAAAAGCTTTGACGGCATCCAAATCGAGGGATTTCATGGTTTATCCATCTCATTTTGAAATGACTGAAATAAGCATTCATATGTTTTATCAATGGATGGTAGCGCACTACACTGCGCCGCACATCGTCCTTCGAAGCGGCAAATCTTTCATTGGCCGGCTTCCAGCCCTCATCTGAACAGGTACTTGCTTATGCGCTCGCTCTGGCGCGGCCTGCTAACGCTGCACGGCCATGTCGTCGATTCGCGTCGCACGCTTCGATGGGCCGATCCGTCCGCATGGAAAGCACCGCAGAACACCGAAGGGACGAATACATCAGGCAACCACATCGCCGACTCGGCAGAACCTTGCAGGATACCCAGTCATGAAATCAGCAAAGATATTTCTGTTCGCCCTACTGACCCTTCTCCCGATCCACGCCGTCACCGCCTCGGAGCCCGATAAAATGAATACAGTGGCTGCCGTCGAAGGCACCTGGACGCTTGCCTATGCCGACGTCAAGCATCCGGATGGAACGCGCGCACATGACTACGGTGATGCACCCAAGGGCCTGCTGCAAATTGACCATACCGGGCACTATTCGCTGCTTATCTTCGACAGCTCTCGCCCCAGGTTCGCCGCCAATGACAGGAACGCAGGGACACCAAGTGAATTCCGTGCTGCCGCCATAGGGACAAGCTCTCATTTCGGCACCGTCGATATCGACCCCATGAAGGGCACGCTGACCTTCCATATCGAGGGAGCAACGTACCCGAATATTGAGGGAACTACGCAGGTGCGCCGTTATGTACTGAGCGGTGACATGCTGAGCTATAGCGTCCCGGCGCGACCGAATGGCGATATCCCATTGTCGGGGTGGAAGAGAATTTCGCATTGATTGAGGTGGAGAGCTAACTGTGCAGGAGAGTTAACTGGGTGAGAGCCCGTTACGGATGCAGTGTGCGGCAGCCGGAACGGGCTCTGGCGCGCTTTGACTAAGCACTTGTACGTAGTCCTCGCAGGTAGTTCTGCGGACGAAGCCGGCCGGCGGCCATGATTCCATCGTCGGCACGGAATCGCCACGTCACGTCCGGAGTTCCTCATGCGCCGCCATCTGCTGGCCATAGTTGCTGCCTTCTGCGCCTCTTTGTTCGCTGTTTCCTCTTTCGCCTGCACGCGCACGCTTTACGTGGGTCAGGACAACACCGTGATCACCGGCCGCAACATGGACTGGTCGGAAGATATGGGATCCAACCTTTGGATCTTTCCCGCGGGCATCCACCGTGATGGCAGCGCGGGGCCGAACTCGCCCAAGTGGACGTCGCGCTACGGCAGCGTCATCACGGCCGGCTATGACATCGGTAGCGTGGACGGCATCAACGAAAAAGGCGTGGTGATCAATGTGCTTTACCTGGCCGAATCCGATTACGGCAAGCCCAGCGCCAAGCGCCCGCACATGGCAATCAGCCTGTGGGGCCAATACATCCTCGACAACTTCGCCAGCGTGGATGAAGCCGTGAAGCTGTTGGCTAAAGAGCCGTTCCAGGTCGTCGCGCCACCGCTTCCTGATGGAAAGCCGCTCACCCTCCACGTGTCGATATCCGACTCAACGGGAGATTCTGCGATCCTCGAGTACATCGACGGCAAGCTGGTGATCCACCACGGGCACCAGTACAAGGTGATGACCAACTCGCCGATTTACGACAAGCAGCTTGCTCTCGACGAGTACTGGAAAGGTATCGGCGGGCTCACCTTCCTTCCGGGTACCAATCGCGCGGCGGATCGGTATGCGCGCGCATCGTTCCTGCTGGACGCCATACCCAAGAAGCTGGCGCCCCAATACATCGCCGGTGTGCCCGACCAGAACTATGCGTACCAGGCGGTGGCGGAGGTGATGAGCGTGCAGCGGGCCGTGAGCGTGCCGCTGGGCATAACCACCCCGGAACAGCCGAATATCTCATCGACCATTTGGCGTACGGTCGCCGACCAAAAGAACCTTGTCTATTACTTCGATTCTGCGACGCGTCCCAATACGTTCTGGGTAGACTTGCACAAAGTCGACTTGAAGCCGGGCGCACCGGTAAGAAAGCTCACCATGGCCAAAGGCCAAGTGTATGCGGGCGAAGTATCCGCGCAGTTCGTGGACACACCGTCATTCAAATTCATGCCCGCGCCAGCACCCTGATAAGCCCCCACATTAGTGATCGTTGAGAACGATGTGTTGATCGGCTGATCGGGGCGGATGGCGTTCTTTCTATGCTTCGATTCTGCTTGGGTGCTGGCTTAAATGAGTGCCTTTCGGAGCAGCGCTTCGTAGAGCTGAAGTCGCAGTCTGACGCTGATTTGCGTCACGCTTAGCCAATAGCCCAATACCAGCACAAAGATTAGAAAGATCTCCACTCCGCCGGGATGTGGCGGCCAGTGCATGTCTTTGAACTGCAAGTAGAGCGCGATGACGATAGGCAGGGCGCCGAGCTTTTCGATGCTGCCTGTGAGCATGGGCAGCTTCTCCTTCATCCGCTCGTGGCGATAACTGATGAATTCGCTCAGCGCTTGGCGTTGGTCGAGCGGGAAGGTACGCAGCCAGTCGACCAGCGCCAGATGATGAGGAAAGTCGAAATCCAGCTGCTCAGCAAAGTCGCGGCGCTCGTTGGCAAACGACGGCCACTGCTTCGGTATCTGAGAAATGGCGAAGAGGACTACGCCAACGATTTCTACACCCACGCCGATAAAGGCGAGCAGGTTGGTGTACATGGTGTTGCTCGGAAGCAGCTTGATGCACAGCAAGGCAAACAGCGCACCCGCAGCTCCGGCTGACAATCCCCATTTAGCTTTCTTTGGAAAGATAGCCGTATCTGATGGAGATTCCGGTAGCGCCTCGATCCTCGCATCCAGCCCGGCAAACGTGAGCTTTGATAATTCCATGTGTTGCCGCTCCCTGGAAATTTGCTTCGTCTTTCGAATGCTACTAAGTAGTGACCCGGCGCCCCTTTGATTCAGTCCTTACCAATCACCTTGAACACGCTTGGATTGACTAGATCGCTCAACGAAACCCCGAGCGTCTCTGCGAGCAAACCCATGTTGTCGACCGCGATGTTGCGGGTTCCGCGCTCGACTTCAGACAGGTAGGTACGACTCAGCCCGGCCTGAAGCGCCAGCGCCTCCTGCGAGAGATCTTTGAGGCGTCTGGTCTGACGCAAATTCCTCGCGAAAACTTCGCGCGCGCTCATAGGTTTGGATGCCTTGCTCATGCTACTGAGCATCCGTGCCCGCCATGTTGCTTGCTACACTTTATAAGTGTATAAAAGATAACTATAAGAGACAAATGGCCAAAAAAGAACGACGATCAGTCGTCTATGTAGGTCTTGGCTGATCCGCATGTGGTTGTGTGCGATCACGCCGAAGAGGGTTGCACTTGCAGGGTTGAAGCCGGAGTTCGTTCACGTCCGCGTTCATCGCAACACATGCCGCCGGCAAGGGAGCCGGCGCATTCATCAGCCGTGCGTGTGATTCGGAGCCAGAAGGCTCGCGCCGAGCTGCCATTCAATCCGTAAGGAGACGGTACATTGAATACAAACAACACTCATCAGATCCGCAATCGCCATTTTCTGGCACTGGCTTGCATGGCCGCGCTGGGTATGGAACCCGCGATGGCGCAGGATTATTCAACCGACGATGCCAAGGCCAGGGAGAAGGCCACCAAGCTGGAAACCATCACTGTTACCGGCAGCCATATCTCGAATCTGAATGTAGTGTCGCCCACCCCGATCAGCGTACTGACGGCGGCGGATATCAAGGCGAGCGGCGCAGTGAACATCGGCGACCTGATGACCACGATGCCGCAGCTGGCGACCACGTTCACCATGGGCAACTCCGGCCGCTACATTGGCACGGCGGGCAATAGCCAGCTGGATCTGCGTAACCTCGGTACCAACCGCACCCTGGTGCTGGTTAATGGCCGCCGCTTTGTTGGTTCCAGTGCGGGCAGCACGGGCGTCGATGTCAACCTGATTCCGGCCGACTGGATCGAGAGGGTAGAAATCATTACCGGTGGTGCCTCCGCTGTTTATGGTGCCGACGCGGTAACCGGCGTGGTCAACTTCATCCTGAAGAAGAACTACAAAGGCGCCGACCTGCATGCGCAGCTCGGTACATCCGAACACGGCGGCTTCAACAAAAATCTGTTCTCGCTGACAGGCGGCATGAATTTCGCCCAGGACCGCGGCAACGTTGCTGTGTCGTTGGAGCATAGCGAGCAGGATGCGCTTGAGTTCGTCGATCGCTTTGGCCACAAGGCCTATGCAACGATCCTCACGCCGGATGGTCCCACCGACTCGGCGCTGATCAGTAACGGTGGCAGCTACACCATCTACAACGGCGGTACCTTTTCGCTGGGTAAATCTACCGACACCAGTAAGCGCTACGTGTTCGATCCGGATGGCAGCGTGCGCCACCAGGTTTTTAATGGCATCTATGACAACACCGGCCGCTGTTCCGATTGCGATCGCCTCGACACAAATCAGGTAGCTCAGCTGCAGCCAAGCTACAAGCGCACCACGGCGAGCAGCGTAGCCAGTTTCGATATCACGCCCGAGCAGCGCCTCTACTTCGAGGGCACGTACAGCCGTACCAGTGTGACGAAGGCGGCCCAGCCGGCATTCGGTAGCGGATCCAGTGCCTACGTAATCACTCGCGACAACGCCTATGTTTCGCCAAGCCTCGCGGCATTGATGGATGCCAATAAACTCAAAAGTATCAAGGTTTCCCGCTTCGACGTTGATGCAGGCCGTCGCGGCGAAGACACGACTCGTGATACCGCGCGGGCGGTGTTCGGTGCCAGTGGTGTGATAACCGGCGACTGGGAGTACGACGCGTCGCTCAACTATGGCGTGACCGACGAGACTCGACACAACCTCAACAATCGCATCAGAGATCGCTTTGCCGCATCGATCGATGCCGTGCGCGACCCCAAGACTGGCAATATTGTGTGTCGCTCGACACTCAACCCCAACGCGGTCAATCCGAATGTCGGCGGCGTGCTCGATCCGATAGCACTGACTGTCGGCTGTGTACCCACCAGCATCTTTGGCGCCGGAGCGATCAGCCCTGCCGCGGCACAATGGTTCAACACCACCACAACCACCACGTCGCGCCTGAGCCAGTTTGTCGGTGGCGGCATGGTGACCAACAACAATCTGTTCCAGATGCCACTTGATGCTGGCGCGGTAAGCATTGCCGCCGGCTTGGAGTTTCGCCGCGAAAGCAGCCGCCAGATCACCGATCCGCTGGACCAGGCCGGGCTGACCTTTCTCAACGCAATTCCATCTTCGGGTGGCGCGTATGACGTTAAGGAGGGCTATGTCGAGACGGCAATGCCGTTGCTGAGCAGCCGCACGCTGGCGAAGAATCTGACGTTTGACGCTGCCGTACGCTTCTCCGACTACAGCACCATCGGCCATACCAAGGCATGGCGCTGGGGTCTCGACTGGGCGCTCGACGACAACGTGCGCCTGCGCGGCACCATGTCCAGCGCCGTGCGCGCACCGAATATCGACGAGCTCTACAGCGGTCAGTCACAGAACTTCTTCTCCATTACCGATCCCTGCTCGGTGAAGCAGCTCAAGAACGCGCCGAATCCTACGGTACGGGCCGCGAACTGCCAGGCACTGGGTATCCCGACTGGCTGGACCTCGACCAATTCAGCGAGTACCGAAGGCCTATCCGGCAGCAATCCCAATTTGAAGCCAGAAACTGGGCACACGTGGACGGCCGGCATGGTTCTCACACCGAAGTTCCTGCCGGACTTTGGCGTCACACTGGATTACTGGAACATCAAGCTAACCGATGCCATCACCGCGGTGGGCGGACAAGACATCTCCAACCATTGCGTGGATGCAACTACGGGCATCGGCAACATCTATTGCAGCAATGCCAAACGAGATCCAGTAACTCATGAGCTGGTCTTCATCAGATCGGTCAACCAGAACATCTCCGCGCTGAGCACCTCGGGCGTCGACATCGGCACGTATTATTCGCACCCGTTGTTCGGCGGCAAGATGCGCTGGGACCTCAATGCAACCAAGGTGATCGCCTTCACCGAGCATCCGTTCCAGGACGATCCCAGCGACACCGTACAGAACAACGGCACACTGGGTTTCCCGAAATGGAAGGCTACGCTGCGTGCGACTTACACGCTGAACAACTGGCTGTTCAACTGGAACATGCGTTACTTCTCCTCGATGCTCCGCGTCAGCAATGAGAGCTATCAATCGAACCCGACGCAGACCACACCCATCCGCGCCGGTGCCGGCTTCTTCAACGACGTTCGCGCGGGCTACTCATTCAAGAACGGCTTGCAGGCCTATGTAGGTATCACCAACGTGTTCGACCGCAACCCGCCGGTAAACCTTTTTGGAACAGGTTTCGGCAGTGCGCTGTATGACGCCATGGGCCGGAGTTACTACGCGGGCTTTAACTATAAGTTTTAGGCAAGCGAATAGGCTGGGCCGGATCAAAAGAGGCCGGCATTGCCGGCCTCTTTTGGGAAGCGAAAAGGTGTCGACCCTGTTTCCCCCCCCCCAGCCGTTTTCCCCGTTTTCAACTCTGGGCAGGTTCTACCCTTTTTGCCAAGCTAACCAAAATAGGGCAAGGCTCACTTATCGTGGATTCGGAAGTGAGCCTGAGCCATTCGTTGGAGGACTTCAATGTTCACCGTGTACGGTATCTGCGCTTAAAAATGACTCGATTCGCGAACAGTCTGTTTAGCAGCACTGCACTGCCTATTGCGATCCCTACACCTGCGGCCCATCCAAGCGTTGATCCCATTGCGTTGTCCACCTGTACGCCAAGGACAAGAGCGACGAGCATCAACACTCCGAACAGGAGCCGTGGCGTTCCATATTCCACTTCTGCTTGGCACCCTCTGCAAACGGTTGCACCACGAGGCACATTTCCATGACAGTGCGGACAGGTCAGTTCATCCATAAATATTTCAGCTCGCTGTTGGGAGTTGGTGAGTACAGAAAAGCATAGGTATCAGTTACAACTGATCGGCAGGCAAGGCTAAAGCTTTAAGTCCGTTGGCACAGCTACCGTGCCAACGCGCAGGCGTTGTCAGCCACGATGGCAGTGCCGCACGCTGAATATCTACGTCTTGGTGCCGATGTGCCGGAACGCTGCGTTGCTTATGGCAATGCATATCTGCTTACGGAGGAAGACGTCTAGGCCCTACGCATACATTCCGCCGAAGCTGCCTACCGATTCAACAAAACATTGTTACGTTGTGCTCAGCTTGAGAAACGTCTCAAGCGCCGTGCGGCGTAGCGCTGCGCCGTTCTCTGCAACTACATGCTTTTCATAGGGAGTTCGAAACATGATTCAGAATAGAATTGTCGCGCAGGCCCTTTCCGCGCTCACCCTTATTGTTGCCGGCGCGGCCGGCACGGCTCTCGCCCATGATGCACCAATGGCTGCCCCGGCTACCGCTACGCTCAGCCAAGCAACAGCCATTGATGAGCTGAGCAACTTTGGTCTCGACGAATTCGGTGCAACGACGGGCGGGTTAGTTGCCTCTGCCGGCGTGCTCCACAACGACGATGATTCGTGGGGCCAGCACCACCATCACGAAAACAACGCTTTGGGGAGACAAAAGGTCCAGATGGGTGAGTTTGACGTCTGACGATGCTCGTCACACCTCCTCCGCAGGGAGGCAGCCGCTTCCCTGCGGAACCATTACGCAATTAGGGACAGACCTGCTCTATGAACGCACTGGCTGATGATTCTGTTGCCGTTGACCCGACTGACGTCCAGTGCCTCCTAGAGATTGCCAATGCAAGTCCAAGGTCGCCGGACATTATTGACAAACTGCTTTGGTGCCGATTGCTGAGCATGCGCTGGCGCCTTTTCGAGGCATTGGCCGAACGCAACACCGATTCCGCACTCGGCGCCGCATACCGGACTTACAATGCACTTTCTCCTGTTCATCAGGCCCGGGTTCTCATCAGCTCGGAGCTGTGTGAAGTGCTTATGTGCCTGAGCTCGGCGGCCGCACGACGGGAGCGTGCCGTCGATAAGGGTGAGGCTGAGAATGACATCGCCTCAATTCACACCCGATTGCTCGACATCATTTCCCGTGAACAGGCGATCATCGACATTGAGGCCGGTCGCCGCACCTATTTTCTCTCCAATCACACGACCCGCGTTTTCTTCAGCCCTGTCGGGGACAAGCAGGCCATCACCGATGCCTCTGGAGCATGGTCAGTCCGGAACGTTCCAAGCCTCGGCGGCGTGATCTGTGTCGACTTCGACAGCCCGGTTGCTACAGCGTACGAGGCGAGGAGTGGTGTTCTCAGCCAGTATTGCCTGCTGATGAGTGACGAGGAGAAGGCAACGGTGGTCGACAAACTCGACGCCGCCCTTGAGCGAATCGATGCGACAGTGCCTGCCTACGGGCTCATCATCCGGAACTTCGTGCGCCGAATCATTGTTCGGAAATCGTATGATGCCTCGGAAGGAGATGCAGGGGCCGAGCGCCGCCATTTCGGCTCCGAATATGTACCTAGGCAGCCCGGCTCCATCCGGTTACTCAACACTCACCTCGATTCTCTGAGCGTGGAGTCGTGCATGGAGAGCCTGATGCACGAAAGCACCCACAACTATCTAGCTGCGTGGGAACTGGCAAACGAAATGTTTGTGCTTAATGACCCGCGAAACCGGGTGACATCGCCCTGGTCGGGCAATCAGATTCCCAACTCGTCATTCATCCACGCAGTCTTCGTCTACTACGTCTGCCACCGACTCTTGCGCGGTTATCTTGAGAGCAGCAACTCGCACGATGAGAGAGTCAAGGCCCATCTGGAAGGAAGGCTTGCCAATTTCATGGCCGGCTTCTTGATTCGTCAGCGCCTGCCGGACCTTCTTCTTGCCGAGTGCGCCATCAGCCCAGCACTCTTCACGGTGCTGCTTCGGATACAGGAAACCATGAAGGGTATCTACAGCAGGGACGCGATAGAGGCCGGCGCATGACAGTCGTACTCTACAGCCAGGAAGCTGACCCCTTGGTCACGGCGCTCAAGGCGGGTGAGGGCGAGTGGTCGTTCTTGCACGTCGATGAACTTGTCGACAGGCTGCGTGTCAAGCCATGGCCTACCATTCTGGACATCATCATCCCTGGAGCATTGTCGGAAAGAATCCGGGGAATGCCCGTGGTCAACCGTCTCTTTTCGTTCGAGGGGACGGCATGTCTTGATAAGCTGGCCGGTGCAAGAGTCAACGAGCGATGGCTTCATGCCCGCCTCGACTCCTTGCTGGCGAGCGCGTCCGCTCTCGCCCACGACACAGGCGTCCGAGGTATTTCGCGCAGTCTCCTGCCGCTCAATGCCCAGTGGTTCTGCATGCGTACGGCGCAGGATGCCGTCTCCATCCCCCGTTTCAGTTATGCAACCGGATTCGAGGAGTCCAACAACGAAGGGCTCGGCGACCCGATGCAAAAGTCGATCTGGTCGTTGTTTGACTGGAAAACAGAGCGTCACCTTTTGCCATCGGAAGCGCGTCGTCACCGGTTCTTTGTCGACCGACCGAGGGGGATGCCGCTCATCAGTTTCTTCGCAGGAAAGCAATCTCCCGGCTGGGTCTTCCCACGGGAAACCACCCCTTTTGACCACCATGCATTGAACATCGCAGTACAGGCGGCACGACGCGTGTTCATGAGCGATGTGGGAGAAATGCTGTTTTACGTGCAGCCCGACGGCAGCCTGGTTTTCCATGCTTTTTCACCCCACCTGCTGAGTGCCGCCAAAACGCCGGGGTTTTCAGCCTACATCAGCGGATGGCAGGGTCCCGCCCCGCATCCGACAAGAGAGCCGGCCTGAGATGGGTGGCCATCAAGGTGGTCGGTAGGGCGGCACCTCGCCAACCTCGTGGCTTACCTCGCTACGCTCTGCGTGGAAGAGTGGGCACGGCCGGGCGCAGAACGACGCGGCGTGGATTCACACAGTGTCATTTGGCATACCGCTCGAGTTGGCCACGAATTTCCGTGGCTAGCGGTGGAAAGATGGAAGGGAGTACATCTTGTTCGCGTATTACATGGAAATCGCCATCGGAAGTCTGTGGCGTCACAGGCTTCTCAGCGGGCTTATGATTGTGGCCATGGCCCTCGGCATTGGAGGAAGCATGACGATGCTGTCTGTGGTGCACGTCATGTCTGGAGATCCGCTTCCGAGGAAAAGCAGTCACCTCTATATTCCCCAGCTCAATCCACTTCCGGTCTCTTATCGCAACGATCGGCGGGCTGATCCCAGCGATAACCTGACGTGGCCCGACGCCAAGGCGCTCCTGTCTTCCCGCAAAGCCGATGCCCAGGCGGCGATGGCAGGTGGTCATTTGTTGGTTACGCCGGGGGCATCATCCCAGCCTTTTTATGTCGAGGGGAGGTTCGTTACGTCGGGCTTTTTCGACTTGTTCGGCGTCCCGATTGAGTCCGGTCACGCTTGGGGACCGACCGATGACGAGGCGAGGGCACGCGTTGTGGTGCTTTCGCAACGACTAGTGTCCCGTCTCTTCCCCGGTGTGTCAGCGCTTGGAAGAACCGTCAGGCTTGGAAACGTGGCGTTTGAGGTGGTCGGGGTGTCGGGTCATTTTGACCCGCAGCCGCAGTTTTACGGGGATGTCACAAGTCAGCCCTTTGGCCAGCAGGACGACTACTTCCTGCCATTGGAGACAGCCATCGACAAGAGCCTTGAGGCGACCGGCAACTTCGCCTCCTGGGGCCATAGGGGCTCCGGTAACGCAATGACGAGTCCCGGCGTCACGTGGCTCCAGTTCTGGGTGAGGCTGGAGAATCCGACGAAGGTCGAAGCCTACAGGCAGTTCCTTGACCACTATTGGGCGCAACAGCATGCAAGCGGGCGGTTCGAGCGGGTGCCGGATGCGAAGCTGTACGTGTTGACTGATTGGCTTGCCAAAAAGAAAGTGGTGCCTAGGGACTTGAACCTGCAGTTGGTGCTCGCGTTCGCATTTCTCCTGGTATGCATGGCGAATACCATCGGACTTTTGTTTGCCAAATTCTCTCGAAAAAGTGGCGAGGTTGCGGTTCGCCGGGCGCTTGGAGCGCGCAGGCGCGACATAGTCTGCCAATTTTCAGCGGAGGCGGTGATCATTGGTCTCGTCGGCGGGGGCCTCGGGCTTGGGATCGCCCAACTTGGACTCTGGACGATTCGCCAGCAGCCCGATGATTACGCGCGGCTCGCCAGCATGGATGGGTGGATGCTTCTTGCAACCTTCGTCCTGGGGCTGGTGGCGAGCATCCTTGCCGCAGCGATTCCGGCAGTTCGGACATCTTTGATCGAACCAGCCTTGCAGGTGAAGGTGACCGAATGAGTGCTGCTTTCCAGTTCCCAGTGATCATGCGGGCGCTCAAGTGCCATCGCCTCCTCAGCGTACTGCTTTTCACTCAGGTGGCAGTGACCTGCGCCGTCGTCACCAATGTGGTGTTCCTCATTGCCGGTCGGGTCCACCTGATGAATCAACCGTCCGGCATCGACGAATCGCATCTTGCGGTGATTGAAAGCGAACGGGTGATGAGTCCCGGTGCATCGATCGCGCCCGCTATTCGAGGTGATCTCGAAGCGCTGCGTTACATACCGGGTGTAACCCGGGTCGCCGTCGTCGATGCATTGCCGTTCGGACATAACGACTGGATCAACGGGTTTACCAGCGATGTCGTCAACCAGGGTGACACTCGGCTTCCTATGGAAGTCGAGCCCAGCCTCATCAACGGTTCCCAGGATGCGCTCGACGTACTCGGGGTCCGCGTCGTCCGCGGTGCGCAGTTTGCACCTCAGGATTTCCTTCCGCTTGAGGCGTCAAGTGACAACGCCGGCCTGCAGAAAGTGCGGGTGGCAATCGTCACGGAAGCATTCGCCCAGCGCATGTTTCCCGGAGCCGACGCGCTTGGCCGGCCAATTTACGTCGATGGTCATTCCCCGGTCCGCATTATCGGCATCGCTGATCATGTGGCACGACCCAACCTGACGGTGTCTGACGACAACGAACTCATCGTGTTTCTACCCCTGGTTCCCGACAATGCAAAGGCCCTCTACATCATGCGCGTGGACGGCGACGCTCGCTCCGTCATCGAAGCTGCCCGTCACGCCCTGCTCAGGGTTACCAACCAGCGCATTTTCCATCGTATGGAGTCGTTCACAGATCTTCGGGCCGACTACTTTCGTCGTGACGCGGCAATGATTTCCATCTTGCTGGCCATTGCTGTTGCACTCGTGTTTGTCAACGCTGTCGGCATCATGGGCCTTGCGAGTTTCTGGGTACATCGCCGCACTCGCCAGACTGGTGTCCGCCGTGCACTGGGGGCGACTCGTCTGTCCGTCCTCACTTACTTTCTTCAGGAAAACCTCGTCGTGGTGGGTGGCGGTGCCTTGTTGGGTGTGGTGCTCGCGCTTGCTCTCAACCGCATCCTGATGGCATGGTTTGAAGTCCCGCACCTATCTCTCTCATACCTGCCAGTGGGGTGGTTCGCCATGATTCTCATCGGTCAGCTGGCGGCCTTCGTCCCGGCCTTGCGCGCATCATCGGTTGACCCGTCTGCAGCTATAAGGGGTTAACGGTAGCCTTCAACCTCGTCCTGGGTGTCACCAACGTAAAGCCGGGCAGCGCCCGGACGAACTTCCGCTTCAGCGGCGCCCAGTTCGGCGTACGGATGGAGGCCTACAAAGGCACTCCGGCGACTATGGTGCACAGCATGATTAAAGATACGACCCGCCTACCATCCGGCGATCCAGCGAAGATGGTTCATCTCATGATCGAGAGCGTTGAGCAGAATCTTGCGCCAAAGCGAATCGTCCTCGGTAGTGACTCTTGGGGGATCGTTCAGAAGGCTTTGACAGAGCGTCTCGCTGCGGTCGAGGCGCAGAAAGAACTAGCCGCTTCGACCGATTTTTCACAGGGAAACTGATTCGAAACCCTTGGCAACCAACAAAAGGGGGCCAACAAAACGGGGTCAGAAACTAGGGATAGTCCAACCTGACTCCGTTTCGCTAATTACCTATAGCAACCGCTGGTACAAAGGTCGATCAGGCGCGCTGGCCACCAGAAGCCGTGATCCGTTCGCCGGTCACCCAGACCGAATCATCGGAGGCCAGGAAAAGTGCCACGCGAGCGATGTCTTCGGGCATGCCCTGACGACCGAACGGGATCGTTGCGACGACGGCTTCGACGGCCTCTTGCGGCCAACCGAGAGCCGCAATGCCTTCGGTGATGGTGGCCCCCGGAGCGATGCTGTTGACGCGGATCTTCTTCGGCGCCAGTTCGACCGAGGTCACACGCGTGATCGAATCGACAGCGCTCTTGGATGCCGCGTAAATCACCGAGTTGGGCATGTAGCCGACGCTGGCGATCGAACTGATGTTGATGATGCTGCCGCCGTTCGGGCCGAAGTACTTCGCCGCCTCTTGCGTTGCGGTGATCACGCCGAGCACGTTCGTGCTGAACTCACGATGGAATTCCTGCTCTGTGGAGTCCTGCAGGGGTGCGAAGGCGTAGACGCCCGCATTGTTCACCAGGATGTCGAGCGTGCCGAAGGCGTGCTTCGACTCTTCGAACAGTCGCTGGATATCGGCGGTCTTTGAGAAGTCGGCCTGGATGGCCACGGCCTTGCCGCCGGAACTCTTGATCTCGGCGACCAGGGCATTCGCTGCTTCCTTGCTGGTCGCGTAGTTCACGACGACCGAGGCGCCGGACTGGGCGAAAAGCTTGGCAATGCCGGCACCGATGCCTTTGGATGCGCCGGTGACGATGGCGACCTTGCCGGTAAGTGTGGTCATGACTATCTGTCCTATCGATTGACGGCGCCACGTTGGCGTCCGGACGGACTGTCGTCGATCGATGGACGCGTGAGTAGGTGCGTCGACAACTAAGACTTATTCGTCGGGTGGATCGCTAGCCATTCTTGAACCGGCGAACATGTCTAGGTCCGCCGCGAACAGGGCGGTGCTGCACGAGTCGCGCCCGCGCCGGGATCTTGCACACCGCAATCAGAACGTTCTTAGCCCGGACTCGATCATCAGGCTCGCGCGCGCAACTCCCTCACGCCGCGGCCCAGCTTGCGTCGCAACAAGGTGCGCAAGGTCACTCCGTCGGAGTACCCGATCTGCGCGGCGATTTGGTCGATGCTCTCGCTGCCCGTGCGCAACAGATGCACTGCACGCTCGACACGTAGATCCTGGAAGTACGACAGCGGCGTCTTGCCCAACACGCTGTGCAGGCGCCGCGCTAGCGTGCGTTTGCTGGCGCCCACGGCGACGGCCGCTTCGGCAAGCGAGAATCCTTGCGCGAGTTGCTGCCGGGCCCAGCCCTCGAAACGCTCGACCACGGGGTCGGCATGGGAGAGGTGATCGGGAATAACGAACTCGGCTTGCGAGCCGCGCGCCTCCACCAGCAGGTAGCGCGCCGCTAGCGCCGCCAGCGCCGGGCTTCGGCTGCGGACGATGCTCAGCGCAAGGTCGATATGAGCCAAGGCTGCGCCGGCTGTGATGAAGCCGGCTGAGTTCACGAGCATTCGGGACTCGTCGAGTGCCACGCGCGGATAGCACTGCCGAAACATAGGCGCTAGCCACCAGGATGTCGTGGCGCGCTGACCGTCGAGCAACGCGCTCTCCGCCAGCAAGAATGTGCCGGTGCATGCAGCGCCAGCGACCGCACCAGCGTTTGTCCACTGCTGCAACGCGTCGGCCGCGTCGGCCACGTCTGCGTGTGCAAGGCGCGCCGCGAGCGTGTCTGGCATCTTGGCGCCGAGCGCGGGCACGAGTACGACGTCGGGCTGCGCCACGCTGTGCACGGGCACTACCGGCACGGTCAGGCCCTGCGCAGTGCGCACGCGCCGCCGCACTCCTACCAACGTCACTTCGACAGGTGCCTGCGCCTGCGCAAGCGAACCTGCCAGTTGATTGGCCGTGCTGAGCGTGTCGGTAAGAGCCGCAAGGCCCAGGTCGAACACGCCGTCGAGAACAAGGATGTGCAGGTGCATGGCAGCAATGGTATCAATGTTGGCCTTCTTGCCACTAGCTGATTGTCACCGCGGCGCAGAGACTGGGGACTCGCCAATTCATTCAACTGCTCAACAAGAGAAGCACGCCATGACCAAATTTGCCTTGTTCGTCCGTCTCGAAGCCAAGCCCGGTCAAGAGGCCGCCCTGGCCGCCTTTCTGGCCGGCGCGCTGCCGCTCGCCAATGCCGAGTCGGGCACCACCGCCTGGTTCGCGTTGCAGTTCGGCCCTTCGACGTTTGGCATTTTCGACGCCTTTGCCGACGAGGAAGGCCGTCAAGCCCACCTGCGCGGCCCCATCGCGGCGGCGTTGATGGCGAACGCAGCCACCTTGCTCAGCACTCCACCCAATATTGAGATGGTCGACCTGCTGGCGGCGAAGTTGCCTGGCTAACAAACTTCAGCGCGGCGGTACGCTGCGCTGATGCCGACATGCGACCGAAGCGTGTACGCATGCGCGGCATGCTTCGATCGCTGCGTAGCAAATGCACCGCGCAAGCTCGAAGCCTAGGGACGAAGTTCCGCGATCAGGTACTCGACGAGCGCGCGTGCCGAGGGCTTCGGTAGTCGACCTGGCGAGAACATGCCATGGACTTCGACCTCGCCCATCTTCCAGTCGGGAAGTAGCTGAATTAGCGAGCCGCTGGCGAGTTCGGCGCGGCAGCCCCACAAGGCTGTGGTCACAATACCGATTCCCGCCACGGCAGCGGCTACCGCCGCTTCGTTGAAGGATACGGTCAGGCGGCTGTTGATGCGGACCGACACGCTTTGGCCATCCTTCTGAAAGGACCAAGTGCCGGCGGTTGTTCCAGCAGGCCCGACGATGGCCGCGTGGGCAGCCAGGTCGGCGGGCGTCTCGGGCGTGCCCCTCGCTTTTAGATAAGTCGGCGACGCCGCGATCAACCGCTGCGTTCGGCCGATCAAGCGCGCGGTGGCACTGGAGTCGGCCAACTCGCCGAGGCGCAGTGCGACATCGACACCTTCCTTGATGGTGTCCTGCCGTTGATCGCTCATCAACAAGCTGACGTTCAGTGCAGGATGGCGCGCAAGGAAGCCCGGCATCACGGGGACGATTTCGCGCACGCCAAAGCTTGCAGGCAAGGCAACACGCAGTGATCCCCGCAGTTCCCGCGATCCACGAGCAGCGTGATCAGCTTCCTCAAGCGACACCAGGATTGCTTCGACACGAGTCAGGTAGTCGTTGCCGACGTCAGTCAACGTGACAGCCCGCGTCGTGCGGGTAACCAAAGCCGCGCCAACTTCTTCTTCCAGCGCGGCGATGATCCGCGATACCGACGGCTGCGAAAGGTCCAGCTCTCGCGCCGCAGCAGAGAAGCTTCCCGTGTGTGCAACGCGCACGAAAAGTCGGAGTGCCAGCAGCTTGTCGTTCATGCAAGGAGTGTGTCTTAGACCGAGCGGCCGCGGCAAGTATGTCACTGGCAAATAACTGATGGTCCGTGGGGCCGCTGTTCTCCAGGAAGTGAATGAGAGATCAACCTACAATCCCGCGCCATCGGCGGTTTTTTTGTGGGGAAGGGAAGGGCGACGCAAGTTGCCACGGGATAGGTAACCGTGACGCCAGGGTTAGAAAGTGAATGTTGCGGTTCGTCGCGCCTCTGACGAACGTAAGCTTCCGGCGGATTCTGTTGAAAAACTCCGTTTTAACGAATGGACGTCCAAATTTTCGATCACGACGGCCGTGACAATTCGATTCTGTACAAATTTGCACATTCAGGCCGACAGAAAGCGATTGTTGCGGCCCGATTTTCTTGCTTCGAACGAGCTCAAATTTTCGAAGCGAGTTTTTCAACACTATCGGCGACAAGCAGTCATTGCCAGTCATCAGATGTTGGCCGAGTTGCGCGATACGGTAGCGCGCAACTACGGGCTCTTCGCTCACTGCGTTGTAGCTAAAGCCCTCATCGGCTGGCGCACCCCATACATCAGCGTTCGCCACAACCACTCGATCGGCCCAAAGCGGTATCGGCGCAGCCACCAGGCGCTCAGGGCCATCTGGCATGCATAGAAGATGATGCCGAAGAGCAGGGTCTCGGCCGCGCCTAACCGGCCAAAATAGCCAAGCCCATAGCCATAAAACACCCAGCAGAAGATCAAGGACTGCATCAGATAGTTAGTAAATGCCATGCGGCCAAGCGGCGCGAATACCTGAAGGACGCTCCGGGCACGCGTGAACTCGGCTAGCGCAATAACCAATGCGCCATAGCCAAGTCCCATGAAGATGCCTGCGGCGTTTTCAAGACAGGGCACCATTGCCGCTGGCATGCCCCAGGATGCAATCGCCTGGGTCAGGGCCGGCGAGTTCAAAAGTATCCCAAGCGTCAAGCCGACGCCGAGCACGACAAGCAACAGGCTCTGGTCCCGGTGCGGGTTCCACAGCACGCCGGAACGCCAGGCCAACATGCCAACCAGAAACAGCCCCAATGTGCGTGGGAGGACAAACTCGTGCAGTGGCAGGATCTGAGACAGTTCGCCCAAGCTGAAACGTAGAATTTGCCGATACGAACCGGCTGCATAAACGTGATTGGCCTCCAACACATGCTGCTGCAGCCAGAGCATGGAAGGCCACGAGATTGGGAGAGACAGAGCCGGCATGGCGATGTAGAACGCGAGCAGCCCGAACGAGGCTAGTGCCGTGCTCCAAACAGGCAGCCATAGAAACGGCAGCACCACTAATCCGGCCAGGGCGTACTCGGTCAAGATGTCGCCGTTCCAGATCAGCAGAAGATGAACTAAGCCGATCGCGAGCAATACCAACAGGCGCCGTACCAGCAAACGCAACCGGCGAGCGCTACGCGCAAGTCGCTCCGATTGGATAGCCAGCCCCACGCCGAACAAAATCGAGAACAACGCGAACGCCTTCATCTCCAAAAAAAGCGAGATGAAGTGCTCGACCGCACCGTCAAGCGGCGAGAGGAAGGGCGTTGCAGGAAGAAACTGCTGAAACAACGATACCCGGAACTCGCCCACCAGATTTACCGCGAGTACGCCGAACAAGGCGATGCCTCTAAGCATGTCGATGGTGTGAATGCGATCTGCCGCAGTGATCGGTTGAGCCATTTCATCGGTTGTGGATGGCATTCCTGCAGCCTTCTGAATTGACATCAGCGCTACTCTGCGAAAAAAATCAGCGAACGAGTGCTTCATGCTCCGAGTCATTCCGTCAACTCCCCGAAGGAGGGAGGCCGGCGAGCAAAGATGGGCAGGGCGCTGCGAAGCCATAAGATAGCGCGACTCATCGTATGGCGTGTGGGACAGCCAGCGTCGATGCAGGAGGCGGATCCGTTTGAAGGTCAGTGCATGCACAGCGACCTGGTGCGGATTGTCCTTGGCGCACTGCTGGCGATAGAAGGCGCCCGCCAAGGATTTATCGATGGTCTGTGCAGCCCACTCGGCGCAGGTCTGCCGCACGAAGTTTAGGCGCTACTGTCGCCAGTGCGCCGAGCTCTTCTTGCCGCTCCGCTGCGTGACGGGAGCCGCGCCTGAGTAGCGCTGTAGTTGCTCTGCGCTGGCGAAGCGTTCGCGCTGTTCGCCTAAGGCGGTCAGCGATCGTGGTGCGAGGATTGGCCCGCTGCCCGGCAACGCGTGGAAGAGCGCGTGGTAGGGAGGCACGGGTGCGAGAATGGCCAAGCCGAACGCGTTGGATACCTCATGTCGTAGCGTTCGGCTCGGCGCGACCTGACCCTGCCAAGAAGCCGCTTTAGACTCTCAACGCCTGCTGTTCCACATCGCTAACGCAAGTGTCAGCGGCCTTGTGAAGAAATTGCTTTAGCAGAGCCGCATGATCCGCGCGAAGCGCATCATTCGTCGGCGGATCATTGGGATCGGTCGGCTCGACCTTGCACAAGTGCTGTGCGATCAAGGCACCGGTCTTCCCGTCGATCACACGAACACGCGCGATATATGTGACGTGGTACTTTCCCCACTGGGTCGGGTAGTAGCTGTACATCCAATTGACAGTCTTGACGTCGAGGATGACATCGGCACCGGGATAGACCTTTACCAATGAAGATGGATTGTCGTCGGTAACAATCTGATGCGGCGTCGGAAGCACGGTAGCCGATCGCTTTACCACCATATCGTTGGCAAGATGTTCACTGATCTCGATGGCTGGGTCTTCGATATTCTCGGACTTAACCAATTCGTTGCCCGCGGTGATCATGGCCATTGCCCCAAAAAGACCGAACGCAGCCTTACCAGCGGTCATTGCTGCAAAGTCGGGCTTTGCATATTGCGAGACAACAACGTGCTTGCCCTGGAGAGTTGATCCTGAATCCAGCGACTTGCTAGGTGCGGACACACAGCCACTCAAAACGATGGCAATGGCCGCCGCACAGCAGAACTTCTTCATATTTTCCCTAATAGAATCCCTTCGGCCAGGCGGCCAAGGGCATGCTAGCAAAGAGAGATGGCGGTGGTCCAGGGTGCCCGCTTTTCGGTCGCAATGGGACATCATGTCGAACAAGATCGTGAACTTTCTCCTGACCTTGTTGGGCTATTTATGGAGATCGAAGCGCTGTTTCGAATCGGCATCCTCGAAAACAGCTTGGTCTATACGCCATTGTCCCATCACTTCCACCGCCGCGACATAGACGGTTCCTTTTCCCTTAGGGCCATCCGCCTTAAAAGAGAGACGTGCCTTTCCATCAGGGCCGTGACCTGAATGCTGCCCGTTGGAAAACCTGTGGCGATCGGGTGCCTAATATCTGGATCACTTCGGGATCGTGCTGCAACTGATCAACGGCAAGCATATAAGCAGCAGAATTCTTCATCGTCGTCGTTATGACCATAAAGAGGCTGCCGAATAACAGAAGAGCAAACACAGGAGCGAGAACTCCCCACATTGCCCACTTTCGTTGAGTGCGTTTGAAGTTTTCTATGCTATCCCATCGATTGTTCTGCCACGCCCATGAGCTGCCTTTGGCCCCTAGAACAAACCACATAACGATGTTCACAAAAGGGACGAACATCAACAGCGCTATGAACGTACTGAAGGTCAAGGCAGCGAATAAAACTCCAGCAACTACCGGCAAAACAGCTGCAGGATTGAATGGCGTCGGCGCTCAAACCTCAGTCAATGCGTTGCGTTGGGTGGCCTCGGCCGGTTAGAGAAGCAAAAGCGGTACCAGGTTGACTTACCAGCGCGAGATGTCTTTGGATCGAAGGCACCCTACGAGGATGCCGCCGATCAGGAGCGCCCATGACGCCAACGACAATGCTCGAAGCCAGCGCCATTGGTACACATACATTGTCGTCGTACCTTCATAAGTTTTAGCCATTGATAAGGGCACGCAGGAGCGTTTTGGGTCGTGAGCTTACGTCTCGAGATTGCCGCTTGGCTGCCCGCTGCGCAAGGGCCGTTGGCGGTCAACGGCGGACCTTTGGGTATTGGTCAAAATGACAATGCGGCGCGCAGATCGTGTCCAATCTCATTTCTGCGGAATGTCGGTTCAAACTATTCTGAATAACCTGGCATGGAGACTTTGCAGCATGGCAAAGCTCATCTTCGGATTGAACCAGTCTCTGGACGGCTACGTCGATCACCTTGAATTTAGGCCAAGCCCAGAGATCTTTCGTCACTTCATAGAGCAAGTGCACGACCTGACGGGCATGGTGTACGGTCGCCGCATGTACGAGGTGATGCGTTATTGGGACGAAGACGTTCCAGACTGGGACGCGGAGGAACGCGAATACGCTGCGGTGTGGCGGAGCCGACCGAAGTGGGTTGTGTCGCGATCGTTGAAGTCGGTCGGGCCTAACGCGACACTTGTCGAGGATGACATCGAGGCGGTGATACGTGGGCTGAAGGTTCAGCTTGTCGGGGAGATTGAAGTTGCCGGACCGGACTTGGCAGGAAGCCTAACCAACCTGGGTCTTATTGATGAGTATCGACTCTACATCCACCCCATCGTGCTTGGTCGCGGCAAGCCATTCTTCGCTGGCCCCAGGTCGCCGCTCCGCCTTGTGAGCAGTGATCTCATTGGCGAGGACGTGATTAGGTTGACGTACGTTCCCGCTTAATCGCGCTGCGCCGATGCGTCAGGTCGCCTTTGGGTCGCAATCAGATTTTAAAAGCGGGACAGTCCTATTGCCGCGGTGCTGGGCCGGCAGTCTACGCGTGAGAAGCTGGCTCTCCGCAAGCAGGGTACTTCCCACTGGCAACTGCGGCCCGATGGCTTCAACCGGTAAACGCAACATACTGAAGACTGCGCATACGGGAACGTCCACTGACCTCCGATTTTGGACTTTGCTCCAAGCCGGTGACGACGATACACGAGCGGAGCGGGGTCAACTGGACTATCGTGCCGTCCTGATTACGAAGAAACGCCATGACAAAAAGCTACGACCCACCGCTGACCACGAACCCGCATGCTCCCCTCTATCGCGTCGATAAAGCGATCAAGGCGGCCCAGCAACGGCTGGATGCCGCTATCGACGCGAAGCGGCATCACACTAGCCAGAATCTGGCCCACGAAGTGATCAAAGAGGCTCGCGAAGGGCTCAAAAAGTCTGAGCAGTTGCGTGCTTTCAAGCTCAAGGAGCTCGCGCAGAAGGCGGCGGAGATCGAGGCGGCTGGAAAGTAGGCGCAAAGCAAACCCGAGGCACAGAGCAGGGGCGGGTTGCACTGCCTGACTTCCGGGGCATGTCGATTGCCCCGGGTGATGGCTTCCGGTTTGCCGAGACCGGCCGCTACGAGTGGTCGACAGTGCTCAGTGCGAACCCACGCTTGAGGAAGCCGCTGGCGTCGACGACTCGGCGGCTGCGCGCTGGGGTGTATCGGCCGGGCACCATGTCTTGAGGCGCTTGCCCGCGCGGAACAGATCGATGCAGACACGCATCTCGGCCTTGAAGGCCAGATCAGGCGTGTCCAGCGGGCAGCCGTACGACAGCGCCTTTTCCGCGTTGTACTGGTCGATGCAGGTCGACAGTGGCGGCGGTGTGGGTGGATTCGGATCGCCGGCTCGCGGCGGCGGAGGTAGATTGAGGCGCTCGTCGCCGTCCTTGGTGGAAGGTGGGATGGGAGGCGCGCCGCACAGCAAGTTGGTAGCCGTACTGGGCTTGCTGGGGTCGCACATGCTTGCGGCCATCTCCTTGATCGCATCGCCTATATGGCGACCGACCGCACCACCGGCAGTTTCGTTCGGTGGCGGGAAATACTTTTCGAAGCGGGTGGTCTTGGTGTGCATCCGGTCGAGATCGTGTTGCATGATCTGACGATCGTCCGCCGGCTTGGCTGGCGTGGTGCTTGCGGTTGCTGGGGTTGACGCCGTCGTGGGCGGCAGATGCACCGAGCCATCTTTCGCGAACAAACTGGATGGCGTCGCCACGGAGGCCGCCGGCGCGGGCGTTGCTTCATGATCCTGCACGACCATGGCGTCACGAGGTGGCTTCTCGTGCGTCACGGGGCGCACGCGGGCAGGCGCAACCTGCTGCGGCGGCACCAACTTGGGTGGCGTGGGTGGCTCAGGCGGCTGCGCGGCGCGCGGCTTGCTGGGTAGGTCGATCAGACGCACCGTCAGCATCTGATCGGTATCGGTATGCGCTGTCGCCAGTTGCGGCGACTCAAGCTGCATCTCGTACCACAGCGCCAGCGCGAACAACGCGTGCAGCACCAAGACCAAAGCCAGCACGAGCGCCAGCACCGGGCGTGTCAGCGGCGGCTGTCGCCAGCGCCTGAGCCCTAAGGTCTCGCGCGTTTCGCTGTCGAGTAATGCCAGACCGCGCGCACGATCTCCCTCCTGTCGATGTTGGACTTGCCCGGAACGTTCGATGACACTGCCTTATTCGAGCCAATTACCTACACGAAACCTGCGCATACCCTCAGCGCGTGTTGCGGCCAACCCCGGTAGACAAGTTCTTTCACCGAGGGTTCCCTTGATAAGAAACTGGTATGGGGGAAGCTGATTGAGATTCGCTTGACTTCCTCCGTTCCGTTTTTCGCCAAGAGGCGCAAGGGATAGTTTCTGACATCAGGATAGCTCCTGGGATGTTGCGGGCGTGTGGCTTGCGCTGATTGTGGTGCGCGTGGCTCGCGAGCGAGGCTGTAGAGCATGGCTTGACCTCCACGTCATGATGCCCGGGAACGCAGTCGGTTGACCTTTGGGGGCCGTGGCGATGATGATCGCGTGCGTTAGGGGACAAACAAGAAGTTGCCGGCTGCGCCGCAATTGCGGCTGGAATTCATGGCGAAGGTGCGTAGCAGGGCGGGTGAGAAGCCTCGGAGGCTGTTGCAGGCTCTGGTTGCGACGGTTTTGATCGGCACTATCGCTGCGGAACAAGGGGGATGCCAAGTTGACGGAGAATGTTGAAGAACGGCTTGCGGCATTGGAAAAGCGCCTTGCTCTGATCGAGGATCGCCTCGATGTGCGATTTGTCTGGCCGGAATCGTCGCGCACGATGTCGCCCCAACCGGAGTCGGCGCCAGCGCAGGCGCAGCAGGCGCAACCGCCACCTATACGACCGCAACGACCCCAGCAACAGGCACAGGCGCCCATCACGCAACCGTTGGCTGCCCGCTCGGCTGTTACGGGAGAAAGCGCGCTTGCCCGGGCTGCGGCAGCTCGGGTACAGGCGACGGCGCCCGGCAGCTCTTCATTCGCTACAAGCATTTTGGGTTGGGGTGGCGGGGCAGCCTTCGTGCTAGCGGCTGCGTACCTGATCCGCCTCGGTATCGACAGCGGATGGCTGACGCCGCTGGTGCAGATAGCCACGGCCGTGGCTGGGGGCCTGCTGCTGATCGTCGCGGGTATTCGATTGCGCGACTCCAATCCCCGCTACGCAAGTTACCTGCCGGCATGCGGCATAGTGATCCTGTTCCTCTCGATCTATGGCGCGCAGCTCTTCTACGGGTTGATTTCGGCGAAGACAGCGACTTTGTTCGTCATTGGCGTATGCGTGTTGTCCCTATGGTTGTGCCGCGTCTTCGAAAGCGACCTTTACGCTTTGTTCGCGGTGGCGGGGTCCTATTCCGCGCCATTCCTTCTCGCCAGCGCTGGGAGTTCCATCACCGACCTGGTGATCTATTACTCAGCGTGGAGCGTGGTGTTCAGCATCTATGCCATCTGGTGCGGGCGGCGCCTGATCTACTTGCTCGCGCTTTATCTTGCGCTGACTGGGTTCGATGCGATCTGGCAGACGCATGCGCCGAAGGAATGGATCGCGGCGCTTTCGTTCCAGACAGTGCAGTTCGTGATTTTCGGCATCGCCACGGTGGCGTTTTCGGTGCGCCGGAAGCAGCCGCTGGACGAGGCCGTTGCGATGCTGCACCTGCCTCCGCTGCTGCTGTTCTATGCGCTGCAATACGTCGTGCTGGATCAGCACGTGCCTGGCTTGGCGCCATGGATTTCGTTCGCCAGTGTGGCGGCGGTGGGATTGCTTTACGTGGTCGCGCGCCGGCTATCGCGGGAGCCGCTACCGGGTGGCGAATTGCTGCTGTGGTGCTACCTCGCCGTGGTGCTGTTTCATGCCGGATACCTGGAAGCGTGGCCGCGCGATTGGGCGCCATGGGCCAGCTTCATCCTCGTGCCCGTCCTGCTCTGGATCACGCTGAAACGTGGGGGCGAGGTGGGTCCGCTGTGGGCATTGTGGGCGGCGGTGGGCGCGATCTTCCTGCTCAACTACGTTCGCGTCGTCGCCGATTTCAAACTTGCGGCGGTGCCGGGGCACGGCATCCTGGCCATCGCCTACGCGGCGATGCTCTACCTCGGGTACGTACTGGTTTCGCGCAAGGAAGGGATGCGTGAAACGAGAATGCTGCTGGTCTACGCTGGCCATGTGAGTGCGATGGCGGCAGCCGTGCACTTGGTGGACGCGCCAATCGTCGTATCCACCGCCTGGGGATTGCTTGCGCTGGCATGCCTCGGCATCTCCATATGGAGGAGCGACCGGATGCTCGGCCAGTCCTCTCTGTGGGTATTCGGTGCCACCGCGGGAAAGGTGCTCCTCTACGACTTGAGTGGTGCGCAACCCCTTGCACGCATCATCAGCCTGGTAGTGTTGGGCGCGACGTTCTACGTTGGCGGGATGTTCTATCAGCGATTGGCAGGGGTTCGAAACACGGCCTGATAAAGCGGGGGTAGCGCTCGCGCCGGCTGCTGAAAATGCGAGCCGAAAGCGCTCCCGTGCGCGCATTTCACTGTTGCGTTCGGTGCGGGAGCAAGGGGAGCAGAGTGCACTTCCCCCCAAAGTTGTACCGGCTCCATACAGCCCTGTCGCATCTCTGTCGTCAGCAATAGAGACCAAGGGGCCGGTATCGACGCAGACTGATGCGTCGGCGACCAAGTCTTGCGCTCGGCGTACTGCTTGTACTATCCCCGTTCTTTCGCGCCAGATAGGCTCAGCGGCGGTAGCTGCCGATAAATCCTTCGAGGAGCGATGATTGGTTACTAAACATAACCAAGTTTCATAAAGATGATCAAGCTAGCCGTAACGACGACAAACATGATCGCGGCAATCCTGTTTGCTCTTTTCCGGGCAATCTTGACGCGCTCGTCATCTTTGCTCAATTCACCACGCAAAATAGCCATGGAGTAGCGGTGGCTACGATGGGCGATCATTATAAAGAATGCAAATTCAACAAATAAAATGATGAGAGCGATGTCATCCACGTCGTGACCTTTCAATGATTTATCGGCGGTCATCCTACGCTTCGATCTATCCCTCTCATATCAGACAAATCTGAAATGTGGTTGAGCCGTCGCGAGACACCGGGCGGTTCACGGTCCTCGCGGCAAGGTGTACGTTTCTGTGGCTCTAGCTCAGCATCTAGGCACGGTATGCGATGCGGTGCAGTCACTCAATCAGCACTTGGAGCCGCATAGCCAGCCACATCAGAACAAGGCTTCGGAGTGCACCATCTTCGGAAGTCGTCCCGGTGTCATGCGGTGCATCGTAGCTCCTGATGTTTATTCTTGAACACGGGCGCTCAGAACGGGGGCTGCCGGTAAAACTGTTCGAGCTGCCGATAGACGTCCGGCAAATGCTGGCGCAGTGTTGCCGGGGCCTCGAAAAATTGCTCGCTGGCCACCGCGAAGAACTCGGCCGGGCTTTCGAGGGCATACGGGTTGATCGGCAACTCGACTCCGTTGCGTTGCTCCTCCTTCAGGCGATCCCACGCGCTTGAAAAGACCTTCGACCACGCGCGGCGATCCATGCGCCGGTGCAATGGCGGAAAGCCATTGGCGTCTCCGTTGAGCATGTCGAGCTTGTGTGCCATTTCGTGGATGACCACGTTGTGCCCCGGCTTCTTGCCGTTATTCAGCACGTCCGCCCATGACAGGATCACCGGCCCACGCCCCCACGCCTCACCGGCCAACACGTTGTTGGTCTGGTGAACCACCCCTGCGGCATCCAATTGTGTGCGGCGTGGAATGAAAGCATCCGGGTACACGATGACGCTGTGCCAGCCGTCATACCAGTCAAGGCCCAGTTTCAGGATGGGTAAGCAAGCGTGGGTCGCGAGCAAAACACGGTCGGCATCGTCAAGCTGCAACCCCTTGGCTGGCTCCAGCGACTTGCTCTCCAGAAATAGCGTTGCCAGCACGCGTAGCGTGGCCTGGTCAGAAGCGCCCAGCCGCCGTGCGGGGGCGCAGCGCTGTAGCGCATCTCGCCATAGCGATTCGGCGATCGGATGCCGAGCGACAATTCGTCGTACGCGCCAGTTTCTGATTTTCTCGAACATCGCCACGCGCTGGAGGGAATCGTAAGGTCAAGAACATCAGGGGCAGGATGCGCTTTCTCAAGGACGAGGGAGACATCGTGAGCAAATTTGTTCTGAGCACGCGGCAGGACTTGTGCTAACCCGGTCAACAAACGGAATTATTTGAGGTTCATCTCTGGCGGTCAGAATCCCGCCCTATTTAAGCCATTGTTCGTTTCTTTGACGTCGATAGAGTTTGGCCTTCCACTGTTAACGGGAGTGACCCATGTCGGTCTTGAAGCAAATGGTTTGCTGTGCCCTCGTGCTTGGCGCGTTGTCCAACCAGGCCTTCGGCACCTCGGCGTCTGATATGCGTGCGACCTGGGTAACCCCGATTAAGTCGTTTCGTATCTACGGAAATAGCTTCTATGTGGGCAGCAAGGGACTCAGCGCTGTGCTGGTGACATCTCCGCGCGGCCATATCCTTATCGACGGGACGCTGACGAAAAATGCGCCGCTGATCGAAGCAAATATTCGAGCGCTGGGCTTCAAACTCTCGGACATCAAGGCGATCGTCAATTCCCACGCGCACCCGGACCACGCTGGAGCACTGGCGCAATTGGCCAAGGATACGGGAGCGCCGATCTATGCGAGCCAGGCAGGCGTGTTTGCGTTGCGACTAGGAGGCAAGGACCCGGCGGACCCTCAATACGATGGCACCGTAAAATTTCCGCCAGTCGATGCCAAAGCCGTTGCAGACCTCGGGCATGTACGCGTCGGCGATCTGGATCTTGTTGGGCATATGACTCCGGGACACACGCCAGGCAGCATGAGCTGGACCTGGCAGTCGTGCGAAAAGGGCAAGTGTTTGCACATGGTCTACTCCGATAGCCTTACTGCCTTGACCAATGGCACCTATCGATACGCCGACGATGCCTTCCACCCGCAACGCGTCGAACAGTTTCGCCAGTCGATCGCGAAAATCCGCAACATGCCCTGCGACATATTGATGACCGTCCATCCCGAAGCGAGTGATTTCCTGGCTCGTGCCGTGCCGGACGTATCAGGGAGACAGCCCAAGGGACTTGTAGACACCACGGCGTGCCGCCGCCTTGCAGACGAAGCTACGCAGACGTTGGATAGCGAGCTTGCTGACGAAAAGCGCGCCAGTCCGACAGGGGTGAGTCACTGATACAGCAGGGCTGGTTAATAACTGCCAGGGACACTTCTGAAGGACCTCAGACCGTTCAAAGTCCGTGACACCGTTTTACGGTTGGCAAGCGTTCGAATACCTAGTGAGTTGCGACACCCAGGGCCGTGGGGAGAACGTCAGTGCGTTCGCGTCTGAGTTGCACGTTTATGCACGTTTATATATCATTGTTCACAATGATGGCAGGGTAGAACACGTGTGAAAACGACTTCTGAGCCCATCGCTTCCAGCGGCGGTGCAGCTTCGCTCCCCGCCGCGCAGCGGGCGACGCGGCTGATCTTTCTGGTTTCCGGCATAGCCATGTCGACCTGGGCGCCGATGGTACCGTACGTCAAGGTTCGCCTCGGTCTGGACGATGCGCAGTTGGGTGCGGCATTGCTAGCGTTTGGTGGCGGTTCGATGCTGTCGATGCCGTTCGTGGGCTGGTTGGCGCACCGGTTGGGCAATCGCGTGGTGATCATGTCGGCCGGATTGCTGATGTGCCTGGCCTTGCCCGCGCTCGCGCAGGTATCCAGCGTCACGATGCTGGTGGGCACTTTGCTCTATTTCGGTGTGATGCTGGGCGCGGTGGACGTGGCGATGAACGCCTATGCCGTCGAGGTGGAACACCGCAGTGGCGATCGCCTGATGTCGGGTTTTCACGGACTCTTCAGCGTGGGTGGCTTATCGGGTGCGGCTTTGCTGAGTGGCCTGCTGGCGCTTGGGTTGGGGTTGACCGGTGCCGGTGCCGCCATCGCGATCGCGATCGCACTGGCTTTGACGGTGTTGTGGCTGCGCAATGGTCTACGCGGCGATGCATCTTCGGGCGGCGTGGATATCGGGGAGAAGAGTCACCCCGGCATGCCGTCCGCGCGTGCGTGGTTGCTTGGCCTGATGTGCTTCGTCAGCTTCATGGCCGAGGGATCGATGCTGGATTGGAGCGCCGTATTTCTGCGCGACGTACGCGGTATGGCGTCGGCGTCGGCAGGCTTCGGCTATGCGTGCTTTTCGGTAGCGATGGCAGCTGGGCGCTTTTCCGGCGATCGGCTGATCGCACGTCACGGCTCGGTATGGGCGGTGCGCGTAGGTGCCGGCGTCGCGGTAGTGGGTTTTCTGCTGGTGGCATGTGTGCCGCTGACAATGGCGACCTTGCTTGGCTTCGTGCTGATCGGCCTGGGCGCTTCCAATATTGTGCCGGTGATGTTCAGTGCGGCCGGCCGTCTGCCTGGCACGCCGCCGGCGGTGTCGATCGCCACCGCGACCACGCTGGGTTACGTAGGCTTGCTGAGCGGGCCGGCCTTGATCGGTTTTGTTGCGCATGCCAGTAGTTTGTCGGTCGCTTTCATTGCGGTGGCCGTGCTGCTGGTGCTGGTGGGTTTGTCGGCGAGGATGGTGCGGTAATGAGTGAACGTGTCGATACGGTGATTTTTGATCTTGGCAACGTGCTGATCGGTTGGGACCCGCGGCGTTTGTTCCGCCAGCTGATCGACGATGAAGCGCAGATGGAATGGTTCCTGCGCGAAGTCTGCAACCACGAATGGAACGAACAGCAGGATGCCGGCCGGCCGTGGGCTGAAGGCACGGCGCTGCTGCGCGCGCGCTTTCCTGAGCATGCCGAGCTGATCGACGCCTACCATATGCGCTGGAAGGAAACCCTGCTTGGCCCGATCGAGGGCAGCGTTGCGATATTGGCGGAACTGAAGGCGCGCGGTGTGCGCCTGCTGGCGCTCACCAACTGGTCGCAAGAGACGTTTCCGGTTGCGCGGCAGCTTTATCCCTTCCTGCAATGGTTCGAAGGGATCGTGGTGTCCGGCGAAGAACGTCTGGTGAAACCTGACCTGCGCATCTATCAGCGATTGCTGGGGCGCTATGCGGTCGATCCCACCAGGGCGCTTTACATCGACGACTCTGCGCGCAACGTGGAGGCGGTCGAGGCGCTGGGCATGCATGGATGGTGGTTCCATGATCCGGCAAGCTTGCGCGAACATCTGGTAGAACTCGGCTTGCTCGAACGCGGAACACTGGCGCTGAGCCATGGCTAAGTCCACGCCTTTGATCGACGATCGCCATGTGCTGCCGGAAGAGCGCCAGCAGCGGATCCTTGCGCGGTTGCGCAAGGAAGGGCGCGTCGTGGCGACTGAGCTGGCCGAGGCATTCGAGGTATCGGAAGATTCCATCAGGCGCGATCTGCGTGAACTTGCCGCACAAGGCTTGTGCAAACGCGTCTATGGCGGCGCGCTGCCACCAGCAATCACGCTGACGCCGCTGAAACAACGGCGCACTGAGTATCCACTGCGCAAACAGGCGCTTGCACGCCAGGCCGTGAGTCTGGTGAAGCCGGGACAGACACTGTTGATCGACGCTGGCACCACCAATGCCGCCATCGCAGCAGCGCTACCGATGGGCATCGGGCTCAGTGTGATCACCAACGCGCCGCATATTGCGCAATTGCTGCTGGATCGGGAGGGTTTCGACGTGCTCCTGGTCGGCGGCCGCATCAGTCCTTCCATCGGCGGTGCCATCGGCGCACAGGCAGTGGAGCAGGTGAGAAGGCTGCGCGCCGACCTGTGCTTTCCCGGTACCTGCGCCATCGATGCCGCGCATGGACTGTGGGGTTTCGACAGTGAAGAGGCGCTATTCAAACGCGCGATGATCGAAGCTAGCGACGAAACCGTGGCGGTGGTCACCGACGACAAATTGGGCGCGGTGGCTGCCTATCAGGTGGCCGAGCTCGCACGTGTTCAGCACTTGGTCGTCGAGCACTCGGCAGACCGCGCCACGCGTGCGGCTTTCTCGACACATGGCGTAATGGTTCATCGCGCGGCAGCAGTATCGGGTTGATGCCTTGTGGGTGCGGGCGATCAGCAGTGATCGCGACGCATGAATCGATGGGGATATCTGTACATGGTATCTGTCGAAAAAAAGCTGCCCGGAGACATTTTGTTTCGGCCGCAAATAGCGAAGGCGGCCGTAGCCGCCTTCGTATTACAACGGATGACGCAGGATCAGACAGCGATCGCCTGAGCCATATCGGGCACCATGTCGTCGCCGCACACATCGCGCCATAGGTGATACATCGCCCCGAACATTACCGTGAATGCGATCAGGAACAGGGCGATATAGAGTGGAATGAACAGCACGAGTAACCATGCGCCGATGAGCTTGCTCAGCAGGATGAGTACAACGGCCACGATCGCGATGACGATAGCTACGGCAATCCAGGCAAGCATCATGCTCAATACAAAGACGAGCAGGGGCAGCAGGTTTTTCAATGCGCCGGTCATGCCGTCGCTGACTGCACCGAATACGTTGCGGCGATTCAGGGCGACTTGGCCAAGGCCGATCGCGTGGAAGCCGAGCATGACGATGCCGAGCACGATGAGCAGCGTCATTGCGATCCCAAATCCCTCGGGCAGCGTCGGCGGCGGCAGGTGGCTGGATTGCGCAGTCAGCAATTGCATGTACCAACTGGCTATGCCGCCTGCCGTCACCACAATGATCAGTCCAGCCATGGCAATGTAGATCGCCAGCATCGCTAGTCCGAAACCTATCAGTTGCGCTGCGTCGCCTTGTCGATAAGGGTTGAAAACGTCGAGAGCGCGGGTCGGGATGCCTCGTTCAGCTGCATCGATCACCTGTAGATACCCGCCATACAGCGGCACCAGCAGCAGACCGAACAGCATGGAGAACGCCATGGCCCAAAGGGAGGTTGTCGGATTCAGCGGTATACCAGTGCGCATCGCCTGGAACTGCAGCAGTAATGAGATCAGCGACGGCAACGAGCATCCCAGCAGCAGAAAGGCCGCCCCGCCGAACAATGGTTTTGGATGTCGAAACCCCACACTGAAGCCATTCTTCAGCCAGCCGAAACCAGCCGCCGGTCCCCTGGATCGTGTCGTCATGTGTTGCTTCCCCGATGATCGGCGCCCCCGCGCCTTGAGGTCCCAGCATAGCGGGTAGCTGCCAATGCTATCCAGGCGTGCGCGAATTACGGACTGTCGGCAATGCTACGACGCAGCGGTGAATCCGCGGATACGCAATGTTTTGCGACGCACAGGGTCTAGGGGAAGAACGCGAGTGCGCTGATGTTGATCCCCTGGTGCTTCGCGATAATCTCTGGGGCAGAGCCCTTTTTACGAGTTATCGGGGTAGAACTCATCCAGGAGAAATCCATAGGAAGTACGTCATCGGAGGAGTTTAAGAAATGGCGCGATCACAGTGGCACAGGTTTTATAAAGCGAAGGTGGCCGCTCAGCCCGCAGTGCTTTTCGAACTGCTGTCGGACATGCCGAATTATGGGCGTTGGTTGCCTCAATCCGATGTGTTCGGAGAGACCACGAATGTCGTGCCATATCCCGTACAGCTGGGCAGTGAATATCATGACGGGAAACCTGCTGAGCCCGGAAAAGGCTGGTGGGGGACTGTGATCGGATTTCAGCCTTCGGGCTCAATCGACTTTCACCACGTCATTCGCGTGGGTCAGTTGCGGGCGACAGTCGATGTGCACATTCACTATTCCTTCGAATGGGATGGGCAAAGTACATACGTCAATCGCTGGCTGGTTCTGGACATCACCATGCCTGGAATCCTTCGTCCGCTCCGCCATCTAATGACCGAATCCTTCGAGAAGGAAAATGTCCGAACGATGGAAGCGCTAAAAAAATACGCCGAGGCGCATCCAGAGGGCATCCCGAAGTAGTCAGGGACGATCGGTTGTTGCGCTATCGTCCGCGAAGCCTGCCTGCCACGGCGGAGGAAAATTTTGCAGACCGTCGCTCTGGCCTGCCTTAAGTGTGCGATGCAGGCATCAATGCCATGTGCGCTTGCCACCTGCGGCGGCGGGATTCATCTCGACACTCAAAGTGAAAGTGCGTTGTTCATCAGGCCGCATGGCGCCGACGCCCACCAGCTTGCGCGCGATCTCCTCACCGCGTTCGTTGCGGATGGTCAGCACCATGGAGTATTCCCATGCGCCGCTATCGGCGGGGTTGCGGAAGCTGCCTTCCACGCGCAGTGGTGTCGACGCCGACACCGCGGTCGCGCTGGTTGACTGCTCGCTGAAGCGCAGCTTGTGGCGGCAGGCGGGACACACGGCCGCACTTTCCAGGATGATCTCCCGGCAGTGCGGGCAGGTGCGCGTCGCCCCGGCTGTGCCCGGGGGTGTGGTGGTCACGACGCTGGGCCGTTATGTCCATGGGTCTTGTGCGTGCTGCTGCCGTCCTTGGTCTCGTCCCAGCCGAACTCGACCTGGCCGCGCATGCGCGAACCCGCCGCTACGCTGAGCGATCCCGCCTTCAGGTCGCCGGTCAGCGCGCCGCTTGCCAGCAATTCCACGTGCACCGCGGATTCGATATTGCCCAACAGTTCGCCGGCGATGGTGACCTTCTCGGCACGCACGCTGCCGGTCACCCTGGCGTTGGGCTCGATGGTGAGGTCGCCGCGCACGTTGACGTCACCCTTGAAGCTGCCGGCGATGCGCACATGGCCCGCACCTTCGATCTTGCCCTCGATGGTGATGTCGGGTGCGATCAGTGATTCGGTCTTCGGCTTACCCGGTGCAGGTGTGGCGGGCGTGGGTGTGGAGCCATAAGAGGGCTGCACCGGCGTTGCCACTTCAGGTTTTGTTTCCGGGATGGCGCGGGGCGTCAGGTCCATGGCTTCGCGCGTTTCGGTGGTGGTTTTGACGGGTTCTTTCCACAGGGCCATGGGGCACTCCACTTCGCTCAGGGGGAAGCTGACCGTACCCCCAAACGGCCTGGATGAAAACCGTGTCAAATCATACTGTTCAGGTTGCATCGGCAGAGTTAACGTCAATGTCTCAAATTGACGAACAAGGTTCAGGTTGTGCTGGCGCAGACCGGTGTCGTTTGAAGGGAGAGGAGATCTAAAGAGTCAGAGATATCCTCCGGGCAGGGGCGATGCGGGTTGAAGGACTCGGGTCTTTGAATGTCGAGGGCGTAGTCATTCCGATATTGGCGGCAGGCTGTCCGATCAGGTAGAAAAGCGCACTGTGACACCAGTCTCGCTGCGTTTGCGGAGAGTTGCCGATGAAGCTCACTTCACACAAGCCCCTGACCGCTAGCATGCGCGCTGCAATGATTCTCGTATGGGGCCTGCTCTTGCTGGCGTTCGCTGGCACGGTGGCCGCTGAGACAAAAGGCGACCGTCATGGCGATTGCCGCATCGGCATTTATCAGTTGCATGATGGCAGCGACGTCGACATCGGCTTGACCGACGGCGATCACCTGCGCTGGCGACGCAAGGACGGTACGACTGGCATGCTGACGGAAACGTCGAACGACCACTGGACCAGCACGCTGGGTTGGACTGATCGCCCCGATGGCAAGCAGGTATCCTTCTCTGCTTGCAGCACGGGAAAGATCGTTTTCGATGGTGTGCGAGGACAGCGGATTGCACTCGACGTTACGGACACGGTATTCGATGGCGCAGGCGTGCGCTTGGCTGGTCGTTTGGTGATGCCCAAAGGTAACGCGAAGGTGCCGATCGTGGTGCTGGTGCACGGGTCGGAGGATTTTTCGGCGCGCGATTTCTATGCACTGCAACGGCAACTGCCTACCGAAGGTATCGGCGTATTTGTCTATGACAAGCGCGGCACCGGCGCATCCAGCGGGCGATATTCACAGAGCTACTTGCTGCTCGCCGACGATGTGATTGCCGCGATGCATGAAGCGAAACGTCTCGCTGGCGACCGTGCGGGCAGGGTGGGTTATCAGGGTGGCAGCCAAGGCGGCTGGGTTGCTCCACTTGCGGCGAAAATCGAGCCGGTGGATTTCGTCATCGTGGGCTTTGGCCTCGCCGTTTCCCCGTTGGAAGAAGATCGCGAGGCTATTGCGCTCGACATGACGCGCCAGGGCTACGGCGCGGACGTGATGGCCAAGGCGATGAAAGTCGCCGACGCCACCGCAGCGACCGAGCGCAGCGACTTCCGTGAATGCTATGACCGGTTGGCTGCGGTACGCGCCCAATATACGAACGAGCCCTGGTTCAAGCACGTGCACGGTGACTTCAGTTTCTACTTGCTCGACAACCCGGAAGCCACGGTGCGCGAAAAAGGTCCAGCGTTGCTGGCCAATATGCCGGCAGACTACGACCCGATGCCGGTGCTGCGCAATCTCGATACTCCGCAATTATGGATACTCGGCGAGGACGACACCGAAGCCCCCAGCGCGGAAACGGCACGACGCTTGCGCGAACTGATCGCGCAAGGTCAACCGATCACCTTGGCGATGTTTCCGCACGCCGACCACGGCATCTACGAATACGAAGCCAAGGCTGATGGCACCCGCGTGTCCACGCGCAATCCGGACGGCTATTTCACGATGATGCGCGATTTCATCCGCGATGGACGGCTGGGGAACCACTACGGCAGCAGCACCTAAAACCAACAAAGGAGGGGGTAGTTAAAGCGATGGCTTGAGCAGTGGAGTGCGGAATTTCGGTCTGATGACACAGCGCCGGCATTTTCACCTAAGGAGCAAGCTGCTCTCGCTCACAGAGCACGTCATCGTCAAATCCAACCTCCAGAGTACTCGTGCTGCTACTGCATTTTGTGTCGCTGACGATGCGCGGCGACTTTCGCTCGATTGCCACAGATCGCCATGCTGCACCATCTCCGTGCATGTCCCCGGGTGTGGTCCGCAAATAGCATCGTGCACTGAGGCCCTTCGCATGCCTTGATGTACGCGAAGTCCTCGTCGGCGATGGATGTCGCCAGCGCCTCTGCGAGGGGCAAGAGCAACGAATCTGGGGAACGCCAACGGCGCATTGTCCGCAGCTCGAAGCTTTGAGCCGCGGCGTCCGACTTCGCCAGTTGCTGGAATTTTTCGTCAGTCTCCAATAGTCGATTGAGCCTTTCCACGTGCCTGAGGTCGGCGGTGGTGAGAGAGCGGCCCTTTCGTTCCCGAACGAATTCCCGAAACCACTCGCGCAGCTGACGTGCCTGCTCGGCAACGCTATCCAGTTCGCCGGGTAGCGCTCGAGCTTTTAGTGCTTCCAGCGTTTCTGCCGTGACCAAACGGGCTTGCTCCAACCATGACAAGAGCCCGTCGCCACTGTCGATCCAGTCGATGGGCGTGCCGGCGGGGGTAGCGATCGAATTCAGGAAGTCCAGCCCCACCGCATCGGCTAGAAACAGGGCGTCAGGTTTTGAGTGGTCCACAGAGTTGTCTCGCTTCGGATCAATCGATCCACGGGATTACTGTAACCAGCAAGATGGCTATTGACAAGTTACATTTCTCAAGAGTAACCTTCAAACATATATTAGACAGGTTAGCTAACACGGGCTGACCAACCTCAATAGGGAGAACTAGAGTGGCCCTCGACGAACTAACGGTGGTGCTTGTGCATGGCGCATGGGCGGACGGATCGAGTTGGGCGAAAGTCATCGGTGCCCTGCGAGCCAAAGGTGTTAATGCGCTTGCCGTGCCTCTTCCTTTGACCTCGTTGGCCGAGGACGTAGCGGCTCTGGACAGGACCCTTGAGCGCGCGGCGGGCAACCTGGTGTTGGTGGGTCACGCGTATGCAGGGGCAGTGATCGGAGCGACGCGCAGTGAGAAGGTGAAGTCGCTCGTGTATGTCGCGGCACTGGCTCCGGACGAAGGCGAGACGGTTGCCGACGTTTTCTATCGCAACGATCCCCACGTCATGGCGCCGCAGCTTGCTCCAGATGGCCACGGCCTTATATGGCTTCCCGACGCAGCTTTTGCTGCAGCCTTTGCGCAAAACGGCACGGCAGAGGAGCAGGCGGTCCTCGCAGCGGTCCAGCGTCCAATCGCTGCTGCTTGCATTGGTGTCGCGGTTGAGCGCCCACTTTGGAAGGAGCGACCCAGCTGGTTTCTAGTCGCCGAACAGGACCACATGATCGTTCGTGAGACGCAGCAATTCATGGCGCAACGAATGAACGCCCAGGTGCGCTGTCACCCGGTTGATCACACCCCCAGTGTCACCGCGCCGAACGTAGTCGTGGACATTATCCACGAGGCCATTGGCGAAGCGATTCGCCGCTAACTCCGAAGGCGCCGACCGGCTCGCGCAGGGGACGGACAGCCCCAAAGTGGCAGGTGTTCATTGATATGGAAATCGCATTGCATTTATTTGAATGCTTACGAATGCATGCAGAAAGTACCTCAAGAAATCTCCCTCAGCTGCTACATCACCCAAGAGGATCATCCAATGACCACCATCAGCTACCGTACCGCCGACGTCGACGGTTTCAATATTTTTTATCGTGAAGCTGGCGCGGCCGATGCACCGAAGCTTTTGCTGCTGCACGGCTTTCCGAGCTCAAGCCATATGTTTAGGGAGCTCATTCCGCTGCTGACCGATCGTTTCCACATCATCGCGCCTGATTTACCGGGGTTTGGTAAGTCGGATATGCCGACGCGGGAGGATTTCAAATACACGTTCGACCATCTCGCCGATGTCGTGGAGCGTTTCACCGAAATCGTTGGATTCGATCGCTTTGCGGTCTATGTCTTCGACTACGGCGCACCCACCGGTTTCCGCCTGGCGGTACGACATCCCGAACGCATCACTGCGATTATTTCGCAGAATGGCAACGCCTATGAGGAAGGTTTGAGCGAGGGCTGGAATCCCATCCAGGCCTATTGGAAAGACAGCTCGCAGGCGAATCGCGATGCCTTGCGTGCGTTCCTCGCTCCAGAAACAACGGTGTGGCAATACACGCATGGCGTGTCTGATTCGACATCGGTATCGCCGGATGGCTATTCGCTCGACAACTACTATTTGGCTCGTTCGGGTGCCGATGAAGTTCAACTGGATCTGTTCGGCGATTACCAGAGCAACGTGGCGCTCTATCCGACTTTCCAGAAATATTTCCGTACGCATAAGCCGCCATTCCTGGCGGTGTGGGGAAAGAACGATCCCTTCTTTCTGCCAGCGGGCGCTGAAGCATTCAAGCGCGATATCCCTGATGCGACGGTCCGTTTCTTTGACACAGGGCACTTTGCACTCGAGACGCATGCTGCGCAGATCGCCGACGAAATCCGGGCGTTTCTCGCTTACTGAACTGGTCCCTTTGAGCGGCGCGTTCCGTGATCGTCGGATGCAAACGCGCCGCTGACTCTTCCTGGTCTATTTCCGCTTGCCATCGAGGAAAGGTGTTATGTCAAAATCAGTCGCCATCGTCACAGGTGCCAGTCAAGGCATCGGTCATTCGACAGCAGTCCGTTTGGCCAGGGATTTTTCGTCCATCGTGCTCGTCGCACGCAACCGCGCCAACCTGGAAGAAACCGCCGTTGCAGTAAAGGCAGCCGGGGCTGAGCCACTTATTATCGCGCTCGATCTGGCCGAGCTGAGTGCAGCGCAAACCGTGGTGGATCTCACGCTGAAGACCTTCGGCAGAATCGACGCTGTACTGAACATCGCGGGCGCGGTTCCTCAAGTCGACTTGTTCGAAATGACCGAAGAGCAATGGAATGAAGGGATGGCACTGAAGCTGCACGGCGCGCGGCGCCTGACCATTGCGGCGTGGCCTGCGCTGAAAGAAGCCAGGGGATCGGTCGTGTTGATGTCAGGTAACTCCGCGCTGTTTCCGAAAGCGCCTTACGCTGCCGTCGGCACGATCAATGCGGCGATTATCGCGCTGGCCAAAGCGTTTTCCGATCGCGGCATCACCGATGATGTGCAGGTGAATAGCGTGTTGCCCGGCCCGGTGATGACAGGGCGCCGTCGCTCCTATCTGGAACACTGGGCGTCGATTCACAACGTGACGGTCGCCGAGGCAACCACCAAATTTCCGAAAGACGCAGGTATCGCACGCTACGGCGAACCGGAGGAAATTGCCGAGCTCATGGCATTCCTGGTCTCGCCCGGGGCGCGGTGGATGACGGGTTCGACGCTCAGGATGGACGGGGGAGAGGTGAAGTCGATCTGAAAAACGAAAAAGGTGCCAGGGACAATTCGTTGAGGACGGCGGACCGTTTAGGTGTTCCTGACACCATTGTTCCTTCACTAAGCTTCTCGCAAAGTCGGTGCTGCGCGCGCGATCACGGGGCCTAGAACGGTAGCGCCGACGCCTCCGTGACGCGCAGATGGATCAGTCGACACTGCCCTGCCAGCGCAGCCATATAGAGTTGCTTGAGGGTCCAGTGCAAAGTGGTGGCGGCCTCACCAATGGGGCTTACGGACGGGCTCTGCGCACGGCATTTGCGTCGCGCTGGCGGGTTGGCGCTCGTTGCCTGGTACACCGCATGCAGGCATGGCCCCCAGCGTACCTCTGCGCACTGCAGGCGTAGTGTGCCGCTGGCCAGGTAATGCAGCACGGTGCGATCATCGAGATGACACATTGTGCGCAGCTGCTTCGATCCCCAGCCTTCGCACACCTTGGCATTCAAGCGCAGCTTATGCAGCTTGCAGCGTACCGCACGCTCACTGCGTTGCAGATGGCGGCATAGCATGCCAATCGGCCGCCTGCCGACCCAGGTCTGCAGATAATGCAGGTCCGCCGTACTCCATCGGCGACGTCGAACAGGTGGTCGTGCGACGAGCCGTCCACCTTCGGTGGGCGCAATCCAGGAACCTGCTTCAGGTGGCCATCCCTATGGCCGAAAAGCATAAGAAGCCTCCAGTGGCTTGATCATCGATCCCCGAACTTCAGCGGCGGGCCTAGCCGGCGCCCGCACCTTCCTCGCCGGTCCCACCTCGGTAAGGATCGATCACGCATCGCGACCCCCGGCGCCCGCGGGACCTTAGCGCTGAGGCGGGGATAGCGCAGTGAGTAGGGTGTTGTGCCGAGGTAAAGAACAGAGCCGCATTTGGACGTCTATCGCTCCGGACGGCTAGACGCCGACGCGCCGTTCGTGAAAAGAGACAAAAAGTCCCCAGCCGAATAATTTTACTCGCTTGAATGCGCATCATTTTTCCGCCGGCTGCGGCGGTGTGGCCGTTGCCTGCTCGCCGAATGGGGCCAGCATGCGTCGTTGACGGGGAGGCGGCCGTTCGTCGCCTGCCTGTCAGGGCGGGAAGGTGGCCAGCGTGTGCCTGTGACCTCTTCGGCGCACATGAGCCCCTTCTCCATTGAACACGGTGAGCGACTCGCTCACCCTTGATGATGGGAGCATGCTTATGACCTCCAACTTCAGCGGAATTGCCGGACGTCGCCTCACGCCACTGTTCGCTGCACTGATGACCCTGGGGCTCACCCTGGGTGCGGTGCCCTCGGCCTCGGCACAAGCCACCGGTCCGGATACCTTCGATATGACCGAAAGCGCCTTGGTGGGCACCGTCGCCTGCAACGGCGGCGCGGCCAACCCCATTGCCGCGGTGGACAGTTCAACGACCGATGTATCGGGCAGTAATGATGATCTGGGCTCCAGCCTCAGCTCTACAGCCTGTGGTCTGCCGCTGTATTCGATCAGCTCGGCCAACGACGCCAGCTACGCTAGCGATACGCCGAGCGCGGACGACGGTGGCGGCACCAGTACCTTGCAGCAGGTCTCGTTGCTGGGAGGGGTACTCACCTTCACGTCCAAGTCGGAAACCGGTGTCTGCGACATCGTCGACAGCCAAGGTGACGTGGGGTGTTCGGATACCACCGCCATCCAGAATCTGACATTTGCCGGTCAACCCATCACGGGGACCTTTACGCAACCGACCTCGTTCAACGCCACCGATCTGCAAGTGCAGCTCCCGGGCGCCTGCACCGGTATCGCCTTGTTCACCGGGACGCTGACCGTCGCGGGCACGACAACCCAGGGGTCAGGAACGAACGACTTAACGCAGACATTCACCCCCGTCGCCTTGAACGGGACATTGACATGTGTAGGCCTTCCGCTGACATCGGTGCAAGTCTCGCTCGGAGATGAGATGGTTGCGCAAGCTTTGAACGCCGCGAACGGCATAACTCAGGGCGCATTAGGGGCAGCGAGGGGTGTAACTGTAAAAATCACGTCGTATTTTACGCCGTCCCCTTAAAGGAGTAGCGGTCCGGATTGAGATAGACCTTGTTGGCAAGCGTCCAGTCGCGCGTGCCGCGTCCAGCGTGAGGAATGTCGCTGGCGCACTTTCCGTAGAACGTGGCACGCGCGGTGAGTAGCTGGCCGGGATGACTAGCATGTTGCTGGCTCGGCGGGACGTCATTGAGCGCGCGGGTGCTCATGGTCGTACCCGGTGACGAAGCGGTCGATCCATACGCGAGCTTCATTGAGAGTGGCGAAGGGGCACTCCGACCCTATTTGGCAGAAGCGGCTTATCGATTCAGTCGCCGTTTTCGGCTGCGTGACATGCGGCCACGACGGCTGTGCGCCGTGGCCGCGGACTCATCCGTAAAATGCTTACTCGCCTTAACTCTTCCGATTCTCAAATGACACTATCAGGTGTCTACGGAATCGGGGACGCAGCAAGGACATTAAACGCGACTAGAAGAACTTCTGCTCATACTTGAGGTAAACGACGCGGCCAATATCGTATTGCGGGTTGTAAGGATATTGGCTGTAACCGTCGGTGCCGGTGGGGCCGAGTGGACCGGCCACACTGAATACGCCGGTATACGACAGCGGTGCCATGCGGTTGAAGACGTCGGTCGCGCCTATCGCGATGTGCCCGTCCCACGGCGTCCGCCAACTCAGCTGCACGTCGTTGAAAGCCAGTCCGCCTTGCCGGTTCAGACCGCTTGGGGAATTGACCAGATCTGCGTTGGGCTCGTTGCAGGGGAGTATTTCGTTCAGCGCATAGTTGGGCGGAATGCACGGCTCGGACAGCGACGAGTAGTAGCGCACGGTCCAGGTTGCACCGAAATCACCGTAGCTCCAATTCAGATTGACGGTGGAGCGGAAGCGCCACAAGGGGCCCAGCACCGTGTCGTACGCGCCCAGGGTGTTGGAGATCTGCGGAGTGCCAGGTGCTTGCTGCTCTTTCACTGAATTGATGTAGGTGCTGGTCGAGTCGATCTTGAATTGGCCGACCGGGGTTTCGGGGAACCGATAGGCGAGGTCCAGGTCTTCGCCGCGCTCCTCCAGATAGCCTTCGTTGATCAGTGCCTGCAGCAAGTTGACTACTTGTCCATTGCCCGAGCGCTGGAACTGCGAGCACTGCTGCGTCTCGTCCAGCAGATAGCAGTTGTCCAGGATGCTGGTGGCGGTCGGCAGCGTGATGACGTTGTCGATCTTGATGCGGTAATAGTCCAGTGTGGCGTTGAAGCCATTGAACCATTCGGGGCTGTAGACGAGGCCCATCGTCCAGCTCGTGGACGTCTCCGGTTTCAGGTTGGCGTTGGCGCCCGTGTAATAGGGCGTGGTACTGGTTGAGTCGGGGCCGGGGACCGGCGTGCCGCTGGTGTTCAACTGGGTGAAGTTGGGGCCCACGCCCGCGATGCCAGCGATACCGCTCAGGCAACGCTGTTCCACCACCGGGTTGCCGGTCAGACCGAAGTTGATGTCGCAGGGGTCGGTGTAGGTCGTGAAGCTCTGCAGGGAGCCGCCGTACAGGTTCGCTATCGACGGCGCGCGGAAGCCCGTGCCGTAGCTGGCGCGGACCAGCAGGTCGTCGATCGGCTTCCACGACAATTTGTATTGATTGTTATTGGTGTCGCCAAAGTTGCTGTAGTGCGAGAAGCGATGCGCGACGTCGAGATCCAGCAGTTGTGCACCAGCCAGATCCTTCAGTAGCGGAAAGTTGAGTTCGGCATAGGCCTCGTTGAGGCCATACGAACCCTCGCCGACATTCTGCTGCAGGTTGGTGTTGAGACCTTGCTGCGTATACACATCGGGCGTGGCGCCGCCGGAGATGTCGCGGTGGTCCGCGCCCGCGGCAAAGGTCGCGTCGCCGCTACCCATGGACTGCGGGAAGGTGAACATGTCACCGGTCAGGTTGACATCGAAATTGCGCATCTCGCTGAAGGAGCGAGTGCCGGCGACGATGTTCAGGTAATTGCTCTCAGCCGGGGTAATGCCGCCAGCGCCGGAGAACGGATTGAGCGGTACGCAGCCGGCGATCACGTTGCCCGGGGTGCCACATTGCACCACACCGTTGGCGCCGAGGAAGGACGGCCCCAAGGCCTGTTCCAGGTTGACCAGGTTGAGGTTGCCCGGACCGAAGCTGGACTGGTCGTAACGGAAGTCACTGTAGTTCGCGTTCCAGTTGAACAGGTTTTGTCCGAGCGAGAAGTTGCCTTCCAGGCCGACGCGGAAACCTTCTTGCTTGATCTGGTTGTCGACGAGGCGGTCGGGATATTGCAGCGGCAAAGTGAACTGCAGATTATTTCCCGGCAGCGGGTTGTAATAGCTGTTCGAGGACAGCGTCGGGAAATAGGTGGCCGGGAAAGCGCCGGGCGGCAAGCCCAGCGCCGCTGCCAGATTCGCGCCGTTGGCCGGCGTCAGCGAACTCAGCGGATAGCCGCCGATGCTGACGAAGGAATTGTTGGTGTTGTAGGTGCCGGTGAAATTGGCGGTGATGTTGTCGGTCACCTCGTAATCGCCCTTCAACGTATACGAACGCAGCCGGCTGTCCGGCAACAGTGTGTATTGGGGGGCCGAGTCGACGTAGTCGTTGCTGTAGTAGGGCGACGGATATTGCACGCCGAAGGTGCTGACATGGTAGTTGTCGATGTCTTGGCCATTTTGGCCCATGTTGACGGTGATTGGGCCGTTGGCCAGCTGCGACAGGTTCACCGGGGCGCCGGTGATGGGATTGAGTGCGCCGGTGATTGTTCCGTAGGGCGCCTGGCCCTGCGCCGTCTGGCTCACGCTCTGCGGATACTTCGGGCCGTAGCTGAAGAAGCCGTTTTCGCTGTATGCACGGTCGTTCGCGGTGAGCCCGTCCTGGTTCTGCATGGTCATGTTGAACAGGAACGAACCGCGAGAGAACTTCTTGCCTCCGGTCAGACTCACCTGTCCGGTGTTCCCGTCGTAATGCGGGGCGTACACGCTGTTGTAGGTATCGACCTGCACACCATCGAAATCCTTTTTGGTGATGATGTTGACCACGCCGGCGATCGCATCGGAGCCGTAGATCGCCGATGCACCGTCCTGCAGGATTTCCACATGATCAATGATCGAACTGGGAATCGTGCTCAGATCGGTTTGGCCAAAAATATCCGTAGTCCAGCGCTGACCGTCGACCAGGATCAGGGTGCGCGGTGCGCCCAGGCCGCGCAGGCTGGCGTACTCGCCGACGACATTTCCCAGGGCACTCTGGTTGCTGGTACCGGGGGAGCCTACCGAGGAGACGTTTTGCAGGATCGCACCGACGCTGACGAAACCCTGTTGCTGGATCGCTGCCTGCGTAAGCTCAGTGACCGGCTGCGCTGTTTCGGCATCAACGCTGCGGATCAATGAACCCGTGACGGTGACCCCCTGCAATGTCTGCGCCTTGGCTGGGGTCGTGTTCCCTGCGGGTGGCGTCGTCTGTTGTGCTGCATCCGTCGACGTCGTGGTACTCGATGTGGTTTGAGTTACCTGAGTCGTTGCCGCAGGTGGTGCGGCGGTGCCTTGGGTTTGCGCTATGGCAGCCGTTGCCAGCGCGCAACTTCCCAGCGCCAACGTCATTCGTACCGCCAAGGTGACTTGCTTGTACTGAATGTTCACGATAGCTCTCCCCGACACTGACTGGATCGAACCCGGATGGCGCCCAACCTGAAAGCGCCCGTTTGGAGATGCCCCTTATCATTGACGAACGAGATAGGGCGACATCGATATGCGATGACGACCACAACAAATAGAGTGGGGCGGTTAGACAACGCGCCTACGATTTAACGACCTTCCTCCCCGTTGGATTAGGGATACTCCGGTCATCCGTGACGACCGTGATCGTCTTTGCCGTCGCTGACGGCCGACGATGCAGATGTACGCAATTGCCGGGCGATCTGTCACCTCGTTTTCGCCGCGTTCGACGCTGGCGTTGCACTCCATAGACCCCGTTATATCGAGGCACCCGGCAAGTGCTGGCGAGCCTTCCACAGATGGCTCGGATAAAAAGATTTCACCATTTCGTCGCCCGGGTCAATGAGGTATGCATAAAAAAGGCGTAAAGAAATTGTCTGAAAAAAGGTGTCATGGATAGTTACTGACGTTAGGCAGGCTCCAGCAAAAAGGTGTCTGTGCAAGTTGTTCCGCTAGCCGTCGTGTGCCGAGCTAACAAACCCGAACCTGTTGGCTCAACGGGCTTGAGTGCTCCGAAACCGCGTGGGACGATCACCCTGATGAACAGCCGACCCGCTGCAGCGCAACACCTGCGCGACCTCGCGCGGCTGCGCCGTGTTCGCGACCGGATCGACCGCGAGTACGCGCAGCCGCTGGATGTCGAGGCGCTGGCCCGCGGCGTGCATATGTCGGCGGGGCACCTCAGTCGTCAGTTCAAGCTTGCGTTCGGCGAGTCGCCTTATTCCTATCTGATGACGCGGCGCATCGAGCGCGCGATGGCGATGCTGCGTCGCGGCGACCTCAGCGTCACCGAGGTTTGCTTTGCGGTCGGCTGCGCATCGCTAGGCACCTTCAGTACGCGTTTCACCGAACTGACCGGCGTGCCGCCCAGCGTCTATCGGAGCGACGCGGCGCAGGCGACGGCGGGTATGCCGTCCTGCGTGGCGCGACAGGTGACCCGACCGGTCAGGAATCGAGAAGCGTCGGCTACCGAGCCGGATCTAGCATGACGTCTCCCATCACATCGAGCATGACTGCTATGGACATCAATATTCACGCGAGCTTCCTGCCGCAAACCGACCCGGACGCGTCGCTGATTTTCTATCGCGACGTGCTCGGCTTCGAGGTGCGCAAAGACGTCGGCTACAACGGGATGCGCTGGATCACGGTTGGCCCGCCCGATCAGCCCGGCACGTCCATCGTGCTGTACCCGCCGGCTGCCAGCCCCGGCGTTACCGATGACGAGCGCCGCACCATCGCCGAGATGATGGCCAAGGGTACCTATGCCATCATGTTGCTGGCGACCAGGGACCTGGATGCCGCTTTCGAGCGGATACAGGCCAGCGGTGCCGAGGTTGTCGAGGAGCCTACTGAGCAGCCGTACGGCGTTCGCGACTGTGCCGTGCGCGATCCCGCGGGCAACCTGCTGCGCGTGCAGGAGCGGCCATGAGCCGCTATGAGCCACTTCGCGATCGCGGTTCAATGCGCGATGCCATCGTGGGCAAAGCGCTCGAATAACGGCCGGGCGACGGCAGGATTAGCGCAGCGGTGCTGTCGCCGTGTCGCCCGTGCAGGTGATCGGCTGACCGGCATTGTCGACAACCTGCGTAAAGCTTGAGCCGCTGTGGGTGATGACGATGCCACCCTCGCACTGCTGGCTTCGGTCCAACTTATAACTTGCCTGGACGCGTAGTTCTTCCTGCTGTTGCTGGTTGAGGCGTATAGCCTGCGCCGCCTGATATTGGCGCGCCTGCTCATCCACCTGCTGGTACGTATTGGACAGGTCCTCGCGCCGCTGCTTCAGATCGGCAGCCAGCCGTGCCTGGTCTTGCTGGGCTTGGGCTCTGGCCTGTTCCGCCTGCAACATGGCGGTGCGGGCGGAATCCCGCGTGATCTCGTCGGCCTTGCGCGCCGCGAGGTATTGGGAAAGTCCATTCCAGGCAAACGCCGCGACGATCACACCCGCCACGGCGGCACCGATTTTCCAGGACAACGGCATCGCCATTACATCCAGCCCCCAGTAGTTGTGGAACAGCCTGCACCATCCAACTCCCGACGTAACCCTGTGGCGAGTCGGTTGGCAGAGTCTAGCTGTGAAAAATGCTGTCGGGGTAACGGGGCGGGCCGCCGACTACGGCGGCTGAAGTGGGCTTGCCGCATCAGGCCGCGCTGGTATCCGGGTGGCGCACCATCTGGCGGATCTCGCAGTCGATTTCCCAGCCATCGCCGTGGACTTCCAGAAAACGCCTGCTGGCGTGGAGCGCTTCATCCATCGATGGTGCTTCAATGATGGCGTAGCCGCCGATCACTTCCTTGGCCTCGGTGAACGGGCCGTCGGTCTGGCTGATCTTTCCGCGCGAGAGCTTGAGGCGCGCGCCTTCGGCGGTAGGCCTCAACCCTGCGGTATCGACGAGGATGCCGGCCTTGGTCATCTCCTCCATCAGCTTGCCCATGTCATTCATGAGTCGCTGGTCTGGCTGCCTGGCGGTGTTCTCGTTGATCCGGATTATCGAAAGGAATTGCATCGGCTCATCTCCATGGATTGAAAGGGCGCAACCAGGTGCGGGGAGCAGTTGTCTGCATCAGCATCCTGGCTACCTATGCAACGAATGGGCGCTGACTGGATCGACATTTCTGTTGGATATTATTTCTGGCCGGTCGAGGGCGCACCGGGCGATCGGCCAAGCGCAGCCGTCCAATCATGCGGGCGAGTGCACTCTGCTCCGAGTTTTGGCAGAGTAGCGGGATTCCTCGACGTACTTGCTCGACCTACTTGCCGGAGTCCTCCATGTCCCTTGCCCCACCCGCTGGCTCATCGCTGAGCACGCGCCGCACACTCGCGCGTCTTGCCGTAGCCATATCGCTGGCCCTGGCCGCAGGTGCCGCATGCGCGCAAGAGGTGCGCAGTTCACAGGCGCCAGCGCCGCAGGACACGCCGTATCCGGGCACGATCGCCATTCATGTCGATGCGAGCGACACATCGCAGGGCATCTTTCAGGTGCACGAGACCATTCCAGTCACGGCAGGCGCGTTGACGCTGCTGTATCCGCAATGGATTCCCGGCAACCATTCGCCGAGCGGCCCGATCGCCATGCTCGCGGGCGTCAAGCTGAGCACGGGCGGTAAGCCGCTGGAATGGACGCGTGACAAGTACGACGTATACGCGTTCCACCTGGACGTGCCTGCGGGAGTCTCCAGTATCGACGCAGTCTTTCAGTATCTGTCCGGCCGCAGTGATAGCGACGGTACGATCGAGATGACCGGCAGCATGCTGGATCTGTCGTGGAGCGAGGTGTCGCTGTATCCGGCCGGGCACTACTCGCGCGACATCACGTTCGCGCCTAGCGTGACCTTGCCCAAGGGCTGGCAGTTCGGCACGGCGCTGGAACGTGCTGATCAGAATTCCGCGTCGTCGGGCGATACCACCAACTTCAAGCCGGTGCCGTACAACACGCTGGTCGATTCGCCGATCTATGCCGGTCGCTACTTCAAGCGCGTTGATCTCAATCCGGGCGGCAAGGCACCGGTGCATCTGGACATCGTCGCCGATGCGCCGAAAGATCTGGACATGACGCCGCAGCAGCTGCAGGTGCATCGCGCGCTGGTGGCGCAAGCGTTGGCGTTGTTCGGCTCGTATCACTACAACCATTACGACTTCCTGTTTTCGCTGTCGGACCAGTTGAGCGAAAACGGGCTGGAGCACCACCAGTCCAGCGAAGACGGCCTGGGTGCCGACTACTTCACCGGGTGGGCCGACGGTGCGCCCGATCGTGACCTGCTGGCGCACGAGTACACGCACTCGTGGAACGGAAAATTCCGTCGGCCGGCTGATCTGTGGACGCCCAATTTCAACGTGCCGATGGGCGATTCGCTGCTGTGGGTGTACGAAGGGCAGACGCAGTACTGGGGCTATGTGCTGACGGCGCGCGCTGGCATGTGGACACCGCAGCAGTTTCGCGATGCGCTGGCCATGACGGCGGCCGATTACGATCGCAATCGCGCGGGATTCGACTGGCGATCGATCCAGGACACCACCAACGACCCGACCGCTGCCGAGCGCTCGGCGCTGCCGTATCGCAGCTGGCAGATGAGCGAGGAGTACTACAGCGCCGGGCAGATGATGTGGCTGGAGGTAGATGCCAGGATTCGCGCACTGACGCACGACAGCAAATCGCTGGATGATTTCGCGCGCACATTCTTCGGTGTCGACAGCGGCAGCGTTGTTACCAAGACCTACACCTTCGACGATCTGGTGGCGGCGTTGAACAGCGTGGCGAAGGATGACTGGGCAACGTTCCTGCGCTCGCGGGTGAACGCGCACAAGGCGCCGCTGGATGGCCTCGAAGACACCGGCTGGAAGCTGGTCTACACCGACCAGGAAAGCGAGTACGAGAAGCAGTACGACAGCCAGACGGAATCAGCCCGCCATCTTTACAACTTTACCTCGTCGATCGGCCTGACCATGGACAAGAAGGGAGGGATCAGCGACGTGCGCTGGAAGGGCCCGGCATTCAAGGCCGGCGTCACCACCGGTGCAACGCTGGTCGCTGTGAATGGCCAGGCTTATACCAGCGACGTATTGCAGGATGCGATCACTGCGGCCAAGGGCGGCAACTCACCGATCCAGCTGTTGCTCAAGTACCAGGATGAATACAAGACCGTGCCGGTGGACTACCACGATGGCTTGCAGTATCCGCATCTGGTCCGCGTCGATAGCACGCCGGATTACCTGAGCCAGATCATTGCGGCGCGCAAATAGAGAGCTAGCTAGCCCGGACACTTGGCGGTACGGAGGGCGCTTCTCAAAGAAGCGCCCTCTGCGTTTTGCGGGTCTGGAAACTAAAGGGTCAGCTCAGAGTGGATTGATTGCGGCGTCCATGCGGTCCCCGAGTGCCTTGTTGAGCAACACGCCGTACAGGGTAAACGAAGGCGGACGTTGATTTGTATCAGGCTTAACCCACGGCCAAGCATCAAGATGAAGATCAGAAAGATCCCCATTCAACTCGGATGCGGCGGCTACTGCGTGTCCTTGAACTGGATGTAGGCCAGTGCGCCCTTACTCCCCTGAGACCATTCTTCTTCATCTGTTGAGTACTTCACTTGCGGCAGGCTGAGCTGCATCGACGTCTCGGGACCCGTTGATGGATCGAAATCAAGGGTTATGCCGGGTATGACTTGAAAAACGTCAGCTTCGCTAATGTTGCTCACTCCACCTATCGAGGATGCACTTATGAAAAAGCACTTTCCGCCCGCGTTGTTACTGATTGCTTCCATGGGATTCTCGGTGTTGGTCGCGCATGCGGCGGATACCGCGTCGGCCGCCGATCAGGCGTTTATCGCCAAGGTCAGCCAGGGCGGCATGTTCGAGGTGGCTGCCGGTCAGCTTGCTGCGGATCAGGCCGACAAGCAGGACATCAAGGACCAAGGCGCCACGGAAGCACACGACCACAAGCTGGTCGGTGACAAGCTGAAGTCGATCGCCTCCAATGCCGGCGTGACGTTTTCGGATTCGCTGAATCCCGCCTTCCAGAAAGAACTGGATGACTTGAAGGCGCTGTCCGGTAATGCGTTCGACAAGGCCTATCTGCAAGACATGGAGGCAATCCACGCCAAGGACGGGGCAGCCTTCGCGAAAGAAGCCACGTCGGGATCCGATCCGAAACTCAAGACTTTTGCCACCGAGACGCATCGCATCGTGGTGCGCCATGTCGGCGAGCTGAAGGCGCTTGGCGCTTCGTAATTCGACAAGGTTCGGAGTACCAGGCTAAGGGGCACTGCCACGGCGTTGGAGCTGCATGCGGTTTGCGCCATACGCTCGCCCGGATAAGTGCCGATGGCGATCTGGGAAATCTCCAGGTACAGCTGTCCGCCAACCAGGAAAGTGCACTCAGGAAAGGGCATCCTGACTCCGATTTTTCGGTCACGGCAATGATGCAGAGGGCGCTTCTCGAGGAAGCGCCCTCTGCATTTTTGCGAGTGGAGAGGCTAAGTGGCCAGTTCAAAGTGCATTGCTATCTTGGTTCGTTTTTGGCGCCATGGGGCATCAGGCGCAAGCCGCTACTTCGGCATACATCGATGTGCGCAAACAGCTGCGCACGCCCATTGCGGAAGGTGACGCGGAGGTCGCGTAGGCACCCGCCGGTGGGGACATCGAAGGTCATCGAGCTCAGGCCGCCCTGCAGCGACTGACTGAGGGCGATGTCATGGAAGGCATCGCCGTCGGCGGGCGCGATGGCGAGCGCGGTGATGCTGTCGAATGTGGCATTCACCAGATCGAAGTGCCGTGCGGGGGTGAGCCTGGCGTCGGCGTGCGCGGCGCTGGCTGACGAAATGAGCAGGTTGCCAAGTGCGATGGCAAGTGTGGCGATGAGGGGGGTGGCGCGTGTCGGATTCATGGCGGGGGCTCCGGCTGAGATGAGGTGCCGCCGGAGCTCGCGCACACGGTCGACACCTTGATATGGCCGGATGTGGATGCCCCGCGAAAGCGGTTCGGGACGAATCGTCGTGACGCGGTGGCGAATCGTAGCGGCAGCGCGAATTGCCTTTTCAGCGCCGTGCACTGCGCCTACGATGGCTGTTCCAACCCAGGGGACACCCCGCGATGATGGTTCGCCTCGGCAACACGCAGATCGGTCTATTCCGCTATCTCGGCCTGTGGGGGGCTGTGGTGGTGGTGTTTGCGCTGCAGGGGTTCATGCACGACGCGATGAGCGGGCATACGTGGTCGATCTTCGATTACCTGCGCTGGTCGATCATCCAGTGGTATACATGGGCGGCATTGGCGCCGTTGGTCTTTCGACTGGCGGCGAAGTATCCGATCCAGTCGCCGGTACGCCTGCGCGGGCTGGGTATGCAATTGCCGGCGAGCGTGGGCATGACGCTGCTGGCGATGTTCATTGGCGCATTCGTGTCGACCGCGTTCGAGCCCAGTTCGTTAGGCGAGCAGCTCTGGCAATTTCTCGGCCAGCATTTCGCCACCGGCTTGTTGACCTACTGGTCACTGTTTGCGATTCAGCAAGCCATGCAGTTTCATGCTGAAAAGACCCGTCGGGAAGTCGAGGCGAGCCAGCTGGCGACGGAGTTGGCGCAGTCACGCCTGCGTGCTCTGAAGTCGCAACTTCAGCCACACTTCTTATTCAACACGCTGCACGCGATCGCAACGTTGCTGGACGAGGACGCGCTTTCTGCCGAAGACATGCTGCTGCGCCTGAGCGACCTGCTGCGTGCGTTTCTCGAAGACTACGACGGTCAGGAAATCAGCCTGCGGCGAGAGCTGGTGCTGCTGGATCTATACCTCGGCATCCAGCGTATACGCTTCAAGGATCGCCTCACCACGCAAATCTACGTCGCCCCGGATACGTTGGATTGCGCTGTGCCCAGTCTGATCCTGCAGCCAATCGTGGAGAACGCCATAACCCATGGGCTCAGCAAGCGCATCGGTGTCGACTGCATCGAGGTCGAAAGCCGTCGCGAGGGTGACACTTTGTGTATCGATGTGCGCAACCGCAACAGCACGCTGGAAGCGGGGGCTGCATCGGCGTCGGGGCATGGTATCGGCCTCTCGAACACCGAGTTGCGCTTGCGCGAACTGTACGGCAACGTTGCGCAGGTGCGCCTGGAGATGATCTGGCCCGAAGGTGTGATCTGCCGGCTTCGCTTGCCGTTTCGAGAGATCGAAGAATCTGATGAAGCGCCCGAGGTCGCGTCCGCGTGAGCATCGCTACGCTTGTCGTAGACGACGAGCCGATCGCGCGCCATGCCATCGTGCGCCTACTGCGGGATGATCCCGATATCGAGCTATTGGCCGAGTGCGGGGATGGCGCGTCGGCGGTCGAGGCGATACGCAGCCAGTCGCCAGACCTGGTTTTTCTGGACATCCAGATGCCTGCTCTCAATGGCATGGACGTGGTGGCGACCATCGGCGCGCAGCGTATGCCGGCGACAGTGTTTGTCACCGCCTTTGAGCAGTACGCGGTACGGGCGTTCGAGGCGAACGCGGTGGACTACCTAGTGAAGCCGTTTAGCCGGGAGCGTTTCGCGGACACGCTGCGGCGGGTGAAAGCGCGGCTATCGAACGGCGAGGGTGTGGGCGGGCCCGCTTCGGTGCGGATCCTGCAGGCGCTCGATGCCCTGCGCCAACGCGACGACTACATCCAGCGCATTCCCGTGCGCATCGACGAACACATCAGCTTCATCAACGTCGATGACATCGTGTGGATCAAGGCCAGCGGCAACACCGTGCAGATCCATCTGGCCAGCGGCGTCCATGAAATGCGCGAGACCATGAGCGCAATCGCTGCGCGTCTGGATCCGCGGCATTTTGCGCGCGTTCACCGCTCGGCGATTATCAACGTGCGCCGGATCCAGGCTATCCATCCGTGGTTCAACGGCCACCACGTCGTCACCATGGATACCGGCCAGAAGCTACGCATGAGTCGCTACCAGCACGAGACTTTTCTGCGTCTGGTTTCGGCTCGTGGTGGGAAAACAGCGGAATAGCAAGCAAGAAGAAAGCTTTTTATTGGAAGGCTCGGCCGGTTTGGGTGACGCGGCACTGGACCTGGCATCGCCCGTCCGTAGGGCAAGAGGCATATGCGCTCTGACTCCGCTTTTGGCAAAGTAGGGGAGTGCACGATCTATTCGCTCGATCCACTTGCCGGAGTCCTCCATGCCCCTTGCCCCTCTCGCTGGCTTACCGACCCGCACGCGCCACTCGGTTGCGCGTCTTGTCGTAGCCATATCGCTGGCCCTCGCAGCTGGCACCCTAGGCGCGCAGGAGACGCGGGCCGATCAGGTGCCGCCGCCGCAGGACACGCCGTACCCCGGCACGATCACCCTTCAGGTCGATGCCAGCGATACGGTGCAGGGCATCTTTCGCGTGCACGAGACGATTCCGGTGTCGGCTGGCGCATTGACGCTGCTGTTCCCGCAGTGGATTCCCGGTAGCCACTCGCCGAGCGGCCCGATCTCCATGCTCGCCGGTCTCAAGCTCAGTGCCAACGGCAAGCCGTTGATGTGGAAGCGCGACAAGTACAACGTGTACGCCTTCCATCTCGACGTGCCCGAGGGTGCTACTACTCTCGATGCGACATTCCAGTATCTGTCGAGTCGCAACGACAACGGTGGGTTCGAGATCACCGACCGCATGATGGACATGGAATGGAGCAACGTGGCGCTGTATCCAGCCGGCTATTTTTCGCGCGGCATCACCTTCGCGCCCAGCGTGACGCTGGCGCATGGCTGGCAGTTCGGCACCGCGCTGGAGACTGCCTCGCAGTCAGGTGACACCACCACGTTCAAGCCGGTGACGTTCAACAATCTGGTCGATTCGCCGATCTACGCGGGTGAGTACTTCAAGCGTGTCGACCTCAACCCCGGCGGTGATGCGCCGGTGCACCTGGACATTGTTGCCGACGCGCCCAAGTACCTGGAGATGACGCCCGAGCAGTTGAGCGTGCATCGCGCGCTGGTGACGCAGGCGGTGAAGCTGTTCGGCTCGCACCACTACGACCACTACGACTTCCTGTTCTCGTTGTCCGATCAGTTGGGCGCCAACGGCACGGAGCATCACCAGTCCAGCGAGGACGGCATGGGTGCCGATTACTTCACGGCGTGGAAGGAAGCCGCGCCTGGCCGCGACCTGCTGGCGCACGAGTACACGCATTCCTGGAACGGCAAATTCCGCCGTCCGGCTGACCTGTGGACGCCCAACTTCAACGTGCCCATGGGCGATTCGCTGCTGTGGGTATACGAGGGACAGACGCAGTACTGGGGTTACGTGCTGACCGCGCGCGCCGGCATGTGGACGCCGCAGGATTTCCGCGATGCGCTGGCGATGACCGCCGCCAATTACGATCGAAACCGCGAAGGTTTCCAGTGGCGCACTCTGGAAGACACCACCAACGATGCAACTGCCGCACACCGTTCGGGCCTACCGTACCGCAGCTGGCAGATGAGTGAGGATTACTACAGCGGCGGGCAGATGATGTGGCTGGAAGTGGACGCCAAGCTGCGCTCTCTGACGCACGACAGCAAATCGCTGGACGATTTCGCGCAGGCGTTCTTCGGTGTCGACAATGGCAGCTACGTGACCAAGACCTACACCTTTGACGACGTGGTGGCAGCCCTGAACGGCGTGGCCAAATACGATTGGGCGGCGTTCCTGCACGCGCGCGTCGATGCGCTCAATCCCCCACTGGGAAATGGCATCGCGGCTACGGGCTGGAAGCTGGTCTATACCGATCAGGAAAGTGCCTACGAGAAGCAGTACAACATGCGGCCGGAACCAGCACGCCATCTGTTCAACTTCGCCTGGTCGATCGGCCTGACGATGAACGACAAGGGACAGGTCAACGACGTGCGCTGGGACGGACCGGCGTTCAAGGCCGGCGTCAGCACGGGCGCTACCCTGGTCGCGGTAAACGGGCAGACCTATTCGAATGATGTGCTGAAGGGCGCGATCACGGCGGCCAAGGACAGCAAGACGCCGATCAAGTTGCTGCTGAAATACCAGGGCGGCTATCGCACGGTGTCGGTGGACTACTACGATGGCTTGCAGTACCCGCATCTGGTGCGCATCGAGGGCACACCGGATTACCTGAGCCAGATCATCGCCGCGCGCAAGTAGGGCGGTCTGCCCTCAGTGCGAAAGGGCGCGCTTCGAAGAGCGCGCCCTTTTTGCTGTTAGACACCGTTCGCCCTGAGCGTCGGCACGCAGGGCCGAACTCGAAGGGCTGCCCTTCGACTTCGCTCCGCTACGCTCAGGGCGAACGGATATGGGCGATCAGAAAAGACGACGTCCGTCATCGCGCCCGGACTACTTGCCGGTGCTGTCCTGTTGCTCGAGCGCCTTGACCGCATCAAGTGTCTCCTGGACATGCTTGGTGGGGCTGAGGTCCGAATAGACATAGGCGATCTTCCCCGACGGGGCGATCACGTACGAGGTGCGATCGGACCAGCCGGGCTTTTGCTTCAGCAGTGCGTCATAGGCCTTGGCAATCTTCGCGCCGTCGTCCGCAGCGACCGGAAACTTGCCGCTGCAGTGGTCGGCTTCTTTCGAGAAAGCCGCTAGGTCCGCGAGGTTGCCCGCGGTGACACCGATTACCGTGGCATGCTGCGCCGTGAATTGATCGATCGCCTGCGAGAACAGGTGGGCCTCGATGTTGCAGCCCGAGGTGTGCGGAGCAGGGAAGAAGTAGACCACCACGGGGCCTTTCTTCAGGGCGTCGGCGAGCTTGTACGTGAATGGCTGGCCGGCGAGATAGGCCGGCGCGGAAAAGTCGGGCGCCTGTGTGCCTACCGTCAGCGCGGCGAACGCTGGCAATGCGAGGGCGGCGCTGCAGACCAGCGAGAGGGCTGCAAACTTCAACAAGGGCTTCATGGGCGTGGTTCCTGGGGGAGAGGACTGATCGATCTTCAGACTTATACGCTAGAAGTGGGACGGAAGTTACAGTCGTAAAAGCGTGCCGGCACATGGCTCAGCGCCGTGTCGCCAGCACGCCGTCCAGCGCGAGCTGCGCCTTGAAGCCGGCCTTCTCCAGCCGCTTTTCCACTTCGCGCGGAACATCGCGGCCGCTGGTGAGCTTGTTTGGGCTGCCGGTGTAGTGAAACAGGCGCCCGCCGCGGCGCAGCACGCGAGCCAGCTGGCCGTAGAACGCCTGCGAATAGAGCTCGCCGGCGATGCCAAAGCGTGGCGGGTCGTGCAGCACTGCGTCCATCGAGGCCTCGGCGACCTGCGCGATCGCCTGTGATACGTCGGCGTGGGTGAGTTGCAGGCGGCCGCCGCTGGCGGGCGCATCCGGGTCTGGCGACCACGGGTTGAGCGTGCGCAGCCACAACACGTCGGCGTTCTTCTCGAACGAGTCGATGCGTGCCACGCCCGCTTCCAGACAGCATGCCGCGAAGTAGCCCAGGCCGCCGCAGGTATCGAACACCACTTTGCCGCGTGGCTCGATCAACCCGACCTTGCGGCGCGCGTCATCCAGTGGCGACTCTTTTGACGTGGGCAGCATCTTGATGCCGTCGATCTCGAACGTGGGCGCACCCCACTCGGTGGGTACGAGCTTGATCAGCGAGCCCGAATAGCGCGACACCGGCGCGAACTCATCGCCGTCCCAGACATAGATCGTGCGGTCCTTCAGCTTGTCGGGATAGGGATAGTGCTGTCCCCGCCATTGCCAGCTGTCTGCGTCCAGCGGCGCGGTTCCGTTTGAGCGACCCAGATCCAGCGAGCCGGTCCATTCGCCCGCACCGGCATCGCGTGCAGCCCGCAGCGTCTCGGCGATGGGATGCGTGAGCAGGGGGCCGGAATAATGCGACACGACGGGCAATCTCCTGGGGCGGCGGGCGCCGGGCAGCGGCGGCTTGCCGCAACGCAACGAAGGGCGGCATCGTAACCTACTGGGATGTCTGGCGCGGAATGCCTGGCGGTGGCAGGAAGTCGCTATGAGCCACCTTGGTCCCTGAGCCACGTCGATCGATCACACTCGCTTTGATCGGGCTGCCGGTCATCGGAACAGGCGCCGAGGGGGCTTCCCCTCAGCGCCTGTTCGACTTCAGCTATCAGCGATCATGGGTGTTCAGTTGGACTCGGTAAACTGGATCGACGGCGTCGATCCGCCCGAGGCGGTGCAGCTGCCTAGGTTCAAGTTGTTGGTTTCTCCGGTCGAACCGGAATTCGCCGCACATGTTGGCGTCGCGGTACTTCCATCGCTCACCGCGACGTTTACCTTGATCGTCGAACCGGAGTTGAATACAGCTTCCGATCCGCCCGCGTTGCCGACGACATTGAACTCCGTCTCGTCCCAGGCAGTGGCCAGATCGAGCACGCTATCCTTCGCGCTGATCGTGTAGGCGGTGCTTCCATTGGTGAAGACCACCTTGTCATTGCCACTGGCTGTGGCACTTCCCGAGAGCTTCAGATTCGCAAGCTGGGTAATCGGTACGTCAGGCGCCGTTACGGCGGAGCTGTTCTTGTAGCAATCACCGGAGCCATCGCTGCCAAATCCGCTTGGGCAGCTGTTGCCATAGCCGAGCAGCCAGTACTGCATGAAAACAGCTGCCTCCCCCTGAGTCTGGTAATCCGGGGAATAAATGAATTGCTGCCAGACCGTGCAGCCGGAGTGACTTTTACAAGCGGCGGTGGTCGCGTTGTAATTCGAATTGACCTGGAGGGTGTATTCATTCGGACCAAGGATGCCGCCGTCACCGAATGCTGGAACACCTACGCTTTTTTCGGATGTCACGCCCGTAACCGACGGAAAAGTTCCGACCGTGCTGCTGATCAACCCCGAAACCTTGATGGCATAGTCATCGCCATTGCCCGTGGTTTGAGAGGCGCCGGCCGCGGCACTAATTCGCCTCGGCAGAGGGTGGAAGCGCGGTTGCACGACGGTGCAGTTCACCTGCTTCCACAGGACGCTGGGGAATGAGGCTTGAAAGCAGCCTTCCGTGGGTGTTTCGACACGCGCCATGTCTGAGCGCCAACTTTCCATGGCCTGTGCTTTTGCCTGGTCAACGACATCGTCGACGGCAGGGCTGGCAAAAGCGGTTGGAAGCCACGCTGCACTAACGAGACTCGCAACAATCGCGATCCTGACCATTTGACGCGTGCCAAAAGCCTTATTCGATTGCATTATTTTCTCCAGTGGAAGCAAAGTGTTGTGGTCGTCGGACTTGGATTATCCAAGCCCACGGTTTGCCCAAAACAAAATACAAACTGGATTCCCCAATCCCTGTCACCAGGCGATGGCGACCGCCTTACGCTAATGACTATCGCCGCCTATGGGTAGCTGCAAGTTATTACGTAGGGTTTGATTGAAGGAAAATAATTTCAAAATATTCGGAGCACGTGCGTTTAGATCGAGACAGTCAAGTCTTCTCCCTGCATCCATCCGATCTCGTGAATTCGACACTCCCCCTTTTCCGTCGAAGGGCACAGGCCTATGCTGTGGTGGTTGCGGCGAATGCCGCGTTGCTCCGGAGTTGTGCCATGACGAAGAAATTCACTAAGTGGTTGCCGACGCTCCTGCTGGCTATCGCGTTGCCCGTCGTCGCCCAAGCGGCTGATGCCGATAGCGCAGTGGCCAAGCAGATGGGCACGGCCAGCGCGCACGCTGGTATGGCGCTCGGTGCGGCGGATCTGAAGTTGGCGCATACGCATCTGCACCACGTCATCAACTGTCTGGTCGGGCCGTCCGGCAAAGCGTTCGATGCCCAGGAAGAGGACCCCTGCAAAGGCATGGGTCAGGGTGCCATCGTCGATGCCAAGGGCGATGCCGCCAGCGAGGCCCAATTGCACACGGCGTTGACCCAGGCCGAGCATGGTGTGAAGACCACGACGCTGGACGATGCACACGCCGACGCACAGAAGGTTTTGAATACTCTGCAGGCGAAATAGCGGCTAGCGCGCCCATGGGGACCAGCGTCGCGGGCAGTGAAGCTTTCTGACGGGTGCCGCACGCTTTGCGGTTGCGCGATACTCCGATCATGAACAGATTCCTGCTTGGCCTGTGTTGCCTATTCCTGGTTGCCACCGCCCACGGCGCCGATATACAGGCACCCGCGGCGCGCACCATCGTGCTAGTGCGGCACGGTTATTACGCGCCCGATCCAGCCTTGGGTGATCAACCGGGACCGCATCTGGCGCCGATCGGCGTTGCGCAGGCGCAACTGGTGGGCGCGCGCCTGGCAGGGCTGCCGATGCATTTCGACGCGATGTATGTCAGCCCGGTGCAGCGAGCGCGGGATACGGCGGCGATCATTGCCGCCGATTTCCCGGGACGTCATTTCGACGTGGTCGACGACCTTGCCGAATGTATGCCGCCGACGCGGCGGGTCGAAGCCATGGCCCACGAAAAGCCCAAAGATCTGGCGGCCTGCCAGGCCCGGCTCGATCGGGTCTTCGCTCGATACTTCAAACCTGCCTTTGGCAGCGAGCGCACCGAACTGTTCGTATGCCACGGCAACGTGATCCGCTACCTGGTTACGCGCGCGCTTGGCGTTGATACCAAGGCATGGCTGGAAATGTCGGTGGGCAATGCCAGTATCACCGAGATCCGTGTCGAGGCCGATGGCAGGTTCAAGGTCATCGCCGTCGGTGATGTCGGGCATCTGCCACCCAGCATGCTCACGGGGGCGACCGGCGACAGCGAACACAGCCTGGCGATCCCGCCGTTGCCCGATCATTGATGGGTTTGGCGCGAGAGCTGGCGCCCGCTGCGCATCCCGATGCGATGCGGTCGCCGACCCGACCACGCGCCCTTCACGACTGAGGCCGCTACTGGGCACCCCGAATAACCCGTTACCCCTCACGTCATCCCTGCGAAGGCAGGGATCCAGCGCCCTTGCTCTTCAAGAACTTGAGGTCGCTGGGTGACCAGCTTCGCCGTTGAAAAGCGCCTCCTGCCTCCGCAGAAATGGTGAGCAAAGAGCAGTTCTTCGAGACCCCCATCGCGCCGTTACGCGTGCCTTACACGTAACCTTGAGCCGCTTTGATTCGAAATGCACCAGTGTGCCGATTGGGTTCGCCTGGCTGACCCCAATCTATGCACGAACCCATCCCATCGGGCGATATGTCGGTCTGGATCAAGTGGTCGGTTCAAACCGGGGTCGTTGCCTGAAGCAGGAGTAGCCCATGAGCACGTACAGCAAGAACCCCGATGCCATCGCGAAGCTCTCGCCGGAGCAGTATCGCGTCACCCAGCAAAGCGCCACCGAGCGTCCGGGGACTGGTGAATACCTGGACAACAAGGAGCCGGGCATCTACGTCGACATCGTGTCGGGCGAGCCGCTGTTTGCCTCGTCCGACAAGTTCGAATCGGGATGCGGCTGGCCGAGCTTCACCAAGCCGATCGAGCCGGCCAACGTCAACGAGTTGAAGGACGGCACACACGGCATGATCCGCACCGAAGTGCGCTCGGCGCACGGTGACAGTCATCTCGGGCACGTCTTTCCCGACGGCCCACGAGATCGCGGCGGGCTGCGCTACTGCATCAACTCTGCATCGCTACGTTTCGTCCACCGCGATGACATGGAAGCCGAGGGTTACGGGGCCTATCTGGATCAGGTGGAGGATGTCCGATGAGCAACGAACGTGCGGTGCTGGCAGGTGGCTGCTTCTGGGGCGTGCAGGATATGCTGCGCCGGTATCCTGGCGTGATCGCCACTCGCGTGGGTTACACCGGCGGGGACGTGCCCAACGCGACGTACCGCCATCACGGCAGCCACGCGGAAGGTATCGAGATCATTTTCGACCCGTCCAAGCTGAGCTACCGCTCGCTGCTGGAATTCTTCTTCCAGATCCACGATCCGTCCACGCTGAACCAGCAGGGCAATGATCGCGGAAGCGCGTATCGATCGGCGATCTTCTATACCTCCTCGGAGCAGAAGCAGATTGCCGAAGACACCATCGCCGATGTGGATGCATCAGGTCTGTGGCCCGGCAAGGTGGTGACGGAATTGGCGCCCGCCGGCGACTTCTGGGAAGCCGAGCCCGAGCATCAGGATTATCTCGAGCACTATCCCAACGGCTATACCTGCCACTTCATCCGGCCCGGCTGGAAGCTGCCACATCGCTAGCACGCCAAAGATCTGGCTCAGTCCGCATGTAGAGTTGGGGAACTACCTATGTCATCTATCTGTATCGTCGGACGCAGCAGCTCGCACTTCACTCGCCTCGTGCGCATATTTGCGCTGGAGCTTGGCGTGGTCTCCGAGTTCGCTCCGGTCTACGACCTGTCATTGCTGGACGCGCGCGACTACGCGGGAAATCCTGCGCTCAAGCTGCCCGTGCTGAAGATGGGCGATGAGGTGATTTTCGGTGCCGAGAACATCTGTCGTGCGCTTGCCGATGCTGCGCCGGAGCATCGGCGGATCACCTGGCCGGAGGAAGTGCGTGGTGTGCAGGCGCGTAATGCGCAGGAGCTCGTCTGGCATGCCATGCAGGCGCAGGTGCAGCTCGGCTTTGGTACGCAGATCGCGATGTTGCCGGCGGACAGCGTCTACTTCGTCAAGGCGGACACGGGACTGCGTAACGTGCTGGAATGGCTCGATGAAAGGGTAGGGCCGATCATGGATGCTCTGCCGCCGCGCGACCTCAGCATGCTGGAGGCGTCGCTGTTCTGCCTTATCGAGCACCTGGCATTCCGCACGACGGTTCCCCTGACGCCCTACGACCGCCTGACCACATTCGCACGCACGTTCGGCAAGCGGGTGTCGGCGCAACAAACACCGTACATGTTTGATGTGCCGCCCGGCAGCTGAAAGATGGTCTGAACAATTTCACAGTTCGTCATTCCTGCGTAGGCAGGAGGCGCCTTTCAACAGCGAAGCCGGTCATCCAGCGCCTTCAAGTCACAGCAAAGGCGCCGCTGGACCCCGGCCTGTGCTGGGGTGACGACTTGCTGAGATGATCCCCCAAGGCAACCTGGCTCAACTTGCCCGGCTCTACGAAAACACGAGTGAGATTCCCCTCTCGCAAGAGCGTTCCAGGCGCCCTGTTTCCCGCAACTTCCTGCGCATTATTTTGGGCGGCCAAATGCGGTATGTTTACTACCAGTTCGCCGCGCAAGTTGGCCGTTTCCATGGCCATCTGCCGGCTTTCACCATGATTTGCCCGGGGAGATCTTCCGCATGCGCAACCTCAGCCTTTCAGGCATCCTGCTACTGAGTGCGCTGGGAAGCGCGTCGGCCATGGCCGCGGGGTCGGTGGGTCCGTATTACGGCAGCAATTACCAGATACTCCAGCAGGTACTGGATACCGAATACGCTGCCAGTCCGACCCTTCCGCGCATGATGTCGAAGAACGACTTCAACGGGGTCGTCAATTGCTCCTATGGCTACAACAAGCTGGGCGCGCGCTACAGCAACGTCGATTTTTCTGCGGTAGGTTTATCCAGTGCTTTTACCGTCGAAGCCATCAAGGCGGCCGAGCACTGCACGACCGTTCTGGATCAGCACGAAGTACCGATCCAGAATGCGGTGCACTCCTGATAAGGCGAAGGTAAAAAGCCGCCATTCTCCAGGCGTGCCGCTGACCCTTCCTGGAGTTTGGCGCAGGCATGCTGGATGCCAGAGGCTTCTCCCGGCTTGCCTGGGGGAGGCAACAACTCGATAATCAAGTCCGTGGTGCTTGCCGATCGGGGAATCAGGTATCGCTGCGCTACATGGAGTGATCACTTTCAGGGGGAAGCATGAATCTTGATTATCGGTTTGGCCGGCGCCTGCGCGCCGCGCCATGGTTGGTGTTGTCTGTGATGCTTGCGTCGTTGGCTGGCTGCGCCACAACACCGAAGTTCTCTTCTTCGACATCGTCGGTTGGCGTTCAACTCGACAAGATTTATGTCTACTCTTTTCTGGACGTGCGTCAGAACGTGCTGGGTCAGCATTTCCTGGAAGATCTAAAGGTCGAGCTTGACCAGAAATTCGCATCTCATGGTGTCGTCACGGAGCAGCTGTGGTTCCGCGATTCACCAGTGTTCAGCGAGTTTGCCGCGGCAGGTCTTACTAGCGTCATGGTTCCCATTGGCCGGGTGATCGTGGGCAATCGACCTACTGAAGTGCACTTCGGCGCACGCTATCGACTGGTCGCGTTTCCCCTGGAAACAACGGCGGCGGGTTCGTGGAATTTCTATGATTTTCGCTGGGACTTGATCGACGTCACGACCGGCATGAAGGTCTGGACGACGACGTCCCACGCCGGCAAGTTGAATTTCGCGGGGCCTGACGAATATCCGCAGAAGCGCGCAGACATGATTGTCGGCGGACTGATCGGCGAGATGAAAAAGGCGGGTTTCCTGCGCAGCTGATAGTTCGAGAACAGAGGTCGGAATCACTTCCTTTCAGAGTATTTTCTGACCTGCCTTGACCGTTGCGCGATAGGTTGTTCGACATAAGTGGCTCGCCACGTCGGAACTGTTTTTAAGTTGCATGACAAGGAGTTTGAGTCGGTATGGACAAGCGATTTTGGTTCCTGACCCTTCTGTTTTTTTCCTTGGTGGCGGGCGCGTTTTTCTACACTGCTCAACCTGTTTATCTGTTTGTGTTTGTGGCGGTGGCTCCGCTTCTGACGGGCTACATCGCCATCATGGCCAGGTTTTTTTCCAAACGCCTGTCCATGCGAGCAGCGGCGCACGTTTGGGCGGTTTTGCTGTTGGTCATGGTCGGTGGCGAGGGTTGGGCGCACTATTCGAACTCGAAAGCAGCGGATGTTGCGAACGGGTTGCTACCTTTCGCCGTGCACAGTTTTCAGCGCTGGAAGCAGCCAACGGACCCCAATGCAATCAAGCAGCTTTCTGCCTTGGGTGGTGCACAGACGGCGTCCGTGAGCAACCGGGAAATTCTGGATGAGCTTGCAACCGTGATCGTTCAGGAGCGCTGTACGGCCTACGCGCACAATAGGGCGGCGGAAGATACGGGGTGGTCGGGCGTGCTTCGCTCTGACCAGTTGAGCTCCGCGGAAAAAGTTCGCGAGGGGAAACTCGCGGTTGCCAACTATCGAAAGATCATGTGGGGGCGGATCGATGGATTCAAAAAATCCAACGAGGACGGTCAGGCCTTGATCCGGCGGGAGAGCGGAAATGAAAAGGATCAGGCCATGCGGCAATTCGTCTCCGCCGAAAACATGATCATTGCAGCGCAAAGTGAAGAGATGGTCATGAAGGAACCGGAGTTGAAGACGATCGACCAGCTTCTGGATATCCCGTTACAGGCCTTCAAGCGCTCGCCGGATAGCCTTCATGGGGCGACATATACCCCGGCCGAAGTGGCTCGATGGCGCATGTCTTTCGCAGGCCTTCAGGCCGAAGAAAGCGTCTACAAGAAAAAATGGGACGAGATCTCCTACGAAATGTCATATGCAGACCATCAATTGGATCAGTTGGTGCGGCCGGATCCGTCCAGCCTGCCGCGCGATATGAAATGTCCAGGAGCGATGTTCCGCTAAACGAGATTGCTAAACGGTGAGCCGATAGTCGAAAGAGCATCGGATGGATGTTGGGTATTCCTTACTCGATCCAACTCACTGGATACGTGAAGGACGACTTGCTCAGGTCATGTTTCCCCCATCCTGCAATTCAGTGTGATCAGTGAAGGCTGGCTTTCTGCAATCTACAAACAGGGAACGACGACGATGATCTTTGTCTGGGGAAGGCGGGTTATTCGAAAAAAGGTGGGCTATGTCGCTGACTTCTGTCCGATGTGCCGCGAGCCGCAAGCATTTCTCATGAACCAGCTCAGTACGTACAGGCACTTGTATTTCATACCTGTCAGCGCGAAAGAGTCGTTGGGCTATGAGCGGATTTGCCAAGGGTGCAAGCTGGCGCTGAAAGGCGCGCCGGTGCACTACGTTGCGACGCCCAAAAAGCCAACCTCGGTACAAGAGATTGTCAGCAGGAGCTTCCCGAAGCTTCCAGAGGTTTATGCCGACCGGCTGCGTATCGAGGAGCAAGTCAAAAAGGCGCCGGCGCTCATCCCGAAGGACCTGCGTTACGCCCTGATCAAGCAACCGTTCGTCGTGGTGTCTCCCCTTGTCGAGTCGCGCTATAAGCGAACTTCGATCGATTGGGTGAGTATCCTTGTGCTGGTTGGTGCGTTGGGCGCGGTATGCCTGACACCGGTGGTTGCTGACGCAGTGGCGCCCGACAACGAAGGACTCGTGTTCGGCGTTATCGCGGTGCTTGCTCTCTGCACCATTGTGGGTGCGTTCGCCACAGAGCCGCGTCGCTACATCAAGCGCTCGATCATTCCCCGGATCGCCAAGACACTTTGCCCACTTCAACCATCCGAATCGGAAATAACCGCCGCGCTAGCGGAGTTGAAGCGTTCTGGCCACAAGATCGGTGCCAAGTTGCGATCGCCGCATCTATTACGGGCGCTTGCTGCAGGGAGGGGTTAGCGCTGATCTGCAGTGACGTCGGATCAATGGAGCGCGGACCAGAATAGGCGACAGATTGAGCTCCCGCAGACGGAAAACTCAATTTAACCATGTTGTTCTCATGCACTCTGGGCGACGCGTCTCACGAGGTGCCGCGATTTCTCGGCTTGATATAACTCAGCTGATCCAATAGTTGTGCGTGCTGCTCCCGCCGCTTGAGGTCCTGCGCTGCGAGCAACATTTGCCGCCTGGTCATGCACACAGGAGCCTGGCCGGAGGTTTCTTTCGCCGGTCGATGGATGATGTGGGCGATAAAACCGGACCATGCGCTGACACGCCATGGCGATTGGGAGCGGGAAACGTCTGGAGTGTTCACGGCGAATACCTCAACCACAGATCAGGAGCTGTCAGGAAGCCAAACTTATGACTACGGGGATATTCAGGCTGCACTCATGACTGTTAGCCGCGCGTGATGTCCACGATATGGACTCGGAAAGTCGCGAAGAAAGTAGTCAAACGGCCCAGGGGGCTGACTGAGCCCTTTTCTTATGGCTTGCGCCGGCCGGCGCGGGGGGGCGAGTCGGAATCGACTTCCCGACAAGGAATCTCTTCCTGGCCTCTTTACGCCCCTGTCGAACCGGCCCATCCTGCCCGGCGGCGTTCCATGAAACCGCCCAGGGCAACCGGGGAGCGCCCTCCCACCGCAGGAGCAGCCACCATGCAGTTCATCCCATACCTCGACTTTGACGGTCAGTGCCGGGAAGCTTTTGACTTCTACGCCACGGTATTCAAGGGCAAGATCACCATACGCACAACCTACGGGGAGTCACCCATGGCCAGCGAGATGCCTGCCAAGCCCCATGGAGGTGTCATGCATTCACAGTTGGAAAGTGCCGGTAGCATCCTGATGGGCGCTGACGGCCCGCCACACAGTGCGTCCAAGAAAGGCTGCGTAAATCTTCCGGTCGACACGGTCACCGAAGCCGAGCGTATCTTCAGCGCCCTCGCCGAAGGCGGCGAGGTGCGGATGCCGATCCAGGAGACCTTCTGGGCCAAGCCTTCGGCATACTGACTGATCGCTATGGCAAGGCCTGGATGGTCAACTGCATGAAGCCGCCGGGCGGGTAGGGCTGCGCAGTCCGGAAACCACGCACTCCGCATCGGGACGTTCGTCAAACCCGAGCCGGCATCAAGCGCACTTCTCCTGATGCCCTGCGGCTTGCTGCTGGATCTAAAGAAGCCGCGAGGCTGGCGCGGGCAGCACGTCGACCTGGCTAGCGTTTACTGGCTGCCGGGCGTCGTTTTTCCCGCATCGGGTGCTGCCGGCTTGGCGTCCTCGCGAGCCTCACGCTTGCGCGCGTCCTTCTCTTCCTGCTGCTTCTTCTTGGCGATCTCGCGTTGCCGTTTTTCGAACGAGTAGTTGGGCTTGGCCAAGGATATGTCTCCATCTGGGCGTGACAGTGTAGTCCCCAGCGCCGGAAGACGGTCAAAACCGCACTAAATTTCCAGATGAGGGGCCCCGCAGTCATGGTGAATCGCCGTCGGCGGCCAGCCTCGCCTGAGCCGAGAGGTGGCCGTTGGACATACGTCAATGCGAGCTGGCCGATACCCGTTGCCGCCGCGGCTTTCGCGCGGGATTGGCTTTGGCCTGCCTCGATCCCGCTAGATGGACACCTGTCTGCCCAGATCCACGACCTGCTCGGCAGGCACGTTGAGGTAATCGGTGACGCGTGCGCTATTGCGCAGCAGGACGCTGAACATCGCTTCGATCCAGCGCGGCAGGCCGTGACCATCCGTGCGCGGCACGATTTTTTCGATGCCGATGAAGTAGGTGAGCATGTGCGTGTCGACCGGGCATCCATGCGTGGCGACCTGCGCCATCAAGGACGGCAAGTCGGGTCTTTGCATGAAGCCGTATCGAGCGGTGATGGACCAGAAGTTGGTCGCTACTTCCTCCAGGGTCAGGCGATCCTTCACCGCGATGTAGGGTGTGGACGCAATATCCAGGGTGACAGCCAGAACGCGGTGATGCAGCGCATGGCTATGCCTCACGTACCACAGCATCACCGGTGGGGTATTGGCTTTCGTACGCGTGAGGAACACGGCCGTACCGGGGACACGCGCGATCTTGGTTTGGGTCAGCTCATTGAGGAACGCATCGATAGCCACCGGATTTTCGCCGAGCCGGTTGGCGATGGCGGTGATGCCTTTGTGCCACACGTACATGATGAGGTAGACCAGCGCGGCAAGCATCAGTGGCACATAGCCGCCGTCCAACAGTTTCATCATGTTCGACGAGAAGAACGATGCATCGACTACGAAAAATACACTGGCAATGGCGCCGCTCACGATCAGGTTCCACTTCCAGATTTCACGCATGGCGATGAACAGGAAGACGGTGGTTATCAGCATGGTGGCGGACACGGCGATGCCGTAGGCGCCGGCGAGGTTGTCGGATTTGCGGAAGCCCAGTGCCAGGCCGATGGTCACCAGCATCAGTGCCCAGTTCACGGCACCGACGTAGATCTGTCCGTAGCCTTCCTCGGAGGTCTGCAAGATTTTCAATCGCGGCATCCAGCCAAGCTGGATCGCCTGTCGCGTCATGGAAAACGCGCCGGTGATAATCGATTGGCTGGCGATGATGGTGGCAACCGTCGAAAGAATGATCAGCGGCAAGGTCAGCGCGGGCGGACACAGGCGGTAGAAAATGTTTCCGGTGGTCGGCGCGCCGGCCAGCACGATGGCGCCTTGGCCCGCGTAGTTCAGCACAAGGCTTGGAAATACCAGGGCGCCCCATGCCATCTTGATCGGCCCTGCGCCGAAGTGGCCCATGTCCGCGTACAAGGCTTCGGCACCGGTAACGCATAGGAACACGCCGCCAAGCACCAGGAATCCGCCGCCACCGCTATGCAGCAGATAGTTGAGTCCGTAATAAGGATTCAACGCCCACAGGATCGATGGATGTCGCGCGATACCCCATAGTCCAAGCAGGGCCATGGTCACAAACCACAGCAGCATGATAGGGCCGAACGCGCGTCCGATCTTCGCGGTGCCCACGGGTTGCAGCGCAAACAATGCCAGCAGGATAATCACCGCCAGTGGCAGCACATAGGGCTGTAGCGATGGCGCCACGATATTCAGGCCTTCCAGCGCCGACAGCACCGAGATGGCCGGGGTAATCGCGCCATCGCCATAGATCAACGCTGCACCGAACAGGCCTGCGGCGATGAGCAGCGGACGCCCCTGTCGCTTCGCGCCCAGCAAGGCCATCAACGCCAGGATGCCGCCTTCGCCATCGTTGTCGAAGCGCATGGCGAACCCTGCGTATTTCACCGTGGTGACGATGATCAAGGTCCAGATCAGCAGCGAGATCACGCCCAGTATCGTATGGGCGTTGTTGCCGCCGGTCATGTCCAGAACCGTCTTGAAGGTGTAAAGGGGGCTGGTGCCGATGTCGCCGAAAACCACACCTAGTGCGCCAATGCTGGCTACCAGTAACGCGGGTTTTTTCAATGAACTGGACGTGGGTTCGGGTGTCACGAAATACCTGCTGGACGACGGATTGGCGGAGGGGACAGCGTATGGAAGTTCGGTGACAGTCCCAGTACTCCCTTGTATCGCATACAAAGGAGGCCAGAAAAAGGGGGCGAGCTGGAGTCTTAGCTGACGGGCGCGCTGCTACCTTCGCGACACGCCGGATGGCGTGAGCCAGCGAATGATTACTGGAAATGGCGCGGAGCTGCCGTGAACGTCAATGTCCGTAGTCGAGTTTCGGGTACCAGTTAGTGCCACGTCCCTCAGGGGTGACGTCGAGGATGGTCCACAGCGGCATCAGGTCGGGTGCGCCGCGCGCGTCCTGGCCAGGATCGGCGGTGTCGAAGCCCATCTCGCCGCTCCAGAAATGACGGATGATGCCGTCGCGGCGGGTGAACACGGTGAATGCAGCGTCATCGCCACCGTCCTTGTCGATACCGTAGTAGTCGCGGCTGTAGAGACCATTGGTATCGGAATACAAGTTGAGATTGCGCCAGCCGCGCTCCTTCTTGAACGCGATGAGGCGTTCGATCGGTGAGCGCGCGACTACGGCTAGCGCGATGCGCTGCCCGACGTCCCGTGCCACACCATCCCATGCGCTCAGCAGCGATGTGCACATGGGGCAGGCGCGCTCCCGCTGCGGGCCGAACATGAAGCTGTAGACGACCAGCGTCTGCTGGTCGCCGAACAGACCGGCAAGATCGAGCGGTCCGTGTTCGCCCTCGAAGCGGTAATCGCCCGTCACCTCACCGCCAGGCGGCAGTGCGCGGCGCTGCTCGGCGACGCGTTCGATATGCCGGCGCAGTTCGATCTCCTCGATGAACAACGCGTTGCGTGCGCGACGGTATTCAGCGTTTTCGTTTGGAAACCTCATGGTGTTGCGCTGCACGAGTTCGGCGGCGGGGACGAGCGTGGGGGACTGCGTCATGGTCGGTCTCCTGTGGATGGGCGGATCAGTCGCGATCAGGTGCGCCCAGTGGAAATAGCGGACGATACGGCCGCGCTTCGTCAACCGCGCGTGCAAACGATGGGCGTGCCAGCAATCGTCGGCGATAGGCGATCACGTTTGCGAACGATGCGTCGATGCGATGCGTCCAGTCGGCATAAAACAGAAACGGCGCAGCGCCGCAGTCGGCGAGGCTGAAGCGGTCGCCGGCTGCCCATTCCCGATCGGCCATGGCCTTGTCGAGCCAGCCGTAGGCGGTGTCGAGCACCCTGCGTGCATCAGCGACGCCACGCGGATCGCGCTCCGCTTCAGGCCGCATGCTGTCTGCCACGATCTTCTGTTGCGGCGTCGAGATGTAGTTGTCGAAGAAGCGATCCATGATGCGCACTTCCATCGCGGCATTGGCCTCCTTGGGCAGCAGCGACACGGGGCCAGGATGGTGCAAGCCAAGGTGCTCGATGATGATGCTCGACTCGATCACTGTACGGCCGCCGTCCACCAGCACGGGAAAGAGTTTCAGCGGCCACAGCGCCGCGAGCTCCTCCCACACCTGCGGTTGCTCGTGCGATAGCAGCCGCCACTCGAATGGCGTGCCGTTTTCATACAGCGCAACCAGAACCTTCTGGCTGTAGGAGGAAAACGGGTGTGCATAGAGCTTCAAGGTCATCGTGTGGCTCCGTCAAGGTGGTGCAGCTCTTCCTAATGACGAACGAGGCGGGAGGAAATCGACGCCTGCCCCGAAACTGCCGGGCCGTTCCCGTCGCTGCAATCGGTCTGACGGACCAGCTCAATTGCGATAGTCTGCGCGGGCCCTCCGGAATGCCGCAGCAGCCAGGGGCAAGGCTCACGACCTGACGAGGAAGGATCTTCATGCATTCCCGTACGCTCAAGCTCACCGCCGTAACCCTGCTGGTCATCGTCATTGCCGCGGTGATTTTCATCAACGCCATTGCCGGCAAGGCACTCACTATCGCCACCAACTCGGTGAGCCGTTCGCTTTGCGACGCGGCGTTTTTGTCGCATGTGGATACGGATAGCCTGCTTGCACAGGAGCAACTGCCGAATATGCCCAGCATCGCCTGGGCGCTGCGCTATCACGTTGATCGTGAGAAGCAGGAGGTGCGCAGCACGATCCTGGGCGCCTACGGCGCGCGCGCGCTTTACCGCGAGGGTCTGGGATGTGTACTGGTGCATGGGGATGCCACACTGCCCGAGCCGGCGGGTTTCAAGGGCGCGCCGATCGCCAGTGCTTTCGCCGAGCCCGAAGTGGTTCCCACCGACCCGGCATTGATTCAGGCGCTCGATCGCGCGTTTGCCGAACCCGACCCGACACAGCCGCGACTGACCAAGGGCATCGTCATGTTGCACGACGGCAAGATCATCGCGGAACGCTACGCGCCGGGTTACGGACCAGACACGCCTATCTGGGGTCATTCAATGTCGAAATCGATCACCAGCGCGTTGATCGGCATTCTTGTGGAGCAGGGCAAGTTACGCGTGGATCAGATCGCTCCGGTAGCTGCGTGGGCTGCTCCGGACGATCCGCATCACGCCATCACCATCGACCAACTGTTGCGCATGGATAGCGGTCTGCCATTCGATGAAACCGACGGTCCCGTCAATCCGATGTCGCACATGTTTTTCCTGGAGAACGACATGGCCGGCTATGCGGCCTCGGTGCCGCTGGTTCATCCGCCGGGCACTGCCTGGGCGTATAGCAACCTCAGCTATGTGTTGCTTGCGCGCATCGCGGCGAACGCGGCTGGCGACGGTGGTGCGGTGGACGCGGAGCGCTTCGTGCGGGCTCAGCTGTTTGCGCCGTTGGGCATGCGTAATGCCGTTTTCGAAACCGATCTTGCCGGCACGCTGGTTGGGTCAAGTCATGTCTATGCATCGGCACGGGACTTTGCGCGATTCGGACAGCTTTACCTCGACGACGGCATGGTCGACGGACGTCGGATTCTTCCCGAAGGCTGGGTGGCCTACAGTCACTCGCAGACCCTCAAGACCGGCTATGGCGCGGGCTTCTGGACCAATCTGGTAAATGAGGGCAGGGTGCCGGTGTGGGACGCGCCGTGGGGTATTCCGCAGGCGCCGAAAGACATGTTCTACGCCCGGGGCGCCTTCGGTCAGTACATCGTCATCGTGCCGTCGGAGCATCTGGTGATTGCGCGTCTGGGTATCAGCCTGCATGGCGGCACCGGCATCGGTGATCTGGTCGCCGCAGTCATCACCGCACTCCATCACCCGACGGGGCAGTGATTGGTAATTTTGGGGAATGAAGTCGATGGCTCGCATCGGGTTAACGCTGCGACCCGAAGGCCCATGAAGATCGGTTTCGTCGGGCGTTCCAGCAACCACTGCTGACACGTCGGTGTCAGCAGCCCATCGCAAGACTAGCTACACCTTTCGTCGCCGAGCATCAGCATGTCGTCATCGAGCCTCACCCTGTACGCTTCCCGCGCCGGTTTCGGTCTGCCCGACACCAGCCCTTTTGTGATCAAGACCGAAGTGCAGTTGAAGATGGCCGACCTGGCTTATGACCGGGTGTCGGCGATTCCGCCGCAGGCCCCGAAAGGCAAGCTGCCTTTCATCAACGACCACGACGAGGTTGTGAGCGATTCGACCTTCATCCGCGCGCATATCGAGCGCAAGTACGGTGTAGATCTGGACGAAGGGCTGGATGCGCGCCAGCGTGCGGAGTCCTGGGCGATCGAGCGGCTGCTCGAGGATCACCTGTATTTCGCCATGGTCTGGTTCCGCTGGATCGACCCGGACAATTTCGCCAAGGGGCCTGCGCATTTCGCCGACAGCGCGCCCGAAGCAGATCGCGCGCAGCTGCGCCATGATATGCAGACACGCAAGGCCAGCGACCTGCATGCGCAAGGAGTGAGCCGACACGCGCCCGAACAGATCGCCGAGCTGGGGCACCGGTCGGTCAATGCGCTATCGCAGTTGCTTGGCGACAAGCCTTACTTCATGGGTAAATCGCCCAGCGGTGTGGACGCCACGGCTTTCGGCATGCTCGCTGCGGTGCTTACGCCGTTCTTCGATACACCGCTGCGCCGAGCGGTGGAAATGCATCCGAACCTTGCTGCCTACGTCGATCGCATGATGCGTCGCTATTATCCCGAGCATGCGTGGGACTTGTCGCGG